>VFQR01000130.1_pt1 | contig 172476 bp, 154 predicted proteins | sample 3512321 | NCBI WGS metagenome assembly VFQR01 (sample SAMN10412374, study PRJNA504923) | tailings metagenome | isolation source: Relicate 3 Philex TSF1 revegetated site | place: Philippines: Tuba, Benguet | collected 2017-08-29
GCACGCTCTAGACGAAGCGCCCCTTGACGCCAAGAGCCCGGAGGGTCTAATCCCGCTCAAATCCGCCCGCCAAGCCTGTGCTTACGGGCGGATCGTGGTGATTTGGCCGGCCGGCTTGCAGCCACGTTAAACAACTCGCTAAAGAGGGCCCATGCGCGAGACCCGGCTTGAGGTCCGCCCTGGCTCATGGCAGCGGGGAGGATAGCCGGGTTTTTTCATGGCCGTGATCGTGCCGGGCCAATCGGATCGGCGCGCCGTCATCGGCCTCCAATCGAGCGGGTGCAACGCCCGCCGCGCGCGAAGGACACTCCCATGGCAAACAAGAAGACGCCGATCACCGCCGATCCCGAGAGCTGGAGCCCCGAAACGCAACTCGTTCACGGCGGCGTGCTCCGCTCGCAGTTCGGTGAAACGTCCGAAGCCCTCTTCCTCACGCAGGGCTTCGTCTATGCCTCTGCCGAGCAGGCCGAGGCCCGCTTCAAGAACGAAGACCCCGGCTTCCAGTATTCGCGCTTCGGCAACCCCACGGTCGCCATGTTCGAGGAGCGCATCCGCCTGCTCGAAGGCGCCGAGGTCGCCCGCGCCACCGCCACCGGCATGGCCGCCGTCACCGCGGGCCTGCTCTCGTTCCTCAAAGCCGGCGACCACGTGGTTGCCGCCCGCGCCATGTTCGGCTCCTGCCGCTACATCGTCGAGACCCTGTGCCCGCGCTTCGGCATCGCCGCGACCCTGATCGACGGACGCGACATCGAAGCCTGGAAGGCGGCGCTGCGCCCCAACACCAAGGCCTTCTTCTTCGAGACGCCCGCCAACCCCACGCTCGACCTCGTGGACATCGAGGCGGTCTCCACCATCGCCCGCAAGGCCGGCGTCACGACCGTGGTCGACAATGTCTTCGCCACCCCGATGCTGCAGCGCCCCCTCGCCCACGGTGCCGATGTCGTCGTCTACTCGGCGACCAAGCACATCGACGGGCAGGGCCGCTGCCTCGGCGGCGCGGTGCTCTGCTCGAACAAGTTCCTGACCGACCACCTGCAGGACTTCATCCGCCAGACCGGCCCGTCTTTGAGCCCCTTCAACGCCTGGGTGATGCTCAAGGGCCTGGAAACGCTCCCGTTGCGCGTCAAGGCGCAGAGCAGCTCGGCTGCCGTGATCGCCGATCAGCTCGCCGGAACGAAAGGCGTGAGCCGCGTGATCTACTGCGGCCGCGACGACCATCCCCAGGCCGCCCTCGCCAAGAAACAGATGACGGGCGGCGGACAGATGATCGCGTTCGAGGTGGAAGGCGGCAAGGAAGCCGCGTTCCGCCTTCAGAACGCACTGAAAATCATCAAAATTTCGAACAACCTGGGCGACGCCAAGAGCATCATCACCCACCCGCCGACCACCACCCACTACCGCATCGGCCCGGAGGCGCGTGCCGAACTCGGCATCACCGACGGCATGCTGCGTCTCTCAGTCGGCCTCGAGAACGAGCAGGATCTGCTGGCAGACCTCGATCAGGCCGTGAAAGCTGCACGCGGAGGCTGAGGGGGGCGTCAGACAAACAGGAACGCGGCACCGGCTCGATGACGCCGGCCGCGCTCCGGCGCGCGCGCCTAAACTCGTTGACGCAAACGCCGCCTGCCATGGTAAAGCTCAGCCAAACAAAAGGCGGACCCGTCTTGTGACCGATGAGACCCCATACGAGCAGGTGACGCACGGCATCCGCGTCCGCGTCACGCCCGAATATTCGGACGATCAGTCGACACCCGACGAGAGCTACTTCTTCTGGGTCTACACGATCGAGATCGCCAACGAGAGCGCACACACGGTGCAGCTCAAGAGCCGCATCTGGCGCATCACCGATGCGCGCGGCAAGACGGACGAGGTGCGCGGCCCCGGCGTCGTCGGGCAGACGCCCGTCATTCCGCCGGGCCAGTCCTTCACGTATTCCTCCGGCTGCCCGCTTTCGACGCCGTCCGGCATCATGGTCGGCAGCTACCAGATGACCGACGAAAACGGACGCCTGTTCGACGTGGCCATTCCCGCCTTTTCGCTCGACAGCCCCTACGCGACGCGCAGCGTCAACTGACCCTGCCCGTCCTCGCCACCCCGATAACACCGCAACCTGACGCTCCCCCATGCCAATCGCCGCGCCTCTTTCCTCCGCCATCGATCTCACCACGCGCCTCGTGGCTTTCGACACCACCAGCCACAAATCGAACCGCGCCCTGATCGCCTTCGTCGAGAGCTATCTCGCCGGGCACGGCATCACCTCGCATCTGGTGCCGACCGAGGACGGCGAGAAAGCCTCTCTGTTCGCGACCGTCGGCCCCGAGGGTGTGGCTGGCATCGGCCTCTCGGGCCACACCGACGTGGTTCCCGCCGATCCCGCAGCCTGGACCAGCGATCCCTTCACCGTGCGCCAGGAGAACGGCCGGCTCTACGGGCGGGGCACCGCCGACATGAAAGGCTTCCTCGCCTGCGTGCTGGCGATGGTGCCGGACTTCAAGCGCCGCAAGCTGAAGGTGCCGCTCCACATCGTCTTTTCTTACGACGAGGAGGTGGGCTGCACCGGCGTCCGTCCGATGATCGCAGAGCTAGGGAATCGCCTCACGAAGCCGCGCGCCGTGATCGTGGGCGAGCCGACCTCAATGGATGTGGTCGATGGCCACAAAGGCCCCGTCCGCTGGGCCGTGGAGATCACCGGCCGCGCCGCGCACTCGAGCATGGCGCACCTCGGCGTCAACGCCATCTCCGTCGCGGGACGCCTCATCGGCGAGCTAGGTGCGATCGAGAAGGAGCTGATGGCGCACCCGCCCGATACGCGTTACGTGCCGCCTTATCCCACCTTGCAGGTGACGGAGATCACAGGCGGCATAGCCTCGAACATCGTGCCCGCCACCTGCCGCTTCGGCTTCGAGGTGCGCGCCATGCCCGGCCTCGATGTCGATGGCATCGAGAAGCGTATCGTCGCGTTTGCCGAGAAGGAGTGCCTGCCGGAGATGCGCCGTCTCGCTCCGGAAGCCAACATCGTCATTCGCCAGTCGAACCGCGTTCCCCCCTTCGCCGCCGACACCGAGTCCGAGGTCGTCGCGCTCGCGCTCAAGCTTGCGGGACAGAACGAGACGCGCGCCGTCTCCTACGCCACAGAGGCGGGGCTGTTCCAGGGCGCCAAGGTTCCCTCTGTCGTCTGCGGCCCCGGCGACATCGCCCAGGCTCACACGGCCGACGAGTGGATCGCGATCTCCGAGATCGAGCGCTGCCTCGCCTTCCTCGACCGCCTGGCGGACTGGGCCGAAGGCTGACCCTCACGCTCGGAAGCAGGCATGAAAAAAGGCCGCTTTGGGGTGCGGCCAAGGGTAGTGTTGGTTCTAGGCAATGATCAGTGAAGAGTAGATCGGACGTCCGAACTCATGAGACAGAACGCTTTCGCGACCTCGTTGAACACCAGTTGCTGACGTAACATGGACTCGACGTGAGGAACCCGAAGCAGGTCCTCCATGAGGGCCATCTGCGCTTCGACGGTGGACGACACCGCGGAGAGGCCCAACGCACACCATTGCGTAACCCAGGACGGATGGGCATCGGGGCTTGCGGCCGGAATGGCCTCCGCGAGTGCCCCGGTGCCCAAGTCCGCCGGCCGGCGAACCGAAACCGGCGAATGCGAGGAGTGGGCTTCCAAAAGCTCGGCCGGGCGATGGACCACGGGAGATTCCCGTTCGCCGCCGTTCGAAGCGCCACCTTGAATGTCTGACAATTTGAGCTTGTCCCTGAGACGACGGATGGTCGAAGGATCGGAGACGCCGATAGCCTTGATAGCGGTCGTCGGCCTCAGATTCGGGTCCGCCTCCAGCAGCTCGACGATACGCCGAAGCTGGACACGGTCATCGAGGCCGCTGCCTCTTGGCCGGCCGCGACGGGCATAGTCGGAAGGCATGCGGGCGATCCATCCATCCACGATTCGATGGAGGGAATCTTGAAGAATTTCTCCCTGATTTGCCAAGGAGAAAATTAAGCAGAACCAATAAGAAGTCGTGTCGGGCTGATAATTGTTGCGAAAATGAATCCTCGACTTGTATGTCTGCGGAACAAACCGGGTAAGTCTCGGCACCGCGAAAACCCCCGGCACTCCGTCCCGCTCGCGCCTCAGCCGATCAGCCCCCGCATCCGCCCAAGATGCGCAAGCTTCACCTCCGGCCGCGCGCCCATCTGCCCAATGATCTCGGCCGCCGCGAAACTGCCGAGCTTACCCGCCATCGGCAGCTCGTACCCGCGCGCGAGACCATAGAGGAAACCCGCGGCATAGAGATCGCCCGCACCCGTTGTATCGATCACCTTTTTCACCGGCTCGGCCGGGACCAGGATCGGCGTGCCATCCGACACGATGACCGAGCCCTTCTCACTGCGCGTCAGCACCGCGAGCTTGGTATCGCGCGCCACGTGCTTCACGGCCTCGTCGAAGTCCGACGTCTCATAGAGCGAGAGAATCTCGCTCTCGTTGGCGAACAGGATGCCGATGCCGGAGCGGATGAGGGCCAGAAACTCTGCCCGGTGACGGTCAACGCAGAACGAATCCGAGAGCGTGAGCGCCACGCGCCGACCTGCGCCGTTCGCGATCTCCACGGCCTGCCGGAAGGCCGCCTTGGCCTCGTCGCGATCGAACAGATAGCCCTCGAGATAGACGATGGACGCGGCCTTGATGACCTCGGGGTCCACCTCGCCCTGATCGAGATCGGTGCTGATGCCGAGGAACGTGTTCATCGTGCGCTGCCCGTCGGGCGTGACGAGGATGAGCGAGCGCGAGGTTGCCCGGCCCGTATCGACCACCGCGGGCGTGTTGAAGCTCACGCCGGAGGCGCGAATGTCGTGGCGGAAGATGCGGCCAAACTCGTCCTCGGCCACCTTACCGATGAACGCCGAGCGCCCGCCGAACGAGGCCACGCCGACCACGGTGTTCGCCGCCGAACCGCCCGAGATTTCGATCGCCGGCCCCATGGTCTCGTAGATCTTCCCGATCGTCTCCGGCTCCACGAGCCGCATATGACCCTTGGGCGCCCCATGCCGGTCGAGGAAGCTGTCGTCGCAGCGGCCGATGATATCGACGATCGCATTGCCGATCGCGACCACATCGAATTGCGTGCCAGGCATAACGTCTCTCCCCCGAGTATCCGAAAAAACGCGCACTATAGGCTTTGCGACCCGGCGCGCAACGCGCGTGCTCAAGTTTGACGGGCTCGTCCCTGTCCGGCGCCGTCCCGCACCATCATGGCGAGCCCCAGGACCAGCCGTTCAGAGAACGCCTCCTCGAGCGACCCCGCAAGGCGGGCGGATTTGGCGGCCGCCGAAATGCGCGACAGCGCATCCGACAAGCGAGGCCCGGTCCAAAGGCGGCATTGTGCGGCAAAGGCGTCCTTCTGCTTGAAATGCAGGGGCGGGCGCATCTGACGCAGCGCATCCTCCATCGAGGTGCCCCGGTCGAGAGCACTCCGCACGCGATGCAACTTCTGGAAATGCCGCTGTGTCGCGGCAATAATCGATTGCGGGCTCTCGCCCGAGGAGACGGCGCGCCCGCATTCTACCAGCGCGCGCGCAACCTGCCCGGACGCGGCGGCGAAGGTGATCCGCTCGAGCGCCAGCTCCGACACATCGCCGACGACTGCTTCCACATCGTCGACACTGATCTCCGCTCCGCCATCGACGTAGAGCAGCAGCTTCTCGATCTCGCCGCGCGAGAGGGCCCGGTCCGCCCCGAGCCGCTCCACCAGCGCCTGACGCGCATCGGATGAGATCGTGATGCCAGCCTCCCGCACCATTTCGCGGATCAGCGCATCGAGATCCTGCGCCGCATCGGCGTAGCACGCGATCGCCGCCGCCGACGGCGCCTTCTCGAAGAGCGCGCGCAGGGAATCCTCGGGCTTGAGATTGCCGGCCTCGACGATCAGCACGCCTTCGAGTGCTCCGCCTTCGACCAGAGGCTTGAGTGCGGCCGCGTTCACGCGCCGGCTCGCCGTCGTGCGAATGATCTTGGGTCCGCCGAACATGGGCACCGTCCCGAGTTCCACCACCAGCCGGTCCGGATCGGAGTCGAGGTCTGCATCGTCGAGACGAAGCAATTCGCCGGGAGGATCGAAGCGTCGCGCGGCGGCCTTCGCCAGCACCTGCGCCCGCTCGCTCACGAGGCCCGCATCCGAGCCGAAGAACAGCACCGCGCGAATCTTGGGATCCGGAGAGGCGAGAAACGCCTGAGCCTGATGCGCCTTCACCGCAACCATGGAGAGCGCCTCGAAAACCGATCTTCTGACATGAGCAATTCCGCTCTCATACGCGAGAGAGCGCGGCTGCGCCACCAATTGGATCTCATGAGAGGAAGCGCTAGGCGCCGGCGAGATGCGCCGAGAGGCGCGACTTGAGGTCTTCGCCCACAACCTTGGCGGCGCGGTTCTCGGCATCCTCGCGCGCGCGTACGTTGGAGAAGATCGACTTGTTGCGCTCGAAGCTGGCGCGGCCGTAGCTCGTGCCGGAGAGCACCACCGACTTGTCGGAGATCCGGACGAGCTGGAACTTGGCTTCGATGCTGTAGACCTGCCCGCTCGAGTCACCGTCGATAAGGACGAGAGTGGAGGTCACGCTTTCGCGGATCGCAACATCGAGCTTGAACTCGGGGTTCTGCACCTCGCCGCCGCCGCCAGTCGCCTGGAAGATCAGCTCGTTGCGGATCTGCTGGCCTACGCGGCCCGGAATGGTGGAAACGGAAACTTTGGCGAGCCTCGCGTCGGCAGCCGCGCCGCCGAGCGACGTCGAGCCGTAGAGCGGACGGAAGCCGCCGTTGCCACAAGCTGCGAGAAGGGGCGTAACCACGACGGCAGCGAACACCAGCCGCGAAACCGCGCGCCAGCTGACAGCACCGCCCTTAGCGTTCCGGTTTTCAACGCTCGAACGCATAATCCCGCCTGCCAGAGTCCCGCCTGCCCCTAGCCATGACCGCCTCGAACCGAACCGGCCCGAATAAGGAGATCATGGCTCCACTCAAAGACCCGGGGCGTCAGACGCCCTAGGCAACGACATTCACAATCCTTTGCGGCACGACGATGATCTTCTTGGGCGACCGCCCCTCGAGAGCCCGCACCACGGGTTCGAGCGCGAGCGCAGCCGCTTTGACCTCGTCTTCCGCAGCGTCACGGGCGATCAGAAGCTCGTCGCGACGCTTGCCATTCACCTGTACGGCAATGGTGATCTTATCGTCAACGAGCAACGCCGCCTCGACCGCGGGCCAGGGCTGATTGGCCAGCAAAGTGTTGTATCCAAGCCGCGCCCAGCATTCTTCGCCCAGGTGTGGCATCATCGGGCCGATCATCTGGATAAATAGTTCGCCGGCTTCCCGGAACACCCATGCAAAATCTTCGCTGATCTTTCCGCCTGCACCGAACTTGGCGAGAGATGCAGACAAGATGTTGGTAAACTCATAGATCTGGGCGACGGCAACGTTGAAGCGCAGCGCTTCGATGCTCTGCGCCACGGAATGGGCCGCCTTGTGGGCCGCGCGCCGCAGCGCCAGCGCATCGGGAGAGAGCGTCTCGGGCTTCGCGGTCCCGCGCGGAGCCGCCTTCTCGGCCAGATCGTCCACCACGCGCCAGGCGCGCTGGATGAAACGGCCCGCGCCCTGGATGCCGGCTTCGGTCCACACCACATCGCGCTCGGGCGGACTGTCCGACAGCATGAACCAGCGGGCGCAGTCCGCACCCCACCCCTCGATGATGTCATCGGGGTCGACCAGGTTCTTCTTGGACTTCGACATCTTCTCGATGGAGCCGATCACCGCGGGCTTGCCCGTGGCCAGCTCTACCGCGCTCCGCCCCTCGCCTTCCCCTTCGAAACGGATCTCGCTCGGCAAGAGCCAGGCGCCGGTCTGGGACTTGTAGGTTTCGTGGGTCACCATGCCCTGGGTGAACAGCGCGGCGAACGGCTCGCGCAGGTTCTTGGACCCGTGCCCCGCATCCGAGATCGCTCGATAGAAGAAGCGTGAATAGAGAAGATGCAGGATCGCGTGCTCGATGCCACCAATGTATTGATCGACCGGCAGCCAGTAGTTTGCGGCGTCTGTGTCCACAGGCACGTCCGCATGGGGCGCCGTGAAGCGCACGAAATACCAGGAGCTGTCGACGAACGTGTCCATGGTGTCCGTCTCGCGCCGCGCGGGCTTGGCGCACTTCGGGCACGGCACGTGCTTCCACGTCGGATGCCGGTCGAGCGGGTTACCGGGCTTGTCGAAGGTGGCGTCGTCCGGCAGCCTCACCGGCAGATCCTTTGCAGGAACCGGAACGATGCCGCAGTCGTCGCAATGGACGACCGGGATCGGACACCCCCAATAGCGCTGCCGCGAGATGCCCCAGTCACGAAGCCTGTAGTTCACCTTGCGCTGGCCGGTAGGCTTTCCGCCGAGCGTCGCGCCTTCGAGCCGCTTCGCCGCCTCCTCGAACGCCGCCTCCGTCGAGAGCCCATCGAGGAAGCGCGAGTTGATCATCGTGCCGTCGCCGTCGACGGCCGTCTCGCCAACCGTGAAGCCTTCGGCCTTCGCGCCCGGCGGCAGGATCACGGGGATCACCGGCAGATTGTAGGCGCGTGCGAAATCGAGGTCGCGCTGATCGCCCGCGGGGCAGCCGAAGATCGCGCCCGTGCCGTAGTCCATCAGAATGAAGTTCGCCACGTAGACCGGGATCGTCCAGTCCGGATCGAACGGATGCACCGCGCGGATGCCGGTATCGAAGCCGCGCTTGTCCGCCGTTTCGAGATCAGCAACGGACGTGCCCATGCGCCGGCACTCGTCGGAGAAGGCGGCGAGCTCCGGATTGGTCTCGGCCGCGGCCCGCGCCAGCGGATGGTCAGGGGCGATCGCCATGAACGACGCGCCGAACAGCGTGTCCGGCCGGGTCGTATAGATTTCGAGCTCCGAATGCCCCTTGGGCGCCGTCGCCGTGTCCAGCGCCCAGCGCACCAGCATGCCCTCGGAGCGGCCGATCCAGTTGGCCTGCATGAGGCGCACCTTTTCCGGCCACTTGTCGAGCGTTCCGAGCGCTTCGAGCAGCTCGTCCGAATACTGGGTGATCTTGAAAAACCACTGTGTCAGCTCGCGCTGCTCGACGAGCGCGCCCGAGCGCCAGCCGCGGCCGTCGATCACCTGCTCGTTGGCGAGCACCGTATGATCGACCGGGTCCCAGTTGACCTTCGACGACTTCCGGTAGGCGAGCCCCTTCTTGTAGAGGTCGAGGAACAGCCTCTGCTGTTGAGCATAGTACTCCGGGCTGCAGGTCGCGATCTCGCGGCTCCAGTCGAGCGAGAGACCCATGGACTTGAGCTGGGTCTTCATCGTCTCGATATTGGCATAGGTCCACGTCGCCGGATGCGTCTTGCGCTCGATGGCGGCGTTCTCGGCCGGCATGCCGAAGGCGTCCCATCCCATCGGATGCAGCACGTTGAAGCCCTTGGCCCGCTTGAAGCGCGCCACCACGTCGCCCATCGCATAGTTGCGCACATGCCCCATGTGGATGCGCCCCGACGGATAGGGGAACATCTCGAGCACATAGCATTTGGGCTGCGAACGGTCGTCGGACGCGCGAAAAATCTCGCCCTCCTCCCAGACCTTCTGCCAATGCTTCTCTCGTGCGGGCGCGTTGTAACGTTCGGTTGCCATGGAAGGGTAAACTCGCGGGGCGTTAAGAATGGCGCGTACTCAGCCCGAAAGGGGGGGCCGGGTCAAGGAAGCGGTTGCGCGCGCTTGTGGTTTGGACATGCGCCTATTTGGCGGCCCGGCGAACACGTCCCGCCGGATGCGTCCATCTCGTGAACACATCTGGCCTCATATGTTCACCAACATACTTTTTGTGTACATATCCGGCTAAACGTGTTCGTTTGAAAGACCTGTCCCGCCAAATATGTTCACAAATTCTCATTACGCGAACATATAAGCCTTGATAAGGTCCTCGAATGCGCATATCCCCTCCCATATGTTCACGAACTATGACTTCGTGAACATAAACCGCAAAAAACACACGCCACACCGAGAGGCCGCGTGATGGAAGACCTTGGACCCAAATACTCAGGCTGGCCGCCGCCGGGCATCCCCATCGATCCGAGCAAGCCCTTCAACGACCTGCCCAGGCTGCCGCCGGCATTCGAACTCGATTCCAAACAGATTCTGAAGGCCACGATGCCCGCGCGCATCGCCGTGGCCGAGCTTCGTCTCGCCGGACGCGACATCCCCGATCAGTCGGTGCTGATCAACACGATCCCCCTGCTCGAAGCCAAGGACAGCTCCGAGATCGAGAACATCGTCACCACCAACGACGCCCTGTTCCGCGAAGCCAGCCACGCCGACGACGGCAACGACCTCGCCGCCAAGGAGGCGTTGCGCTATCGCGCGGCGATCTACCATGGCGCCGAATCTTTGAAATCGCGGCCCCTCACCGCGCGCACGGCAATCGAGATATGCAGCCACATCAAGGGCGTTGACCTCGACGTGCGTGCAACGCCGGGCACGACGCTTCGCAACTCGTTCACCGGAGAGGTCATCTACACACCGCCGGAAGGCGTCGACACGCTGCGCGCGCTGCTCGCCAACTGGGAGCAGTATGCGAACACCGCCGACGACATCGATCCGCTCGTGCGCATGGCCGTGCTGCACTACCAGTTCGAGGCCATTCACCCCTTCATCGACGGCAATGGCCGCACCGGCCGCATCCTGAACATCCTGGTGTTGCTCCAGGCCGGACTGCTCGACATTCCGACGCTCTATCTCAGCCGCCATATCGTGCGCACCAAAGGGCAATACTACGCCTTGCTGCAAGGCGTGACCCAGCGCGGCGAATGGGAACCGTGGGTGCTCTACATGCTCACCGCGGTCGAGACCACAGCGAGATGGACCAACATGCGCATCCGCGCCATCCGCGACCTGATGACGGATACGGCGGCTTATGTGAGCGCCAATGCCAGCAGCATCTATTCGTGGGAGCTGATCCAGACGATCTTCGCGCAGCCGTACACGCGCATCGGTCACCTCGTGGATCGCGGCGTCGCCAAGCGCGTTGCGGCGTCCCGATACTTGAAACAGCTCGCCGCAATCGGCGTGCTCCACGAGGAGAAGGTCGGCCGCGACAAGCTCTTCATCCACCGCAAGTACATGAAGCTCCTAGGCTCGGACGATCATGCGTTCGAGCCTTATCCCGCGAAGGCACCATGACCGACACTCACTCCCCTGCCGCTGCTCTCGCCGGCGTGAAAGCCCGCCTTGACGGCGCCGCCCGCGAGGCTGGCCGCGACCCGGCCTCCGTCCACCTCATCGCGGTCTCGAAAACTTTCGGCCGGGACGCAATCCTCCCGGTGCTGGAAGCGGGCCAACGCCTGTTCGGCGAAAACCGTGTGCAGGAAGCCAAGGCCAAATGGCCGGAGCTGCGCGCGCTCTACGCCGATCTCGAGCTGCACCTCATCGGTCCCCTCCAGTCCAATAAGACGCGTGAGGCCGTGGAGCTGTTCGACGCCATCCACACCATCGACCGGCCAAAGATCGCCAAAGCCATTGCGGACGAGCAGCAGCGCCAGGGCAAGCGCCTGAAGCTCTTCATCGAGGTGAACACGGGAGAGGAGCCGCAGAAGGCGGGCATCGTTCCAAAAGAGACGGCCGCCTTCCTCGCCCATTGCCGGCGCGATCTCGGCCTCGAGATCTCCGGCCTCATGTGCATCCCTCCGGTTGAGGAGGAAGCCGCCGTGCACTTCGCGTTCCTCGCGAAGCTCGCGGGCGACCTCGGGCTTCCCGAGCTCAGCATGGGCATGAGCAGCGATTTCGAAACGGCCGCGAGCTTCGGCGCCACCTATGTCCGCGTCGGCTCGGCCATTTTCGGAGCACGCTAGGCCCCCTATTCCGTGGCTACCCACAGCTTTTGCCGTCGCTTTTCCACGCCGCCGTCGGCCTTAGACGGCCGCGAGTGCTAGCCTTTTGCGAAGTACGTGATTCGCTTCAACGAAGGAGACCCGGCATGACAGCATCCGCCCTCAAGGTGGCCGACGCCAGCGCAGACGCCGCGGCCGCCGATGCCGCGCGCGACGCACGCGCCGAAGCCGCGAAGCAAGCGGCTGCCGAGGAGCGGACGCGCAACACGGCGAAAAAGAAGCCGACGAAAAAGGTGTCCGACGGCTGGGACCGCTTCCTGGTCGACATCTGGATTACCGATCTCAACTTCACGGAGTTCGGTCTTTACAAGCGCACGCGCAACCGCGCGAAGTCCCGCCAGTTCACCTCCGACATGGATATCTTCGGAGAGATCATCGAGAACGGCGAGCGCACCGGCCTCTTCGGCTACCGCGAGGAGCTTTGGAAGAAGGCGCAGGGCATGGACAAGCGCCTCGTCTTCAAGCTCTTCACCGAGAACCTCAACTGGCGCGCCACCATGGATCTCATGATCGGGCGCTCGCTTCAGCAGACCATCGGCGCGCGTGGCCTGCCGGTGATGACCTACTCGATCAACACCGATGACGATAACTACATCATCTATCTGGAGCGCTCGGCCAACAAGTGGCCGTTCATGCCGGAGAACTTCTCGTTCTTCATCATCGACAACAAGGGCAAGCCCGAATTCTACCGGTTGAAGCGCGATTTCATCAATCTGGGCGGCGACTATTCGCTGATCGATCAGACCGGCAGCACCATCGGCTACATCGACGGCAAGGTGTTTTCCATCGGCGGCAAGTGGAAAGGCCGCCTGCGCACGGGCACGGACAAGCGCATCATGACAGTGATGAAGCTGTTCGGCGCGATGATGGTCTTCAACGGCGACTGCCGCCGTCACATGAAGCGGCTCTACAAGGGTATGCTCGCAGGCAAGATCAAGCCGGAGCTCGATCGCCAGGAAGCCGATCTCTACATGAACCCGCGCCGCGTTCGCTAAGGGATTTATCCGCACGGTGGATGCCGCTTCATAAGCAGGCGAGCAAAAACCTGGAGCGCGCGCACCGCAAGGCTCACACCAAACGTATCTGGATCCCGGCCGTTCGTGCGAAGCGCGACTTCGTCACGACGCCGGGATGACGTTGACGCATAGCCAGTCTGCCCGCCTTATTTGAGCGTCATCCCGATGAAGATCGGGATCCAGCCGCACGAGACATGTTCGAGGCGAGAGCGACCTTCACGCGCGCTCAATGAAGCGCGACCGCACTCGCCGCTTGAGAGGCGGCCGCATCCGCGGCGGCCAGCACAGGAGTGCCGCTGATCTCCGCGAGCGAGCGGTCGATGTCCCTGAGCCCCTCGACGAACGAGGAGAGCCGCCCCGAGATCTTCTCGATGAAATGATCGGCCAGCGTAGGATCGGCCGTCATGTGCGCGAGCATTTCCGAACGCGTGATGCGCAGCGCTCGCACAGGCGTCTTCGCCACCACGGTCGACGTGCACTCGGTCTCGATCAGCATCGTCATTTCCGAGATGAGCGCGCCTGCGGGAATAGCCTCCCCGCTGCCGGCTTCGAGCCCCGGGCCTTCTGTGCGCACCGCCTCGCCCGAAACGACGAGCACGGCCGCATCTGTTTCCGCGTGCGCCGTGACGATCACGTCACCCGGCTTGTACACGATGCGATCCGCGCGCCGCGCGATCTCGGTGAGCTGCAGCGGCTTTAGGCCCTGAAATAAGGGCACGTTGAGAAGAGGAAGAACGAGTGCATCGATAGCCATAAAACAACCCCCGCAACAAAACCCGCACGACCGGCACACCGCACGCGTGCCGAAACGTGGAAGCGGACTGGGCGTCACCCTCTGGCGCGAGACGCCCTTACGCTCGCCACGAGGGAAAGCTCGGGCGATTCGGCCCCTTGGGTCCAGGCCCGCCCGGAGCCCTGTTGATGGCTGAGGAATAACCTGTTTACGCCGAAAGCTTGTAGCCGCCGGTCTCCGTCACCAGGATCTCGGCATTCGAGGGATCTTTCTCGATCTTCTGACGCAGACGATAGATATGCGTTTCGAGCGTGTGCGTCGTCACGCCGGCGTTGTAACCCCACACCTCGTGCAGCAGCGTCTCGCGCGAGACCACCTTGTCGCCCGTGCGGTAGAGATACTTGAGGATCGCCGTTTCCTTCTCGGTGAGGCGGATCTTTCCGCCCTTCTCGTCGAGCAGGAGCTTGGAAGCAGGTTTGAACGTGTAGGGCCCGATGGTGAAAACCGCGTCCTCGCTCTGCTCGTGCTGGCGCAGTTGCGCGCGAATACGCGCCAGCAGCACGGCGAACTTGAACGGCTTGGTGACGTAGTCGTTCGCGCCCGCATCAAGGCCGAGAATCTGATCGGCATCGCTGTCGTTCGCGGTCAGCATGATGATGGGGCTCTTGAAGCCCGTCTTGCGCAACAGGCGCACCGCCTCGCGCCCGTCCATGTCCGGAAGGCCGACGTCGAACACGACGAGATCGTGATGCCCCGTCTTGGCCGCCTCGATGCCCTTGCCCGCCGTCCCCGCCACCGACACGTCGAACTCGTCGTGCAGCGCCAGTTGATCCTGAAGGGACCCGCGGAGATCCTCGTCGTCGTCGACAAGCAGGATCTTGCGTGCAGCGCTCATGATCGGCGGCTCCAGTTCAAAAGTTGCAGCTAACGTATAAAGGATTTCGGGTACGAAGCCGACACGTCCGTACCAGCCCACCCTGGACGCATCCTCTTAGCATCTGCTTCCCGCCTGAGGTAGGGTGCCGTGGCCCGGAGGGTTATCGAACCGGCCGACCGGTGGAAAAGGGGATCTGCCATCACCGTCCGTAACATCATCGTGAGGAGCCTCACGCCCCGCAGCACGGTGGGCAGGCTGACATGCGGCAGCCTCACGCTCAAATGTGCCTTGGGCCGAAGCGGAATTCGCACCGCCAAGCGCGAAGGCGATGGCGCGACGCCGCGCGGCAGGTTTGGATTCGAAAGCGCCTATTACCGCCGCGACCAGTTGCGTCGCCCTGTCACGCCCCTCGCCGTGCGCGAGACCAGACCCGATGACGGATGGTGCGACGCAACAGAAGATCGCAACTATAACCGCTTCGTAAAGCACCCCTATCCGGCGAGTGCGGAGCGTCTGTGGCGCCGCGACAGGCTTTACGACGTCGTGGTCGTGGTCGGCTACAATCGCCGCCCGCGCTATCGCGCGAAGGGCAGCGCGATCTTCATGCACGTGGCCGAGGCGAGCTACCGCCCAACCGAGGGATGCGTGGCGCTCGCGCGGCAGGATCTTCTCAAGGTGCTTGCCGCCATCGGCCCCCGGACCCGCCTGATCGTCATCTGACAAAAAAAGAACCCGGAGCGCGAAGCCCCGGGTCGAGTTTAGAGCACGTCTAGGGGAGACGCGTGCTCGGGAGCCTAGCGATCGGAAGAAACCTGCCGGGCGGAGGGCCGGCAGGCTCCCGAGGAGGCGAGCCTTAGTGGTTGTAGGCCCGCTCGCCGTGATCGACGATGTCGAGACCCTGGCGCTCGTAGTCCGTACCCGGACGCAGACCGATCAGGATGTCGACGATCTTGAACAGGATGGCCGAGAGGATGCCGGTCCACAGCAGCGTGAAGCCGACGGCCTTCGCCTGGATGATCACCTGGGTGACCATGTCGTAGGAGCCGGGCGCAAGCTCGCCGGGCTTCGAGATGTAGTCGGCAAGACCCGACCCGCCGAGCTCCGGGCTCACCAGGATGCCCGTGGCGATCGCGCCGATCATGCCGCCGACGGCGTGCACGCCGAACACGTCGAGGCTGTCGTCGTAGCGGAGCAGGTTCTTCACGCCCGTGCAGAACATGAAGCACACCGCGCCGGCAACGAAGCCGAGCACGATCGCGCCCATCGGACCGGCGAAGCCAGCGGCCGGCGTGACGGCCACGAGACCGGCGACCACGCCCGACGCCAGGCCAAGCAGCGACGGCCGGCCCTTGACCAGCCACTCGACGGCGATCCACGAGAGACCGGCCGCCGCCGTTGCAACGAACGTGTTGATCATCGCCATCGCAGCCGTGGCGTTGATCTCGAGGTTCGAGCCGCAGTTGAAACCGAACCAGCCGAACCACAGCAGCGCGGCGCCGACCATCGTGAGCGTCAGCGAATGCGGAGCCATCTGCTCGCGGCCATAACCGACGCGCTTGCCGATCATGAGCGCGCCCACGAGACCCGCGACACCGGCGTTGATATGCACCACCGTGCCGCCCGCGAAGTCGATCGCACCCCACTTGAAGAGCAGGCCCGCATCGTTCAGCACTTCCGAGAGCTTCGGCTCACCGGCCTTAGCGGCTTCCGCGAACACGTCGGGCCCGCCCCAGTACCAGACCATGTGCGCCATCGGGAAATAGACGAACGTCACCCACAGCGCGACGAACAGCATGATCGCCGAGAACTTCACGCGCTCGGCGAGCGAGCCGATGATGAGCGCGGGCGTGATGCACGCGAACGTCATCTGGAAGGCGACGAACGACAGCTCGGGAATATAGACGCCGTTGGAGAACGTGGCGGCAAGCGTCGTTGCATCGACGCCTGCGAGGAACATCTTGGAGAAGCCGCCGACGTAATCGTTGAGGATGCCGCCGTTGGTGAAGGCCATGCTGTAGCCGTAGGTCACCCAGATCAGCGACACCATGCACGTGATGGCCAGCACCTGCATGAGAACGGAGAGCATGTTCTTGGAGCGCACCAGGCCGCCGTAGAAGAGCGCGAGCCCCGGAACGGTCATGAGCAGCACGATGATGGTCGACAGAAACATGAAGGCGGTATCGCCCTTGTCGACGGTCGGCGTCTGTGCGAGCGCCGCACCGGCCGAGCCCAGCGTGAGCGTCAGGGCTGCTGCGCAGCCCGCGACGCGCTTGAGTAGTGTTGGTGTCATGGTCCCAAACTCCCTCGTGTTGACCCCTCGAGTGGCACGTGAGCACCGCGCCAGTTTCGGAGTAGATCCGCCGAACGTGCCCCCGGGCAGCCGTGTGCCTTGATGCGCGGGCCTGTCGCGCCCGCCAGACGGCTTCGTGCTTGAAGGATGTGATGAGTGCCGGATCAGCTTCATGAAACGCCCCCGGTATGTCTGCCCCGGGGAGAGCAGCCATACCGGCAAGGCGAATATCAAAACTCATGCCAATCGCTCGGCGTTCGCCAACGCGTTGAAACGCTTGCGAGATATGAAGAAGCCCACTCCCGACATGAGCGAACGGCGCTCATCCGAGGCCCGAATTTCAGGCAGATTCTCGATCGAGCCCATTATTTGTGCGGCACGGCCGCTGCCGATACGCGCTGAAGCGCGTGACGACCACGCACGCAAGAAAACGGCCCCGAAGCTTGCGCTCCGGAGCCGCGAGAGAGAAAGAGCCGATCGGCCGGCGGCGCAGACCGCCGGCCGAGTGGTCTTACTGCACGGTCTCGCCGTGGAGACCTGCATCGAGGCCTTCGACCTCGACGGCCTCCGACACGCGCAGACCCATCACGATGCGGATCACGAGCAGGATCACGAACGTCGCGACCGCGCACCATGCGATGGTGGCAAGCACGCCGTAGACCTGCGTCCAGACCTGGCCGACGTTGCCCTCGAGAGCACCCGCCGTGCCGCCGATAGCTTCCTTCGCGAACACGCCCGTAAGCACTGCGCCGACGATGCCGCCGACGCCATGGACGCCGAACACGTCGAGGCTGTCGTCATAGCCGAGCGCGCGCTTCACAGCCGTCGAGGCGATGTAGCAGATCACGCCGGCAGCCAGGCCGATGAAGATCGCGCCGATCGGATCGACGAAGCCGCAAGCAGGCGTGATGGCGACGAGGCCGGCGATGGCGCCGGAGCAGATGCCGAGAATGGTCGGCTTGCGATGCACGATCCATTCGACGACCATCCACGCGAGCGCAGCGGCAGCCGTGGCGACCTGGGTCGAGAGAGCGACCATGGCAGCCGACGAGTTCGCGGCAACGGCCGAGCCGGCGTTGAAGCCGTACCAGCCGACCCACAGCAGCGAGGTGCCGATCAGCGTCAGGACGAGGTTGTGCGGAGCGAGGTTCTCGACACCGTAGCCCTTGCGGCGGCCGAGCATGATCGACGCGACGAGGCCAGCGATACCGGCGTTGATGTGCACCACGGTGCCGCCTGCGAAGTCGAGCACGCCGTCCTTGGAGAGGAAGCCGCCGCCCCAGACCCAATGGCAGACCGGGATGTAGACGATCACGGACCACAGCGCCATGAAGACGAGCAGGCTCGAGAACTTCATGCGATCGACGACCGAGCCGATGATCAGCGCCGGAGTGATGGCGAAGAACGTCATCTGGAAAAAGACGAACAGCGACTCGGGGATGGTGCCCTGCAGGCTGTCCTTGGTCACACCGGCGAGCAAAGCCTTGGAGAGGCCGCCGATGTAGGCCTGCAGATCGCCGCCGTCCGTGAAGGCGAGCGAGTAGCCGAACAAGGTCCAGACGATCGAAAGCAAGCAGACGGTGGCGAACACCATCGCGCAGGTGTTGAGCACGTTCTTCTTGCGGACCATGCCGCCGTAGAACAGTGCGAGGCCCGGAACGGCCATCATGAGCACGATGACGGACGAGACGAGCATCCACGCCGTGTCGCCAGAGTCGAGCGTCGGCGCCGGCGCCGCTGCATCCTGCGCAAACGCCGGCAGAGCGGCGAGCGAGAGCGCGGCAGCGGTCGCGAGGACCCCGGTCGCACGTGTGAACAAGTTAGACTTCATTTCGTGAACTCCCCTGTCTTTCAAGCTATGTGCATCCCGCATGTTCAGAGCGCCGCGTCGTCGGATTCACCCGTGCGGATGCGCAGGGTGTGCTCGATCGAGGAGACGAAGATCTTGCCGTCGCCGATTTGGCCGGTCTTGGCGGCTTTCACGATCGCTTCGACCGCCTTGTTGACCAGCGCGTCGGCCACAACGACCTCGATTTTGATCTTGGGCAGGAAGCTCACGGCGTACTCGGCGCCGCGGTAGACCTCGGTGTGACCCTTCTGGCGGCCGTAACCTTTGACCTCGGTGACGGTCATGCCCTGAAGGCCGATGTCGGTCAGATTCGACCGCACCTCCTCCAGCTTGAAGGGCTTGATGACTGCAGTGATAAGCTTCATGGAGAGCACCCCTTGAGTTTCGTCCCCGCTCCGTTGGAAGGCGTGAGACAGGCCTCCGACATGCCGCCAGCAACTGCGCTGGCAACAATCGACGGAGAGAGAGTCAAGAGCTGTGCCAAGTCCGGGCATCCCCCGTAGGGGATTGAATCAATTCATATTTTTGAAACGAAGGCCCACAAAATAGGCAAGGGGACAGCGTGAAGCTGCCCAAGCTTTATGCACTGAACGGCGTTTGCTGATTATTTAATCAGGAAAGCTGTCTGCCGCTTCCGGATCAGCCCTTCCTGCGCCGTGGAGGCGACGAGCCGGCCGTCACGCGTGAAGAACGATCCCCGGCAGAAGCCGCGGGCGCCGGACGCATTGGGACTGTCCTGTGCATAGAGCAGCCAGTCGTCCACGCGGAACGCACGATGGAACCACACGGCGTGGTCCAGGCTCGCAAGCTGGATGTCGGTATCGAACAGCAGCTTGCCGTGCCCGATCAGGGCGGTGTCGAGCAGCGTGAAATCGGAAGCGTAGGCGAGCACGCACTGGTGGAGCCGTGCATCGTCCGGCAGCGGCCCATTGGCCTTGAGCCAGATGTGCTGCTGCACGGGGCGCTGCGGATCCCGGCTGAGGTAGCGCGAGACGTCCACCGGCCTCAGCTCGATCGGGTTCTCGCGCTGCCAATAGCTGCGCATGTTTTCCGGCAGCGTGTCGATGAGCTGCGCCATCAGCTCCTTGACGGAGGGCAGAGCCTCGGGCGGCGGCACGTCCGGCATGGTGAGCGCATGCTCATAGCCCTCCTCGTCCTTGTGGAAGGAAACGCTCATGGTGAAGATCGCCTGCCCGTGCTGGATCGCCTTCACCCGCCGGGTGGTGAAGCTGCCGCCGTCACGCGTCCGCTCGACCTCGTAGAGGATCGGATGGGAGGGGTCTCCCGCCAGCAGGAAGTCGCCGTGCAGAGAGTGGATCGACCGCGCCTCGGCCACGGTACGCCCTGCCGCGACCAGCGCCTGCCCGAGCACCTGCCCGCCATAGACGCGCCGCCACCCCACCTGCGGCGTGAAACCGCGAAACAGATTGAGCTCCAGCGGCTCGAGATTGAGAATGTCGAGCAGGCCGGCAAGCGCACGGCACGGTTGCTCTTGACCTGCAGACATGGAGACTCCCCGCAAAAGATGCTAACCACGGCGGGACGGACGATGGGCTGCCGGACCGGATGGGTCAAGGCAACCAACTGTAGCAGGCTGGCCCTCCGCCCGCCTCACAACCCCGCGGGGGCCAATGGCCGAAACGCACGCGACACGACGTTTTGACATTGTGATCTCCGGCGCGAGCTTCGCTGGCCTCGCCTTCGCGCGCGCGTTGCTCTCCGCGCTTGGAAACGAAATTCGCATCGCCATCGTCGATCGCACAGCTCGCACCGGCACGCCTCTGCCCGACGCCCGCGCCTTCGCCCTGTCCGCAGGCGCACAGCGCATGCTCGACACGCTCGGCATCTGGAAAGACGTGGCTGCTGCCGCGCAACCCGTGAGCGAGATCGAGATCACGGACTCGAGCCTCGAGGCCGGCATCCGCCCCGTGCTGCTGAAATACGACAACCACCTCGATCAGGCGCGCGAGACCGGCAGCGCCGAGCCCGCGAGCTACATTGTCCCCGCGACGGCGCTCGAGCAGGCGCTCTATCGCTCCGTCGCATCCGACCCCAGCCTGACCTTTATCGTGCCAGGCGAGATTGCGAGCTTCACCGATACGGGCAGCGCCGTCGCCGTCACACTCCGCGATGGAAGCACGATCGCCGCCGCGCTGCTCGTCGGCGCTGAAGGACGCCGTTCCGCCTCCCGTGACGGCGCAGGCATCAAAACCATTGGCTGGCGTTATGGCCAGACGGCAATCGTCACCACCATTGCCCATGAGCGCCCGCACAACGGCCATGCCGTGCAGCACTTCCTGCCGGGCGGTCCGTTTGCGATTTTGCCGCTTCCTGGAACCCGCGCCTGCCTCACCTGGAGCGAGGAGGAGAACGAGGCCAAGCGCATCCTGGCGCTCGACGACGAGGGCTTTCTCGCCGAGATCGAGACGCGCGTCGCCGGCCGCCTTGGCAAGCTTTCGCTTGCGGGACCGCGCCAGGCATGGCCGCTCGAAATGCACCTCGCACGCGCTTACGTGGCGCCGCGCTTCGCGCTGCTCGGTGATGCCGCCCATGGAGTTCACCCGATCGCTGGGCAGGGCGTGAACCTCGCCTTCCGCGATGTCGCCGCCTTGAGCGAGATCGTCGTCGATACGCTCCGCATCGGACTGGATCCGGGCAACCTGGAAACGCTCGGCCGCTACGAGCGCTGGCGCCGGTTCGACTCGGCCCTCTCCGCCGCGGCTTTCGATGGCCTGAACCGTCTGTTCTCGAACGACGCGCTTCTGGTGCGGGCCGCCCGCGACTTCGGCCTCGGCCTCGTGGACCGGATGCCGGCCCTCAAGCGCCGTCTCGTGTCGGAAGCGGCTGGCCTCACTGGCGATCTGCCACGGCTCTTCAAATCCGAGCGGCTGTGACGCGCACGTTACGCGTCCTCCTGCCCCTCTCCCTCGTTCGCTTCTGCGGCCCCTTCATCGCCCGCATCCACCTCCTCCGGAGGTGACAGCACGATGGTGCCCCCGTCGAGATCCACGCGCAGCACGACTTGCTCGGTCATCGGATAGAGCTCTGTGCGGCTCTTGCCTTCGGGGCGAACCTCGAGAATGTCACCAGCCCCAAAATTGAGAACCGCCACCACCGCGCCCAGTGCAGCGCCTTGCTCCGTCACGGCGGCCAGCCCGACGAGGTCGGCGTAGTAGTATTCGCCCTCCTCCGCGGGTGGCAGCCGGTCGCGCGGAACGTAGAGCGAGACGCCCTTGAGCTTCTCGGCGGCCGTGCGGTCTTTCACGCCGTCGATGCGGCAGATGAGACCCTTCTGCGTGCCGCCCTCGACCGTAAGCACGAACCGCGCATTGCCGTCCTCGCTCTCGAGCGGACCATAGTCGCCGATCGCTTCGGGGTCGCCCGTATGGCTGCGCACCAGCACCGCGCCCCGAATCCCGTGAGCGCCCATCACATGCCCGAGCAGCACGCGCCGCACCGATTTGCGCTCACCCGCGCCGCCGTCCTGCGTCATCGATCAATGCCGTTATCTGTTTTCAACGCTTGAGAGGGCCGACGAACCGCAGTTCGACCGCCATGGGAACGCCGGACACGTCCACCACTGCGGACGAGACCGGCCTGGGCGGCTGGAAGCGCCCCGACACATCGACGAAGGCCCCCTCGGGCCCTGCTTCGAGCCCCGTCAGCAGCACCCCGTTCGGAGGAACCGCCAGCCGCACCTCGACGAGCGCCTCGCCGCGAACGGCATCATACCGGTAGCATCCCTTGAAGACACCCCCATAGCGATCGGAGCCGAGAATCTGTCCGCCGCGAAGAACGGCGAGCCCGTCGCCGCAGGCGCTCAGGCCTGCTCCAGCGTCGCCTTCGCTTGGGAGAAGATCGAAACGCAATCCGTAAACGCCTTCGTCGAGCATCGCGTCAGCCCAACAAATTGCTGCTCGTTATTCGTGCCGGAATGAATGCGAAACGCTGCCAGCGCCCGCGCGCCTGACAAATGTCAGACGGCCGATTGTCTCGGCGAGACTTAAACTACCACGGATTGCAGGCGCGAGAGCCATCACCTCCTCGCATCCTTAAATCGCGAGGAGCGACGCCAAGGCTGGCGAGGGAAAACCCGGATGGGCTATTGCAGCCGCTCGATCCGGTTGCCGATCGCGAGCGCGTAGAGCCATAGCCGCCGCTCTTTCCTCGTCCACGTATCGGTGTCGGGCTTCTCACTCATAAGGGCGGTCCCCTGGACCAGCACCTCGTTACGCCGATCCCACCAGGCCGCCTCGGCCTCGCTGAGATTGGATCTCAATGTCATCGAAAAAGTCCCCGAATGTTTCGCAGAAACACCCGGTTTTCCGGACTTGCGCCGGCCAACCGGCCGCCCCTGCCCCCAAGAGCCTTTGCCGCACAGACGGGCCGCCGACCCACCTCGACCACGACGGCCTTGATCTCAAAACTATGACAATTCGCGCTTCCCTGCGACACCCAGGCGGGTAGGGACCCGCAACAAGTTCGTCACTGATGCTGAATTGCAGCGGCAGCTTTGGGCCCGTGGGCCAGCAAAACGCACACGGGCGCCCGGCCCATACGGCCGGACGCCCGTGCTGAAGATATCGGCGCTAAGACGGTGCCGTCTCTTACGCGTCGCCGCCCGCAGCAGCGGCGGCAGCTTCCTCGGCGGCCTTCGCCTTGGCGGCAGCGCGCTCCTGAGCCTTCTTCTTCGGCTGCGACTTCTGCGGGTTGTTGCGCGCCTCGCGCTTCAGAAGCCCGGCGCCGTCGAACAGGCGCTCGACGCGGTCGGTAGGCTGCGCGCCAACCGAGATCCAGTGCTTGCAGCGGTCGAGGTTCAGCTTCACCCGCTCCGGGTTGTCCTTCTTGAGCATCGGATCGAAGGTGCCGATCTGCTCGATGTAGCGCCCATCGCGCGGAGAGGCGCTGTGCGCGACGACGATGTAGTAGTAGGGCCGCTTCTTGGCGCCACCGCGCGAAAGACGGATCCTGGCTGACATGGAATGAAGTCCTTTCTTCTTTCGTATCGAGTTTTGCTTTGGCAGCTCGCCGGCGCCTCGGATGAACATCCGCAGCCCGTGGTCGCTGCCGGATTCGCTATTTCTTCTTCCCCGGGAAACCGGGGAATTTCGGAAGCTGCCCGCCAAGTCCGGGCAAACCGCCACCAAGACCCGGCAGCCGCGGAACACCGCCGCCTCCAAGCCCTGGCAATCCTTTCGGCAATGCATCCTTGAGATCGGCCGGCAACTGCTCGAGCGCCTTCGGATCGAGCTTGGCGAGCTCGCCCTGCATTTGAGCGATCTCGGCCTCGGACGGCCCGCCACCGCCGCCCATGCCGAACATGCGCGACATCATCCCCCGGTTCTTGCCCATGGCCTTCATCATGTCGGCCATCTGCCGGTGCTGCTTCAGCAGCTTGTTGATGTCCTCGACCCTGGTGCCGGACCCGGCCGCGATGCGCCGCTTGCGCTTGGCATCCAGAACCTTGGGCTGGCGGCGCTCCTTCGGCGTCATCGACGAGATGATCGCGCGCTGGCGCTTGAGATCCTTTTCGAGACCGGCTTCGTTGATCTGCGCCTTCATCTTGCCGATGCCGGGCAGCATGCCGAGCACGCCACCCATGCCGCCGATCTTCTCCATCTGCGCGAGCTGCTCGGCGAGATCCTCGAGATCGAACTCGCCCTTCTTCATCTTCTGGGCGATCGACTTCGCTTTCTCGACGTCGATCGTCTGCGCCGCCTTCTCGACGAGGCCGACGATGTCGCCCATGCCGAGGATGCGGCCGGCAACACGCTGCGGATCGAAGTCTTCGAGCGCGTCCCACTTTTCGCCGGTACCGAGCAGCTTGATCGGCTTGCCGGTGACAGCGCGCATCGAAAGCGCCGCGCCGCCGCGGCCATCGCCGTCGGCGCGCGTCAGCACGGTGCCGGTGATTCCGAGACGGCTGTCGAAGGCCTTGGCCGTGTTGACGGCGTCCTGGCCGGTGAGGCTGTCGAGCACGAGCAGGATCTCGTGCGGCTGCGTGGCGGCTTTGACCTCCGCCACCTCGACCATCAGCTCCTCGTCGAGCGTGGTGCGGCCGGCGGTGTCGAGCAGCACCACGTCATAGCCGCCGAGACGCGCCGCCTCCATCGCACGCTTGGCGATCTGGATCGGCGTCTGCCCGGCGATGATCGGCAGCGTGGGAACCTCGGTCTGCTCGCCGAGCACGCGAAGCTGCTCCTGCGCCGCGGGACGGCGCGTGTCGAGCGACGCCATCAGCACTTTCTTCTTGTCGCGGTTCTTGAGGCGCCAGGCGATCTTGGCCGTAGTGGTCGTCTTGCCGGAGCCTTGCAGGCCGGCCATCAGAATGGCGACCGGCGGGGCGGCATGAAGATCGATCGGCTGCGCATCCGAGCCCAGCGTCCGCACCAGCTCGTCGTTGACGATCTTGACGACCATCTGGCCGGGCGTGACCGAGCGCAGAACCTCCTGGCCGATAGCTTTGGTCTTCACCCGATCGATGAAATCGCGAACCACATCGAGCGCCACGTCGGCCTCGATCAGCGAGCGGCGCACCTCTCGCATCGCCTCGGAGACGTCGTTCTCGGTCAGCGCACCGCGTTTGGTGAGCTTCTCGAAAACTTGACCCAGCCGGTCTGACAGCGATTGAAACATCGAAACCTTTCTGCAAAACGGGAAACGCACCCGAGGGCGCGACGCGCTGTCGGGTGTGGACCCCCCTGCCTCCCGGCTCCTTTGGACCAAGATCGCGCCGAACCTCGGGGTCCGGACCGGATCGTAAGTCCCAAAAGTGGGCCATGTGCAGGGCGGCGGCTCTGAAAAACAGGGCCATCGGAATTTGGCGGCACCATCACCGATCAGGCGCCCACTGTCAACGCTCAGTCCATTAACCGGTGGACGGCGGCCCGGCGCGACGCCTTGCCTCACCGACTCGGCCTTAAAATGTGGGCACGGGACCCTGACGGATTGTCAGGGCGGCGGCGGGCAAACCATAATTCCGCACAGATCTAAGCCCAGGGAAGACGAATTCCCGGGGATACGGGGCCGGGAACCCCCAGGGGGAGGACTCATATGTTGCAGAGACGCGCTTTAAGCGCGCTATCGGGCTTGGCTCTGGCATCGGCCGTCGCGGCCGGTGGTTGCGCCTCGGGCGGCAATCCGTTCGCCAAGACCAACGATTTCGACCGCACGTTCATCGGCGCGGCGCAGACCTGGGACCTCGACAAGAACGGAACCGTCACCTGCGAGGAGTGGACCCAGTACATCACCACCTCGTTCCGAGAGGCCGACGCCAACGGTGACGGCGCCCTCGACGCCCAGGAATATCAAACGCTGGTCAAAAGCGACCGTCTCTTCGAGATCGCCAATATCGCCTACTACGACGCCAACGGCGATGGCCGGGTGACGCTCGAGGAAATGACGGGCAAGCCCAATGTCGCCTTCAAGCTCCTCGACCGCAACCAGGACTGTCAGATCGACCGCACCGAGACCGTGCAGGTGCACGGCATCGACAAGGTGAAGCCCAAGGACGACGGCGGCACCTCGGATCAGACCATCCCGCGCCGCTAAAAATGAAGGGCAGCGCCACCGCTGCCCTTCCGGCCTCCCATGAGGAAAAAGACCGCCTACTTCGGCTCGATGCGCACGAGGCGTCCGTTGGAATCGTCCGTCAGCACATAGACGGCGCCCTCCGGCCCCTGCCGCACGTCGCGCACCCGCTCGCCGATGTCATCGGCCAGCACCTCGTGTGCGATCACCTCGCCGTCCTTCAGCACGAGACGCTGCACCTGCATGAACTTGAGGCTGCCAACGAGCAGGTTGCCCTTCCACTCCGGAAAGAGATCGCCCGTGTAGAGCGCAAGACCCGACACCGCGATCGAGGGATCCCAGTAGTACACGGGCTGCTCCATCCCCGGCTTCGACGTGCCCTCGCCGATCTTCTCGCCCGAGTAATCCTTGCCGTAGGTGATGACGGCCCACCCATAGTTCTTTCCGGCCTCAGGATGATTGAGCTCATCGCCGCCCTGCGCCCCGTGCTCGATCGTCCAGAGCCGCTTGGCCGCCGCGTCATAGGTGGCGCCCTGCATGTTGCGATGGCCGATGGACCACACCTTCGGGTCCCATCCATCCTTCACGGGCTTTTCGGAAACCGGCGCGCCGTCGGCGGTGATGTGAACCACCTTGCCCACGGTGCTCGCGGGATTCTGCGCTTCCGGCCGTGCCTTGAAGCGATCGCCTGTCGTGACGAACAGCGTGCCCTCCGGCGTGACCACGATGCGCGAGCCGAAGTGATTGGGGCTCACGATGGCCGGCTCCTGCCGGAAGATCACCGTGACGTCCTGCAGTTCGCCACCTTCGGGACCGAGAACGAGCTTGGCGCGCGCCACGCTGGTGCCCGCCTTTCCTTCACCCCTGGGCTCCGCATAGGAGAGGAAGAGGCGGCCGCTCTCGGCGAAATCCGGTGCGATCGCCACATCCAGCAAGCCGCCCTGGCCCTGCGCGTACACCTCGGGCACACCTTTGATTGGCGGGCTGAGCTTTCCGTCCTTCTCGACCACTCTCAACCGCCCCGGCCGCTCGGTGACCAGATACCGGCCATCGGGAAGAAACTGGAGACCCCACGGGTTCTCGAGCCCCTCGGCCACTGTCGTGAGCTTGATGGGAGTCTTTGACGCTTCAGGAGAATTGGTCTGCACGGCAAACACAGGCGTGGCCATCAGGAACAAAAGGGGAGCGGAAACGGCCAGTCGAAAGCTCATGAACACCTCTTAGGAATTCGAAACGGGTATCCGCCCTATTTAGGAAGCCGACACGGGATGCCGAAGGGGTCGGAGCCGCATTTGTCACGCCGCACGCCCGCCACGTGCCCGCATCAATTGTCTTTTGACGCCGCTTCGCCCATATAGTCGGCCCATGAGCGCGCCAACTCCCCACCGCTATGTAAAGATGAACGGACTCGGCAACGAGATCGTCGTTCTCGATCTTCGCGATGGGGCTTCGAGCCTGAAGCCCGCCGAGATCAAGGCTGTCGCGGAAAACCCGAAGACCGCCTTTGACCAGATGATGGTGCTCTATCCCCCGCGCACCGCGGATACGGAAGCCTACGTGTTGATTTTCAACACGGACGGATCCGAATCCTCCGCCTGCGGCAACGGCACTCGCTGCATCGGCTGGCTGGAGCGCGGGCTCAGCGGCAAGACGCACTTCAACTTCGAGACGCGCGCCGGAATCCTCGCCGTGTCCGTGAAGGACATGAGCGCAATCACGGTGGACATGGGCGAGCCGCGTTTCGGCTGGGACGAGATTCCGCTCGCGGAGAAGTTCCACGACACCCGCGCCATCGAGCTGCAGATCGGCCCGATCGAGAAGCCGGTCCTGCATTCCCCTTCGGTGGTGAACGTCGGGAATCCCCACGTGGTATTCTGGGTCGATCGGCCCGTAGAGACTTACGATCTCGGCCGTTTCGGCCCGCTGATCGAAAACCACCCCCTCTTCCCCGAGCGGGTGAACGTGAGTCTCGCCGAGGTCACCTCTCCCACCACGATGAAGATCCGCACCTGGGAGCGCGGCACCGGCCTGACGCGCGCCTGCGGCACCGCCGCCTGCGCCTCCGCCGTTTCCGCCATGCGCAAGAAGCTGACCGAGCGCAAGGTCACCGTCACCCTGCCCGGCGGCCCATTGACCATAGAATGGGCCCCGAACAACCACATTCTCATGACAGGTCCGGTGGAGATGGAGCACGAGGGCATCCTGGAAGCCGAGCTTGCCGCAGCGGCTAAGGGGCAGCCCTGCCTTGTTCCCGAAGGCCGTTTGCCCTAATCAGCCCAGAAGCTTCAGTGCCAAAGCTCCCATAACGTGATGCCCGAACCCCTGATCGTTACGCTTGGCTGCCGCCTCAACGCCTACGAGTCCGAAGTCATGCGCCGCCACGCTGCCGCGGCCGGCCTCGGCGAGTGCGTGATCGTCAACACGTGCGCAGTCACGGGCGAGGCCGTGAGCCAGGCGAAGCAGACGATCCGCAAGCTGCGCCGCGATCATCCCGAGGCGCGCCTCATCGTCACCGGCTGCGCCGCCCAGATCGAGCCTGAGCGCTTTGCCGAGATCGAGGGCGTGGACCACGTCGTCGGCAATGCCGAGAAGCTCGACGCCAACACCTTCCATGCGCTCGCAACGGACGCGCTGGAGCAGGTCGCCGTCAACGACATCATGAGCGTGAAGGACACCGCGCTCCACATGATTGACCGCTTCGGCTCGCGCGCCCACGCCTTCGTGCAGATTCAGAACGGCTGCGATCACCGCTGCACATTCTGCATCATTCCCATGGGACGCGGCCCGTCCCGCTCGGTCCCGGCAGGTGAGGTCGTCGCCCAGGTCCGCAAGCTGGTCGAAGCCGGGTACCCCGAGATCGTCCTCACCGGCGTCGACATAACCTCCTACGGCGCCGACCTTCCCGGGCGCATGTCGCTCGGCCGCCTGGTGAAGCAGGTGCTCACGCACGTGCCGGAGCTGCGCCGCCTCCGCCTCTCCTCCATCGATCAGATCGAAGCCGACGAGCATTTGCTCGACGCCATCGCCACCGAGCCGCGGCTCATGCCCTATCTTCATCTCTCGCTGCAGGCCGGAGACGATCTCATCCTGAAGCGCATGAAGCGCCGTCACTTGCGCGACGATGCGATCCGCTTCTGCGAGGAAGCGCGCCGCTTGAGGCCCGACATGGTATTCGGCGCCGATCTCATCGCCGGCTTTCCGACCGAGACCGAGCCCATGTTCGAAAACACGCTCGATCTCGTGGCGGACTGCGGCCTCACGTATCTCCACGTATTTCCTTTCTCGCCACGCAAGGGCACACCTGCGGCTCGCATGCCGCAGGTCGATCGCGCGGCAGTCAAAGAGCGCGCCGCGCGCCTGCGCCGGGAGGGAGAGCGCGCTCACGCCCGCTTTCTCGATCGCCAGCAGGGCGAGCGCATTGAAATTCTCATGGAGCGCAGCGACACCGGGCGCACGCCGCAGTATGCGGAGGTGCGCGTCGATCGCGAAGCGCCGATCGGCACCTTTCATTGGGCCACGCTTGGTCCGAACGATGGGCGCCGCCTGACTGGAATGGTCCTCTCGTGAGCACGAACGAACCGAAGAAGAAGGGCTTTTTTGGCCGCTGGCTGGGCGGCTCCTCGAACGAGCCTTCTCCGCCGCCCTCCGACGAACAGGCGAGCGAGGCCACGGCCCGCGCGGAGCCCGCACCTGCGCCGGAAGAGAAGAGCGAACCACCCGTCGCCGCCGTCACCCCCGAGCCGCCTCAGCGCAAGGGCTGGTTCGAGCGCCTGAAATCGGGCCTTTCCAAAACGTCCTCGCGCCTCACCGAAAGCATCACCGGCCTCGTCACGAAGCGGAAGCTCGACCAGGACACGCTCGACGAGCTCGAGGAAGTCCTGCTCGCCGCAGACCTCGGCATCGAAACATCGAGCCGGATCACCACCGCGCTCGCCAAGGGCCGTTTCGACAAGGAGATCTCGAGCGAGGAGATCCGCGAGACCCTGGCCGAGGAAGTCGCGCGCGTGCTGGAGCCCGTGGCCCGTCCGCTCGTCATTGACGAAACGCGCAAACCTCACGTCGTGCTCGTGCTCGGCGTGAACGGCAGCGGCAAGACGACCACCATCGGCAAGCTCGCCGCGAAGCTCACCCGCGAGGGGCGCCGCGTGATGCTGGCCGCCGGCGACACCTTCCGCGCCGCCGCGATCGACCAGCTCAAGGTCTGGGGCGAGCGCACCGGCGTGCCCGTGCTCGCCCGCGATGTGGGATCGGATGCCTCCGGCCTCGCCTTCGACGCCCTGAAAGACGCGCAGGAAGGCAAGTTCGACGTGCTTCTCGTCGACACCGCCGGGCGGCTTCAGAATAAGGAAGGCCTCATGGCCGAGCTGGAGAAGGTGGTCCGCGTCATGCGCAAGGTGGATCCCACCGCGCCCCATGACGTCATCCTGGTGCTTGACGCCACCACCGGCCAGAACGCCATGCAACAGGTCGAGGTGTTCCGCGATCGGGCAGGCGTCACCGGCCTCGTAATGACCAAGCTGGACGGCACCGCCCGCGGTGGCATCCTGGTCGCCATTGCCGCCAAGCACGCCCTGCCCGTTCACGCGATCGGCGTCGGCGAAGGTGTCGACGATTTGCAATCTTTCTCTGCCAAGGACTATGCACGCGCCATTGCCGAAATTTGAAACTTGAGCTGCAACGGCCGGGAGCAATGCGCCTGGCGATGTGGCACTAAGAAAATAAACCGAAGGTCACCGAGCGATCATGAGCCCCCGCAAGCGCCTCTATCCGTTCAACGCCGAGCAGACCGTCAATATCCTGAGCGAGTTCGGACCACTCGTGACGATGTTCGTGGTCAACGCGGCCTACGGCATCAACGCGGGCACCTGGGCCCTGATCCTCACCACGCTGCTCGCCATCGTGGCCATGATCTACATGTTCCGCAGGCCGCCGATCTTCCCGCTGATCGCCTCGACGGTCACGATCGTCTTCGGCGCCCTGACGCTGATCACGCACGATCCCATGTGGGTGCAGATCAAGGTCACCATCTTCAACGCACTGTTCGCGGGCTTCCTGTTCATCGGCCTTTGGACGAACCGCAATTTCTTCCAGTACGTGTTCGAGAAGACGTTCCACTACACCAAGGAAGGGTGGGACACCTTCACCCGCAGCTTCGCCTGGTTCTTCCTGTTCACGGCGGTGCTGAACGAGGTGGTGCGCGTCAGCTTCAAGGACGATCACGTCTATACGATCTTCGGTCACGCCATGAACGGCGTGGACATCTGGATCGCCTTCAAGCTTTTCATCGTTTTGCCGATGAGCGGCCTCTACGCGTGGCTACTGACCAAGTGGATGAGCAAGCACCACCTTTGAGCGGCGCGCAGACCGGCGACAGGTCCGGAGCGGCCAGCGTTTCTTTTGCCACCATGGCCGTCTATGGTCACACGAGTGAAACCTGCGAGCGGACAGCGGACTGAGAGTCATGAGCCAGACGGAAATGAAGACCGGAACACAGGAAAGCGGCTCTCAGCAGCTCATGAAGTTCCTCGTCGAGCTCGGCCCGCTCGTGGTGTTTTTCATCGTCAATTCGCGGGCCGGAATCTTCTGGGGCACCGGCTGCTTCATCGCGGCCACGGCAGCATCCCTCATCGCCTCGCGCTTCCTGTTCGGCCGCGTTCCGGTGATGCCTCTGGTCTCCGGCGTGGTGGTGCTCGTGTTCGGCGGCCTCACGCTCTGGCTGCAGGATGAGCTTTTCATCAAGCTCAAGCCGACCATCGTGAACAGCATCTTCGCCGCCGTCCTGTTCGGCGGCCTCTTTTTCAAGAAATCCCTGCTCAGCTACCTGTTCGGAGACGTTTTCTCGCTCGATGACGAAGGCTGGAGGAAGCTCACCTTTCGCTGGGCCTGCTTCTTCGTGTTCCTCGCCATCCTGAACGAGTTCGCGTGGCGCCTGCTGACCACCGACCAATGGGTGACGTTCAAGGTCTTCGGCATCATGCCGATCACAATGGCCTTCGCCATCTCGCAGGTCGGGCTCCTTCAACGCCACGCGCTGAACAAGGACACGGCGGGCGAATAGCCCAGCGCCTCCGCGCACACCTCGCTCATCCTCGCAAGTTCGAAAACACAAAGGGCGCGCGGATCACTCCACGCGCCCTTGGCAGTTCTGAAACGACCCGAACCTGCTCAGGCGGCGGCCTTCAGCAGATTGCGGCTGATCAGCGTCTCGGCAATCTGCACTGCGTTGAGCGCGGCGCCCTTGAGCAGGTTGTCCGCAACGATCCAAAGCGCGAGACCGTTCTCGACGGTGGTGTCCTCGCGGATGCGCGACACGTAGGTGGCATACTCGCCGGCAGCCTCGACCGGCGTCACGTAGCCGCCAGGCTCGCGCTTGTCGACCACCAGCACGCCCGGCGCATCACGCAGGATCTCGCGCGCTTCGTCAGCCGAGATCGGACGCTCGAACTCGATGTTGACCGACTCCGAATGACCGACGAACACCGGCACGCGCACGCACGTGGCCGTGAGCTTGATCTTCGGGTCCATGATTTTCTTGGTCTCGGCGACCATCTTCCATTCCTCTTTCGTGAACCCGTCTTCCATGAAGACGTCGATATGAGGAATGCAGTTGAAGGCGATCTGCTTGGGGAACTTGTTCGGCTCCACGTCCTGGCCGGGCACGTACTTGGCCTTGGTCTGCGCCCACAGCTCGTCCATCGCATCCTTGCCGGCGCCCGACACGGACTGGTAGGTCGAAACCACAACGCGCTTGATCTTAGCGGCATCGTGCAGCGGCTTCAGCGCCACCACCATCTGCGCGGTCGAGCAGTTGGGGTTGGCGATGATATTCTTCTTGGCGAAGCCGGAAATCGCGTCCGCGTTCACTTCGGGCACGATCAGCGGCACGTCCTGGTCATAGCGCCAGTACGATGAGTTATCGATCACCACGGCGCCCTTGGCGCCGATCTTCGGGCTCCACTCCTTGGACACGGCGGAACCGGCCGACATCAGGCAGATGTCGACTTTCGAGAAATCGAACTGCTCGAGATCCTGGCATTTGAGCGTCTGGTCGCCGCACGAAACTTCGGTGCCGAGCGAGCGGCGCGACGCGATCGCAAAGATCTCGTCAGCCGGAAACCGGCGCTCGGTGAGCACGTTCATCATCTCGCGGCCGACGTTACCGGTCGCACCCACGACAGCAACTTTGTAGCCCATGGCTCAGGAGTCCCTATTGAACCGCCGGAGGGTCGACGACGACAAATTCCGGCGGTGGCTTGAGAACGCGTCGGAAAAAATCCGACGGCGGGCTTCACTTACGCGCGCCAGCCCCCCCTTTCAAGGACCATTTCGTCGTAATGGCGGCCGCTTCGGAAGTGTTTGCTCAGTTCCTGATGTCTCTGGATCCTGGCCGCCCCGCAAAACTTAGCTCCGTCCCAGCGCCAGGATGATGTTCCAAGAAGGAGACCGGTTGCCCCAAACCTGCGTCACACCGGCGGAGGCCGGTGCTCAGACACGGCTCCCGGATTGCAGCGGCACACGCCAAATCCGCCACCGGACGGGAAAACCCACACCGTTCTTTGACACGAGGGCGAGCATCGCCTTAGGTCGGAACCCGTCGCCATCAAAAGGTTGCCCGTGCCGCCCCACTCGCCAGCCCTGATCCCCGATCCCGCAGATGCTGGTCTCTGGCCGGAAGGCATCACCCCGACCGACGAGTACCGCACCGCGCTAGCGTTCGTGCGCGAGGACAGCGGCCACCTGTTCGTCACCGGCCGCGCCGGAACCGGAAAATCCACGCTGCTGCGGGGACTTCGCAACGCCGTCGACTCCGAGATGGTGGTGCTGGCCCCCACCGGGCTCGCCGCCGTCAACGTCGGCGGGCAGACCATTCATTCCTTCTTCGGCCTGCCGCCCCGCCTCCTCCGCCTCGAGGACATCCGGCGGAGCCGGAACGGCACCATCATGCGCAAGCTCAAGTATCTCGTCATCGACGAGGTCTCGATGGTCCGCTCGGACTTGATGTGGGCCATCGACCAGTCTTTGCGCGTCAACCGCGGGCGCCCCCGCGAGCCCTTCGGCGGCGTGCGCCTCATACTGTTCGGCGACTTGCATCAGCTTCCGCCGGTCGTGCAGGAGGTGGAGGTCGCCCAGCATCTCGAGTCGGAGTTCGGAGGTCCCTTCTTCTTCTCGGTCCCGGCCTTGAACGAAGGCGCGGGCACCACCCGCCTCGAGCTCACTCAGGTGTTCCGCCAGAGCGATGAAGGCCTCATCTCCGTCTTGAACCGCATCCGCGATGGCGAGGCCGACGAGGACGACCTCTCCCAACTGAACGAACGCGTGGCTCCCATACGCACCCTGAGCGAGGGAGAAAAATTCGTCATCCTCACCCCGACGAACGCGGCCGCCCATCGCATCAATACCGCCTATCTCGACGCGCTTCCCGGCAGGGCGCACACCTATGATGCTGGAATAACAGGAGATTTCACGCAGGCGTCACAACCGACCGACACCGCGCTCACTCTCAAGGCCGGCGCAAAGATTATTCTCCTCCGCAACGACCCCGACCGCCGCTGGGTGAACGGGACCATCGCGCGCATTTCCCGCCTCGAGGAGAAAAAAGTCTTCATCGAGGTCGGCGGCCGGGAGCACGAGCTGGAGCCCGCGAGCTGGGAGCAGCGCCGCTACGCCTACGACAAGGATCAGGAGAAGATCGTCGGCACCGTAGCCGGTACGTTCAAACAGTTCCCCGTGCGGCTCGCCTGGGCGCTCACAATCCACAAGGCGCAGGGTCTCACTCTCGAAAACGTGTATATCGATCTCGGCCGGGGCACCTTCGCCCACGGACAAGCCTATGTCGCTTTGTCGCGGTGCCGCTCGTTGGAGGGGCTCGCGCTGGCCCGCAAGCTGGAGCCCCGCGACATTCTCTTCGATCGCGCCGCCATGGGGTACCGCGACCTTTTCCCAAGCCTTTAGCGCCTAAGAGAATGAACCGTCACGAATATTTCGCATGTGCGAAACAATCCCTGACTCCGCTGCTTTCCTTAACGCCGTGGGGACCGCGTTAACCCAAGCCAGATATGGGTCAGAGGCGCTTACTGCGAAGCAACATTTTTTCATGTTGCACTGCAATAATTCTCTGCTATGTTACGCATCACAAGCTTGGACGCACCGGTTCGCACATTCATTTTTCGCAGTCCGATCCGGCCGCGCCCTGACTCGCAATTAGCCGCATACATTTTCCCATAGGAGCCCCCCGTGAACGATTTCGCCCGCCAGACCCAAGAGTTCTTCTCTGCCGCCAAGGAAGCCCGCATCCCGGACCAGGTCCAGGCCATCGCCGAGGACAGCGTTTCCAAGGCCCGCGAGACCTACGGCAAGTTCAACACCGTCGCGAAGGACGGCGTGAAGGTCATCGAGGAAGTGATCGTCACTGCCCAGGCCGGCGCCAAGTCGCTCAGCGACAAGGTCCTCAAGAACACCGAGACCAACACGGAAGCTGTCTTCCAGGCCGCCGAGGCTCTCGCTCGCGCCAAGACGCTGCCCGAGTTCCTTCGTCTTCAGACGGTGTTCGTGCAGCAGCAGTTCACCACTGCCGGCGCCCAGTCGAAGGAGCTGTTCGAGCTCTCGACCAAGGTTGCACAGCAGACCCTCGACAGCCTGAACTCGGCTGCCACGAAGACCTTCGAGCAGATCAAGAAGGCCGGCTGATCTTCGGATCGGCTCGTGCTGATCGCAGCACGCAGAAGACGGTTGAGACATGAGCAACGCCCGGCGATTTCGATCGCCGGGCGTTTTCTGGCGCCTTCTGGTTTTTTTCTGAACCTCACCCCGGATAGCCTTCCGCCCTCCGAAATAAGCGCTATAGTGAAGGGATGTTAGGGTCGCGTTCCGATATCAAGATCCGGAAAGGCAAGCTCGCCGACGCCACGTCCGTCGCCGAGACTTTCTCGCAATCTTGGCAGCAGGCCTATCGCGGGATCATCCCGCATCTCCACCTCGAAAACATGATCCGCCGCCGCGGTGCCGAATGGTGGACGAGCGTCATTCGCAGTGGCGACAGCCTCATCGTGCTTGAAAAGTCCGGAGCCATCGTCGGCTATGCCACGCTCGGCTTCTCGCGCACACGCGGCCCCTATCAAGGCGAGATCTACGAGCTCTATATCGCGCCGGTCCATCAAGGATTGGGCCTCGGCGAGCATCTGTTCGAGGCCTGCCGTCACAGCCTCGATCAACGGCGTCTCAAAGGTCTGATCGTCTGGGCTCTCGCTCAGAACACCATGGCGACGGATTTTTACTGGCGCCGGGGCGGACGCCCCGTGAAGCAGGCCTTCGAGACGATCGGCGACCAGAAGCTCGAAAAGATCGCGTTCGCCTGGTCCTCCTGACCGCTCCTCACATCGGGCTGCGCCCCGTAAGCCCTTGTACCGAAGGTTCCGCCGGACAGGTTCCGGACCGCGCTTTCGTATCGGCGATCTTGCGCGCGAGCACGATCGCATCCGGCGTCGCCAGCGCATCCACATAGGCGATGTGGCAGGTTTCGCGCTCCGTCACCCGCGCGACCACCAGCACCTCGCCCGCGCCACCCGTGCCTTGCGTGAAGTAACGGACGATCGTCGCGTACGGCACCGGTTTCTCGTTGCGCACGACAAAGCGCCACTCCACCGTCGAACGATTACCGCTCTTGTCCGACAAAGTATTGAAAGCTTTCAGCGTTTGTTGAGCGGCGCGCCGCTCGGCCGCATTTGGCCCGACACTGAGATAGACGCCCCGTTTGCCCTCCGCCACATAGACCGGATAGCCGGGCAGCCCCTCGCAAAGCCGCGCCGGCTTGTGGCGCGCGCCCGCAACCGTTCGGCACGCCGCGAGGTCAATTGCGGTGTAGAGACTTTTCACTTGCTGCACGGCATGAGCCCCACCGTACCAAAGTACGATGATCGATATGGTCAGACAGGCCGGGCGGAAGGCCATCTTAACCCCGTGGGCTGACAAACCTGGAAGTCCCCCGTTCTACACGCCATCATGGCCAAAATCCGGGACAAAATGGCGAAGACGCCCCTTCCGCGGTTGCCGGACCTCTGCCGCAGTTGAGAACCTGCCCCCGACACAAGAGCCGCACTTCCTCTCAGCCCCCTCCATTGCTATATCGGCGCCCAATCGAACCCGCGAGGTTGTGATGAGCGAGATCAAAATCGCCGTGACGGGAGTGGCCGGCCGCATGGGCCGCGAGCTCGTCCGCGTGGTCTCTGCCACCCCGGGCTGCATCGTGAGTGCCGGCACCGAACCCCCGGGCTCTCCCCACATCGGAGCCGACGTCGGCACACTCGCCGGACTTGCGCCATTGGGCGTGGCCGTCTCCTCCGATCCGTTGGAGGCCGCCGCCAAGAGCGACGCCGTGATCGACTTCACGATTCCCGCCGCCACCATCGAGATGGCCGGGCTCGCCGCGAACGCCCGCATCGTGCACGTCATCGGCACCACAGGCCTCAGCGAAAGCGATGAAGCCGCGATAAAAGCGGCCGCCCGCCACGCTACGGTCATCAAGGCAGGCAACATGAGCCTCGGCGTCAATCTGCTGACGGCCATCACGCGGCGCATCTCGGAAGCCCTCGACGCTGATTTCGACATCGAGATCGTCGAGATGCATCACCGCCAGAAGGTCGACGCCCCATCCGGCACGGCTTTGATGCTGGGGGCCGCAGCGGCCGAAGGGCGAGGAATCGATCTCAAGACACACAGCGTAAGATCGAGGGACGGCCACACCGGCCCGCGCCGCCGTGGCGACATCGGTTTCGCCACCCTGCGCGGCGGCACCGTAGTCGGCGATCATACGGTGGTATTTGCCGGCGAAGGCGAGCGGATAGAGATCACGCATCGCGCCGCCGACCGTAGCATTTTCGCGCGTGGCGCCGTCAAGGCGGCGCTCTGGGGCCAGGGCAAAGGTCCGGGCCTGTTCAACATGAGCGATGTATTGGGGCTTTAGACGAAATGTCGACGCTGCAAAGAACGAAACGGATTGGGTCCATGACGAACCGACTTGTGCTCGTGCGGCATGGCGAAAGCGAATGGAACAAGAAGAACATTTTCACCGGAATTCGTAATCCGGATCTGACGGACAAGGGCGTGATCGAAGCCTGCTGGGCCGGTCGCGTTCTGAAGTCCGAAGGACTTCGCTTCGACATCGCCTTCACCAGCAAGCTGAAACGCGCTCAGCATACGCTGGATATCATCCTGGGTGAGATCGGCGGGCCGACACCGGAAGTGATCGAGGACGCCGCTCTCAACGAGCGCGACTACGGCGAGCTGTCCGGCCTCAACAAGGAAGAAGCCCGCGCCAAGTGGGGCGAAGAGCAGGTGCTCGCCTGGCGCCGCAGCTACGACACGCCCCCGCCGGGCGGCGAGAGCCTCAAGGACACGGCAGCCCGCGTGCAGCCTTACTATCGCAATGTGATCTGGCCGCACGTCGCCGCCGGCAAGAACGTCATTATCGCCGCGCACGGAAATTCTCTGCGCGCCCTGATCATGCACCTCGAAAAGCTGGACGAGCACCAGATCCTCGATCGCGAGCTTGCAACGGCCGCCCCGCAGGTCTACCGCATGACCGATACCGGCGACGTCGCGGAGTATCGTGAGCTCGTTCGCTCGGAGGGCCGCGATAGTGGTCTGGGATGATCTCGGCCGCGAAGCAGGCGACGAAAATCAGCGCGACCGCGACCGTTGGATTGGCGTCTACATCGGCGTTCTCGCCGTAATTCTCGCCATCTGTTCCATGGGCGGCGGCAACGCATCCAAGGAAGCGACCCTCAAGAACATCGAGGCGACCAATGTCTGGGGCTTCTTCCAGGCGAAGAACATGCGCCGCCACACCTTGCGTCTCGAGGTTGACCAGCTCGAGCTGACGGTGCTGAGCAATCCCGCGCTCACGGCCGAGGCACGCGCCGCCATCGAAGCAAAGATCGCCGACTACAAGAAGATCGACGCAGAGCTCACCTCGAATCCCAAGACCAACGAAGGGCTCGACGAGCTGTTCAACCGCGGCAAGGCGCTCGAAGCCGAGCGAGACGTTGCCATGCGCCAGGATCCCTATTTCGACTATGGCGAGGCGTTGCTGCAGATCGCCATCGTGCTGGGCGGTGTAGCCATCATCTCCGGTGGCTCGACGCTGCTGATCACGAGCGCGGTGATGGGTGCTCTCGGCACCTTCATGACCATCAACGGCTTTTCCCTTTTTCTCGACATTCCCTTCATCGGCTGAGACCCCTCGCATCCTGCTCGATGTCTGTCCGGGCGCGAGGGTTAATGACCGCCCCCCGCATGTGCGGCTTGCCGCCTATCCGCCATCGCGCTAGTACCGCGCCAGCGAAATCCCACCTTTTTGACGGAACCTCTTTCATCATGACGACGCACAAGCTGCTTCTTCTCCCGGGTGACGGCATCGGCATCGAGACCATGGCCGAGGTCGAGCGCATCATCGCGTTCTTCAACAAGACGAGCAGCAAGCACAAGTTCGAGACCCAGAGCGACCTCGTCGGCGGCTCGGCCTACGACAAGCACGGCGTCGCCGTCACCGACGACTGCATCGCCAAGGCCAAAGCCTCCGATGCCGTGATCTTCGGCGCCGTGGGCGGCCCCAAGTGGGACAAGGTTCCCTATGCCGTCCGCCCCGAGGCTGGCCTGCTCCGTCTCCGCAAGGATCTGGATCTCTTCGCCAATCTCCGCCCTGCGATCTGCTATCCGGCGCTTGCCGATGCCTCCTCCCTCAAGCGCGAGCTGGTGGAAGGCCTCGACATCATGATCGTGCGCGAGCTGACCGGCGGCGTCTATTTCGGCGAGCCGAAGGAGATCGTCACTCTTGAGGACGGCCAGAAGCGCGCCGTCGACACCCAGCTCTACACGACGCGCGAGATCGAGCGCATCGCGAAGGTCGCCTTCGACCTCGCCCGCAAGCGCTCGAACAAGGTCCATTCCGCAGAGAAGCGCAACGTGATGAAGACCGGCGTGCTCTGGAACGAGGTGGTGACCGCCACCCACAAGTCTTACGCCCCGGACGTAAAGCTCGAGCACATCCTGGCCGACAACTGCGCCATGCAGCTCATCCGCAATCCGAAGCAGTTCGACGTCATCGTCACCGACAATCTGTTCGGCGACGTGCTGTCGGACGAAGCCGCCATGATGACCGGCTCGCTCGGGATGCTGCCGTCCGCGTCCCTCGGCGCCGCCGACGAGAAGACCGGCAAGCGCCTCGCTCTCTATGAGCCGGTCCACGGCTCGGCCCCTGACATCGCCGGCAAGGGCCTTGCGAACCCGATCGCCACCATCGCGAGCTTCGGCATGGCGCTCCGCTACTCGTGCGGAATGTCCGATGAAGCCGACCTCATCGATGAGGCCATCGCCGCCGTGCTCTCAGACGGCTATCGCACCGGCGACATCATGCAGCCCGGCATGCGCCAGGTCGGCACCTCGGAAATGGGCGCCGCGATCCTGGGCAAGCTCGAAACTCTTACGGCCTGATCGAAGCCGCAGAGCAGCGTGATCCGCAAATAAAAAGGGCGCCTCTTCAAGGAGAGGCGCCCTTTGAATTCAGTCGAAGGGACGTATTAGTCCTTCGTGATCACGAATACCTTGAAGTCCTTGTCGAGACGGAAGTCGTACTGACCCTGCTTGCACTTCACGTCCTCGGCCTCGAACACACCCGTGCCCTCGGTCTCCTTTTCGTACTCGCCGCCTTCGCAGCCCCAATCGGCAACGGCGGCCTTGATCTTTGCGGCCTCGTCGGCAGTCGGCTTGTCGTCGGCGAGAGCAGCGCCCGAGCAAAGGGCGAGAGCGGCTGCGGCGGCGAGAATGCGCTTCATAGTGTGTCTCCTTGTGAGCTAAGAACCGAGAAACTTTCCCTTATTTTGTTGCTGCGACGCAGCAAGTCTAGAGGGAAAACTTCCCGATTTAGGTCGGGAGCCCTCAAGTCGCGGGCACACGGGGACATTTTTCTCAAAACATAGCGTAGGCAAACGGTCCGTAGCCCAATGTTTAGGCGTGCGGACATCCACTATCGCAATGCAACAGCGGCAAAAGAGCGCGAATCATCTCGGGCATCAGAGCTTCCGAAGCGCCACCGTACTGACGCTGTGATCTTGCGATTTGCGCAGGATCAGCCGGGCCCGCGGCCGCGTCGGCAGGATATTCTCGGAGAGGTTCTTGAGGTTGATCGAGCGCCAAATCTCGAGCGCCCGCGCTACGGCGTTGTCGTGCGTGAGCGTGACGTAGCGATGGAAAAAGGAAGCTGGATCGCGAAACGCCGTGCTCCGGAGCCGCATGAAGCGCTCCAGGTACCATGTCTCGATTAGGCTCGGATCCGCATCGATGAAGATCGAGAAGTCGATGAAATCCGAAACATAAGGACCCGCCTCACTGCCCCGCTCGAACGTGGCGGGCTGCAGCACGTTAAGCCCCTCGACGATCAGGATATCCGGACGCTCGACTACGATCTTCTGACCGGAGATGATGTCGTAGTGGAAATGCGAGTAGACCGGCGCCTCGATGCGCTCCTTGCCGCTCTTCACATCCGCCAGGAACTTCAACAGCCGCGTGGTATCGAAGCTCTCCGGAAAGCCTTTCCGGTTCATCAGATCTCGCGCTTCCAACTCTTTGTTGGGAAACAGAAATCCATCTGTCGTGATAAGGTCGACGCGCGGATGGTCCGGCCAGCGCGCGAGCAGCGCCTTGAGCACGCGGGCGGTCGTGCTCTTACCGACCGCAACCGACCCCGCCACACCGATGATGAAGGGCACTTTGCAGTCGGTCCGGCCGAGAAACGTCGAGCTGACCGCATGAAGCTTCTGCGCCGCCGCCACGTAGAGATTGAGGAGGCGCGAGAGGGGAAGATAAATCGTCTCCACCTCTTCAACGCTGAGCTCCTCGAGCAGACCCGACAGAAGCTCGAGCTCCTGGGGCGCCAGCGTCATGGGCGTGTCGGCTCGAAGCCTGGCCCACTCCTCGCGGGTAAAAACACGATAAGGAGAGAATTGGATGTCTTTTCCGGGCGCCCCGACGAGCTCGAGGCGCCCCGTCTCTCGTGCCGCCGCAGTATCCCGCGCCATACTCATTTGCGGATCACCAGGAAGCCTTGCGGCTTCTCCAAAGAATTCTGAAGGCAGGACAACACTCACGAAGAATTTCTGGATGCTTTTTCAGCAAGTCCAGACTGGACGGTGCGGCTTTGCAGAACGGCCAGGACATCTTCAAGAGCAACGCCGCGCGCTTCGAGCAACACCAGCAAGTGATAAAGCAAATCGGCTGCTTCCGCACGCAGCGCTTCGTCGCTTTGGCTAACGCCCGCGATAACGGTTTCGACCGCTTCCTCGCCGAGCTTCTTGGCGCAACGCTCAGGCCCGGCCATCAGGAGCTGGCGCGTGTAGGATTTCTCCGCGGATTCGGAACGGCGGGCGCGGATCGTCTCCGCCAGCCGGAAAAGAATATCGGTGCTCATGGCGAAGAACCCCAGAGCATTTCAGGATCGAAATCAAGAGGTTCGAGCCCGGAAATGCGAAATAGGAAAACGCCGGGCCACGGCCCGAGAAGAACTGCCACGCTCCACCGCAACAAGTCTGCCGTCGCAGCCGCCCAATTTGGACCTAGTCCCGCGGCCGACCTCGACGTCACGGCTCAACCGCCCGGCATGCCTATCAGGCGCATACGAATATAGTCGAGCTGGTCGAAGTTGCCGTACTTGATGACCAGATTTCCGCTCTCGCCCGAGCCGCGCTTGACCTCCACCTTGAGCCCAAGGGAGTCCGCCAGCTCTTTCTCGAAGGCTTTTGTATCCGGATCCTTCTCTCGAACCTTCTTCGCACCCGTATTGCCCGGCACGCCAATCGGCCCGGCCTGAACCAGCGCTTCCGCTTCGCGGACGTTGAGGTCCTGTTCCAAAATCCGCTGGGCGAGCGCCTCGGCGTCGTCCCGGCCCACGAGGGCGCGGGCATGCCCTGCAGTGAGCTTTCCCTCCTGCACGTAAGCCTGAACCGAATCCGGAAGTCTTAGCAGCCGCAACGTGTTGGCCACGTGGCTCCGGCTCTTGCCGATGATTTCGGACACCTGCTCCTGGCTGTAGTCGAACCGCTCGATCAGCTCGCGATAGCCGTTCGCCTCTTCGATGGCGTTGAGATCCGCGCGCTGGACGTTTTCGATAATCGCAAGTTCGAGAACCTCGCGGTCCGAAAGGTCCCGCACAATGATCGGGACCATATGCAGGCCGGCCTTCTGCGACGCGCGCCAGCGCCGCTCGCCGGCCACGATCTCGAAAGCCTGCATGTCCTCGGGGTGCGGTCGCACGACAATCGGCTGAACCAAGCCCTTGGTTCGGATCGATTCAGCGAGTTCCGCCAGATCCTGCTCGGCGAAATCCTTGCGCGGATTGAACCGCCCGCTCCGAAGCTGTTCAACCGGCGCAAGCCGCTGCTCGCCCTCAGCAGGCAAACGCGGATGCGCCTGCGGCGATTCCCCAATGAGAGAGGCCAACCCCCGGCCCAGCCGGCTTTTCGGTAGCGCTGAATTCATGACCTGACCTGTTTTCTCCCGGGTGCTTTCCGTACCGCTCCCGACTACACAGTACGAAGCACGACGAAAAACTTATGTTTTAGAGGCCATTACGCGGCTTTGGTTTGACGTTCGCGCTCGATGATCTCGGTCGCGAGACGGATATAGGCTTGGCTCCCGGCGCAATCGTAATCGTAAAGCAGGATCGGCTTGCCGTGCGACGGGGCCTCCGCGACCCGCGTATTTCGCGGAATCACGGATTCGTAGACCTTGGGGCCGAAGAAGGCCCGGACTTCGTCCGCGACTTCGCGCGAAAGCGTGGTCCGCGCGTCATGCATGGTCAGCACGACGCCTTGGATTTCCAGGCTCGGATTGAGCGTCGCGCGGATCTGGTCGATCGTGTCCTTGAGCTGAGAAATACCTTCCAGCGCGAAAAATTCGCACTGCACGGGTACCAAAACGGCATCCGCGGCAGCCAGCGCGTTCAAAGTCAGGATGTTGAGCGAGGGCGGACAGTCGATCAGTACGTATTTGAAGGCCTGATCGGCCGGCTTGCCGCGAGATTGCGCGGCCAGCGCTGCCACCGCGTCGCGAAGCTTGTAAGCACGGCTCACATCGCCCGAGAGATCCGATTCGAGACCCACCAGGTCCGAGTTCGCCGGAACGACAAAAAGTCCAGGAATTGCAGTCTGAACCGCCGCTTCCGAGAGGCTGACCGTGCCCATTACGGCATCATAAGATGTCCGCGTCCGCGCTTCCGGCGGCACGCCGAGGCCGGTCGAGGCGTTTCCCTGCGGATCGAGGTCGATAACAAGCACGCGCTCGCCGATCGCGGCCAGCGCCGTGCCCAAATTGATCGCTGTCGTGGTCTTGCCGACGCCGCCCTTCTGATTGGCGACCGCCAGCGCCCTAAGTTTCGTACCGAGGCCAGTCACGGGTCTAACCCTCCGTCCTCAAAGCCAAATTTCGCACCATCACAATGCGCGCCTGAGCGTCCGTCAGGCTCGGAGCAAGCGTGTAATCGAAGGCGAACTGCCGTTCTGCCTCGCTGACTTCCGCCTCCGCGTCCCGGCCTTTAGGAAACAAGGCCACGGTCTGGGGAGAAAAAAACGGCTGAACCAGCCCCAGAAGCTTTGGCAAAGGCGCCAGCGCACGCGCCGTGATCACGTCTTTTATCTGAGACTTAGCCTGAGTCGCGGACTTTTCGATCCGCTCCCCGCGAATCTCCACAGCAAGCCCCGTTTTCCGGGCCACCTCGCCGAGGAAAGCCGCCTTGCGCGTATCGGACTCGACCAGGGTCATTCGGGCGTCGGAATTTTTCTCCGCGAGCAAAATTGCCAGCACGAGACCCGGAAAGCCGCCGCCCGAGCCCAGATCGAGCCAGTTTTTTGCTCCCTCGGGCGCGAACGCCAGAAGCTGGGCCGAATCCACAAAATGCCGGTGCCAGATTTCGTCCAGGGTCGTAGGCGAAACCAGATTGATGACTTTTTGCCAGCTCCTGAGCAGCGCCTCGTAGGTGCGAAGCCGCTCTATCGTTTCACGTGAAACGGCAAAGGCGCCCTGAAACGCCTCCGCCGTGTCGATCCGGCCGGAAGCCCCTGAAGCCGCTGTCATGACGCGCGTTTCCGCGGAATTTGCTTCTTGAGCGTGGCCAGAATGAGCATGAGCGCAGCCGGCGTCATGCCCTCGATCTTTCCGGCCTGGGCCAGCGTAGCCGGCCGCTGCGCTTCGAGCTTCGCCCGAAGCTCTGCCTTGAGACTCGGCAGAGTTGCATAATCAAAAGACGCCGGAATGGCGACGGCCTCGTCCTTTTTGAGCGCCGCCACGTCCGCCTCCTGCCGGCGCACATAGGAGTCGTACCGAGCGTCAATTTCTGTCTGAGCCGCAAGCGCCGGATCGAAATTCGCCAGCTCAGGCCAAATCTCAGCCAAGCGGCAGAAAGTCATGTCAGGATAAGAGAGAAGCTCGAACGCGTTTCGCCGCCTTCCGTCCTTGTTGATTTCGATTCCGTTTCGTTCCGCTTCTGTCGGTGTGAGCGTTTTTTGAGAAAGAACATTAGCTATTTCAGATAACATCTTGTTTTTATTGGAATACGACCGTGAACGTAACGAGGTCACACAGCCGATTTGTTCGCCCATTGGCGTAAGTCGTTGATCTGCATTGTCTGCGCGAAGCCGCAAACGATACTCGGCCCGCGACGTGAACATGCGATAGGGCTCGGTGACCCCCCGCGTGACGAGATCGTCGATCATGACGCCCAGATAGGCATCCGCGCGCGACACGACGAACGTACGCACGCCCCCTGCCGCAACGAGCGCAGCATTGATGCCGGCGGCCAAGCCTTGCGCGCCCGCCTCCTCATATCCCGTCGTGCCGTTGATCTGCCCCGCAAGGAAAAGCCGCTTGAGCCGCTTGGTCTCGAGAGTCGGCAGAAGCTCGCGGGGATCGACGTAGTCGTACTCGATCGCATAGCCTGGACGCTTGAGGACAACCTTCTCAAGTCCCGGAAGTGTCTTGAGAAAAGCCTCCTGCACATCGGCCGGAAGCGACGTCGAGACCCCGTTCGGATAGACGGTGTCGTCATCGAGGCCTTCCGGCTCCAGGAACACTTGATGCGCGCTGCGGTCGGCGAACCGCACCACCTTGTCCTCGATCGACGGGCAATAACGGGGACCGCGCGAGGCGATTTGCCCGGAGTACATGGGCGAACGCGCGAGATTGGCGCGTATGATCGCGTGCGTCGCCTCGCTGGTTGTGGTGATCGCGCACGTCACTTGCGGATTGGTGATTGCGTTCGTCAGAAAAGAGAACGGCACCGGATCGGCATCCGCCTCCTGCTGCGGAAGACCATCCCAGTCGATCGACCGGCGATCGAGCCGCGCTGGCGTGCCGGTCTTGAGACGGCCCATCTTGAGCCCCAGCCCATAGAGGCGCTCGGAGAGCTTCAGCGCGGGCGCGTCGCCCACCCGTCCGGCCGGATGAGTCTGATCTCCTAAGTGGATGAGACCATTGAGAAATGTTCCAGTCGTCAACACCACGGAACCGGCCAGCATTCGCTCGCCCGTCTGGGTGATGATCCCGCCGACCACATCGCCAGTCACCACCAGGTCCTCGACCGCGCCTTCGATGACCACAAGACCACCGGTCTCCCGGATTGCCTGCTGCATCGCCGCCCGATAGAGCGCCCGGTCGGCCTGCGCGCGCGGCCCCTGCACCGCCGGTCCCTTCGAACGATTGAGAAGGCGGAATTGAATGCCTGCCGCGTCCGCGACGCGCCCCATGAGCCCGTCGAGCGCATCGATCTCCCGCACGAGATGACCTTTGCCGAGACCGCCGATAGCCGGATTGCACGACATCTCGCCGATGGTCTCGAAACGGTGGGTGACGAGCGCCACCGAGGCGCCCATGCGCGCAGCCGCAGCCGCGGCTTCCACACCCGCGTGGCCGCCACCGACAACGATCACGTCGAAGCTTCTCTCGGCCATCTGCCGATCACCCAATCCTGCGCGCCTGCAACAATGGCGGAGAGATACAGGAGGGTGGCTCCACGGTCAAAGCGACCCGCATCCCTGTCGCAGGCTCCCTTCTCCGAACGCCTCCGCCCCATTTCATGTGGATACGGAGGACAACGCACAGGTCTATGTCGCACCGATCTTGCCGGCGCCACTTTGTCACCCGCAGGCTAGCCCCGTCGCGATTGTCGGGGGGCTATCGATGTCGAAGTACCAAGCGGGAAGCATTGCGTTGCTCACCCTCACGCTCGGCGCCTGCGCCGGGCGCGCACCGCAGATCCCGCCCCTCTTCCATGCCACCGACCGCAGCATAGCTTGCGACCAGATCGCGGCAGAGACCAAGGTCAACAACCAGAAGATCTCCGATCTGGCCACCGAGCAGCAGTGGAAGTTCGGGCAGAACGTCACCGCCGGGATCGTCGGCTTCATGGCCTGGCCCGCCTGGCTCGGCCTCGACTTTCAGGACGCAGCGGGACAGGAGGCGCGCGCACTCTCCCAGCGCAACGAATACCTCCTCACTCTGGCGAAGGAGCGCTGCCAGCCAAAGGGACAGATCGCCCGCACCGCCCCGGCCGCCGAGGAGGACCCGGGCATGTCGGCGCTGGCATCCAACTCCGAAATCCTGTCCAGCCTCGTCAGCCGATAGAGCCGTTTCGATGATTCACGTGAAACATCGCGTGCCGCATGTCGGCGCGAAACGCGCAATTTTGGATTCACGTGAAACATTGGATGCCGTTTCGCCGGAAAAATGGATTCACGTGAAACAAATTATGCCGGACGAAGCATCCGGCGGCACGACAAACAGCAACCGCGTCTCCGATGCGCGTGCACGATCCGGCAGCGCGCGCACGCGCTCAAGCCCGGACGGACGGACGGATTCACGTGAAACATTCCGTGCCGAAAATCCATCGCCACCGGAAATTCCGGACCAAATGCTCCGGCATCGACGCGCCTTTCTGAACCGTCCGCCGGATATTCATTATCCGGAACCGGAGGATTCACGTGAAACACTTCATGCCGAAATGCGCGCTCATTTCCCGATACAGAAACGGCCGAAGATGTGATCCAGCACGTCCTCCACGTCCACCCGTCCGGTGATGCGCCCCAGCGCATCCGCCGCACGGCGCAGATCCTCCGCGCGAAGCTCAACCTCATCCGGTGAACCCAGCAGGAACGCATCGAGATTGTCCCGGCACGCCTCGACGAGCTTCCGGTGACGGACCTGTGTGAGCGCGGGCTCCTCCTGGTGACCGATCCGCTCGCGAGCGATCACCGTAAGGCGCTCGATGAGCTCCGTGACACCCGCGCCCGTCTCCACCGAAAGCGGCACCATGTCGTCAGGCAAGGCAGGCGCCTCACCGCCAGGCAGGAGATCGATCTTGTTGAGCACGAGCAGCGTCCGGTCGGCTACGGCCGCGAGGTCCGGCGGCAGCAAGGTCTGCGGCTCGGTCGCATCGGTCAGCCACAGCACCAGGTCGGCCGCCTCCGCCACCGCCTTGCTCCGCCGCATGCCTTCCCGCTCGATGGCCCCCTCCGCATCCCGGAAGCCCGCCGTATCCGAGACGATCACAGGGAGGCCGCCGAGATCGAGCCGCGCTTCGACGACGTCGCGGGTCGTCCCGGCTTCGGCAGAAACGATCGCCACGTCGCGCCGCGCCAGCGCATTCAGGAGACTCGACTTCCCGGCGTTGGGCGGGCCCGTGAGCGCCACCCGAAACCCGTGGCGCAGGATCTCTCCGCGATGACCATCCTCGAGGTGATGGTTCACCGCACGCGCGAGCACCTGGATGATGGCTCGTGCATCGGTGAACGTCTTGGCGCCGATGTCGCCTTCATCGGCGAAATCGAGCCCTGCTTCGATGAGACCAAGCGCCTCGATCAGGCTGGCACGCCACCCGTCGTAGAGATCCGACAGCACACCCGAGGCCTGGGCGAGAGCCTGCCGGCGTTGCCCCTCCGTCTCGGCATCAATGAGATCGGCAAGCCCCTCCACCTCCGCGAGATCGAGCTTCCCCGCCTCGAACGCGCGGCGCGCAAACTCGCCGGGCTCGGCCATCCGCAATCCCGGCATGATGGACAGCGCCGAGAGCACCGCGTCCACCACCGCCCGTCCGCCGTGCAGGTGAAGCTCCGCCACATCCTCGCCGGTGAAGCTCTTGGGTCCGGGGAACCAGATCACCACGCCGCGGTCCAGCTTCTCGCCGCTTTCAGGATGACGGACGAAGCGCCCCACTGCGCGGCGCGCTTCCGCGCGCGGACCGGCCATGAAGTCGATCACCCGCCCGGCACCGCTCCCGGAGATGCGCACCACCGCGACCCCCGCACGCCCCGGTGCGCTGGCCAGCGCGAAAATGGTTGGCTCTGAGGATTGGGCCATGGCTAGTCTCGGCACCGTAAGAAATGAATCGGAACGTCTTCGTGCTGTGCGCGCTCATCTGAGACACAGGACAAGAAGCGACAGGACCCTACCATGAGCCGCAACCGCCTTTCCGAAGAGAGCAGCCCCTATCTTCTTCAACACGCGGAGAACCCTGTCCACTGGTGGGCATGGGGACCGGAAGCCCTGGCCGAGGCCAAGCGCACCGGCAAGCCGATCCTGCTCTCCGTCGGATATTCGGCCTGCCACTGGTGCCATGTGATGGCTCACGAGAGCTTCGAGGACGAGGTGACGGCTCGCGTGATGAACGATCACTTCGTGAACATCAAGGTCGATCGCGAGGAGCGCCCGGACATCGACGCCATCTACATGGGCGCCCTTCACCGCCTCGGTCAGCAAGGCGGGTGGCCGCTCACCATGTTCCTCGACAGCGACGCGCGCCCCTTTTGGGGCGGCACCTACTTCCCGAAGTTCGCAGCCTACGGTCGCCCCTCCTTCGTGGACGTGCTCGAGCGCATATCCGGCATCTACCGCAACGAGCCGGAGAAGGTGGCGGGTAATGCCGAGGCGCTCGTTCACGCCCTCTCCCAGCGAAGCGGCGAGATCGACGGATCGGCGGTGACCGATCCCCTTCTTCGCGAGATCACCCAGCGCCTCACCCGCGCGGTCGATTCCATTCGGGGCGGCATCGAAGGCGCACCCAAGTTTCCGCAATGGAGTTTCTTCTGGCTCCTCTGGCGCGGCGCGATCCGCTACCGCCACGAGCCTGCCAAGGCGGCCGTCGTCACCACGCTGGAGCGCATGTGCCAGGGCGGCATCTACGATCATCTGGGCGGCGGCTTCGCGCGCTACTCGGTGGACGAGCTCTGGCTCGTCCCTCACTTCGAGAAGATGCTCTACGACAACGCGCTGCTGATCGACCTGATGACGGAGGTGTGGCGCGAGACCAGGAGCCCCCTGCTCGCGAAACGCATCGAGGAGACGGTCGCCTGGATCGCCCGCGAGATGGTGGTCGAGGGCGGCGGCTTCGCCTCGGCCCTCGACGCGGACTCGGAGGGAGAGGAAGGCAAGTTCTACGTCTGGACGGCGGAGGAGATCCTCACCGTGCTCGGTGCCGAGGACGCCGCGATCTTCAACGCCGCCTATGACGTCACCCCGGTGGGGAACTGGGAAGGCCACACCATCCTGAACCGGCTGAAGGACAAGGGGCTCGAAGCGCCGGCCGAGGAGGAGAAGCTCACAGCACTCCGCGAAAAGCTTCTCGAGGTCCGCGCCAAACGTATCCGCCCGGGCTGGGACGACAAGGTTCTGGCCGACTGGAACGGGTTGATGATCGCAGCGCTCGCCCGTGCAGGCTCCGTATTCGATCGGTCAGACTGGGTGACGATGGCAAAACAAGCCTTCACCTTCGTCGAGAAAAAGATGACGGTCTCCGGTCGCCTCGTTCACGCGGTGCGCCACGGTCAGGGCCGGGCGCCGGCAACGGCCAGTGATTACGCCAACATGATCTGGGCAGCCCTCCGCCTCTATCAGGCGACGGGCGACGGAGGCTACCTGACCAGCGCCACGGCATGGACCGATGTGCTCGATAGACACTACTGGGCCGATGACGGCGGGGGCTACTTTACGGCCGCCGACGATACCCGGGATGTGATCGTCCGGCTCAAATCTTCCGGAGACGATGCCACCCCGTCGGCCAACGGGGTGATGGTCTCCAATCTGGTCCACCTCGGAACCCTGACCGGCAACACGCGTTACGTTCAACGGGCCGAGCAGATCATGCGCACTTTCTCGGCTGACATCGCGCGCAATCTCGCCGGCCACACGGGCCTTCTGGCCGCGGCAATAGACCTCTTGTCTCCACAACTCATTGTATTAGTAAGGGGCCAGAACGATCCCAGTACCGATCTACGATCCGTCGTTCACAGTCTGTCCGTGCCCGGAGCACTCGAGATCGAAGTCTCCGGGACCGTGGGTGAGGTCGGCCCGCCAGCCCTCCACGGAAAATCGGCAGTCGACGGAAGATCAACCGCCTATACGTGTCTCGGTCCCCAGTGCTCCCGGCCCGTATCGACTGAGTCCGATCTGCGACACCTTGTCTACGAGTTGCGCTCAATTGCGTAAGATCAAGTTTTCTTACGAGTACAATGACAAAAAATGGTGTGAAATCCGCGTTTACCACAGTTAGGCTTCATACAAGCCACGCGTACTGTTGCAAGCGTATGAAATGCCGGAAGGATTGATGACGAGGTTCCAATGACGTCTGGATTTCTACGTAATCTGGTGCGGTACGGGTATTTCCCGTTCATGTTCTTCGGTCTGAACGGCGCCGCCTATTACGTCGTGACCAACGGACATTCCTACGCGTGGATCGCGCTTCTGATGCTGATCGCGATCGGTACCGCCTTTGTCGCGGAGCGTATTCTTCCCTGGTACGACGAGTGGAACGAGTCGCACGGTGACGAGAAGACCAACGTCATCCATGCCATCGTTTACGAGATGCAGAACCTCAACGGCATCCTCACCATTCCGCTGATGGGCTGGCTGTTCTCGGGCGGCCTCAACGCCGGTATCTGGCCGCGGGATTGGCCGGTGTGGGCGCAGCTTCTGATGGCCATGGTGCTGGCAGACTTCGCCCTGATGTTCCTGCACTACCTGAGCCACCGCTTCTCATTCCTCTGGCGTCTGCATGCCGTGCATCACGGTGTCTCCCGCCTCTATGGCTTCAATGGCCTGGTTCGCCACCCGTTGCACCAGGTCGTGGACCTCGTGCTGGGTACGGCTCCGCTCGCCATCGCCGGTATGCCGGTCCACGTGGCGCTCCTGCTCGGCTTTGCCATCTCGGTGCAGCTCATCATCCAGCACTCGAATGTGGCCTACGCATTGGGACCGTTCCGCAACCACCTCTCGATCGGCCAGATCCACCACCTGCATCACGTGAACTGGGGCAAGGAGGGCGACTGCAACTTCGGGCTGTTCCTCACCATCTGGGATCGCATGCTCGGCACCTTCCATGCGGAGCCGCCGCGTCCGATCACCGCGAAGGACATGGGCATCGACGAGGTGCCGGAGTTCCCCAAGGGCTACATGGAGCAGGTTCTGTTCCCGATCCATTACAAGCCCGGCAACGGCCAGCCTCAGCGGCCGGTGACGGCCGCCGCACAGGCCCGCGCCATCCACGACGCCGCCGAGTAGCGGTCGATATACAAGTCCGGAATGCAGAAAGGGCCGCTTCGAGAGCGGCCCTTTTTCATGAAAGATCGGAGCAGACCGACAAAAAAGGCCGCGGAAACCGCGGCCTTTGCATCTCACGTATTCATCGACTGGAAGAACTCGCCGTTGGTCTTGGTCGAGCGCAGCTTGTCGATGAGGAACTCGATGGCGTCCATCGTGCCCATCGGGTTGAGAATGCGCCGGAGCACATACACCTTCTTGAGCTGATCCTTCGGAACGAGCAGGTCTTCCTTGCGGGTGCCGGAACGTGCCACGTCGATCGACGGGAACACGCGCTTGTCGGAGACCTTGCGGTCGAGAATGATTTCCGAGTTGCCGGTACCCTTGAACTCTTCGAAGATCACCTCGTCCATGCGGCTGCCGGTATCGATCAGCGCGGTCGCGATGATGGTGAGCGAACCGCCCTCCTCGATGTTGCGGGCCGCACCGAAGAAGCGCTTCGGACGCTGCAGAGCATTGGAGTCGACGCCGCCCGTGAGCACCTTGCCGGAGGAGGGAACCACCGTGTTATAGGCGCGTCCGAGGCGCGTGATGCTGTCGAGCAGGATCACCACGTCTCGCTTGTGCTCGACCAGGCGCTTGGCCTTCTCGATCACCATCTCGGACACCTGCACGTGGCGCGAAGCCGGCTCGTCGAAGGTCGAGGAGATCACCTCGCCCTTCACCGAGCGCTGCATGTCGGTGACTTCCTCGGGACGCTCGTCGATCAGAAGAACGATCAAGTAGCACTCGGGGTGATTGGCGGTGATCGAGTGCGCGATGTTCTGAAGCAGCACCGTCTTACCGGTGCGCGGCGGCGCGACGATCAGGGCACGCTGGCCTTTGCCGAGCGGCACGACGATGTCGATCACACGGGCCGACAGATCTTTGATGGTGGGATCTTCGATTTCCATCTTGAGCCAGCTCGTCGGATAGAGTGGCGTCAAGTTATCGAAATGAATTTTATGCTTGGTCGCTTCGGGATCTTCGAAGTTGATCCGGTTGACCTTGAGTAGAGCGAAGTAGCGCTCGCCTTCCTTCGGGCTTCTGATCTGGCCCTCGACTGTATCGCCGGTGCGCAAGGCGAAGCGGCGGATCTGGGAGGGCGAGATATAGATATCGTCAGGGCCGGGCAGATAGTTGGCATCCGGCGAGCGCAGGAAGCCGAAGCCGTCCTGCAGCACTTCGACGACTCCAACGCCGGTGATCTCGATGTCTTTCGCCGCAAGCTGCTTCAGCGTCGCGAACATCAGCTCCTGCTTGCGCATCGTGCTGGCATTCTCGACGCCGACTTCCTCGGCAAAGCTTAAGAGCTCGGTAGGGGACTTGAGCTTGAGGTCCTCGAGCTTCATTTCGGTCATGAAACCGCTCCATGGCGGCCACGGCAGACAAGGTGGGAGAGGGCAGTGCCGGGCCTGGGGTGGGGAATGTGGGTGGTGGCTGGGAGAGCCGCGCCGTTTGGCGACAGCGAGGTGCGCTGTGCAGCCTACTCTCTGGCCGGAGAGACCAGGAGCCGATTCGATCTAACCCCTATATAGCAAACGAATTCGACAAGCGGAAGGTCCCGAGTGAAACGCAAAAATCCTAAAACGGTTTCACGATCACCAGAATGACAATACCGATCATCAGTACTGTCGGCACTTCGTTCCACATCCGCCACTGGCGCGCCGTCACCGTGTTGCGATCCTCGGCAAACCTGCGCACGGCAGCAGAAAAGTAACCATGAACCCCGGAAAGCCCCAGCGCCAGCGCCAGTTTGGCGTGTAGCCAGCCCGACTGGAAAAACCCACCCTGCCAGGCGAGCCAAAGGCCGATCACCCAGGCAATAATCATGGCTGGATTGATGATGATCCTGAGCAGCCGCCGCTCCATCACCTTGAACGTCTCCGACATCTGCGAGCCGGGCTGCGCATCGCAGTGGTAGATGAAGAGGCGCGGCAGGTAGAGCATGCCGGCCATCCAGGAAATGATGGCAATCACATGCACCGCCTTCAGCCAGAGATAGGCCGCCGGCCCGGCGATCACCGCTGCCGCGACACCAAGCGCCGCCGTAACGACCAGCGCCACCGCCGCCCGCTTTCCGGGAGAAGCATCCTGTCTGCTGGCTTCAACCATCACCACCCGCAATTTAGAGACAAATCAAAACCTTAACGTTTCGCCCGCACGCGCTCGACCAGCCGCCCGACGTTTTCCGGCGGCGTTTGTGGCACGATTCCATGGCCCAGGTTGAAGATGAATCTCTTGTCCCGCATGAGATCGAGGATCTCATCCACACGCTCGTCGAGCCGCTCGCCGCCCGCGACCAGAAGCAGGGGATCGAGGTTGCCCTGGATCACCACGTCCTCCTCGTCGAACGCCTCGCTCATCACGAACGGCGGCGTCGCCGTATCGCACCCGATGCCGTCCACCCCCGTCTCCGACACGTACCAAACCGCCGTCGCACCCGCCCCGCGCGGGAAGCCGATCACCGGAATATCGGGATGTAGATCCTTGATCGCCTCGCGGATCGCGCGCGTCGGCGCCACCACCCAGCGGTCGAACTCATCATCCGGCAGCGCGCCCGCCCAGGTATCGAAAATCTGCAGGCAATCGGCACCCGCCTTAACTTGTTGATCGAGATAGTCGATCGAGGCCGTCACCAAGAGGTCGATCAATTGCTCGAACCCCTCTGGATCGCGATAGGCCCAGAGCCGCGCTTCCGCCTGATCCGTCGAGCCTTCCCCCTGCACCATGTAGGTCGCGACCGTCCAGGGAGCGCCGCAGAACCCGATCAGCGCCGTCTCGGCCGGCAAATCCTGCCGCAGCCGGGCAACCGTTTCGCAAACGAGGCTGAATTTCGAAGATGTCGCCGCAAGATCGAGCCGCTTCAGATCTCCGGCCGAGCGCACAGGATCGAGCTTCGGCCCCTCGCCCTCCTCGAACCGCACACCCTGGCCCAGCGCATCCGGCACCACCAGAATATCCGAGAACAGAATGGCCGCATCGAACCCGTAGCGCCGGATCGGCTGCAACGTCACCTCGGCCGCCAGCTTCGGCGTATAGCAGAGCTTGAGAAAACTCCCCGCTTCCGCGCGCGTGGCCTTGTACTCCGGAAGATAGCGCCCTGCCTGTCGCATGAGCCAGATCGGAGGAACGTCGAGCACCTCTCCCTTGAACGGTTTCAGAAACCGCCGCTCGGCAACCGCCTTCGTCCCACGCTCCGCGCTGTCGGCCATAACCTTCCCTTCAATAAATAACTAAGAGTCTTCTAGTTGTTGTTATTGCTATTAGGGGCGTGAGTTTCGGGCATGGCGGCCTTGTCCCACGTCTGTCCCCTGCCTTTTGCCCCAGGAACGAACGACCACGCAATCTGTTGCGTGCCGCGGGGACAGGGTGCCACTAGGCCCGGAACACGCGATGAGAGTCAACCACTTGCCCCGGCGCCATTGCTCCCGTGCGCTGGGGATACCGTGTTGATTACGAATGAGGGAGTGTCGAAGACACGGCAATCAACAGCCGGCCTGGACTCGTGAGAAAAACAGTTCACATCGCGCATATTCGGGGTATCCCCGTGGACAACTCGCCCCGAACCCACAGCGACAGCCGAGCCGCCTCCCGACCCACAGAACAAGAAGGCTCTTGATCCACAGATGGCCAACAGCCAGCCGAGCTACTTCCATCTTCATCTCGTCTCGGATTCGACCGGTGAGACGCTGACTACCATCGCCAAGGCCGCGTCCGTCCAGTATGCGCAGATCCGCCCCATCGAGCACGTGCATCCGCTGGTGCGCAACGCGCGGCAGTTGAAGCGCGTGTTGCAGGAGATCGAGCAGGCGCCGGGCATCGTTCTCTATACGATCGTGAACCTCACGCTGATCGCGGAGCTCGAGCAGCGCTGCAAGGAGCTGAAGGTTCCCTGCCTCGCCGTGCTGCAGCCCATCATGCAGGTGTTCGAGTCTTACCTGGGCGCGCCTCAGACGCCGACGGTCGCGGGCCAGCACGTCCTCGACGCCGACTACTTCCGCCGCATCGACGCGCTCAACTTTACGATGGCGCACGACGACGGCCGTCTGCCGACGGATCTCAACGAGGCGGACATCATCCTGCTCGGCATCTCGCGCACCTCGAAAACGCCGACCAGCATCTATCTCGCCCAGCGCGGATACAAGACGGCCAACGTTCCGATCGTGCCGTCGCTTCCCTTCCCGGAGGAGATCGCGGGCCAGCATTCCGCTTTCGTGGTCTGCCTGATCGCGAGCCCGGATCGCATCGCCGAGGTTCGCCGCAACCGCGCGCTCCTCCTCGCGGACCGGGATCTCGACGACTATGTGGACCGAAGCCGAATCGCCGCCGAGATCGCCCACACCCGGAAGATCTGCGCCAAGCATGGGTGGCCGGTGATCGATGTCACCCGCCGTTCGGTGGAGGAAACGGCCGCCACCATCATCCGCCTCCTGCAGGATAAGAAAGCAGGCGAGCTCGAGGTGAACTCCGACGACGCGACCGCTGAATCGAGCGCCGGATCGAACCATGACAGCTGATAAGTCGAGGCTTGTCCTCGCATCCGGCAGCGCCACACGACGCGCACTTCTGGCGTCGGCCGGCGTAGATTTCGAGGTCCGCGCCGCGGATGTGGACGAAGCGGCCATTCGCGGCCGTCTGCTCGCCGCGGTCCCGGCCGTCTCCCACGAAGAGATCGCGCTCACGCTCGCTGAGCAAAAGGCGTTAGCGGTGAGCATGCAAGATCCGGGTGCGCTCGTAATCGGTGCCGACCAGGTTCTCTCGTTCGAAGGCGTGGTGTTCGAGAAGCCAAAGTCGATTGCCGAGGCCCGCGATTGCCTGCGCGCGCTTCGCGGAAAGACGCACGCCCTGCACTCGGCGACCGCCTTGGCCGCGAACGGCGTGGTGCTCTGGAAGGATGTCGAGACCGCGCATTTGACGATGCGCGCCTTCAGCGAAGCCGCCCTCGACAGCTACCTCGCGCGCGCTGGCGGCGTGGTGCTCACCTCTGTCGGCGCCTATCAGATCGAGGGACCGGCAGTGCAACTGTTCGAAAACGTCGAGGGTGACCACAGCACCATCTTGGGCCTTCCGCTGCTGCCCGTGTTGCACGAGTTGCGGCGCCGGGGGATGCTCGCCACATGAAACACGCATGCGTCATCGGCTGGCCCATCGAGCATTCGCGCTCGCCCATCATCCATGGCTATTGGCTGAAGCACTACGGGATTGACGGCACCTACACCAAGCGCGCGGTGTCTCCCGGCGAAATCGAAGCGTTCCTCAACGGGCTCGCAGCCGAAGGGCTGGCTGGCTGCAATGTCACCATTCCTCATAAGGAAGCCGCTTTCCGTCTCGCAGCCAACCGCGATGCGTCCGCGATCGCTGTCGGCGCCGCCAACACGCTGTGGCTCGAAGACGGCTGTCTCTGCGCCGCCAACACCGACACCTATGGCTACATGACCTATCTCGGACGTGAAGCCGAAGACTGGGGCCGTCGCGACGCGCCGGTTTCCATTCTGGGAGCCGGTGGCGCCGCCCGCGCCATCGTCTACGGATTTCTCGAGGCTGGCGTGCCGGAAGTCCGCATCTTCAATAGGTCTGTCGAACGCGCCGAAGCCCTCGCGCAGACTTTCGGACCGCGCGTGAAAGTTCTGCCGTGGGACCAGCGCTCCCGCGCGTCAACCGAGGCCGCCGTTTTGGTCAACACGACCTCTGTCGGTCTCAAGGGCGCTGGCAGCCTGGACATGGACTTCACCGATTTTCACCCTGATTGCATCGTGTCCGACATCGTCTACGTGCCGCTCGAGACCGCTTTCATTCGTGAGGCGCGCCGCCATGGACTGCGCACGGTCGATGGTCTCGGCATGCTGTTGCACCAGGCCGTGCCGGGATTCGAAAAATGGTTCGGCATGCGCCCGGAGGTCACTGACGAGCTCTATGATCTGATCGCCGCCGACATTGAGGCCGTGTGATGCAGATCCTCGGCCTCACAGGATCCATCGGCATGGGTAAATCCACGATCGCGGCCATGTTCCGCGAGCGGGGGATCGCGGTGTTCGATGCGGACGCGGAGGTCCATCGCCTCTATGCGGGCGAGGCGGTTTCCAGGATCGAGGCGGCGTTCCCCGGCACGACTGCCGATGGCCGCGTTGACAGGGCGCGCCTTGCGGCCGTGCTCGCCAACAATGCGGAGCGCTTTCGCATCCTGGAGAAGATCGTGCACCCGCTCGTTCGCAAGGGGGAGCAGGATTTCCTCCGGGCCGCGGCTGCCCGGGGCGACAAGGTGGCCGTACTGGAAATCCCCCTGCTCCTCGAAACGGAGCTGGATGCACAGGTGGATGCGGTCGTCGTGGTTTCGGCGCCCGGGCATCTTCAGCGAGCCCGCGTTCTCGAACGCCCCGGCATGACGGACGAACGGCTTGACGCTCTGCTCGAGCGGCAGATGCCGGATTCGATGAAGCGGCATCGGGCCGATTTCGTTGTGGATACGGGGGGCACCCTGGCCGACAGCGAGGCCCAGGTCGATGCTATTCTCTCCGCGTTGCGCTCGATGCCGGCCGACGCCTACGCGCGCCATTGGCGATAAGCATCATCGCCACGCCAGGCGTCGCCTGAAAGGCCCCGAGCCGGACAAGCGAATTTCATGTATTCGGTCATCCCAGTCTCGCGTTCGATGTGAAAGCTCCTCAATGCTCCGCGAGATTGTTCTCGATACCGAAACCACCGGCCTCGATCCGCGCAAGGGCGACCGTCTCATCGAGATCGGCTGCATCGAGCTGGTCAACCGCATCCCGACCGGGCAGGAGTTCCATCGCTTCATCAATCCCGAGCGCTCCGTTCCGGCGGAGGCCGAGGCAGTGCATGGCATCTCGACCGCGTTTCTGGTCGATAAGCCGGTCTTCTCGAAGGTGGCTGGCGAGTTCCTCGAGTTCATCGGCCAGGATGCTCTCGTCATTCACAATGCGACCTTCGACGTAGGCTTCCTGAACATGGAGCTCGAGCGTCTGAAACACCCGGCCATCTCGATGAGCCGCGTGGTCGATACGCTTCAGCTCGCCAGGCGCAAGCATCCCGCCGGCCCCAACAGCCTCGATGCGCTCTGTAAGCGCTATGGTATCGACAACTCGAAGCGCATCAAGCACGGCGCCTTGATGGACTCCCTGCTGCTGGCCGAGGTCTATGTCGAGCTGTTGGGTGAGCGGCAGGCGAGCTTCGGACTGCAAGCCGAAAGAGGCCGTGCCGGTCGCGGGGCGCAAGTGAACGGTGTGGCCATACGCGGCCCGCGGCCCGTGCCGCTGGAGCCGCGGCTCACGGCGGAGCTGATCGCCGCCCATCGGGCCTTCGTCGAGACGCTGGGTCCCAAGGCCCTCTGGAAGCGCTATTTCGCCCCGGACGACGCGGCGAAATCCTGAGCAGGCGCTTCAGACCCTTTCGGGCCTGAAGCGGAAAGATCTGGGTCAGCAGATCTAGATCAGTTCGGCTTGCCGGAGGCCGACGCCGCCATCTCCTGCTTGCGGCGCACGAAGAGCTGCGCGAAATCGATGGGGTCGAGCAGCAGAGGAGGGAAACCGCCCTCGCGCGTGATGTCGGCCACGAGACGGCGCAGGAACGGGAAGATCAGCGTCGGGCAGTTGATCAGCAGAAACGGCTCCAGCGCCTGCTCCGGGATGTTCCGGAGCCGGAACAGGCCCGCATAGACGATTTCGAGATCGTAGATCGTACCGTCCTTGGTGGAGGCGACGGCCTTGAAGTCGATGGCGCTCTCGTAGAGTTCGGGCTGCTGCAGCCGCTTGGCGGCGACGTTGATCTCGAGCTTGATGTTCGGGGTCTCGGAGGGGCCCTCCAGAAGCTTGCCGATGCTCGGGTTCTCGAACGAGAGATCCTTGATGAACTGGCCGACGACCTGGGCCTCGATCGGCTGTTGTGCCTGCTGATCGCCGCCATCGGAGGCTGGAGGACTGCCTTTGGTCTTGTCTGCCATAGTCGGGAAGCTTTCGATTTATGTTGAGGGCGTGCCGATCCGGGCGGGGACCCGCGCCGTTCTGACACAAGGGATATCGTGAACGGCAAGCTGGCTATCACGGAGAGGGCGGCGCGGCAATCGGCCAATGTCCCGAACTTGGCCCTCTCACGTGGTTCTGACCGCAAGAATGTTGGCTTCTCCCACGTTGTGGCCTAAGTTGAGCGACATGATGAGTGTGCCTCCGCCTGCGGTTTTCCTCGCGGCCCGGATTTGGCACGCCTGGACGAACTTCAAGAGCGATCTTACATCAGGGCAAACGCCCCATGTTGCGTGGGCCTTGCCAGGAAGCTGCAGATAATGAATGGCGAAATCAATCTTCTGACGCTTCTCTCCCTCATCGTTGCCATTGTCGCGATCGTGAAGCTGAGGAGCGTTCTCGGCCGCAAGACCGGTGACGAGGATACGCGGATCGAGCAGCGCAGGCGCGAAGCCAGCATGCAGAAAACCGCGGCTCAATCGCAGTCCGACAAGGTGGTGACGTTGCCCCGCCGCGATCGGGACGTGGAGCCGGCGGATGCCGCCGTCTCCGTGGCCGAGGTCGAGGCCCGCATCAAGTCGTTCGCCGGCGAGGATACCGCGCTCGCCACCCGGATGATGGACATCCTGAAGCTCGATCCGAAGTTCGATCCGGACCACTTCCTGCGCGGCGCGCGTCAGGCCTACGAGATGATCGTCACGGCCTTCGCCGAGGGCAACCGGCGCATGTTGCGTGATCTCCTGAGCGCGGACGTTCTGGATAGCTTCAACCGGGCGATCACCGAGCGTGAGCAGCGCGGACAGGTTATCGACCAGAGCTTCGTCGGCATCAACAAGGCAGACATCCTGGAAGCCGAGGTGAGCCCCAAGGGCGTCGCCAGCATCACGGTGCGCTTCGTGAGCCAGCTGATCAGCGCCACGCGCGACAAGGCCGGCACCATCATCGACGGGGACGACTCCCGCATCAAGGACGTCACCGACATCTGGACGTTCTCCCGCGACATCTCCACGAAGGATGCCCGGAGAAATCTGAACTGGAAGCTGGTCGGCACCCAGGCGCCGAATTGATCCCGCGAATCTGAACGACGTCCGTCTGAGCCGAACGACCGACCATGCCGCTTGGAGCACAATCGTCTGAGCAGGCCTTGCCGGATTTGCGGCTCGTGCCCCTCCGCTTTTCGGATCTGCCGGGCTGGGAGGCGGATGATCACCTGGCGGCGTTCAAGGCGTTCATCCGGTCCGCAAAGGCTTTCGAGCGGCCGGCCGGCGTTGCATCCGGCAAGACCAGGACAGCCGATGAAGCGCTTGTCGCCGCCGTCCGCCGGGCCGCGGATCGTGCCGCCGGCATTACGACAGCGGCCGGGGCTCGTGCCTTCTTCGAAGAGAGCTTCGTCCCCCACCGGGTCGAGCACCGCGGGGCCGGGGGGTTGCTCACCGGCTATTATGAGCCGGTCCTTCCGGGCTCACGAACCCGAACCGAGGCGTTCTCCATTCCCGTCTATCGCCGCCCGCCCGATCTGGTGAACCTCGTGGGCGAAGCCGAGCGCGGCGCGCTCGCAGACGGCCTCACCCATGCGCGCAAGACGGCGAGCGGCATCGAGCCCTACGCGACGCGGGCCGAGATCGAAGGCGGCGCGCTCGAAGGCCAGGGGCTGGAGCTGGTCTGGCTTTCGGATCCTGTCGACACCTTCTTCATGCACATTCAGGGCTCGGGCCGCATCCGCTTTCCGGACGGCACGACCGTGCGCATCACTTACGACGGCAAGAACGGTCATCCCTATACCTCCGTCGGACGCCACCTCATCGACGCGGGTCAGTTCACGGCGGACCAGATGTCGCTCGATGCGCTCAAGGTGTGGCTTTCGGCCGATGCGGAGCGCGGCCGCCGCGTCATGCAGGAGAACCGGTCCTTCATTTTCTTCCGCGAACTCGAGAACGAGGACGACGGCCCCCTCGGCGCGCTCGAGATCCCGCTGTCGAGCGGCCGGAGCCTCGCCGTCGACACCGGCTTCCACGCCATCGGCACGCCGGTGTTCGTTACGGCGCCCGACTTGAAGCCCTGGGGAGGAGAGGAAGGTTTTGCGCGCCTCATGATCGCCCAGGACGTGGGCTCGGCCATCAGGGGCCCAGAGCGCGGCGACATCTATTTCGGTTCCGGGACGAAGGCGGGCGCGCTTGCGGGCACGACCAAGCATGCGGGCCGCTTTTTCGTGCTGCTGCCGCGCGAGCAGCCGCTCCCATGAAGAAGCCGACGCATCCGCCGCGCCGGCGCCATCTTACGAAGGAGGACGAAGCCTTCTGGGAGCACACCGCCTCGAGTCTAGAGCCTTTGAAGGTGAAGAAGCAGCGCCACCTCGCGGATGCGGTGTTCGATCCGGACGCCTTTGAGCTGTTCGAGCCCAAAGGCAAGGCTGCAAAGAAATCTCACGCAGAAGCCCACACCGCTGGCGCGAAACACGCCGCCACATCTGCGTCGCCGCCCGCGCCATCCCGCTCCCCGCCGGAGCTGATGACGTTCGATCGCAAGTCGGCACGCCGTCTGCGCCAAGGGCAAATCGAGATCGAAGCGCGCATCGACTTGCATGGCATGCGCCAGAACGAGGCGCATGTCGCGCTCCGCCACTTTCTCATGTCGGCATACAGGCGCGGGCTGCGCTGGGTGCTGGTCATCACCGGCAAAGGCGGACCGCGGGCCCAGCGCGATGACGATATTTTCGGATCGTCTGAGCGCGGCGTGCTGCGCCGCAACGTTCCGATGTGGCTCGGAGAGCCCGAGCTGCGCGCCGTGGTGGTGAGCTTTACGACTGCCGCCATCCCCCACGGCGGCGAAGGCGCGATCTACGTGCAGCTCCGCAATCCGGATCGCGTGCGCTAGACCATGATCGCTTCGGACCCTATCAGTCCGAAGCGTGAATCATTGGTCTCATGAAAGCCCTGGAGCGCAGGCCTCACGGACACGCCGATGCGATCGCCTGGAGAGCCTGACCGAGCCCGCTGAGAGAATAGGTGTCCGTCGTCTGCGTGCCTTTGCTGGACGTTGCCTGAACGACGAGCTTCGATCCCTTCTTCATGGCTTCGATCAGCTTCAGCTCCTCCGTGGCGTCGGAGACGTAGGCCCGATCTTCCTCGGCGAAAAGCTGGAACGAATCCGTGCCGACCGTCACCGCGACCGGACTGTCCGGCTTGATGCGATAGCCGAGCTTGATCGAGACCTCTGACTTTACGCCTTCCTTGGGCCAGGCGGAAACATAGAGCACGATCTTGGCCCGGTTGGCGCCGACCGGTTCTTTGATCCTGGGCTGTGTGGCGGCAAAGCAGATCTTCGGGCCATCGCCGGCATTGCGATGCACGATCCAGTCGCCGAACTTTCCTGTTTCGAGCGCGCCTTCGGTCGCGGTTTGCGCTCCGGCCGGAAGAGCCCACAAAAGCAGCAGACCGGAGAGGAGCGTCGAGATCGTATGAGACGATGTCATGCGCGGATCGACAGCCCCCTATTCTGACGAATCTGGCCTCTTATACGAGTTGAGGCGCCACCCTGTCACCCGTCCGTCCGTCCCTTTCGGTGACCATCCGTCCGAACCGATCCGGAGACTGCGGAGGGTCCGCCTTCTGAGACCGGCCGCTCCGCGAAGTGCGCCATGCTCTTCACGCGGTCGTACATCACGATCGCCCCGGCCATCGCCACGTTGACGCAAAAGCTGGTCGGGATCTTGACGGTGAAATCGCACCGCTCGAGAACCTCCGCGGACAGCGAGCCGCGTTCCGGCCCGAGAATATAGGCGGCCTGCAGCGGATGACGGAAGCTCGGCAGAGCCACTGCCTCGTCCAGAAGCTCGATCCCCACGAGTTTGCAGCCCTTGGGTAGCACCATCTCGCCCGCAGTCTGCCAGTTGTAGTGCGGCAGGTGCCAATGTCCCTTCGAGGTGTCGGCGCGTGCCTCGAGTGCCTGGTATTGCGCCCCGATCGTGAACGTGAAGTGTGCCCCGAACGCGTGCGCCGAGCGCATCAGGTTGCCAAGGTTCAGGGCCTTGGACGAACGTTCGGCGCCGATGGCGAAATAGCCGCGGGATTTGGGGGGCCAGGCAGGGGTGGTCATGAAGAGGCTCGCCTTGAAAGAGGTCTCCGGTTAGAGATCCTCGGAATTTCGTTCCGGGAGGTCACACATGAAGGCGGCCCTTTGCAAGAGCCTAGACGGCCCCGAGGCCCTGGTCGTGGAGGAGATTGCCGATCCGGAGGCCGGCCCCGGCAAAGTCGTGGTGCGTGTCCACGCCGCCGCGCTCAATTTCTTCGACACCTTGATCACCCGGGGAAAATACCAGACCAAGCCCGCCCTTCCCTTCTCGCCCTCGGGTGAGATCGCGGGCGTGGTGGAGCGTGTGGGGCCGGGTGTGACCGGCGTCGTGGCCGGCGAACGTGTCGCGGCTGCGGTCAGCTATGGCGGCGCGCGCGAGAAGATCGTGATCGCGGCCGAAAGCCTGATCCCGGTTCCCGCATCCGTCTCCTTTCCCGTCGCCTCGGCCGTGAGCGTCACCTTCGGCACGGCCATTCACGGCCTCAAGGATCGCGGCCGTGTGAAGCCCGGCGAGACCGTCGCGATCCTCGGCGCTTCGGGCGGCGCGGGACAAGCCGCGATAGAGGTCGCCAAGCTCTTGGGCGCGCGTGTCATCGCCGCTGCGTCCTCCGACGACAAGCTCGAAATCTGCAAGGCTCTCGGCGCCGACGACGTAGTGAACTACGACGCGGTCGATCTGAAGCAGGCATTGAAGGATCTGACCGGCGGTCGCGGCGTGGACGTGGTCTACGACTGCGTCGGCGGCAAGTATGCGGAGCCCGCGATCCGCGCGCTCGCATGGCAGGGGCGTTTTCTCGTCGTCGGCTTTGCGGCCGGTGACATCCCGAAGATCCCGCTCAATCTGCTGATGCTGAAGGGAGCCGACGCCATTGGCGTATTCTGGGGCGAGGCCGTGCGCCGCCACCCGGAGCGTCATCGCGCCAACATGATCGAGGTTCTGCGCTGGGTCGCGGAGGGCAAGCTCGATCCGCGCATTCAAGCCACCTACCCGCTGGAAGAGATCCGCGAAGCCATCGGAATACTCGACCGCCGCGAGGCAGTTGGAAAAATCGTGCTGACCCTCGACTGAGATGCGCGTTTTAACGGCGCCCGCCGGATCAGTTTGCGTCCAGCACGATGAGGTGATCGGGCAGCTCGTTGGCATCGCACGACCCGGGCGGAAAGTGCGTGGCGAGATGCCCGCCCACGTCCTCGATGGCCGCAATGAAGCCCTCCGCGTGGCGCTTGGCCGTGAACGCAGCCGTGAGCCGCGTGACGATCTCCTGCCACGTTCCTTTCGGCACGCGCGCCTCGATGCCCGCGTCGGCGAGAATTTCTGCGTGCCGCTCGGCAACTGAGATGAAGATCAGAACGCCGGTGCGCCCCGCGGTCGTATGCAGGTTTTGCGCGACGAACTGCTCGAGCGCGCGCCGGTGCGCGCGAAGCCGCTTGATGCGCCGCGGCACCAGCCAGTAGCGAACGGGACGCGGCAGCGCGACGGCGAGCACGAGGGCGAAGGCCGCGACCTGCGCGAGATAGATCCAGGCGGAGGGCCACCACGTCCAGAGAATGAGCGGCCACGGCACGAGGAGCGCGATGACGGATGCCCACAGGAACGGCGCGTAGAGATACGTGCTGCTCTCGGATGCCACCACCGCCACGATCTCGCCGGACGTCTGCCGCTCGGCACGCGTGATGGCTTCCGCGATGCGATGCTCGTCCGTCTCAGAAAACAGAAGTCCCATCGGACCCGATCCTTGCTCTACCAGCTTCCCGAACCGCCGCCGCCGCCGAAATCACCACCGCCGCCCGACCAGCCGCCACCGCCACCTCCGGACCATCCGCCGCCCCAGGAGTCGGAAGCGCCGCCCGGGAATATGACGATCCCGCCGTCTTGGCCGCGCCGCGCGCGCCGCCGCTGGTCGCGGCCGAGCGTCTGCGGGGCCTGCGCCGCGTAGCGGGATTGCGCGTAGACGATGTAGATGAAGATCGCGATCCAGAACGCGATGATCAGCAAGCCGAGCCAGTCGGGCCCATCGCCCTTGTCGAGCCCGCGCGCGCGCGCCTTCACTTCCTCCGCATCGCCCAGCAGCGTGTCCTTGATGTCGCGAACGCCGGCGCGAATACCCGCGCCGAAGTTACCGCGGCGAAACTCCGGCACGATCGCGTTCTCGATGATGATCTTGCTCATGAGGTCGGTCATGAGCGGTTCGAGGCCGCGGCCGACCTCTATCCTCACCTTGCGATCGTTCGGCGCGACGATCAGCAGAACCCCGTTGTCCTTGCCCTTCTGCCCGATGCCCCAGTGACGCCCGAGCTGATAGCCGAACTCCTCGATCTCGTAGCCCTGGAGCGACGGCACCGTCACCACCACGAGCTGGTCGGTCGATTTTTCCTCGAGTGCCTTGAGCTCGGCTTCGAGCGCGCTGCGATCCTCGGCCGAAAGGATCCCAGCTTCGTCGACGATGCGTCCGGTGAGTTGCGGGAAGGTGGGAGCGCCGTAAGCGGCCACGCACAGAAGCACGCTCACGGCGAGCGCTGAAAGCGCCGCCGTGAACGAAGCGATCAGGGGCCGGGCAGCTCTTGCGCTCACTTGCTCGTGCCGAAATCGACCTTAGGCGCCTTCTGTTCTTCCGCCGGAATGTCGAACGTCGCCATCACGGCAGCCGAAGGATAGAGGAACGACTTCCACAGGCGGCCCGGGAAGGTCGTGATCTCGGTGTTGTACTGGCGGACGGCCTGGATGTAGTCGCGCCGCGCGATTGCGATGCGGTTCTCGGTGCCCTCGAGCTGGCTCTGCAGCGCCAGGAAGTTCTGCCCCGACTTGATGTCCGGATAGCGCTCGACCACGGCGAGGAGCTGACGCAGCGCGCCGCCCAGCGTGTTCTGCGCATCCTGGAATTGCTTCATCGCGTCCGGGTTGGTGAGGATGTCGGCCGGCACCTGCACGCTGACGGCCTTCGCGCGGGCTTCCGTCACGTCGGTCAGCACCTTGCGCTCCTGCTCGGCGAAGCCCTTCACGCTCTCCACGAGGTTCGGGATGAGATCGCTGCGCCGCTTGTACTGGTTCAGCACCTCCGACCACGCGGCCTTGGCGCTCTGCTCGTAGGTGGGAATGTTGTTGATGCCGCAGCCGGCCAGCGTGAGCGCCATGAGTGTGGCAGTCAGCAAGGCCAGCGGGCGGGAGATGCGGGAAGCGAGGGCGGGGGTCATGACTGGAACCTCGTCAGGGTGGGGTACATCGCTACAAGGATTAGCAGATGGCGCGGCGCCGGGAAATCGACAGCACGGGTCCGATCTCTTCAAACTGATTAAAACCGCTACGTTCTCAGGGTGTTGCACTTAACCAATCGAAGACCTTGGACGCGGTCGCCGCGCCTGGATCGGTTACAATGGTGGCTCCCACCCCTGGAGCCTTTCTCTCATGTCATTGCGTAGCACTGCGGCCGTCGCCTTCGTTGTCACCCTTGCGTCTCTCGCTTCCCCCGCCCTCGCCTGCCGCGGCGGCGGCGAATGCTACGACAAGGTGCGCCTGCCGGATGTCTATCGCACGGTGGAGCGGGATGTGGTTGTGCAACCCGGCTATCGCCGCGTGGTGGAAACCGAGCCCGTGGTCGTCGTGCGGCCCGAGCGCGTGATGATCGCACCAGGACGTGTCAGCTATGAGATGACGCCGCCCGTCACGCGCACCGTGATGCAGGAGATCGTCGTTCGCCCCGCGGGCTATCGCTGGGAATCGACCTACGGCCCCTACGGAGAGCGCCGCTGCAAGGTGCCGGTTCCGGCGGAGGTGAAGCTCGTGCCGCGCGAGGTGCTCGTGCGTCCCGGCCGCCGCGTGCGCGTTGTGTCGCCGCCGGTCTACGGCGTACGCCAGCGCGCAATCGAGGTGCGGCCCGCAGAGCGCTATGTGGTGGCCTATCCGCCTGTCGTGGCGCGTGAGCGCGCACGCGTTCTCGTGAGAGAAGGCGGCACGGCGTGGGTGCGCGCCGGTACCCGCTGGTAAGTGATCAACTCTTGACGAAAGAGGCTGGCAGTTTGGTATCACAGGTCTGCCCGTGCGGGGCGCCGGTGAGAAAATCCGCCGTGCTTCGCGAGGCTGCCACATTCCCGACGCACATCGGACGATGCGGGGATGTCGACGCGACTATCTGAGGCAGGGGAGGCCTCTCTTCGTCATGCGCAATACGATCGCTGTGATGAACACGAAGGGCGGCGTCGGCAAGTCGACCCTTGTGCTCGCTTTGGCCGAAACGCTGTCGGCCTATCACGGCAAGAATGTGCTGGTGATCGATAGCGATTCCCAGGCCTCCGTCTCCAGCATGCTGATGACGATTCCCAATCTGCATCGCTTGCAGCAGAACGGGCTCACCATCGTCGATTTCCTCGTGGCGCGGGTGCTGCAGGATGCGCAGGCCGACTGGCCGCGCTTCGTCGTGAGGAACGTGTCGGATGTCGATGACGCGCGCACGGTGTATCTCGTCCCGAGCGACATGCAGCTCACGTTGTTCGAGCGCGAGGTGTCGAAGGAGAGCCTGCACGGACGCTTGCGCAAGGTGATTGGCGCGCTGCTCGCAGAAGCGCGCTCCGTGTTCGACATCATTCTCATCGACTGCCCGCCGGGCCTTTCCGTGTTGACGGAAAGCTGGCTACGCGAAGCGGACTATCACATATCGCCCACCAAGGCCGACTACGTGTCGGTGTGCGGGCTCGAGGTCTTCCGCCGCTTCAAGGCGCTGAACCCTGAGATGGGTTTTGCCGAGAACATGGGCGTGCTCGTCAACATGAAGGATGTCGGCTCTCCTACCGAGGAGGACTACCACGCCTGGCTGATCAGCAATCCGGACAACCGTTGCTTCGATCAGGTCGTGCCGCGCGCCGTCGCGTTGCAGGAGGCTGCCCGCTTTCACGCTCCCGACCGGTCCTACTTCGCGAAGTATCCGGGCGAGACCGGCAAGGCCTTGCGCAAGCTCTGCGAGGAGGTGCTGGCGCGCATGGGCATTCCAACGGGCGCGACCTCTCAGCCGTCCTCGCCTCCGGTCATTCCGCAGGCAGGCACGCCCGAAGGCCCCGTCTCGGTCGCCCCGTGACGGCCGTCCGCACGAACGCCGTCCGCCCAGGCGGTCAGCCTGGGAGCTTCATAGTCAGCAAATCTGGAAGAATGGAGCGGGCGATGAGATTCGAACTCACGACCCTCACGTTGGCAACGTGATGCTCTACCCCTGAGCTACGCCCGCGTCCGAAATGGGGTAAATCGCGCCTCGAAGCGAGGCGCCCGGTCTTATTGCCTAACCGAAGCGCCTTTGCAAGCGTCTTCCAGCGAAATCTCGGTCTCGGCCGAAAAATGGGCGTCCCGGCCGAGCGAAGGACGGAAAAAGGGCCTTGGACATTGCGCGGCGGGCGCAATTGCGGTTCAGTCCGCGGCGAGAGCGGGGCCGGGGTCGCAAGTCGTCGTGCCGCTTACCATATTGTCAGGCTGAAACGCGGCTGCGAAGCTCTTGGGAGCGCCCGCATGATCTCTGAGGAGTGAAGGAATGGATTTGGGAGCACTGAAGCCCGGCGGGGCTTCGCCGGCCGCTCGCGATCTGATCAAGGACGGAACTTCGGCAAGCTTCGGCAAGGACGTGATCGAAGCGTCGCGCGAGGCGCTGGTGCTGGTCGATTTCTGGGCTGCCTGGTGCGGCCCCTGCAAGCAGCTCACCCCCATCATCGAGAAGGTGGTGACGAGCTACGCCGGCAAGGTGCGTCTGGTGAAGATCAACACCGACGAGCATCCGGCCATTGCGGGCCAGCTCCGCATTCAATCGCTGCCGACGGTTTATGCGTTCCGTGACGGCCGCCCGCTCGACGGCTTCATGGGCGCCCAGCCCGAGAGCGCCGTGCGGGCCTTCATCGAGCGTCTTCTGGGCGAGGATGCCGAGGCCGACATCGCGGGCGTGCTCGAAGCAGCCGAAGCTGCGCTCGAAGCCGGTGATCTGCAAAGCGCCGCCGAGGCTTTCGCGGCCGTGCTTCAGGAGGACCAGCAGAACGCGCAGGCCCTCGCAGGCCTTGCCCGCTGCTATCTGAAGAGCGGCGACGTGGACCGCGCTGCCCAGACGCTGACGCTCGTGCCCCCCGACAAGCAGGGCAGCGCGCCTGTGCAGAGCGCCCGCGCGGCGCTCGAACTCGCCAGGATGGCCGACAAGTCCGACAACAGCGCCGAGCTGGAGCAGCGCCTCGCTGCCAATCCCGCCGACCATCAGACGCGGTTCGATCTGGCGGTGGCTCTCGCCGCACGCGGCAAGAAGCCGGAAGCGCTGGAGCACCTCCTGGATCTCGTTCGCCGCGATCGCAACTGGAACGACCAGGCTGCCCGCAAGCAGCTCGTTCAGTTGTTCGATGCGTGGGGACCCAAGGACGAGCACACCCTCGAGGGCCGCCGCCGCCTTTCGTCGATCCTGTTCAGTTAGATCCGGATCGCGCCGTGCCGCGCAGGCCCGGATGCGGAAATCATCGGTCTTGCCAAAACACTCGGAATGCCTTCGGAATCTCTCCCTACCTGAAGCGTCTCGCCCTGAGACCCGAGTCCCTAGAAGTCGAGGAGCCCGTTTCGTGGCCTTTGCCGATCAATACCGGCACCCTGCCGATCTCCCCTCACGCCTGCCGTTGTTTCCACTGCGGGGGGCCATTCTGCTGCCGGGGTCGATCCTGCCGCTCAGCATTTTCGAGCCGCGCTACCTCGAGATGATCGACGACGTGATGAGCGGCTCGCGCATCCTCGGCATCGTCCAGCCGTCGGGCGGAGATTCGGACGAGAGCCCGCCAGGCAAGACGGTCGAGCTGCGCCGCATCGGCGGAGCTGGACGCATCACGAGCTATCAGGAGCTGGAGGACGGCCGCCTCGCCATCGCCATCACCGGCATCTCCCGCTTCGAGATTGTGGGCGAGGCGGAGACGGGCAAGTCCTATCGCGCGGCCACGGTGAGCTACGACCGCTTCGCAGGCGATCTCACACGCGGCCTCGGCGAGGAGCAGATCGACCGCGCCCGCCTCATCGGCGCTTTGAAATCCTATCTTGCGCGCAACAACCTCAAGACCGACTGGTCCGTGATCGAGCGCGCGCCGAGCGAGTTCCTCATCAACGCGCTGTGCGTGATGTGCCCCTACGGGCCGGAGGAAAAGCAGGCGCTTCTCGAGGCCGCCGATCTCAAGACGAGGGCTGACGTGCTGGTGGCGCTGGCTGAGATGGAGCAGGCCATGCGCGGCGGCTCCGGAACGCTGCAGTGAGGATGCCATGAGCGACGAAACGTCCATCGAGGCCGCGAGCGGGGAGCCCGATCCCAAGCTGCTCGAGCTGCTTGTCTGCCCTCTCACCAAGGGCCCTCTCACCTACGATCGTGCCGCGCGAGAGCTGATTAGCGCCAAGGCCAATCTGGCGTTTCCGATCCGCCATGGCGTGCCGCTGATGACGGTCGAAGCCGCTCGCTCGCTGGATGAGCCGGCTCCGAGGAGCCCTCCGCACTCCTCCTGATCCGGCCCATTCGTCGCAAAATTGTCTCCGATTCGTGCTTGAGTGACCGCGCCGACGACATGCCGGCCCCGATCTTGGACGGAACCCCCATGAGCATCGAACGACAGGCCAGGATGCGTCACATCACGAAGCGCATCGCCGGACGTTTGCAGGACAATCCCCTCTTCACTGCGGCGCCTCGTGGTCTGCTGGCCCTCCGGGCCCTGAACGAGAAAGCCCGCTCCAAAGCGCTTCCCTTCGTCCGCAAGCCGCAAGCGAAAGTCTATGGCCGCATCGGCAACCTCGAAGTCCGGCTCGCCCAGGGCCGCAAGGACATCCTGCGCGCCCAGCGGCTGCGCTTCGAGGTGTTCTACGAGGAAATGTCCGCGACACCGAGCGTGATCGCCGGAATGCGCCGCCTCGACCAGGATCCCTATGACGCGGTGTGCGACCATCTGCTCGTCGAGGATCGTTCGACCGACACCATGGCCGGCGAAACCTGGACGCGAACGCGCCGCCCGCACGTGGTCGGCACCTATCGCGTGCTTCGCCAGGAGGTGGCTCAGCGGAGCCTCGGGTTCTACACCGCCAGCGAATACGACATCGATCCCCTCATCGCCGCCAAGTCGCCGCGCTACCGGTTCATGGAGCTCGGCCGCTCGTGCGTGCTGAGGCCCTACCGCACCAAGCGCTCGGTGGAGCTGCTTTGGCATGGCCTCTGGACCTACATTCGCGAGCACAAAGTCGACGTGATGATCGGCTGCGCGAGCTTCGAGGGCACTGATCCCGGCGCCCATGCGATGGCCTTGAGCTTCCTTCATCACCACGCCCTCGCCCCGCCCGAGTGGCGCTGCCGGGCTCACGATCATCTGTACGTGCCGATGGATCGCATTCCGCGCGATAAGGTGGACGCCAAGCAGGCGCTGAAGGCGCTGCCGCCTCTCATCAAGGGGTATCTGCGGCTGGGCGCGTTCGTGGGCGACGGCGCCGTGATCGATCGCCAGTTCGGCACCACGGACGTCTTCGTCATCCTGCCGGTCGAGAACATCGATCCTAGGTATTTCGATCACTTCGGCGCGCCGGACGAGCTGAAAAGCCGCATTGCCGCCGAGGTTTAGGCTCCCTTCCCAGCCACGGTCCCCACGAAATTCCTCCCGCGCCGCCGCGCGGGGTTTCCAATCTCGCGCGCAACCGGCTATCCGTTGGCCGGGAACGGCTTTGGCGCTTGGGGATTGGCGACGTCGGCATGGCGGGTCGAAGACGACATCGGGACGACATCGAGCAGGCAGGTGCCGCGCCGGCGGAGATCCGCGGGGATGCAGGCGCAGAGGCTGCGCCGTCTCCCGCCCCGCGTGAGGACGCGACGCTTCCCGCGGCCGCCGCCATCGGCGAGGCCACGCCCTCCATGGCCCAGTTCCTCGAGATCAAGACGGCCAATCCGGACAGCATCCTCTGGTACCGGATGGGCGATTTCTACGAGCTGTTCTTCGACGACGCCGTGGTCGCTTCACAGGCGCTGGGCATCGTGCTCACCAAGCGCGGCAAGCATCTCGGCCAGGACATTCCCATGTGCGGGGTGCCGATCCATCGCGCCGACGAATATCTCCAGCGTCTGATCCGGCTCGGCTTCCGCGTCGCCGTGTGCGAGCAGCTCGAGGACCCGGCGGAAGCGAGGAAGCGCGGCGCGAAGGCCGTCGTGCGCCGGGACGTGGTGCGTCTCGTCACGCCGGGCACGCTGACGGAGGACACGCTTCTCGATGCGCGCTCCCGCAACTATCTGACCGCCCTTTTCCGGGCGCCGGGCGCCGATGCGGAGGAGCCCCTCATCGGGTCCGATGCGCTCGTCGCCATCGCCTCGCTCGATATTTCGACGGGCGAGTTCGAGGTGGGAGAGGCCAGCGGACGTGACCTGCCGGGCGAGCTCGTGCGGCTCGCACCGGGCGAGGTGATCGCCGCGGATGGCCTGATGGCGGACGCCGAGGTAAAAGCCTGGATCGGACGCGCGGGTGCCGCGGCGACCCCCGTCCCGGCCGCCTCTTTCGACAGCCTCGCGGGCGAGCGCGATCTCAAGGCGCGGCTCGGCGTGTCCGACCTCGGCGCGTTCGGGTCCTTCACGCGACCCGAGCTGGCTGCCATCGGAGCCGTCCTGCGCTATGTGGAGCTGACGCAGATCGGCAAGAAGCCGGTGGTACGCGCGCCTCGCCGCATGGGCACCGGCGCAACCCTCACCATCGACGCCGCGAGCCGCGCGAGCTTGGAACTGGTGCGCTCGACATCGGGCGACAAGTCCGGAAGCCTGCTCGATGCCATCGACCGCACGGTGACAGGCGCCGGCGCGCGTGAGCTGGCCGCGCGCTTGGCCGCGCCGCTCTCCGATCCGCGCGCCATCGAGCAGCGGCTCGATGCGGTCGCGTTTTTCGTAGAGGACGAGCCGGTGCGTGAGGCCGTGCGCGATGCCCTCAAAGGCGCGCCGGATCTGGCGCGCGCCGTCTCGCGCCTCGCCTTCGGCCGCGGCGGACCGCGCGATCTGGCGAGCATCGGCCAGGGCCTTGCATCAGCCGAAGAGGCCGCGTCTCACCTGCGGACCAAGGCTGGCGCCATCGGCCTTCCCGACGAGATCGCGCGTCTCCTGAAGCGCATCGATGGAAAGGGCGCCGATCTCCTGGCGCTTCTCACGGCCGCGCTCGTCGAGGAGCCGCCGCATCTGCGCCGCGACGGCGGCTTCGTGCGCCCGGGCTTTCGCGCGAGCCTGGACGAGGCGCAGAAGCTCCGCGACGACAGCCGCCGCGTGATGGCGGAGCTGGAAGCCCGCTACGTTGATCTCTCGGGCGTCAAGACGCTCAAGGTCCGCCACAACAACATTCTCGGCTACTTCATCGAGGTCACGCAGGCCAACGCCAAGCCGCTCACGGAGCCGCCGTTGAGCGGCACGTTCCGTCATCGCCAGACCATGGCCAACGCCGTCCGCTTCACGACAGCCGAGCTGACGGAGATCGAAGGCCGCATCGCCTCCGCCGCCGATCGCGCCTTGGCTATCGAGCAGGACGTGTTCAACGAGCTGGCGGCTGCGGTGGCCAAGGAGGAGCGGACGCTCTCCGACATCGCGGCGGCGCTTGCCGAGCTGGACCATACCGCAGCCCTCGCCCACCTCGCCCACAACGAGCGTTACGTTCGCCCTAAAGTGGACGACGGAACGGCCTTCGAGATTTTGGGTGGGCGCCATCCCGTCGTGGAGCAGGCGCTGAAACGCGCACGCGGCGGCCCCTTCGTCGCCAATGATTGCCGTCTCGGCCGCGCTGGTGCCGAGCGCCCGCCGGGGTTCGACGAGATGCCGGACGCGCGCATTTGGCTCGTCACGGGGCCGAACATGGCGGGCAAGTCCACGTTCCTGCGCCAGAACGCCCTGATCGCCATCCTCGCGCAGATGGGCTCGTTCGTGCCGGCGATCGAGGCGCACATCGGCGTCGTCGATCGCGTCTTCAGCCGCGTGGGTGCGGCCGACGATCTCGCACGCGGCCGCTCCACGTTCATGGTTGAGATGGTGGAGACGGCCGCTATCCTCAATCAGGCCACGTCGCGGTCGCTCGTGATCCTCGATGAAATCGGGCGCGGCACCGCGACTTTTGACGGCCTGTCGATCGCCTGGGCCGCCGTCGAGTTCCTGCACGAGGAAACGCGCGCCCGCGTCCTCTTCGCGACCCACTACCACGAGCTGACCGCGCTCGCCGGGCGCCTCGCCTCCGTCGCCAACGTCACAATGGACGTGAAGGAATGGCAGGACGACATCGTGTTCCTGCACCGTGTGAAGGCGGGGGCGGCCGATCGTTCCTATGGCATCCAGGTCGCGAAGCTCGCGGGATTACCCGCGCCCGTCATCTCCCGGGCGCGCGAGGTGCTGGCGCTGCTCGAAAAGTCGGACCGGCGTCGCGGGCAAGGGAACGGCCCGCTGGAGGAGCTGCCGCTGTTCGCCGCCGCCCGCCCGGCGAGCGAGGCGGCGCGCCGCGGACCCTCGCGCCTGGATGTTGCGCTCGACGACCTGAACCCTGATGAGCTATCCCCAAAGGCGGCGCTCGAGGCGCTCTACCGCCTCAAGCAGCTTCGATCCGAAGAGCCCCGCCAATGACTGTATCTCAGTTTCCGCCCGCCCCCTATTTCGACACGCAGGAGCTGCGCCATACGCTGACGGCGCTGTTCAACGCCCACGGCAGTGCGTCGGAAGCCCGGCCCGCGGTGCTCGACCGGCTGAAGCTTCTGGTGAAGGCCGCGCGCGGCACGGCGCGCCTTCAGCTCGAGGCGGACGGCAATGGCCGCCGCTGCGCCATGGGCCTCGCGCGCTTCCAGGACGAGCTGGTGCGGTTGCTCTACGACTACACCGTCGCCCACGTTTATCGCGCCACCAATCCCTCCGACGCCGAGCGCATGGCGGTAGTCGCGACCGGCGGCTACGGCCGTGAGCTGCTGGCCCCGGGCTCCGACATCGATCTCCTGTTCCTGCTGCCTTACAAGCAGACGCCGTGGGGCGAGAGTGTCGCCGAGTACATGCTCTACATGCTGTGGGACCTCGGCTTCAAAGTGGGCCACGCCACGCGCACGGTGGACCAGTGCCTCAAGATGGCGCAGGCCGACACCACCATTCGCACTTCCCTGCTCGACATGTGGCTGATCCAGGGCGACGAGCAGCTTTTCTCGGAGCTTGAGCAGCGGTTTCGCAACGAGGTGATCAAGGGGTCGGAGCGAGCCTTCATCGACGCCAAGATGGCCGAGCGCTCCGAGCGCCACCGCCGCGCAGGCGAAAGCCGCTATAAGGTCGAGCCCAACATCAAGGATGGGAAAGGTGGCCTGCGCGACCTGCACACGCTGCATTGGCTCTCGAAATATCTCCTGGGTCATGAGGTCGGCCCCACCAGCGTAGCCAAGGGCATCTTCACCGAGAAAGAGGTCGCGACCTTCCGCCAGTGCGAGGACTTCCTCTGGACCGTGCGTTGCTTCCTTCACTTCTACACCGGCCGCGCCGAGGAGCTTCTGAGCTTCGAGATCCAGCCCGTTCTCGCCGAGCGCCTCGGCTACAAGGACAAGAGCGGCCTGCGCGCGGTGGAGCGCTTCATGAAGCACTACTTCCTCGTCGCGAAGGAAGTGGGTGATCTCACCACCATTCTCTGCGCCGCGCTCGAAATGCAGCAGTTGAAGAGCTCGCCGATGTTCGACGGCTTGCTCAATCCCATGACCTGGAAGCTCAGACGCCAGATTCGCGAGAAGACGGATTTCCGCATCGACAACGGCCGCATGAACATCGCCGATCCCGGCGTTTTCAAGCGCGATCCCGTGAACCTCATCCGCTTCTTCGCCCAGGCGGAGAACACGAACACGTTCCTGCATCCCAACGCCATTCGCGAGCTGCGCCGCTCCTACAGCTACATCGACGACAAACTGCGCGAGGATCCCGAGGCGAACCGCATCTTCATGAAGCTGCTCACCGGCCACGTGAGTCCGGAGGCGACGCTCAGGCGGATGAACGAGGCGGGCGTACTCGGCCGCTTCATTCCGGAGTTCGGCAAGGTCGTCGCGATGATGCAGTTCAACATGTATCATCACTACACGGTGGACGAGCATCTGATCCGCACCGTGGGCATGCTGACGGACATCGAGCGTGGCGGATCGGCGGGCGAGCTTCCCCTCTCCACCGAGCTGATCAAGACCATTCAGAACCGCCGCGTGCTCTATATCGCCGCGTTCCTGCACGACATCGGCAAGGGCCGCGTCGAGGACCACTCGCTCGTCGGCGCGCGCATCGCCCGCAAGCTGTGCCCGCGTCTCGGCCTTTCGGCTGCCGAGACCGACACTGTCGTCTGGCTCATCGAGCAGCATCTCACCATGAGCAACGTGGCTCAGAGCCGCGACATCTCGGATCCCAAGACGGTGCGCGACTTCGCCGACATCGTGCAAAGCCCGGAGCGGCTGAAGCTGCTGCTTCTCCTGTCGGTCGCGGACATTCGCGCCGTCGGCCCCGGCGTGTGGAACGGCTGGAAGGGCCAGCTTCTCCGCACCCTCTACTACGAGACCGAGCCGTTGCTCTCAGGCGGGCACACGCAGGTGCCGCGCGACACGATCGTCGCCGACGCGCAGGCGGAGCTGCGTGCCGCGCTCAAGGACTGGCCAGCCGAAGACGTGGATCGCTTCATCGGCCGGCACTATCCGGACTATTGGTTGCGCACGGAGCCCAAGCGGCAGATCTATCACGCGCGCCTGTTGAGGCGGGCGGAGAGCGAGGGCAAGACGTTCGCGGCGGAGCACGCGACGGATGCCTTCACCGCCATCACCGAGCTCACGGTGTTCGCGCCCAACCACCCGCGGCTCTTGTCCCTGTTCGCGGGTGCGTGTGCGGCCAACGGCGCCAATATCGCGGGCGCCCACATCACCACCACGCGCGACGGCTTCGCGCTCGACACCTTCCTGCTCGCGCGCGAGATGGACCAGGACGAGGACGAGCTGCGCCGCGCAACCCGCATCGAGGAGACCATCGAGCGCTTGCTGCGCGGAGAGACCTGGGTGCGCGCCCTGTTGGAGAAGCGCCGCCCCGCCCCGCCTCGCGTCGAAGCCTTCACCGTCGCGCCGGAAGTCTACGTCAACAACGCGCTCTCCGATGCCTTCACGGTGATCGAAGTGACGGGGCGCGACCGCACGGGTCTTCTCTACGAGCTGACCAACGCGCTCTCCGACCTTTCGCTGGATATTGCCTCCGCCCACATCACCACCTTCGGCGAGAAAGCGGTGGACGTATTCTATGTCACCGATCTTACGGGCAAGAAGATCGAGAGTGACAACCGCCAGCAATCGATCAAGGACCGCCTGACCACGATCCTGGAGGGGCCTGCTTCCGGCTCATCGCCCGCGGAAGCTGGATAATCACCTCAACTCCCCTTTCGAAGACACGAAAATCAGTAGGTCTCCCGAGCGATATCCGCTGGGCCAAAACTGATGCCCGAGCTTGGATCTAACAGGTCGCTCCATTCTGGGTTCATCGTCTCAATGACCCGGAACCTTCGAGGCACGGCGCCAATCCTTCAGCCGCTTATCTCTTCTGATTGCATCGGCCATCCGATGTTTGAGGTCGCTCATAATACCCACGTCACCCCGACGAAGGTCGGGGTCCACGCAAGTGGAAGTTGTCGCGATCGCGGACGCCCCCGCCCCCGGATGACAACGCCGAGAGCTAATGCGCGGCTTCCCAGTTCGCGGCGGCTTTCGCGTCCACGTGGATCGGCACCGAGAAGTGCACGGCTGGCTCCGCAGCTTTTTCCATCACGCGGCGCGCCACGCCGATCAGCCGGTCCGCCTCGCCTGCCACCACCTCGAAGATCAGTTCGTCATGCACCTGCAGCAGCATCCGCGCCGATGACAGCTTGGCGGCGTCGAGGGCGGCCTCCATGCGGATCATAGCCCGGCGAATGATATCGGCTGCGCTGCCCTGGATCGGCGCGTTGATCGCCGCGCGCTCGAGGAACCCGCGCACCGACGGGTTCTTGGTGTTGACCTCGGGATAGTGAATGCGCCGCCCGAAGATCGTCTCCACGAAACCCGTGTCGTGGACCTGCTTCTTCGTGGCCTCCATGTAGTCGCGGATGCCTGGGAAGCGTTCGAAGTAGGTCTTGATGTAGGCGCCCGCCTCCTCGCGCGAGATGCCGAGCTGGTTGGCGAGGCCGAAAGCGGAGATGCCGTAGATGATGCCGAAGTTGATCGCCTTCGCGCGCCGGCGCACTTCCGCCGGCATTCCCTGCACCGGCACGCCGAACATTTCCGACGCCGTCATCGCGTGAATGTCGAGGCCGTCCGCAAAGGCGCGCTTCAACTGCGGAATGTCCGCGATGTGGGCGAGCACGCGCAGCTCGATCTGCGAATAGTCCGCCGATACCAGCGTATTCCCCGTCTCCGCGATGAAGGCGGTGCGGATCTCGCGCCCTTCCTTGGTGCGGATGGGGATGTTCTGCAGGTTGGGATCGGACGAGGCGAGCCGTCCCGTCGTGGTGGAGGCGAGCGCATAGCTCGTGTGAATGCGCCCCGTATCGCTATGGATGAACGCGGGCAGTGCATCCGTATAGGTGGAGCGCAGCTTCGAGAGCTGGCGCCATTCGAGCATCTTGTTGATCAGCCCGCGTGCCTCCTCCGGCACGTCCTCGTTCGCCGCCAGATCGTCGAGCAGGCTCGCGCGCGTCTCCCACTGGCCGCTCTTGGTGCGCTTGCCGCCGGGAAGCTGGAGACGGTCGAACAACAGCTCGCCGAGCTGTTTCGGAGAGCCGAGGTTGAACTTGTGCCCGACGAGATCGTTGATCTCCTCCTCGAGCCGGGCGAGCGTCTGGGCGAAGGTTGAGGAGAGCCGCGAGAGCACGCTGCGGTCCACATGGATGCCGTGATGCTCCATGCCGACGATGACCGGCACCAGCGGGCGTTCCAGCGTCTCGTAGACGGTGGCGAGATGCTCGGCCGCAAGCCGCGGCTTGAGCTTGTGCCAGAGCCGCAGCGTCACGTCCGCATCCTCGGCGGCGTATTCGGTCGCTTTGTCGATCGGCACCTGCGCGAACGTCTTCTCCGCCTTTTTGGCGCCGGGCGCATGCTCGAGCACCTTGTCGAACGAGAGGCAGGTGTGTCCGAGGTGGCGCAAGGCGAGATCGTCCATGCCGTGACCGCCCCGGCCCGCATCGAGCACGTAGGAGATCAGCATGGTGTCGTCGATGGCCGCCACGCGGATACCGTGCCGCTTCATCACCAGGCAATCGAACTTGATGTTCTGGCCGATCTTGAGAACGGCCGGATCTTCGAGCAGCGGCTTGATGAGCGCGAGCGCTTCGCGCAGAGGAGCCTGGACAAGCCCCCCGCCGTCGCCGAAATCGAAGCCGCCCGTCGCGGCGCGGTGACCGACCGGCACATAGCAGGCCTTCCCCGGCGCAACCGCCAGCGAGAAGCCCACGAGATCGCACGTCATGCAGTCGAGCGCGGTGGTCTCGATGTCGAAAGCGACCCGGCCAGCCTCGCGGGCCGCGGCGATCCACCAGGCGAGCCGGTCGAGCGTGACGACGGTCTCGTATTGGGAGCGGTCGAACGGCACCTTGACGATGCGCGCCGAATGAATAGCAGCGCCTGCGGCGGGCGTCCCGGAGCCATGATCCTCGGGGCTGGCGCCGTCCTTACCGGCGGCCGGAGTAGCCGCGCCGCGCGCAGACTTCGCGGGCGCCACGGCCTCGCCGGCGGGTGCGGCGGGCACCTCCACGCCGAGCTTCTCGGAAATCCGCTTGGTGAGCGTCGAGAACTCCATCTTGCGCAGGAAGCCGAGCAAGGCATCGGGCTTCGGATCCTGCACGCCGGTCTGCTCCACGGGAACGGTCACCGGCACGTCGTCCTTGAGGGTGACGAGGGCGCGCGAGATGCGGGCCTGCTCGGCGAACTCGATCAGCTTCTCGCGCCGCTTCGGCTGCTTGATCGAGCCGGCGGCTGCGAGCAGCGAGTCGAGGTCGCCGTATGAGGTGATGAGCTCCGCCGCCGTCTTCACGCCGATGCCCGGTACGCCCGGCACGTTGTCGGTGGAGTCGCCCGCCAGCGCCTGCACGTCCACAACTTTCTCCGGCGCCACCCCGAACTTCTCGAACACCTCGTCGCGGCCGATCTTCTTGTTCTTCATGCCGTCCCACATGACGACACCGGGCCGCACGAGCTGCATCAGGTCCTTGTCGGACGAGACGATGGTGACATCGCCCCCCGCGTCCACCACCTGCTTGGCGTAGGTCGCGATCAGGTCGTCCGCCTCGTAGCCGAGCTGCTCGATGCAGGCCACGTTGAAGGCCCCCACGGCCTCGCGGATCAGCGGGAACTGCGGCACCAGCTCCTCCGGCGCGGGCGGGCGGTGCGCCTTGTACTCCTGGTAGATCTCGTTGCGGAACGTCTTCTCCGAGGCGTCGAAGATGACGGCGAGATGGGTCGGGGCCTCCGCGGCCTTGGTCTCGACCAGGAGTTTCCACAGCATGGCTGCGAAGCCGTGCACCGCGCCCACCGGCAGGCCGTCCGAGGGCCGCGTGAGGGGCGGCAGCGCGTGGAAGGCGCGGAAAATGTAGCCGGAGCCGTCCACGAGGTAGACGTGGCTACCCTTGACGATCGGCACGGGCTCGCCCTCGGGAACGGAGCAGATGGCGGCGCGGGGAGTTTTGGAGGAGTTTTCGCTCATGGCGGGGCAATATAGGGGGTAAGAGGGGGCTGGTCAGCACCCTGGGCATGAACTTCCCCGGCCTGCCAAGAGGCCGTTTGCCCCACGTCCCGGAATGCGCTATCAGGAGCCTCCCGGCGCCCCTGCGGCACCGGTCGACGCGCTGCACCCGTAGCTCAGCTGGATAGAGTGCTGCCCTCCGAAGGCAGAGGTCACAGGTTCGAATCCTGTCGGGTGCGCCATCCGGCCCTTGGGGCTGCAGACTACTTTCCCCTCAAACCGTGATCTGGACGGCAGAAGTTCGGCTCTTCGACCGACAGCGGCAGCGCGAGCAAATTCTGTGTGGGTCCGCTTTGGGTATATGCGGACTAAGGCTCAACTCATTCCCATCCGCGGCGAATGTCTGTCCGATTGCAGTCGGGACATTGGACAGCGGACGTCGGACGACGCTCCTGGGCGGCCTTCCGCTTCTCGTCTTCGGTTAGAACCTCTGCCTCGAAGCGGCGACCGCAGTTGTTGCAGCGGAAGCGCACCGTGTCACTCATGAACAATCCCTGCCTGCTCTAAGAACTTCTCCCACAACTGAGCCGCCGCCTGAGATGGAGACAGCTTGGCATCCTCGTCTCTGTGCATCATGCTATTCTGCTTGAGAAACAGCTCGTATTCGTCCGCGCAAATCTGAAACCATCCGTTCGCGGTGTTCGGCTCGGCGCGTTCCTGAAACGAATAGATAATGTCGCCAAATGAAGAGCGGCCGCCATGCGCGTGCACCGTGATGTGGGCGACGCCACGATCGCGAGCGCGGTTGATGACAGTGCATGTGAATCCTGTGTCACCCAGAGCCGAGAACCTGGACTTGATGTCCTCCACCTCGCCGATTTCAGCGGCGGCGTCCTGAAAGTAGTTCTTGATCGTCAGAAAGGCGTTCTCCCGGAATTCCAATTTATCAACCTCGTCAAAGTCGCGTTTTACCCGGTACTTGGGGGTGCGCGACGCCTTGACGGCGGACGTTCCTTCTCGGATATCGGGACGAGTTGCCGCGATATCGCCAATGACACGGCGGAGCTGGGCGACAACATCCACCCAAGCATTGTTCTCGTTGGTCCAGTCGGCAACCGGCTTCCCGTCCTTAGGGAGCGCCTTGAGCTTCGCAAGCGGAGAGGCTTTCCAATCGCACGCTTGGATGATCACGGGCAGGACTCGCATTGTGCCGTCGTCGTGGCGCGCCAATGCGCGCACTAGCTCGCGATCGTAGCAATACCGGGAGGAAAGAAAGTCGGCGCTCACCAGAGGGATGAATAGGTCACATTCCTCTAGGTGTGTGGATATTTCCGTGTCGATATCCCCACCAGGCATGATCTTCTGATCGAACCATTCGACAATTGAACCGTCCCGTTTCAGCATCGCAAGATGCTTGGTGAAGCGCTCGAGCGCGTGCTCGTCGAGATGGGAGTACGAAATAAACGCCTTGAGTCCTTTGGCCATTCTACCCCCATCCTAACGGTCGCATGGTGCTTCTAATCAGCGATCCCCGGTCGGCGTGATGCGTACAGGCTTCCAGGTGCTGCCGGGCTGCGTTGTGGGCGGGAGGCGATGATTATCGGCAACTGTTGCATAATTCGGCTTGGTCCCGCCGCGAGGGCCGACCTCCTGGTAGATGCCTCCTTCGCGTCCAACGTTACTGCCTGGCGTCTTTGTCTTGCTCATGCTGTCGCTCCTTTCTAGGCGGATGGAGAGCTTGACTTCGGACCGCCCATTCTCCAAATTTTCTCTGCCATGCGTTTGGGAGAAAAATTGGAGAAAGTCAAGTGCTGACGGATCTCGAGAAGCGGATGCTCACGTTCATCGGCGAGTACCTTCGAGAAAATGATGGACGAGCCCCGACGCTGACTGAGGTGGGCGAGGGCTGCGGCGTCAGCTCAGTGGGAACCGTTCATCGCTACCTTTCCTCCATAGAAAACAAGGGTTTTCTGGAGAAGGCGCGCAGCGGTTGGCGGACGCGCTTAGCGCCGACCGAACTGCCATTTCGGGGTAAGATCGCTGCCGGCAAGCCGATCGAGGCGATTGAAGAAGCGGAGTCGATCGATCTAGCGGCGCTGCTGTTGCAACCGGACTGCTTCGTCTTGAAGGTCGAGGGCGATTCGATGGTCGACCGCGGCATTTTTCACGACGACCTGGTCGTTATCCGGTCTGCGCAGACCGCAAAGGATGGACAGGTTGTCGTGGCTCTGGTGGACAACGAGGCAACGCTCAAGGAATTCAAGAGGCTGGATGGCGGGCGCAAAATCAAGCTCATCCCTCACAACCCCAAATATGAAGCGAAGGTCTATGCTGCTGACGAGGTCGAAATTCAAGGCATACTCAGCAGCGTGATTCGAACAAATCCATAGGTCACGTACGTGGGGGGCGGGAATGGCACTGAAGGAGTACCAGCTCGAAGTCCGTGATTTATCTGAAGGCGACACATACAAAGACATTGTGCGTGTGCACCACGAGCAACGCAGCCGAGTGAAGAATGGGGCCATCACTCGTGTCAGAGTTAATAGGGGTAAACCGTTTGTTTTGGCCATGAGGGGGTGCCTCAATGAAAAAAAGGGCACGATAGGTCTCGACCATCTCACCCGCGAATACATGGGTGTAAAAGTAGGCGATAAACATCAATTCACTTTTGAGCATGGGTGCCTGTGGGACAAGCTCAAATGGGCTGCCAATTCCGCCGAACCAGGAGCCCGGATCGCTACGTGGATTGCAATTGTGTCAGGAGTAATTGGAGTTATTGGGCTCTATCCTGTAGCAAAGGAAGTCTACGGAGACCTGTTTGGGAAGAGGCCAGCCGCGCAACTTGCTGCGCCAGTCGGCGAGATTGGTTCTAAGTTGCCCACCTCCGAAGCGGCACCGCTTACCCCTCCGCACTAGCACCTGGCGGCGATTGCAAACTTCGAACGAAGGGCTGCCTAATTTCCGCTCCGAGTCAACAGCCGCCATTCACCCCACTTCGCAGAACGTCAGCATTTCCCGCGCAAGCCGACTTACTTTCACCTGACGGTCGGTTGTCGGTCTTCGTAGCTTCGCTCTACTGCGAAACCGCCCGCGCTCACCCCAACCCCATCAGCGCCTTGAGCTCGGCTGACGACATCACGTGGCAGTAGATCATGTTCATGATCTCGAGCTCCTTGTGATGGAGCTCGTCGGTTCCCGCCGCGCAGCAGTCTTCCACCACGACGACGTTGAAGCTCTCGTCCGCGAGGCTGCGCACGGTCGAGGAGACGCACTGGTCGGTGAAGATCCCGCAGCACACCACGGTCTTGATGCCGAGGTTCGTGAGGATCAGCCGGAGATTGGTGCCGGTCAGCGCGCTGTCGGTGGTCTTGGTGACGACGATCTCGTCACCAGCCGGCGCGAGGCTCTTCGGGATCTGCGACGGCTCCTCGTCCTTGGGCAGCAGCAGATTGTTCCAGCCCGGCATCTTCTGCGACAGCGAGCGGTCGCGGCCGTCCTTGGTGTGGCACGCGATCCGCGCGAACAGGCATTCGATGCCGGCCGCGCGGAAGGATTGAAGCAGGTCGCGCGTGCGCGGCAGCACGATGCCGTTCATCCGGTCGTGAAACGGCGTCCACGCGTCGTAGCGGGCCTGCTCCTCGGCGGAGAGCGAGGCGCGCTCAGGACGCGCGAGATACACGTTCTGCACGTCGATCACGAGCAGCGCGGTGTGGGCTTTGTCGAGATCGGGATCGGCGGGCTCCGGCGCACCCTGATAGTAGAAGGAGCGATACGCGGTCTTCCAGCTCATGCGCGGTCCCGAACGTTGCCAGCAATTGAACGGCTAGCAGTGCACTTCGACTCTGCAAAAGCAAGCGAGACTGCGGGCTCCCCAGAACTCCGCACGCCGAACCCAAGACGCCGACGCGCAAACGCTTACGTCTGAGCAATCTCCGGGCGATGTGAAGCCCCTGAGCCGCATTGGCGCGCGCGTGGCGCATAGCTCGCCTTCCCAGAGTGCGATTGAAACATTTGCCATCGCCAATACGTTGCATCGCAACATGGATGGCCGCCGCACCGGTCAGCGCAGACGCGCACAGTCTCAGGGATCGAGCAATGACGGCATGGTTTCGGCGAGCGTTTCAGGATGCCGATCGCGGGATGGGCATCGGCGCCGCAGCCCCGCCCACCGGAAGCGTCTCTCCCGATGCGCCCCCGGTCCACGCGGCGCTCGTTCTGTTCGCCTTGGCCATGGGCGGCTTCGCGATCGGCACCACCGAGTTCGCGGCCATGAGCCTCGTGCCCTATTTCGCTCCGAGCCTCGGCATTGACGAGCCGACCGCCGGTCACGTCATCAGCGTCTACGCGCTCGGTGTCGTCGTGGGCGCGCCGGTCATCGCGGTGCTCGCCGCGAAGTTCGAGCGGCGCGCGCTCTTGATCGGCTTGATGCTGGTGTTCGCGGTCGCCAACGCTCTGAGCGCGCTCGCCCCGGACTACCGCACGATGCTGGCCTTCCGCTTTCTGAGCGGCCTCCCGCACGGCGCCTATTTCGGCGTCGCCTCGCTCATGGCGGCCTCGCTCGTCCCCGTGAACCGGCGGGCGCAGGCCGTCGCGCGCATGATGCTGGGCTTGACGGTCGCGACCATCGTCGGCGTTCCCCTGGCGAATGGCGTGGGGCAGGTCATGGGCTGGCGCTGGGGGTTCGCCGTCGTAGCGGTCCTCGCACTTCTTACCGCCTGGCTGCTCTACGCATTTGCACCGCTGAGCAGGCCGCAGCCGGGCGCGAGCCCCCTGCGCGAGCTTGGCGCGCTCTGGCGGCTTCAGGTCTGGCTGACGCTCGGCATTGGCGCCATCGGCTTCGGCGGCCTGTTCGCGGTGTATACCTATCTCGCATCGACGCTGATGGAGGTGACGCACGCGGCACCTTCCACCGTGCCGGTCGTGCTTAGCGTCTTCGGCGTCGGCATGACCGCGGGTACGCTCGTGTGCGCGCGTTTCGCTGACCGGGCAGTGATGCCAACCATAGGCGGCACGCTGCTGTGGAGCGCGGGAGCCCTCGCGCTCTATCCTTTCGCGCTCGGCCATGTGGGAACGGCGATGGTGGCGGTCTTTCTTGTCGGGTGCGGCGGTGGCCTCGGAACGGTGCTGCAGACGCGCCTCATGGACGTGGCGGAGGATGCGCAAACGCTGGCTGCGGCGCTCAACCATTCGGCCTTCAATGCCGCGAACGCGTTGGGCCCCTGGCTGGGCGGCCTCGCCATCGCGGCGGGCTATGGATGGACGTCCACGGGATGGGTCGGCGTGGCACTCGCGCTCGGCGGCTTCGTCATATGGCTGGCGTCGCTCGCCGGTATGCATGTGCGTCAGCGTCACGCGTGAGGCAAGAGGGCCGGGCTGCGCCCGCGCGGACGAGACGAGGCCCGTCCGGCTTTATGCTTCCAGTCTTCTGACCCCGCGAACAGAGACTCCCACCCGAGTGGCTGTTGTTTCGCGCGAAGACCGGCCCCCGCCTCACCCAACGCAGACATTCAGGCGAGACCTTGGCGCACGCCCCGCCTTTCGAAAAGACGGCGCGGCCTGTTGCAGAGGCGCTACGTCCGGTGTGCGAGCCACGCGCGCCACCCGCCATAGGCGGTGATGTCGGTAGCGTCGCCGACGGCGTGATGCTCGCAAAGGAACCCCTTCACCAGGCTTCCGTCCGCCAGTGCGAGCGTGCCGATGCCGAGCGGCGGCGGAATGAGCGCGACGAACGAGCCGAACGCCGCCTCGTCCATGTCCCAGATCTCGACCTCGATGTGGCCCGCGCCCCGGTTGTCGCGTACGAGCCCGGGCTTAGCCGGTTTCGTTCCGGCCAATGCATAGAAGCTGTATCCCGCAGCGGTCCGTGTAGTCCGAACCAGGCGGGCCGAGCGTTCCTGAAGCTGAACGTTGAGCGGCTGGCCCGAAAGATGCGCGCCGACCACGGCAACGGAGACGCGGCCGGTAGGTGGCGCAGCCGCGACCGCAGGCGTCTCATTCAGCGTCGCGGCGGTTGCACCCAGCCGGAGATTGTCCAGCTTGCGGTGTAAGCCGTCGCCGATGGCGGCAAGACGCCCATCCTCGAACGCGCGCCCGATCAGCGTCACGCCGAATGGCAAGCCGTTCGAGCGGAAGCCAGCCGGAATGGCAAGCGCGGAGAGATCCATGAGGTTCACGAAATTCGTGTAGAGCCCGAGGTTGGAATTGAGACGAAGGGGATCGGCCAGCACGTCCCCGATCTTGTACGTCGTCCCCGTTGTCGGCAGCAGAAGCACATCCATCGCGCGCCATTGCGCCTCCGCCTCACGAACGAGCGCGGCGAGCTCATAGAACCCGGCGAAGGCGTCGGCGGCCGTGAGAGACGCGCTGTTTCGAATAATGCCGCCGACGATCGGATCGAGCGCGCCGGGATTGCCATCGGCAAAAGCCCGGATCGCCGCGAGCCGTTCCGCCACCCAGGGACCCGCGTAGAGCAGGCGCGCGGCCTTCTGAAACGGCGTGAAATCGATCTCGACGATCTCGGCACCCATCTCGGCCAGACGATCCACGCTCGCCCGGTAGAGCCGCGCGGCTTCGCTGTCTCCGAAGAATTCGAGACCGCTCTTCGGAATGCCCGCGCGCAAAGATCCCGCATGGGCTTCGAGTGCGAACGGACGCGGAGCGCGCCGCGAATAGGCGTCGTCGTTGTCATAGCCGGCAGCAGCGGCCGTCACCGCAGCCGCATCCGCCACGGTGAGGGCGAATATCGAGACGGTGTCCTGGGTCCGGCAAGCCGGCACCACCCCTCGCGCCGAGAGCAGGCCCTTGGTGGGCTTCAATCCCACGATGTTGTTGAAGGCAGCGGGCACGCGCCCCGAGCCTGCCGTGTCGGTTCCAAGTGCGAAAGAAACGAGACCGCCCGCGACGGCGACGGCCGAGCCGGAGCTCGATCCGCCGGAGATGTAGTCCGGATCGAAGACGCTTGTGGGAATGCCGTAAGGCGAGCGCGTGCCGACCAGCCCCGTTGCGAACTGATCGAGGTTTGTCTTGCCGATCACGATCGCGCCGGCTGCTTCGAGCCGCTCGACCACTGTCGCCGATCGCGCGGGAACATAGGCGAAATCCGGACACGCGCACGTGGTCGGCAATCCCGCCACGTCGATGTTGTCCTTGACCGCGAAGGGAATGCCGGAGAGCGGCCCCTTCGCGGCGTCCTCCGCGCGGACAAGCGCCGTCTCGCGCGGCACGAGCGAGATCCAGGTGGGCCGCTCGCCCGCCGCGCAGATGCGCCTGTAGACTTCATGGATCACGTCGCGAGGAGTGAAAGCGCCTGCGTCGTAGGCTGCCTTCAAGGTTGCGAGGTCGAGCGAAAGCGAGGAAAGCGCCGAGGTCATTGCGCAGCCTCCGAAGCATCTTCGGCAAGAACGATCAATGTCTGCCCGAGAGCGACCGGCCGGCCCTCTGCGCAGCGGATCTCGCTCACGGTTCCGTCTGCGGGCGCGTGCACTGACATTTCCATTTTCATCGACTCGACCACGACGAGAACGTCGCCCTCTTTGACGCGCGCTCCCTTGCTCGCCTCGATCTTCCACACCGCGCCGGGCACCGGGCTCGCCACCGCGAGGGAGCCCGCTGGCAGGTCGTCTTCTGCGCTGGTATCGGAGCCGGCATCGCTGACGGCCGCGCCAGATTGATCGCTCGCCTGCCACCGCGATCGCTCCGCTTCGAAGGCCGCCTGCTGGCTCTGCTTGAAACGGGCGATGTCGTCCCCGTTGTCGGCAAGGAAACGGCGATAGTCCGAAAGCTTGAATGTCGTGGGCTCGATCTTGAGACCGGCTTTGCCTTGCAGGAAGCCGTCGCGGAACGAGAGCAACTCGTCCGCGCCCATGGGATAGAAGCGGATCTGATCGAAGAACCGCAGCAGCCAGGGTTTGTCCGCTTCGAACTCCGCCGTCACCCGGTGTGTGTTCCACACCTGGCTGGTGCGCCCGATGAACTGATAGCCGCCCGGCCCTTCCATACCGTAGATGCAGAGGTAGGCTCCTCCGATGCCGACGGCGTTCTCGGGAGTCCAGGTGCGTGCCGGGTTGTACTTCGTCGTCACAAGGCGATGGCGCGGATCTATCGGCGTCGCCACCGGTGCGCCGAGGTAGACGTCACCGAGGCCCAGCACGAGATAGCTCGCGCCATAGGCGATACGCTTGACGTCCTCCACGCTCTCGAGGCCGTTGATGCGGCGGATGAACTCGATGTTCGACGGGCACCACGGCGCATCCGCGCGGACGGACTGCATGTATTTGGAGACCGCGAGCTGCGTCGCCGCGTCATCCCAGGAGAGCGGCATGTGCACGATGCGGCTCGGCACCTCGATATCGCCGATGTCGCCCATCGCCTCCTCGATGGCGGCCAGCTCCGCGAGCAGCGTTTTGAGCGGCAGCGTCCGGCTGTCGTAGTGGATCTGAAGCGAGCGGATGCCGGGCGTGAGGTCGATGATGCCGGGGACTGCCAGGGCTTCGAGCTTGCTCATCAGCACATGCGCGCGGAAGCGCAGCTCAAAATCGAGAACGATCGGCCCGTACTCGACGAGCAGGTATTTGTCGCCCGCGCGCCGGTAGACCACACGCGGCAGCGCGCCCTCTTCCGGATGCTCGCCGACGATGCAGCCGTCCGCGCCGACGAGATCCGGATCGACGGCCGCTGGGCTGGCCGCGACGGCCAATGTGGCGATCTCACTGTCCTGCCTGATTTCGAGCGCGCACGCCTCCGATGGCGTGAGGCGCTTGAAGACCACTTTGTCGCCCGGACGAAGCTGGCCGAGCTTCCACAGCTCGGCTTGGACGATGGTGGCCGGACAAACGAAGCCGCCGAGGGAAGGCCCGTCCGGCCCCAGGATCACCGGCATGTCTCCGGTGAAATCGACCGCGCCGATGGCATAGGCGTTGTCGTGGATGTTGCTCGGATGCAGACCCGCCTCGCCGCCGTCCGAGCGCGCCCAGGCGGGTTTGGGACCGATGAGACGCACGCCAGTGCGGTTGGAATTGTAGTGCACCTCCCAGGACGCGGCGAAAAACGTGGCGATGTCGTCCTCAGTGAAGAAGTCCGGCGCGCCGTGGGGGCCGTAGAGAACACCGATCTCCCAGCAGCGCGCGAGGGAGGGACGGAGTTCGGTCGCGAGCGGCGCGGCAACGCCGCCGTTCGCTCCGTGCCGTGCGATGTGCACCACGTCTCCGGTCAGCAGCGCCCGTCCGCCGTGCCCGCCGAACTTTCCGAGCGTGAACGTCGCCCGGCTTCCGAGATAGGAGGGCACATCGAAGCCGCCGCGCACGGCGAGATAGGCGCGCGCCCCGGCGCCGGTGACGCTGCCGAGCGTCAGCACGTCTCCCTTCGAAACGGCCACAGGCTCCCAGAACGGTACGGCGCGCCCGCCGATCTTGGCGCTCATATCCGCGCCCGTAAGGCAGATGACACTGTCGCAATTGAACTGAAGCGTCGGCCCGGAAAGCGTGAGCTCGAGGGCGGGCGTTCCTTCCGCGTTGCCCACGAGCCGGTTCGCGAGACGAAACGACAGGTGGTCCATCGGCCCGGACGGCGGCACGCCGACGGCCCAATAGCCTATACGCCCTGGCCAGTCCTGGATCGTGGTCTGGGTGCCGGGCACCAGCACCTCGATCGTCGCAGCTTCGTAATCGAAGGTCGCGAGCGTGCGCGTCAGCATTTGCCCGTTCGCCAGCACGTCCGACACCGCGAGCTGCCGCAGATAGTCGAGATTGGTCTCGAGTCCGCCGATCGTGGTGGCCGCAAGCGCGTCCTGGAGCCGGGAGAGAGCAGCGGCCCGCGTGTCGGCCTTCACGATGATCTTCGCGAGCATCGGATCATAGAACGGAGAGACCTCCGCACCGCTCTCCACCCATGTCTCGACCCGCGCGTCGTCCGGCCAGCTCACATGCGAAAGCTGCCCTGAGCTCGGACGGAAATCGCGCCCTGGATCTTCCGCATAGAGCCGCACTTGGATCGACGCCCCTTTGGGCGCGATGCGCTCCTGATCGAGCGGCAGCGTCTCGCCGGCCGCCTGGCGGACCATCCACTCCACGAGATCGACGCCATGCACCTCCTCGGTGACGCCGTGCTCCACCTGCAGGCGCGTATTGACTTCGAGGAAGTAGAACGCGTCCGTATCGCTGTCGTAGAGGAATTCCACCGTCCCGGCGCTCTCGTAGGACACCGATTGCCCGAGCTGCCGGGCTGTCTCCCACAGGGCGACGCGCGTTGTGTCTGAGAGCCCCGGCGCGGGGGTCTCCTCAATGACTTTCTGGTTGCGCCGCTGCGCGGAGCAATCCCGCTCTCCAAGCGCGATCACGCGCCCGCGTCCGTCGCCGAAAATCTGCACTTCGATATGCCGCCCCCGCGAGACGTACTTCTCGAGGAACAGACCCGGGTCCTTGAAGTTGTTGCGGGCGAGCCGCTCGACCCTCTCGTAGAGCGGGGCCAGCTCCGCGGCGGAGGAGACAAGCTGAAGCCCGATGCCGCCGCCGCCAGCCGTGCTCTTCAGCATCACCGGATAGCCGATGCGCTGAGCCTCGGCCTTCGCGTTGTCGAGGTTGGCGATCAGCCCGGATCCCGGCGCAAGCGGAACGCCCGCCGCGAGCGCCAGCTCGCGAGCGCGGTGCTTGAGGCCGAAAGCCCGCATCTGATCCGGTTTCGGCCCGATGAAGGTGATTCCCGCTGCCGCGCAGGCATCCGCGAAGTCCGGGTTCTCGGACAGGAACCCGTAGCCGGGGTGAATGGCTTCCGCGCCGGTAGCTCTTGCAGCTTCAAGGATGGCCTCGGTCTTGAGGTAGCTTTGCGCCGCCGCCGCCGGACCTATCGCCACGGCTTCGCCAGCCTGTGCCACATGCATGGAATGACGGTCCGCGTCCGAATAGACGGCGACGCTGCCGACGCCCATGCGGTCGAGCGTGCGAATGATCCGGCAGGCGATGGCGCCGCGATTTGCAATCAGGACTTTCTTGAACACGTCACGCGCCCTCCGGCCAGATCAGCACCGCGATGGGTGTGGGGTTGTAGGCATTGCAGGGGTTGTTGAGCTGCGGGCAGTTGGAGATGAGGACGATCACGTTCATCTCTGCGCGCATCTCCACGTATTTGCCCGGCCCTGAGACGCCGTCGGCAAAGGTGAGGCCGCCGTCGGGCGTCACCGGAACGTTCATGAAAAAGTTGATGTTATGGGCGATGTCGCGCTTTGTGAGCCCGTAGTGCTCGTTCTCGACGACGGCCAGGAGATAGCTGTCGCGGCAGGCGTGCATGCTCTTCTTTTCGAGCGCGTAGCGCACCGTGTTGCTCTCGGTGGCGCACGCCCCGCCGAGCGTGTCGTGGCGTCCCACCGTGTCTGCCGTGATCGTGAGCATAGGACGGCACAGATCGGACAGCAGCACGGATCCCGCGCCAAGGTAGACGTTTCCCTGCTCGCGGATGGTGTCGCAGGCCGAATAGCGCTCGTGCGGATCGTCGGCGTTGAAGAAGAGCGTGTCCGCGGCTTGGTTGCCTTCGAGGTCGACGATGCGGAGCGTCTCGCCACGCCTGACGACATGCATCCAGTAGCCGCCTGCCGGAACCGTCTCCCGATAGGCCGCGGTGCCTGAGGAGAGAGAGCTGTCCTTGATCATGATGCGCCTCCTCACCCGCAGCCGCATCCGGCATGGAACAGCCGGTTGTTCTCGAAACCGCGGCCGTTCTCGGGCGCCGAGGTGCGGCACGCGTCGTCGGCCCGTGCCTCTGGCCCCTCCAGGATTTCGAAGCGGACAGGTTTCCTCGGATAAGTGGCACTGGGATCGAGCGGATGCGGGCAGGTATGGAACAGAACGAGCGTGTCCATCTCGAAGCGCAGCTCGATGTCCGCCCCGGCTTTTGCCGCGCGTGTGTCGAACGACAACGCCCCGCTCGCATCGGTCGAGACCTTGCTGAACCAATTTATGTTGGCGGCGAGATCGCGACGCCCCATGCCGTATTTCGCTGCTTCGACGAGGAAGCTGTCGCGTCCGTTCTGCTGCCAGTCGTTGCGCTGCGCCTGGTAGCTCGTTTCACCCCACTTCCCGATCACGTGCGCCTTCGTGCTGTTGCCGCACACGGTGTCGTGCCAGCCGTGCGTATCCGCAACGATGGAGCAGAAGATGCGCCCCATATCGGAGTAGAGGCAGTGGCCGGACGTGAGCTTGAACGTGTGCTGGCACTTGAGCGTATCGGGCGCGTTGTAGCGCTCGAGCAGGTTGGCCGGATTGTAGAACAGCATCCCGCAGTTCGCCCCGCCCTCCACGTCCGTGAGACGCAGGCGAAGAGTGCGCCGCAGGACCATGGACCAATGCTTCCCGCCCGGAAGCACATCGCTGTAGATGAGTTCGCTCACGCCGCTGCTCCTCTCTGCGGGCTGCCAGCCCGCTATGCTGGTCCGGGCCGTCCCGGGATGAGAAGGAAGCCGCGCGGGGTCGTCCCCGCCGGTTGTCGTGGCGCGGCCTAGCTGGCCGCGGGGTTGTCGTTGCTGGTCGCGAGCTTGAGGTCGAGTTGTGTGCCCGCGTCGGACTCGCCGAGGGGGCTCGCGATCTTCTTGGGCCAGACCTCGAAATCGCGTGTGATCGACGCGCCGGCTTGCGTCTGCGCCGCGAGATCGTTGCTGAGCGTCGCGCCGTAGCGTTCGCGCTCCTCAGGGCGATTGCGCGGGCGCTCGAACGCAATGACGCGCGTTCCGAGCCGGAATGCCTCGCTGAGATCGTGCGTCACCATCACGACGGTGAGATCGTTCTCGTTCCAGATCTTGCGGATGAGCACATGGATGTCCGCGCGAATGCCAGGATCGAGCGCGCCGAACGGCTCGTCGAGAAGAAGGATCTTCGGCTTGCGGTTGAGGGCCTGCGCAAGGGCGAGCCGTTGTTGCATGCCGCCGGAAAGAGCGGCCGGGTATTTCGTTTCATGACCGGCGAGGCCCACCGCGTCGAGCAGGGTACGCGCTTCGGCCTCCGCCGCACGCCGCTTCGCCCCCAACAGCTTGCCGAGAAAGCGCGAGTGCTCGAACTCGCGGCCGATCATCACGTTCTGCAGCACGGTGAGATGGGGAAACACCGAGTAGCGCTGGAACACCACGCCGCGATCCGCGCCCGGCTCCACCTTGAGGGGGGCGCCCCCTACGAGGATCTGCCCGCGCGTGGGCGCCTCCTCGCCGAGCAGCATCCTGAGAAACGTCGTCTTTCCGCATCCCGACGGGCCGACCAGCGCCACGAACGAGCGCGGTGCAATGGTGATGTCGATACGCTCGAGCACGACATGATCGCCGTACTCCTTCCAGACCTTGTCGAAGACGATCCCGGTCATGCGGTGCGCGCTCCCGCAAACCAGGGGAACGCCTTGCGCTGGAGGAGGCGGAGCCCGAGATCCATCAGGAAGGCGAGTAGCGTGATCCAGATGACGTAGGGAATGATCACGTCCATCGCCAAGTAGCGCCTGACGAGGAAGATGCGATAGCCGAGGCCGGAGTCGGCCGCGATCGCCTCCGCTGCGATCAGAAACAGCCAAGCCGGCCCGATCTCGAGCCGCACGCTGTCGATCAGGCGCGGAAGCATCTGGGGTAGCACGACGCGGAGCGCGATCTGCCACGTAGAGGCCCCGAGCGTCTGCGCCTTGATCAGAAGCTCGGACGGAATGTCCTTCACCCGCAACGCCATGTCGCGGATGAGCTTCAGCGTTGTGCCGATGACGATCAGCGCGATCTTGGCCCCGTCGCCCAGGCCCAGCACGATGAACAGGATCGGCAGCAGAGCCAGCGGCGGCACCATGGAGGCCACCGCCACCACCGGCCCGAACGTGGTACCGGCGATCGGCAGAAGTCCGATCAGAATGCCGAACACGAGCGCGATGAACGTGGAGATGGCGAGGGCCGTGAGGAGAAGCGACAGGCTCGAAAGCGTATCGCTCCACATCAGATAGTTGCCGCTCCTGGGGTCCGGCGTGAGCGCCATGTGCCGGAAGGCATCCAGCATGGCGTTGAAGCTCGGAAGCAGCTTGTCGTTCGGATTTTCGGCGAGCCGCATCCCCGACCCGATCAGATAGGCCCCGATCAGGGCGGCGAACGGCAAGGCCGCGAGCGCGAAGCTCCACGTGCGATCAGGCTTGATGTTCAACAGGCGCATCGGCTGTCTCGCGGCCTCCCGGTGTCTGAAAGGGATCGAGCCGTTCGATCAGAGCTTTCCGTCCGCGGCGGCCTGCATGAAGGTCGCGTCGTAGCGCAGCTTCACGTTCGCCTTGTCGCCGAACACGCTCTTGTCGGGAAACTCGACGCCGATGGCTCCGGCCGACTTGGCATCCTTGCCGAGAAGCGCCTTGTCGAAGAGGAACGTCGAGACACGCTCGGTGGTGGTCTTGAGCTCCGCGCCGTTGACGAAAGCGAGAGCATCCTTGGGCTCGTAGAACATCTTCGTCGTGCCGAGCATCTCGTCGAAGCCCGCGACGTCCGTGCCCGAGGCTTTCGCCATGTGCTCTTTGGCGGCGGCATCGGAGGCGAGGGCCTTCATCGTGTCGTACCAGATGCCGACGAGCGCCTTGCCGAACGAAGGATTGTCCTTGAGCACGGCGGTATTGGCGACCATGAGGTCGATGATCTCGCCCGGGATCTGTGAGCTGTCGAACACCTTTCTCGCATCGGGAGATTCGAGGATCGTCGAGACGATCGGCTTCCAGGTGACGACGGCGGTCACGTCCGGGGTTTTGTAGGCGGAGGCCATGTCGGCATCGGACGTGTTGACGACCTTCACGTCCTTCTCCGCAAGCTTCACGCTTTCGAGGGCGCGGGCGAGCAGATAGTGCGAGACTGAGAACTCGACGAGGTTGACGGTCTGGCCTTTGATGTCGGCAAGCTTGTCCTTGCCCTTGAGGATGACGGCGTCATTTCCGTTCGAGAAGTCGCCGACGATCACCGCCGTGGTGTCGACGCCGCCAGCGGCCGGAATGGAAAGGCCATCCATGTTGGTGAGCGTCACGGCGTCGAACGCGCCGGCCGTGTATTGATTGATGGATTCGACGTAGTCGTTGAACTGCTTCACCTCGATGGTGATGCCGTACTTGTCCGCCCACTTCTTCACGATGCCGCTGTCGGCCGCATAACCCCATGGCATCCAACCGACGTAGATCGACCAGGCGACCTTGAAGTCCTTCTTCTCGGCGGCTTGAGCGGAAGGGAGCGCGAGAGCAAGCATCGCGGCCGCCGCGGCGGCGCCGGTGAGAAGTTTGGAGACGGTTCGGTTCATGAGGTTCACCCCTGTGCTGACACCAACTGTCGATCGCAAGGGGCTGAGGCGAACGGGAGCGCAAGACGCACACGAGGAGGCCTTCCGTTCGAGAGCCAAAGCTCCTTGCGGTGTAGGTCTCCCGGGCTTTTATCCCGCCGTGGCTTCGCCCGGGCGCGGCCTGGGCGAGAGCGCCTCTCTCGGACCAGCGTTGCCCCGCACGCGCGGCAACCGGAACCCTAGAGGCATTATGCGGATAGAAGCTGCATAGGCCGTGCCAAACGAAAGATGCCGCAAACAGCGGGCCTTTCGGCGGATCGCGCGGTGCGGCGTGCTCTCTTTTTCGCCAGTTGCATAGTTGAGAGGCAATCAGGAGGCCGTCGGGGGAATAGCGACACGCGAGCGCCAGAACCAATCGCTTGCAGCCCCTGCCGCGATTGACGAAACGCTCCTCTCGGCAGAGCCTGGACACATCGAGCGAGAGTGAGGCGGCGCGACGAGAGTGCTGGAAAAAATCATGAAGCGTATCCTCTGCTATCTACGCGCGGCGCTGATCGCGCGCACGGATGCCATCGGTCCACTCGCCCGGAAGCAGGATGCGAAACATTAGCGGCAGAAGGTCTCACGCCGTAACGGGGGGTGCGGATTTGGCGGTCTCGGCCACAAGGCGGCGCACCTCAGGCAGGCACGACCCGCAGTTCGTTCCGGCTTTGAGTTCCGCCCCGACATCCTCCGCAGAGCAGCCCCGTCCACTGGCAATCACTTTGCAGATCTGAGCGCGGCCCACGCCGAAGCAGGCGCAGACGATTGGCCCGTGATCGGCGCCTGCGTCAGCCGCACGGCCTGCCAGCAACGCGCGGCGCGCGGCATCGGAGAGCGCCGGCGCGGCAAGCTGCTGCTTCAGCCATTCCCAGCTCGGAAGCGCATGAGGCGTCGTCGCAAGAAACAGGCACGACATAAGCCGGCCGTCTTGGACGATGGCAGCGCGATAGCAGCCCTGGCCGTCGTCCAGCAATTCAACGCGTGAGCCTCCGCCTCCGATGAGACGTTTCGCGACGCCGGACCAATGGCCGCCGACGGCAGGCGCGGCGATCCGGTATCCCACGCCGCCCTCCACGGTCGAGCGCGCCCACCAGACGCCGTCCGGGATCGCAACCGCGCCACGCGCGAGGAGAAAGCCGTAGGCCGCATAGAGCGCTGGCGCGAGTGTCGCCTGCGTAGCCTTGAGCTCGGGTTGTCCCGAGATCGGATCGCAAGCAGGTTGGACAAGTGCCCCCACTCGCGCATCGGAGGCCGTGGCCCCGTTCCAATGAATGGGAGCAAAAATTTCTCCGCGCCGCTGTGCAGGCGTTACGGAGACGCGCAGCACGGCGCTGCCATGGAGCGTGAGGACGCGGGCCAGCTCTCCGTCCACGACGCCGAAGCTCCGCGCATCGTCAGGATGAACCGACACCTGCGGCTCGTCGATGTGCGCACCGAGACGCGGCGATTTTCCGGTTCGCGTCATCGTATGCCAGTGGTCGCGCACGCGGCCGGTATTGAGGAGCAGCGGGAGATAGCGCTCGTTTGAGATGGAGAGCGCGGGGTTCTCGACCGCGACGAAGCGCGCGCGCTGGTCTACGGTATGGAAACGGCCATCGTCGAACACCCGCTTGCATCCAGTCGGGGAAGCTTTGTCGACCGGCCATTGCGTAGGGACCAGCTCCTCGTAAGCCAGCCCCGAAAGCGCGGAGAGGCCCGAGGCATCGAAGCCGCGCGTGCCGTTGGCCTCGAATGCGGAGAGCGCGCAATGCTCGGCGAAGATCTCGGCGGCGGACGCATAGGAAAATGCGCTCCCGAAACCCATCCGCGTCGCCACCTGCGAGATGATCCACCAATCGGGCTTGGCATCCCCGGGCGGCGGCAGAAACGCGCGCTGCCGCGAGATGCGCCGCTCCGAGTTCGTCACCGTGCCGTCTTTCTCGCCCCATCCGGAGGCGGGCAGCACCACATGCGCCCCGGCGGTTATGGTGTCGGTGTTGGCGACGATGTCCGACACCACGAGCAGGTCGAGCTGCCGCAAAACGGTGCGGACGGCGTCCGCACGTGGCAGGCTCACCGCGGGATTGGTCGCCATCACCCAAAGCGCCTTGATACGCCGCTCCGCAACGGCCTCGAACAGGTCCACGGCCTTGAGGCCGGCCCGCTCGGCAACATGGGGTGCGTTCCAGAAGCGGCGTACCCGGTCGACGTTCTCCGGAGAGAAGTCCATGTGCGCCGCGAGCTGGTTCGCGAGCCCCCCCACCTCGCGCCCCCCCATGGCGTTCGGCTGCCCGGTGAGCGAGAACGGACCCATCCCCGCTTTGCCGATGCGGCCCGTCGCCAGATGGCAGTTGATGATGGCGTTGACCTTGTCGGTTCCCTGCGCCGATTGGTTCACGCCTTGCGAGTACAGAGTAACGGCCTTCTCCGTTGCGGAGAACCAGGCGTAGAACGTCTCGACGCACGCGGGCGCCACCTGGCACCGCTCCGCGACCGCCTCCACGCTCGGCGCGATATGGCGAGCCCGCGCGATCGCGTCCGAAAAACCCGCAGTATGGCCACGGATGAAAGCTGTATCGAGCTGCCCGTGCTCGGCGAGATGCACGAGAAGGCCCGAGAACAGCACAGCGTCCATGCCCGGCGCGATCTGGATCATCAGGTCAGCTTCGTCCGAGGTCGACGTAGCTCTTGGATCGATGACGACGATGCGCGCGCCTCGCTCGCGCTTGTTCTTGAGCATCCTCTGATAGAGAACCGGATGACACCAGGCCGCGTTGGAGCCGGTGAGCACCAGGAGATCGGCGTCGTCAAGATCCTCGTAGCAGCCGGGCACGGTGTCGCTGCCGAATGCGCGCCGGTGCCCCGCAACCGACGACGCCATGCACAAGCGGGAGTTAGTGTCGATATTGGCCGAGCCGATGAAGCCCTTCATCAGTTTGTTGGCGACGTAGTAATCCTCGGTCAGCAGCTGGCCCGAAACATAGAACGCGACCGAGTCCGGGCCGTGCTTCGCGATCGTCTCCTGGAAGCCGCGCGCAACGCTATCCAGCGCAGCACCCCACGAGGCGGGTTCCAGCATGTCTGAGCCGCCGCGCATCATCGGAGAGAGCAGGCGGCCATTGAGAGACAGCGTCTCTCCCAGGGCGGAGCCTTTGGAGCACAGACGCCCGAAGTTCGCCGGATGCTCCGGATCGCCCTGCACTTGAGCCCCGCCGAAACCATCCGGCTTCGCGAGCACGCCGCACCCGACGCCGCAATAGGGGCATGTGGTTCGTACGGCGGGAGGAGCGGAAGGCGCATTCATGCTGCGAGCCCTCAATAGACGTCCGCCTGATAGCGGCCGACCTTCTTCAGCGCAGAGATGTAGGCGGCGGCGTCTTCGGCCGAGACCTTGCCGTGAAGCGCCACGGCGTCCGTGAGCGCGGCCTCCACGTCCTTCGCCATGCGCTTGGCGTCCCCACAGATGTAGAAATGCGCGCCTTTCTCCAGCCAAGCGAATAGCTCGGCGCCCTCTTCACGCATCCGGTCCTGCACGTAGACTTTCTTGCCGCCGTCGCGAGACCACGCGAGCGAGAGCTTGGTCAGCGTTCCGGCCTCTTGGAGAACGCCGAGCTCCGCCTCGTAGAAGAAGTCCATCTCCCGCCGCTGGTGCCCGAAAAACAGCCACGCCAGCCCTTGCGCCTTCGTGGCATGGCGCTCCTGCAAGAAGGAGCGGAAGGGTGCCACTCCCGTGCCAGGTCCCACCATGATGATCGGCGTTGCGCCGTCCTTCGGCAGCGCGAAGCCGTGCGCCTTCTGCACGTAGGCGCGCAAAGTCGTGCCGGGCTCGATGCGATCGGCGAGAAAGGTGGACGCGGCGCCGAGCCGCTCCCGCTCGCTGATCGTGTAGCGCACCGCATCCACCGTGAGCGAAACCCGTCCCGGATTGGCCTTGATCGACGAGGAGATGGAGTAGAGGCGCGGCTGCATGGGCTCCAGCACCTCGTAGAACGCTTCGGGGTCAGGATGAATCCCGGGAAATTTTTCGAGCGCGGCCAGAACGTCGAGGGTCGCGGCATCCCCGTCGGGGTCCTGCCCTTTTGCGAGAGCCTGTGCCTTGCGCTTCCGCTCCCCGCCCGTGAGATAGGAGATGAGCTGGAAGAGCGAGTCGGGCGCGGGCGAGAGTGACGTGTCCTCGATCAGCGCGTCCCGCAGCGTTTTCTCCCCGATCGGGAAATCCGCAGGCGCGCCGATGGTGGCCAGGATGGCGTCCACAAGGCGCGGATCGTTGTTGGGCACGATGCCGAAGCTGTCGCCCGGCTCGTAGTCGAGCCCGCATTCGGAAAGATCGATCTCGATGTGGTTCGTCGTCTTCTCCGATCCCGCTCCATTGAGCTTCTGGCGCGAGACGAAGCGGGCGAGCACAGGGGCCTCCCGCGAGCGGCCGGGCCGCACGTCGCTCGTTTTGTACGGCTTGGCACTGTCTTTCGCCGCCTTCTCGTCGGGATCGAGAACGCCGCCTCCCATCTCCTCGACGAGCGATTTCAGCATGCGCGCCGTGGCTTTGCCGCCCGGAACGCAGAGATTGAGCCGCGGCTCCGCCTGCTCGCTGATGGCGTTCGCGTAGTCCTCGCAATTGTATCCGCACTGGCCGCAGTCCTGCTGCGCCATCGCTGCCATCATGCGCCGGCGAAGCGGGCGGCCCTCGGAAAGCTGCATCCGTTCGCCGATCTCCATCGCGGGGTCGTGCCAGGGTGCGGATCCGTCGTCACCGTCGCCGGACGGAATGGCCGCGTTCGCCGCGTCGAGATCGGTCAGCGTGGCCGGCTTCACGCCGGGATCGAGCGAGAGCACGCCCGCAAAAAATCCGTTGAGCCAAGCGCGCTGCTCGGCCGAGAACGGCGCCGTCTCCGGAATGAGAGCGGTCGCCGGTGATGGAGATTGAATGGTCATCCTTGCTGCTCCTCGGCGAGCCGCTTCAGCGTGTCGGTGTCGTGGCGATTGGCAAAAGTGAAGAAGGTCTCGCTGCGATCGGCACGGTGCGCGAGATAGGCGCTGAGAAGGCGCGCGACGGCCGCCGGGCAGTCCTCGCTTTTGACGTCGCGCCAGAGTTCGCGCGCGATCTTCGCATCCGCGCCGGAGCCTCCGCCGACGAGGATGTGGAAGCCCTCCACCGTGTCGCCGTCGTCGTTGACCGGAACCTTGGCGCCGATCAGCCCGATGTCGCCGATGTAGTGCTGCGCGCAGGAGTGATGGCAGCCGGTCAAGTGGATGTTCACCGGCAGATCGAGCGTGAGATGCCGCTCAACGTGCGCCGCGATCAGCTCGGCCGTGCCCTTGGTGTTGGCGGCAGCAAACTTGCAACCCGTACTGCCCGTGCAGGCTACGAGACCCGCGCGAACCGCAGCCGCCTCGGCGGAGAGCCCCATCGCCGCGATGCGCGTGAGCGCCTCCGTTACGTCGGCATCTGCAACGCCGGACACGAGCAGGTTCTGCCAGACGGTGAGGCGAAGATCCCCGTCGCCGAGATCGCGGGCGAGCGACGCGACGCCCCGCATCTGCTCCGCCGTGAGCTTGCCGACGGGAAGCACGAGGCCGATCCAGTTGAGTCCCGCTTGCTTCTGGGGATGCACGCCGATGTGCGCCAAGCGGTCCGGCGCACGGCGCGGCTTGACATGTTGTCCGTCGATACGGATCAGCGGGTGGCCGAGCTTGGCTTCGACCGCGAAGAGAAATTTGTCGAAGCCCCAATCGTCCAGCACGTACTTGAGCCGCGCCTTGTTGCGATTGGTGCGATCGCCGCTGTCGATGAACACGCGAACGATAGCGTCTGCAACCCGTGTCGCGTCGCGAGGCGCGAGAATGACGCCCGTATCGCGTGCAAAGTCCTTGTGTCCCGTGATGCCGCCTAGCACGAGCCGGAAGTAAACGCCGGCCGCAACCGGCGCGCCCTCCGCCACCTCGACGGCCTGGAAGCCGATATCGTTCGTCTCTTCGAGGGCGGCTATGGAGCCCGCTCCGTCGAAGGCGACATTGAACTTGCGCGGCAGGCCCGTGAGAGACCGGTCGTTCAGAACGTGGAAATGCCACGCGCGCGCGAAGGGTCGCGTATCCAGCAGCTCGTGCGGGTCGATGCCGGCGGTCGGCGTGCCGGTGACGTTGCGAATGTTGTCGGCACCGGAGCCGCGCGAGGTGAGGCCGAGATCCTGCACCGCCTCGACGACGTCGACGGCATGGGTGGCTTCGATCTCGCGAATTTGAAGATTGGCGCGCGTCGTCACATGCGCGTAGCCGCCGCCGTAGACCTCGGCCGTGTCGGCCAGCCCGGCCAGTTGCCAGTGCGTGAGGATGCCGTTCGGGATGCGCAACCGGCACATGTAGCTGTTCTGCGCGGGGGCCACGTAGAAGAGCCCATAGTAGCGCCAGCGGAAATTGTCCTGCGGCTTGGGATACTCGCCCGCCTCGGCCTGCGCCTTGAGCCGCGGATAGGCATCGAACGGATGCTCCTCCCGCTTCCAGGTCTCCTGGTCCACGAGCTTCCTGCCCTTGGCCCTGGTGGCATCCTGCGCCTTCATGTGCGCGGCGTCCGGCCCCATGGGCGCTGGTGCTGCGGACGCGCCATCCGCACCGATCGGCTTAAGGCCTTGCGCGGTGCGTCCGGCCTGCACGCCAGACACGAAGCCTTCGAGATAACGTTTCTGCTCTATGGAAAAGTCCGCTGTCATGGGGCTTCCCTCGCTCATGCGGCCCGGGCCTGGGCGTGGGCCTGCGGCTCGGCGAACGCGCGGCCGAACACGAGATCTGCGCGCAGCTTCTCCACCGGCCGTCCCGTGCGGATGAGGTCCAGGTACCAGAGCGCATCGCCGGTATCGCCGACGAGCACCGCACCCGTCAGCCGGCCGCCGCTCAAGACGAGCTTGCGATAGCATTTGCGGTCCGGATCCGTGAGCACGATGGGCTCCGATCCCGGCGCGCCGAGGAAATCGCCGGCCGAGAATACGTTCACGCCCGAGACCTTGAGATTGGTGGACAGCAGCGAGCCCGCGTAGTGGGACTGCGCACCCGCCAGCGTGCGCGCGAGCACGCGGGCCTGCTCGTAGGCTGGCTCAACGAGGCCGTAGCAGACGCCGCGATGCTCGGCGCATTCGCCGATGGCGTAGACGCTCGGGTCGCTGGTTTGCAGATCGTCGGCGACGACGATGCCGCGTTTGACCGCGAGCCCGGCTTCGCGCGCGAGGCCGGTGTTGGGGCGAATGCCGACGGCCATCACGACGAGATCGGCCGGAAGAACGCGCCCATCCTTGAGCCGCAGCCCCGTCACCCGGCCCTGCCCTTCGATCACGTCGCTCTCGGCGTTGAGCACCACGTCGATGCTCCGCTCTTCGAGCGCCGCTTTGAGCAGCCCTGCGGCATGGCTGTCGAGCTGCCGCTCCATCAGCCGCTCCATGAGATGCACCACGGACACGTGCGCACCCGCCTTCATCAGCCCGTAAGCCGCTTCGAGGCCAAGAAGGCCGCCGCCGATGACGACGGCGCGGGCGCCCGGCCGGGCGAGCGACAGCATGCGCGCGACATCCGCCTTGTCGCGGAAGGTCACGACACCGGGAAGATCGGCTCCGGGAAGCGGCAACCGCACAGCTTCGGACCCGGTGGCCAGCACCAGCTTTCCATAGCCGAGCGTCAGTCCGTCCTGCAGATGAAGCTGCTTCGCACCCCTATCGATCGAAACGGCGCGGCGGCCATAGACGAGCGTTACGCCGCGGCTGCGCCACCACTTGGCAGTCTTCAGCTCAACCGCATCCTCGTCGATCTCGCGCGCGAGCAGCGACGACAGCAGCACGCGGTTGTATGAGAGCGAAGGCTCATCGCCGACGACGGCGATCGAAAACCGGCCCGGCGCGATCGTCGTCAGCTCGTCCACGAGCCGCGTGGCCGCCATGCCATTTCCGACGATGACGAGTGGCTCGCCCATATCAAGCCGCCTCCACATAGCGATGGCGCTCGTAGAGGAACTTGAGCACGGCCTCGCGCGCGTGGATGTAGTGCGGGTCCGACACCAGCTCCAGCCGGTTGCGCGGGCGCGGCAGCGTCACGTCCAGCACCTCGCCGATACGCGCCGAGGGTCCGTTGGTCATCATCACGATGCGGTCGGAGAGCAGCACGGCTTCGTCCACGTCGTGCGTGATCATGATCGCGGTGTTGCCGAGGCGCCCGTGGATCTGCATCACGGAGTCCTGCAGGTGGGCGCGCGTCAGCGCGTCGAGCGCACCGAACGGCTCGTCCATCAGCAGCACCTTGGGCTCCATGGCGAGCGCCCGCGCGATGCCCACGCGCTGCTTCATGCCGCCCGAGATTTCTGATGGCCGCTTGTCCTTCGCGTGGCCCATCTGCACGAGATCGAGGTTGTGCAGCGTCCAGGCGTGGCGCTCCGCGCGGCTCTTGGTCTTGGCGAACACCTTGTCGACCGCGATCCGCACATTGTCGTAGACCGTGAGCCAGGGCAGCAGCGAGTGGTTCTGGAACACCACCGCACGCTCGGGGCCGGGCTCATTGACCTCGTGCTGCTCGAGCAGAACGGCGCCCGTGGTGACGGTGGTCAGTCCCGCGATCAGGTTGAGCAGCGTGGACTTTCCGCAGCCCGAATGGCCGATGATCGAGATGAATTCGCCATTGGCGATGTCGAGGCTGATGTCGTGGAGAACTTCCGTCTCGGCGCCACCGCGGCGGAAGGTCTTGGAGATCGATTGCAGTTGGAGGAAAGGCTTGTTGGCTGGTGCGATCATGATGCGGTCTCCTCAGGCGCTGGTGCCGTGCGTTGCGATGCGGCCCGCGAGGGCGACCAGCCGGTCGAGCACGAAGCCGACGACACCGATGTAGACGAGCGCGACGACGATGTCGGAGAGGCGCGACGAGTTCCATGCATCCCAGATGAAGAAGCCGATGCCGACGCCGCCCGTGAGCATCTCCGCCGCAACGATCGCGAGCCAGGAAAGGCCGATGCCGATGCGCAGCCCGGTGAAGATGTAGGGCGCGGCCGCGGGGATCATGATCCGCCAGAAGTATTCGAGGGGGTTCAGCCGCAGCACGTCCGCCACGTTGCGATAGTCCTGGGGAATGTTGCGGATGCCGACGGCCGTGTTGATGATCACCGGCCACACCGCCGTGATGAAGATCACGAACACAGCCGACGGGCCGCTGTCGCGGAAGGCGGCGAGCGAGATCGGCAGCCACGCGAGCGGCGGCACGGTTCTCAGCACCTGGAAGATCGGATCGAGCCCGCGCATCGCCCAGACGCTTTGCCCGATGACGGCACCGATCACCACGCCCACCGCCGCGGCGAGGCCGAACCCATAGAACACGCGCTCGAGGCTCGTGATCACGCGCCAGCCGAGGCCGATGTCCTGTGATCCGTTGACGAAGAACGGCGAGACGATGAGATCGTTGGACTCCGTCCAGATCTTAGTGGGCGAGGGCAGCGCAGCGTCGGGACCGGAGGTCGCGAGCTGCCACACGAGCAGCAGCACCGCCAGCACGAGGAGAGGCGGAATGGTGGCCGACGCGATCTCGCTTCCGATCGACATCAGCTGCGTAGATCTCCCCCCGCGCGGTGTCTTGAGCGGTAAGATCTTCGTCTCCGCGATAGCCGGAGCCGAGGGAGGAGCGGCGGCGATCGCACGTCCGGCGGACGTGTCGACCAGCACGGGCCGTGCAGGGAGAGCGTTCATGCGCGTTGAAACTCCGGTTGAGAGATCGGGCTCAGGCGGCGAGCCGGGTAATCGCGAGGGACGCGAGGTAGGCCGTGGGATTGTCGGGATCGAAAACCTTGCCGTCGAAGAAGGTCTCCTTGCCGCGTGAGGTGCTGGCCGGCGCCGTGACGCCGAGGGCCGTTGCAGCTTCGCGCCAGATGTCCTCGCGGTTAACCTTGTCGACGAGGGCCTTCACGTCGGTGCCGGGCTCGAATTTGCCCCACCGGATATCTTCGGTGACGAACCAGGCGTCATGGCTCTTGAAGGGATAGGAGACCGCGCCGTCCTCCCAGAACTTCATCAGAAGATTGGTGCCCGCTTCCTTGCGCCCACGCCCGTAGTTGATGTCGCCCTTGATGCGGCCGATGATGTCGGCGGGCGGCACGTTGAACCACTGGCGCTTGCCGAGAATGGCGGCCAGCTCGGCCTTGTTCTCCAGCTTCTCGCACCATTGCTGCGCGTCCATCACCGCCATCAGCAGCGCGCGGGCAGCAGCGGGGTTCTTGTCGACCCAGGCCGCGCGCATCCCGAGCGCTTTCTCGGGATGGCGTGACCAGATCTCGCCTGTCGTGCAGGCCGTGAAGCCGATGCCCTGGTTGACGAGCTGCTCGTTCCACGGCTCGCCCACGCAGAAGGCATCCATGTTGCCCACCTTCATGTTCGCCACCATCTGCGGAGGAGGAACGACGATCGTGGAGACGTCCTTGTCGGGATCGATGCCGCCGGCCGCGAGCCAATAGCGCAGCCACAGGTCGTGCGTGCCGCCGGGGAAGGTCATGGCGACCTTCACGTCCTTGCCTTCGGCTTTCTTCCTCGCGAAAGCCTCCTTCAGCGCCGAGGCGTCGGCACCGATCTTGAGGCCCTCGTACTCCTTCGCCACCGAGATGCCTTGGCAGTCGTAGTTGAGGCGCGCCAGGATGTGCATCGGAACCGGGACGTTGTTCTGCGTGACCTTGCCGGCCGACATGAGATACGGCATCGGCGTCAGGATATGCGCGCCGTCGATGCCGTTGGCGTCCGAGCCCAGCACGAGATTGTCGCGCGTTGCGCCCCACGAGGCTTGCTTGGCGACCTCCACGTCCGGCAGTCCGTACTTGGCGAACAGCCCCTTCTCCTTGGCCACGATTAGGGGCGCGGCATCGGTGAGCGCGATGTAGCCGAGCACCGCCTTGGTGGTTTCCGGCCCTGCGGCCCACGCGACGCTGGCGCCACCCGGCACAAGAGATTTCGCAGCGGCCAGAAGGGCCGCCGTCGCGCTTCCCTTGAGCAGCGAGCGGCGCGTCACGCCGGGCTGCTGCAACTTTGCTCCACGTTTTGAAGCCGTCATCCGATCCTCCGCCCTGGGCGCCCCGAACGGGTCGCGCCTGCCAGAAACAAAAAACGCTGCATCGAAGACACGCGGACCGCACATCGGTCCCGTCTCGTCGAGGCAGCGTTGCCCTGTGGTGCGGCTCGCCGTTGAGCCGCGATGTCGAAATTCGAGCAGCCCGTGCCGCCCGTCTCGAAAGAGATAAGATCAAGGATCGTGCCAACTCAGAAAAACGCAAATCAGCGAGCGTTATTCGAGAGATGGCGAAAGTCTGGATAGCTGTGCGAGCGCGGTTCATGCGCGAAGTTTGTGCAGCGCACGCAAAAAATGCTGAGGCGTTTGGCAGAAGGGCCTCCGGAGGAGAGCCTCTGAAGCGCCTACGAGTTCACGGACGCGAAGGCTTCGAGATCGGCGCCGGAATTGCGGATGTCGAGCGCGCTGAGATAGGCGAGCGCCGCTTCCGGATCGAAGGTATCGCCGCCGAAGAACGCGCCGGGTTCGTTCGCCGCCACGCCCTCGCGCTTGCTGTCAGAAGGCGGCAGGGGCACGTCCGATCCGGCGACGGCCTCGCGATAGAGGTCTGTGCGGAACACGCGCTGGGCCAGCGCCGAGAGATCGAAGGGCTCGCGGATCTGCCCCCAGCGGATCATCTGGGTCATCAGCCACACCGCATGCGAGCGCCAAGGAAAGTTGGCGAACCCGCGATGGAACACCACCAGATCCGGATCGCGATCCTGTCTCTGCTCGCCGCCCCGGATGAGCTCTCCCGAGAGCGGCCGGAGCAGAATGTCTGCCGCGACGCCGACATACTGGGGCTGAGAAAGAATGCGCGCGGCCTCGCCTCTGTTTGCAGGCTCATCGAGCCAGCGCCCGGCGGCGACCAGGGTGCGCACGAGATCAGCGACGAGCGCGCGGTTTCGCTCGGCCCAGGCTTCGCGAACGCCGAGCACTTTCTCGGGGCTGCGTGCCCAAAGCTCGCTCTTTGTTGCGACGATCACGCCATTGCCCTGTTCCACGGCGACACTGTTCCAGGGTTGTCCCACGCAGAAGCCGTCGATGCGCCCCGCCTTCAAGGTGTCGGCGATCAACGGAGGCGGCACCACCACGAGATTGACGTCGTTGTCGGGATCGACGCCGGCCGCCGCCAGCCAGTAGCGCAGATCGTAGTTGTGGCAGGAGAACGGATAGACCATGCCGAAGGTCGGCGGCTCGAGCCCCGCCGTCTGCCGCGACCGCACGACGGCAGCCACTGCCTTCGCCGCCGCCATGCCCCCCGCGCGCGTCGCGATCGCGTCATGCTCCAGCATGGCCGAATAGAGTGGCAGGGACACGGTGATCGCATTGCCGTTTAGGCTGAGCGCCATCGGCGCGATGATGGGCTCCGTCGCGCGGCCGAGCCCGAGTTGCGCGGCGATCGGCATCGGCGCAAGCATGTGCGCGCAATCGAACGCGCCGATCTCGAGCTTGTCGCGGATGTTCGCCCACGACACCTCGCGATGAAGCACGAGAGAGAGGCCGTGCTGGCGATCGAAGCCGAGCTCGGAGGCGATGACCAGCGGCGCGCAGTCCACGAGCGGAATGAACCCCGCGGTCACCTCGCGAAGCTTGCTCCCTCCCCGATCGTTCGCCGTCGCCGTCATGCCTGCCTCTACTCCTTGAGAAGATCCACCGAGCTGACGAGCGCCTGCGCCACGTCGGCAATGCGCTTGCCTTGCGACATGGCCGTCTTTCTCAAAAGCTCGTAAGCCTTGTCCTCGTCGATACCCCGGCTCTTCATGAGGATGCCCTTGGCCTTCTCCACGATCTTCCGGTCCTTCAGCGCGCTCTTAACCTCATCGAGCTCGGCGCGCAGGCGATTGAAGGCGTGAAAGCGCGACACCGTCATATCGAGGATCGGCTTCACCCGCTCCTTCTTGAGACCGTCGACGATGTACGCCGACACGCCGGCCTCGATGGCGGCTTCGATCTCGCTCTTGTCGCTGCGGTCGACGAACATCGCGATCGGACGGCGCACCACGCGCGACACCTGAAACATCTGCTCGAGCACGTCGCGGCTCGGATTTTCGAGGTCGATCAGAACGACATCGGGATCGAGATTGTAGATGTGATCGATCAGCCGCGTGGTGTTCGAGAGCACCGTCACGGCTTTGAAGCCTGCATCCGCGAGCCCGGACTCGATGATGGCGCGCCGGATCGGATTCTCGTCGATGAGGAGAATCTTGATGGCGGAATCGGAGTCGGATGCGCTCAAGGGAAAGGCCTGCGGACGGCTGCCGGGATGTCCGCATTACTCGCGCGTTAGCCGGGGCCGCGCAACGGGAGACCGCGTCGCGCCCGCGGCAGCAACAACTTTCGTTCGCGCCAAATGCCTATGGAACGGGCAGCGTGTTGACCTTTAGGGCATCACGCCGGATCGCGGATAGCTGCGCACCACGTCCCAGGCCACTTTCTGCATCTTGGCCGCGAGTGCTTCAGAGGGAGCCTGATAGTCCCCGCCCCACTCGTTCTTGAGCGCGCGCGGTAAGCCCTCCGGGCTTTGGCCGGTGAGCGCCGCGTAGTGCACCATGGCGATGAAATAGCGCCCGAGGTCGTTTGGGTGGATGTCGTCGCTGAAGAGATCCCGGATGTCGTGCACGTCCGGCACCCGGCCGGCGGCGATCTCGTCGTGAAGCTTGGCCATTGCCTGCCCGGCGGGGACGAGAAGCATCTCGGGGCTGCCTGCGGGACGCGCCGCGTTGACGTGATCGGCGATGCCTTCCCAGAGCGAAAGATCCAGGTCGAGACGCTTGCGCCAGGGAATGCCGCCGTCCCCGTCATAAGGGACTTCGGCGCCTGTGCCGCTTTTGAGGCTGTGCCATGTCTCGTAGAGGTAGACGCGCGCTTTGGGGTTGGAGGCGTGCGCAAGGTTGAACCAGCGCAAGGCCGCGCCGTTCGAATCCTCCCACTCGATCGTGCCTTTCAGCGGAACGCGCTCGGTGAGGACGACCGCGTCGTAGCGCTTCGCGGAAAGCGCCGCGCGCCCGTCGATCCCTTCCGCCGAGGCCGAGTTCTCCCAGTTCCACTTGAGGGGCGCGCCGTTGATGATCTGGTACTCCACCCGCCCATCGCGCCCCGAAGCCTTGAGCACGTCTTCGAGCATCAAGGGAAGCGTGGGGCTCACCAGGCTGTGTCCGACAAACAGGAAGGCAAAGGTGAGTCCGAGAAGTGCCATGGGCTCGGCCGCACTCCTAAAAACGCGAGGAGGATGATGCGGAGACTTTGGCCATCCGCGCCGGGGCGTGTCCATGCCGTCCGGCAATTATACTGAATTCTCCGTCCCCTAAGGATGCGCGTGCGGATTGTGTGCAGCCGCACACCGGGCGTGTTTCGGGGATCTGCGAACTCAAGTATCGTCGCGAAGTCTGTCGGCGCGGGTCAAGGCCCGCACAGGCAGGGTGTTCGAGAGCCTGAAACGTCCGTTTTGCGTCATGTCAAACCGGAGGAATACACATGGCTTTGGAAGGCATCATCATTTGGCTCATCATCGGAGCCATCGCCGGCTGGTTGGCCGGTCAGATCATCAAAGGCGGCGGCTTCGGCCTCGTCGGTAATATCGTGCTCGGCATCGTGGGTGCTGTTGTTGCCGGATGGCTTCTGCCGAGGCTAGGCCTATATATCGGCGGCGGGTTGTTGGGAGACATCATCAACGCAACTATCGGCGCACTTCTGGTCATATTCATCATTAGGCTCGTCGCGCGCTGACGGGCGAGAGAAGCTGGGCATGGCGAGACGGTTGTCGCCATGCCTTATCGAACGCCGCCAAGCTCTGAAGGCGGCATGGGCGATGCCATGCTTCCTATTCGTCGCACTGTTCGCAGGCGGCCCTCTCCGGATCGCGTTTGCCGAGAAAGTCCCTCTCGTTCTCGATCTCTCCTACGCCGTCGCTCTCGTTCTGGCCGGCTGGTCGATGTCGCGCTTGGCGCGGCAACCTGGGTGATCGCCCCCGCCGTCTCTGCCCAAAACGCAGTCTCGGATGACCGGTCCGCGGGCAGAAAAATGATCATCTGGCCGCAATCAGCGACGCGCTTTCCATGCGCGAATCGGCTCAAATAGAACAGCGACTCACTTCACTCTCGAGAAAGACAGATGATTTCGGAGCGCTCGACGCGATGACGCAAGAGACGACAGCCTTTTCGGCCGACGACTTCCTGAGGAGCATCGGCGTGAGAATCGACGGCTTCATGTATCGCGGCCAGAACAGCAACGACTACGCCATGGTCTGGTTGTCCGAGGGCTTCAGCCGTCTCACCGGCTACGATCGCGACACTTTCATTCGTGAGCGGACCGGATTTGCCTCTTTGATCGTGAAGGATGACCTGCCGAAGGTGGATGCCGCAGTTGCAGAGGCGCTCTCGCGCGGTGGCAACTGGCAGGTGAGCTATCGCATCCGCCATCGCGAAGGCAAAATCCTCTACGTGCACGAGACCGGCGGCGCTTCATCGACCATCGATCCCAACACCAACGCGCCAGCTTACCTCGACGGCATCATCCTCGAAGCAGGCGCCCTGTCGCGCCTCGCCGAGCGTCTCGCCCAAGGCGCCACTGCGTTGAGCAAGGTCGACGTCGCTGCCGAGGACATCCGCACGACGCTCAAGACGTTGCGTCTGCTCGCGCTCAACGCGCGCATCGAGGCAGCGCGTGCCATGGAGCACGGCGCAGGCTTCGGCGTTGTCGCGCAGGAAATGACCAGCCTGGCCGACCGCGGCGAGGCGGTGACCAGCCGCATGACGACGGAGCTCACTCAGCTCCGCAGCACCATCGTCCTCTGATAGCCTCCAAGCGAGCCGAGCCCCTCACGTGACTTCCGCGATGTCGGAGGTCGCTGCGACGCCTTCGCGATCATACCGTTCGCGCGCTTTCCGGATCTCCGCGTGATGCGCATCCGCCCATCGGATCAATTCCGAAAGCGGCGCGAGCAGTGATTGCCCGAGCGGCGTCAGCCGATACTCGACGCTCGGCGGCAGCGTCGGGAATACGTGGCGGCTCACCAAGCCGTCCCGCTGTAGATCGCGGAGCGTCTGCGTCAGCATCCTCTGCGAAATATCGGGAATGGCCCGGCGCAGCTCTCCGAACCGGTAAGGCCGCTCCCCCAGCACGCACACGATGAGCGTGCTCCACTTGTCTCCAATGCGATCGAGCACGCCCCGGACCGGACAGGCGGCGGGGTCTTCCTGCGCATCGCGACTGACCTTGCTGGCGTCCATGGGCGGTTACCTCGACGTGCCTATCTCCCGAAAAACTGCCGTCTTTACGGACAGTAAGTCTCCATCTTAGACGTGGTCTCTAAATGAGACAACATCACAAAGGAGAACCAAAGTGTCCGATACATTGCTTGTGACGGGCGCGTCCGGCCAGCTCGGCCGACGTGTGCTGGCGCATCTGCTCGACACCTGCGCCGTGCCGCCAGCCCGCCTGATCGCCGTGACGCGCGACCCGGCCAAGCTGGCAGATTTCGCGGCGCGCGGGGTCGAGGTGAGGCGCGGCGACTTCGACGATCCCGGCTCGCTCGGGGAGGCCTTCAAAGGCGCGGGCCGCCTTCTTCTCATTTCGACGGACGCGCTCGACACGCCGGGCCGCAGGCTGGCGCAGCACCAGGCTGCGATCGCGGCGGCCAAGACCGCCGGCGTCCGGCACATCGTCTACACCTCGATGCCAAATCCGGACGGCTCTCCCATTCCGTTCGCGCCGGATCACCTGGGTACCGAGCAGGCGCTCGCCCTGAGCGGCCGCGGCTGGACCATCTTGAGAAACGCTTGGTATTTCGAGAACCTCGCCTTTTCGCTGCCGGGCGCCTTGGCGAGCGGAAAATGGTTCACCGCCTCGGGTGACGGACGCATCGCCCACCTTTCGCGAAACGACTGCGCCCGCGCCGCCGCCTTCGCCCTTGCGGCCGAGCCCGGGGGGAATACGATTTATGACATTACCGGGCCGGTGGCGGAGACCACAGCCGAGATCGCAGCCCTCGTCAGCCAGGCGCTGGGCAAGCCGATCGAGGTCGTGCAGGTCTCGGACGACGACCTCGTGCGTGGCATGGTTGCGGCCGGCGTGCCCGAGCCCATGGCCGCCATCCTGGCGTCGTTCGACACCAACACCCGCCTCGGGCGGGCCGCAAACGTCAGCGATGCGATCGAGAAGCTGACTGGACGAAAACCCGAAACGCTACGCAGCTACCTGGCCGCCAACAGCCAGACTTTCTTGCCCGACCATGGAGCGCACACATGACGACGGAGAAAAAGCCCATCGATCCCGGCACGCGGATTGGGCACGTGCACTTGAAGGTGGCCGATCTTGAGCGCGCCTTGGGATTTTACCGCGATGTGCTGGGCTTCGAGCTGACGCAGCGTTATGGCAGCCAGGCGGCGTTCGTCTCGGCAGGCGGATATCACCACCACATCGGCCTCAACACCTGGGAGAGCCGTGGCGGCTCTCCCCCGCCGCGCGGAACGACCGGGCTCTACCATGTGGCCATTCTCTATCCCACGCGGGCCGCCCTCGCGGATGCGCTACGCCGCGTCGTGGCGGCCGGCATCGAGATCGAGGGCGCAAGCGACCATGGAGTGAGCGAGGCGATCTACCTGCGCGATCCGGACGGCAACGGGATCGAGCTTTATCGGGACCGCCCCGAGGTGGAATGGCCTCGCCAGCCCGACGGGAGCCTCGATATGACCACCGGGCGCCTCGATCTCGGCGAGCTGATCTCGGCCTAGACCATGATCGCTTCGGACCCTATCAGTCCGAAGCGTGAATCACCGGTCTCATTGAAGTCCCATGATCGCTTCGGACCCTATCAGTCCGAAGCGTGAATCATCGGTCTCACTGAAGTCCCATGATCGCTTCGGACCCTATCAGTCCGAAGCGTGAATCACCGGTCTCGTTAAAGCCCGGTACCGTGATCCTGGTTCAATGCTGGCCGACACGAAAAAATGCGCCACGCCGGTTTCCGGCGGGCGCATTTTGAATTTCGAAGCCTGGGGCTGAGCCTTAGGCTGCCTTCTCGGCCTTTGCCTTGGCGATCTCGCGCTTCAGCTTGAGGCAGTCGGGCGACAGCTCCTCGTTGTCGGCCTTGGCCAGGAACGCGTCGAGACCACCGCGATGCTCCACCGACTTCAGCGCATGAGCGGTGATGCGGAGCTTCACCTGGCGATCGAGCGTCTCGCTGATCAGGGTGACATTCACGAGGTTGGGACGGAACTTGCGCTTCGTCTTGTTCTCGGCATGGCTTCTGAGCTGGCCCGAAAGCGGCAGCTTGCCCGTCAACTCACAGCGCCTGGTCATCTGACTATCCTTCGTTCGGTCGAGCCCCACGTCCGACCGCCCGCCCCGAGGACGGACCCGAAATCACGGGGAAAATCAATGAAAATAGCCCGCAGATACAGATCTGCGGGACAGTCGGGGCTTTCTATACGCGAGCCGCCGCAAGAACGTCAAGCGTATGAGGCCATTCCGCCGCGCTGAAAAGGCACTCCGGGCAAAAATTCGGGCCGGGAACGGAATAGATGATTTGGGGATTAAACGGGCTGAGCGCCGTGCCAATCCGGCGCGAGCGTGAGCGAATTGTTAAGCCTTACGGGGCAGAATGTGTCCTACGAAGTCGTATCGTAAACCCGTTTTAGTCCCTTTTCGCTGAGAGTCGCGGCGAGAAGGGTTGGTGAGTATGATCATGTACCAGGTACAGTCTCGTCGCGTGCGTGGATGCGTTTTGGCGCTTGGCTCGGCAGCTCTTGCCGCTCTGGTGCCGCTTTCGCCACTGGCCACGGCCGCCCCGTCGCCCACAGGCGTTTCCCCGGTTCGGGTCGACGCCAGCTACAAGATCACCCTCAACGGGTTCGATCTCGGCACCTTCCGCTTCAAATCCAACGTCGGCCGCACGAGCTACACGCTCGATACGGATGTGCAGATTTCCGCACTTCTCGGCGTCTTCCATTGGAAGGGCGTGACCCACAGCTCGGGCACCCTCAAGGCCAAGGCCCCCAAGCCCGCCGATTTCCGCTTTGATTATGAAAGCTCCGTGCGCAACGGCTCCGTTACCATGGGCTTCGATCAGAACGGCATCGATCGCCTCACCGTTCTTCCGGTTACCCTGGAAGCACCGGATACGGTGCCCCTCACCCGCTCGCACCTCAACAACGTGTTCGATCCCCTGAGTGCCATCATGGCGATCACGCACACCGATGCGCCCTCGCCTTGCGGCCGCAAGGTGGCGATTTTCGACGGCAAGCAGCGCTTCGACATCGATCTGCGATATGCCCGGGAGATCCCAGTGGAAGGCGTGAAGGGCGAGACGGCCACCGTCTGCCGCGTCAAATATACGCCCATCGCCGGATACCGTCCGACCGAGGAAACGCGTCAGCTCGCCGCCACGAATGATATCGAGATCGCTTTCCGCGTCGTGCCTGCTGCCAAGCTGATGCTGCCCCAGTCGGTGTCGGTCCCCACGGCCGCCGGCGAAGCCCGCATTAACCTCGAGCGCGTGAACATCGAGCTTCCCGAGCGCGGTCAGGTCGCCTCGGCCAACTAGGGTCGCTTTTCCGTCATAGTCCGACATCTGCAGAGGGCATCGCGGCTTCCCCGCGGTGCCCTCGGGCATTTCCGGCGTCGTGGCACGTTCTCCACGGCGGCGGGAACGACGCATTTTGCAGGCGAGCAGACGCGAGTCAGCTTTAGAAGAATTCCACCGGGATGGACGCCTTTCCCCCGCGTAATCAAATAGCTTGATCTCGAACCCTCGCAATGCAATGCCAAGGGCTCTTCCAAAGGAGATCTCGCGTATGGCCAGCGATCTGGAAACGCGCATCCGCAACGTCACTGCGGTACTCGGCCCCACCAACACCGGCAAGACCCATCTCGCGATCGAGCGCATGCTCGGTCATGAGAGCGGCATGATCGGTCTGCCGCTGCGGCTGCTCGCGCGCGAGGTCTACGACAAGATCTCCGCCCGCATCGGCGCCGACAAGGTCGCCCTCATCACCGGTGAGGAAAAGATCAAGCCCGAGCGTGCACGCTATTGGGTGGCGACCGTCGAGGCGATGCCGCGAGACGTGGACGTGGACTTCCTCGCCATCGACGAGATCCAGCTCGCCGGTGACCCTGAGCGCGGCCATGTCTTCACCGACCGCCTGCTTCATGCGCGGGGCCGTGCCGAAACCCTGCTGCTCGGCGCGCAGACCATGCGCGATGCCATCCAGGACCTGATCCCCGGCGCGAACTTCATCTCGCGCCCGCGCCTCTCGCGCCTCACCTATGCGGGCGAGAAAAAGATCACGCGCCTGCCGGGCCGCTCCGCCGTCGTCGCCTTCTCGGCCAACGAGGTCTACGCCATCGCCGAGCTCATCCGCCGCCAGCGCGGCGGCACGGCCGTGGTGCTCGGCGCCCTCTCGCCGCGCACGCGCAACGCGCAGGTCGCGCTCTATCAGTCCGGCGACGTCGACTTCCTCGTCGCCACCGATGCAATCGGCATGGGCCTCAATCTCGACGTGGATCACGTCGCGTTCTCCGCCGTGCGCAAGTTCGACGGTCAGAACTTCCGCAATCTCACGGCCAACGAGATCGGACAGATCGCAGGCCGCGCGGGCCGCCACATGAACGACGGCACCTTCGGCGTGACGGGCAACTGCGAGCCGTTCGATGCGGATCTCGTGGAGCGCCTGGAAACGCACACCTTCGACAATGTGCGCGTGCTTCAGTGGCGTAACCGCCGCCTCGAATTCTCGTCCCTCGATCGCCTCCGCGACAGCCTTCGCGAGATGCCGAACGAGCAGCGCCTGACGCGCGCGCGCATGGCCGATGACGTGATCGCCCTCGAGACGCTGGCCAACGATCGCGAAATCGCCGGATACGCAACGACATCCGCCGCCGTTCAGCGGCTCTGGGAAGTCTGCCAGATCCCGGACTACCGCAAGATCTCTTCGCAAAACCACGCCGAGCTGATCGGAACGATCTACGGCTACCTTATGGGCCCCGAAGGCCGCGTGCCCGAGGATTGGTTCGCCAAGCAGGTCGCCTTCGCCGACCGCACCGACGGCGACATCGATACGCTTGCAAACCGCATCGCGCACATTCGCACCTGGACCTTCGTCTCCAATCGCGCGGACTGGTTGAAGGACCCCGGTCATTGGCAGGCCCGCACGCGCGCCATTGAGGATGCGCTGTCTGACGCACTCCACGAGCAGTTGACGCAGCGCTTCGTCGACCGGCGCACCAGCGCCCTGATGAAGGGCCTGCGCGACAAGGAGGAGCTCAACGCCGAAATCGGCGAGGACGGCGCCATCCGCGTCGAGAACCACTATGTGGGAAGCCTCAAGGGGTTTCGTTTCTCGCCCGAGACCCAGAGCGGCGACGGCATCCACGGCAAGGCCGCCCGCAGTGCCGCCGCGCAGGTATTGTCGCGCGAGCTTGGCATGCGCGCCCGCCGCGTCGCTGCGGCCAAGGCCGACGCTTTCAAAGTCAATCGTTCGGGCCGCATCCTGTGGCGCGACGAGGAGATCGCCGCGCTCGAACCCGCGGAAGATCCCCTGAAGCCGCAGATCAACTTGCTGGCCGATGAGCACCTGACCGGCCCCGACCGCGAGAAGGTCCAGGCCCGCCTCGAAGCCTGGCGTGACGAGGTCATCGCCGAGCGGCTGAAACCGCTGGTCGATATCGCCAAGGCGGAGGATCTCACGGGCCTCGCCCGCGGCATCGCCTTCCGCCTCACCGAGAGCTTCGGCATGGTGAAGCGCGAGCTGATCGCCGACATGATGAAGCACCTCGATCAGGAGGCGCGCGCGCAGCTCCGTAAGTACGGCGTTCGCTTCGGCGCGTTCAACATCTACTTCCCGACTCTCTTGAAGCCCGCTCCTGCCGAGCTCGCCGTCACGCTCTGGGCGCTGAAGCATGCCCCCGCGCACGGCCTCACGCTCGATACGCTGCCGGAGCTTCCGCGCGCCGGTCTCACGTCGGCCGCCGTCCAGACCACAGCCCCGGAAGCGCTCTATCGCGCCTATGGCTTCCATGTGTGCGGTCCGCGCGCCGTGCGCCTCGACATCCTCGAGCGTCTGGCTGATCTGATCCGTCCGCTGCTCGCCTACCGGGCATCGCCCGAGAACGCGACAGCCCCGCCCAAGGGATCCACCGGCGATGGCGGCTTCATCGTGACGCCGGAGATGATGTCGATCCTCGGCTGCTCGCCGGACGAACTGAGCAACGTGTTGAAGGCCCTCGGCTTCCGGCTTGACCGCAAGACCGTGCCGAAGCCTGTCGAGCCCGCCCGCGCCGATGCGGCTCAGGTTGCCGATCCGGCGTCCGGTGCGCCAGAGGCCTCGCAACCCGCGCCCGAAACGGCGGAGACGGAGGCGAGCGCTGCTCCGCAGGACGCCGCGCCTGTGCCCGCCGAGGCGGAACCCGCCGCGCAGGCGGAGGCAACTCCCGCTGCGGAAGCAGCCACGGAAGCTCAGGCCGACGAAACCATCGTCATCGACGTTTGGCGCCCGCGCCGCCATCGCGACGAGCGCCCTCAGCGCCGCGAGGAAGGCCGCCGCGAAGGTCAGGGCCGCGAGCACAGGGACCGCCATCACGGTCGCCGTCGAGGCGGTGGAGAGGGACGCGGTCACGCGCCGGCTGCTGCCGCTCCCGCCGACGCCGCCGCGTCTCAGCAGAGCGAGGCCTCGGCCAACGCGGGCGACGCGCAGTCTCAGGTCAATGCGTCCGAGGCACCTCAGCGTCACCGCGGTGACCGGGAGCGCGGCAGAGACCGCGACCGCACGCAGCGCGATCAGGACCGGAACCGCCCGCGGCCCCAGCAGCGTCATCGCGACGGCGGACACGGAGAGCGCCGCCGCGATGAGCGGCGCGGCGATGATCGCCGCCGTCACGAGGATCGGCAGGCGCCGGTCATGCGCTCGGCGAGCCCGCCAGCCAAGAAGGGCGGGCCCGATCCCGATTCACCCTTTGCCTCGCTCGGCGCCCTGCGCGATGCGTTGGCCAAGCAGGCCCGGGAAAAGAACTCCACATGACGAAACCCGCCGCGAGCCCTGCCGCCGCCGAGACCGGACATCAGCGTCTCGACAAGTGGCTGTGGTTTGCGCGGGTGGCCAAATCCCGGACGCTGGCGGCGACCGCCGTCACCGAGGGCAAGATCAAGGTCAACCGCGTGAAGGCCGAGAAGGCCAGCCAGGCGATCAAGATCGGCGATGTTGTCACCTCCCGCCTTCACCGCAATGTCCGGGTGCTCAAGGTGCTGGGGCTGGGAGAGCGCCGGGGACCAGCGGCCGAGGCACAGCTGCTCTATGAGGACTTGACGCCGCGCGCGCCGCCCGCCGGGGCGGCGGCCGACACGGCCGAGCCCATGGCCTGGGGCGAGCGGGCTCCCGGGGCCGGACGGCCGACCAAGCGGGAGCGCCGGCAGATTGACGAGCTCAAACGATCCACCTGACGAACGTCAAATGGCGCGGCTGTGACGTTGCGGGGCTTGCTATGGGGTCCGGCATTTGGCACATCCCGAGATCAAGCGAACGCACCTTCAGAAGATCCGGACACCTCCGACATGACCTACGTCGTCAACGACAAGTGCATTAAGTGCAAGTACACCGATTGTGTGGAGGTGTGCCCCGTCGATTGCTTCTACGAGGGTGACAATATGTTGGTGATCCACCCCGACGAGTGCATCGATTGCGGGGTGTGCGAGCCGGAATGCCCTGTCGATGCCATCAAACCGGACACGGAGCCGGGCCAGGAGCGCTGGCTCGAGGTCAATCGCGAATACGCAGACAAATGGCCGAATATTACTTCGAAGAAGCCCCCGTTACCGGAGGCCGAGCAGTACAGGGATGAAAAAGACAAGTTCGATAAATATTTTTCTTCCGAACCTGGCCAAGGCGACTAAGTGGAGACTGCGTAAAATAGCGTAGTCGTCGTCCTTGCGTGCGTCGCAGCAACTCGAAGACTTAATCAAGTTCTTTAAGCCCTAGATCACCTATATTCCTTATCGCGCTTCAATTTTCATGAAATTTGTGTTACAAGTATATCCTTGGACAGATTAGAACCGAACAGGAACGAAGACGGCCCAACGTAGCACTTGCCGCGAGCTTTTCGGAGCTTTGTGGCCGATTGCTGCGCCGAATGTGGGCGCCCATCTGAGATCTGTGACTTATCGTCCAACTGAGAGTAAGCGGGTAGCTATTTCGGCTCGGCAACCCGACATGCTGGGGAGGTCCTGGAACGGCGGCAAAGGCGACCTGCCGACGTCCGGGTCTATGTGTGACTGCACGGTCTACGGGCTCAACAAGACCCGGTTGCAGAGAAGAGTACGGCTCGACCCATTCGGGGCCGAGCGTTGTGATACGAGAGAGTGAGACGAAGTCTATGGCTCAGAAGAACAAAGCGCACGCCAAGGCTAGGACATCCAAGCCCGCTGCGTCCAAGACCGCTGCCCGGCCCTCCCAGACCAAATCTGCTGCTGCCAAGCCCGGCGCGAAGAAAACCGCCGCCGCCGTCTCCGCAAGTCATGCCAAGAAGCCGAGCCCTGTCAAGGCTTCCGTCGCCAAGTCGCCTGTTGCCAAGTCACCCGTTGCAAAATCAGTCGTGAAAGGACCCGAGATGAAGAAGGCGGTTACCGCAGCCAACGCAGGGAAGAAGCCCGCATTGAAGGCGGTTGTCGCTCCTCAGTCTCAGCCTGCGGCCGCCAAGGCGGCCGCTCCGGCAAAGTCCGTTGCCGCGCCCGCTGCGGCGGCTACTGTCGCCGGCCATCAGGCCGTCACGCCGGCCCGCGCCGCTGCTGCGCTCGCCAAGTCTGGCGGCCAGAAGCTGACGGCCCCCGTTCAGCCGGCCACTCCGAAGGAGATCGCCGAGAAGGCTGCGGCCGCCCGTCAGGTCATGGCGGCGCAGAGCGCGGCTCAGAAGAAGTCCGTCAGCCAGCGCCACGGCTTCAAGACCAACGAGTTCATCGTTTACCCGGCTCACGGCGTCGGCCGCATCGTCGGCATCGAGGAGCAGGAGATCGCGGGCATGTCGCTCGAGCTCTTCGTCATTACTTTCGACAAGGAGAAGCTCACGCTCCGCGTTCCCACCGGCAAGCTCGACAGCGTCGGCATGCGCAAGCTCGCCGATGACGGCATCGTCAAGAAGGCTATGGAGACGCTGAAGGGCCGCGCCCGCGTGAAGCGCACCATGTGGAGCCGCCGCGCGCAGGAGTACGTCGCGAAGATCAACTCCGGTGATCTGGTTTCGATCGCCGAGGTCGTTCGCGATCTCTACCGTTCCGAGGCCCAACCTGAGCAGTCCTACTCCGAGCGTCAGCTCTACGAGGACGCGCTCGATCGCATGGCACGCGAGATCGCAGCCGTCGAGAAGCTCGATGAGCGCGGCGCCGTGCAGCGCATCACCGAGGTGCTCTCCAAGAGCGCCCGCGGCCGCCGTATGGCGGATGGCACGGATGCCGAGGTGAAGGCCGCATAAGCAGCCCTACTCAGCCACCCAGAATTGCGACACCCCGCTGCCCGTCAGCGGGGTGTTGTCGTATCTGGGGGCGGCGTCGCGGACTTAGTGTCGGCGGCCGCTTTGGATCCGGGCGGCGGCACACCTTCATTCCCGTTTAGCGTTTCGATCTCGTCGAACGAGCCGAGCACGATCATCGGCCCGTTGCGCCGCTCGATCCATCCCCGCACGCGGATCTCCTTTCCAGCAAGCGCGCTGAGACGCGTCGCGCCATCCGGGCTCCGGTCGACCAGGGAGCTCGCGATGCTGGCGGTGAAATCACGGCGCCAATCCGAGCCGAAGTTGATGTAGGTGGTCCGTTGCGTGCGCGCGACCTGCGACACGCGCCCGCTGACCAGAACGAACCGGCCGGCGAGACGCAGCAACGCATCCACCTCGGAAGCCTCGCGCACGCGATAGGTCGTGCGGCTCCAGAGTCCGCGCTGCGCGGTGCGGGGTTCCTCTTCCGCGCCGAGAAGCGCGCGAAGGCAGCCCGAATTTCCAGGCAGCGCATAGGCCCGCGCATGGCCGTCTGCGATCAGGCGCCGCTGCACCCACTCGGGTCCGCTCACCCCCGCGACGTAGAGCTGCGCCAACTCACGTCCATAGCGATCGCGCTTGCGGCCCTCGTAGCGCAAGGTGACCGCGCGACTGGAGACCAGTGTTTCGAGCGCGCGGAGAGCTTCGCGCTCGGGTGGCCAGGCATCCGGCGTGGCGGCGATGGCATCCGCCTTTGGAGCCAGCGCGCCGATCAGGCGAACCTCCCGCCCATCGTCGAGAAGCACGGTCTCGCTATCGATCACCCGCACCACATCGTGCGAAGACCCCGCATCTGTGGCGCACGTTTCGTCGGCCCGTGATGCAACGGCGAGACCGCAGCACGCTGCGATGGCGGCCGAGGCCATGGTGGCCACGCGTTTCGTTTGGATGCAGATCCTGAGCACGGGCGGCTTTGAGTCTCCATGAGAAGAGCAAGAAGTCTCACACCGTATCAGCCTGCGCGCGAAAATCATCGCCCGGTTGCGCGTTAGCCGGCGTTCTGCAGCGCGCTTATCGCGTCGCCCGCGCCGAATACCGGATAGTCGTGGCAGAGCACGTCGTCGAAAGTATCCAGACAGAAGATGCTGGCGCTCAGAAAATCGAGCGAAGGATCGGCCATCAGGATGGGCGCCGAAAGGTCGTACGCGTCGTCTTGGGCGGGGAGCGGCCCGGACACCAGCAAGGCGCCATCCGCTTCGTCGGCAAGCGCAAGGGGACGGTCGAGATCGATGCCGAGCGCTCCATTCTTGAAGTTGAGGAGGCGGACCAAACTGCTCCGCTGATGGGCCTCGCTCGGAAAGAGATGAACGACGAGCTCGCGCGAGCGGACATCATAAGCCGCCGCCATGTGCGATGGCGTCCACGTCACTGCGAGGCGATCCTCCGGTGCGGCATCGGAGATCACCAGCGACGCGCCGGGCGACGCGATCACGAACCGGTCCTCGTGCGGGCTCGCGATCATCCGCTCGGCACCTGAAACACGGAGGCCGCCGGATCCTGCTCTGTCGCCTGTGCGGCCGTCGAGATGCAGCTCGGCGTCGGCATGCGCCGTGATGCGGAAGCCGACATCGGAGTGCGAGAGATCGAGCACACCCCCGCCTCCCGCGCCGCCGTTGCGATTGAACTCCACCTTGAGCGGGCTCGGCGACAGCCCGACCCCTTTTCCGATCGTGAGCCGGTCGCCCGTACCGTCCCACACCACCTCCTCGATCGAGAGCAGGTGATCCTGACCGGCGCGGTAGGTCGCGATGAAGTCGGGCTGATGGTGCGGCTCACGCGCGAAGGGCGCCTCGAGCGTCACATCGCCGGCCCCTGTGTAGACGATGGTGTCGCGGCCATCCTCGTCGTAGACGAGGCCCGGCTGTCCGCCGTGGACGATGTTGAGGCCCGCCGACCAATGGAACGTATCGTCCCCCCGGCCACCATACAGCTTGTCGATCTGGCCCGAGATGTCGTTGCCCGAGAGATCGTCCGCGCCCTTGCCGCCGAGGAGGGCGGTGAAGCCGTTTCCGGTCCGGAGTTTGTCGTCCCGCGACGTTCCGAGCAGCGTCGAGGTGCCCGGCGAGAAGCGCACCCCAGCGGGCAGGGCGGCCTCCACGTCGATCCCGGTGTGATGGAGCAGCGAAGCAATGAGCGATGACGAGTTGAGCGTCGGCAACGCGGACCCCGGTAATGCAAGCGCGATGTAGGGAAAGCGCTGGAGTTCGATGTCGGTCGCGAAGGACGCGAGGCTCGCCCACAGCTCGATGGCCGCGCTTCCTTCGACGATGTCGCGGCCGCCGCGGCTTTCGGGGGTGCCGATCTTGAGAGCGAGCGCATCGTCCCTGAGATTGGCGTTCGCCTCCGAAAGCGTGGTGCCGCCGTGCCAGCCCTCGACGCCGAGGCGCACGCCCGCGTCGTCGGCCTCCCGGAGGCCTTCGATGACGAACCAATCGTCCTGGCGTACGGGGCGGCCGGGATCCTGGAAATCACTCCGGCACACGATCTGCAGGTGGTCGAAGCCGAGCAGGCCCAACCCCATTGTCCGCACAGGCAGCCTCTCCACGCGAATACCCGGCATCGGTCGCTCCCTGCATTGGGTTCGACGACATATATCAACCATAGATTGAATATTAGTTGAGTATCGCGCAAAAGATGAACGCAAACGCCGGGCGACTCTGCCGTGCCACTTCTGGCGGATCAGGCCTTCCAACATCCCCCGAAGCGGTCAATACTGCCTAAAAAAGAAGCGGAACGCTCGATTCATCATAGCTCAGGAGGGGAAAAGGTCATGGAGGGAACGTCTTTTAAGAGCCTCGTGCTCGGCTTCATCGCGGGGGCGATCGCGCTGGTCACGGTGCACGAGCTGATTGGTCTCTGGCTTTACAACTCGGGATATGCGACGCGCCTGCCGTGGTCCATGGAACCGTCGTTGATGACCGGCTATCCGCAGATCGCAACCGATGCGGTGTGGGGTGGCGTCTGGGGCGCGGTCTTCGCCCTCATTCTCGGAAGCGTGCCGCGGGGCTCGATGACCTTTCGGGGCGCTCTGCTCGGGCTCATTGGCCCGGCGCTGGTCGGTACCCTGGTTCTGATCCCGCTGATCAGGAGCGAGCCGCCGTTTCTGGGGAACGACATCAACCTGATCTGGCCGGTGCTGGCCACGGGGGCCGGGTTCGGCGCGGCCACCGCTTGGCTCTACGGCTTCCTCACGTCCGGCTGCCGTCTGCCCTGACCCGGAAACCGGACCATATTTCACGTGAATCGGGCTCCAGCCACATGGGTTGGAGCCCGATTTTCTTGCGCACCGGTGTCGTCTTTCGGACCCTGACCGCTCTCAGGACTGCTTGCCGTTGAGGGTGGCCAGGTAGTCCGCCCCGGACGTGGTGATCTTGGGATCGATAGCCCCGATCGCGTCCTTGTTCTTGCCCGCATAGTCCAGCGCCAAGAGGATCACGCGCATGGCTTCGAGGCGCGCGCGCCGCTGATCGTTGGCGTTGATCACGGTCCACGGGCTGACGGCAGTGTGGGTGAAGCGCAGCATGTCGGCCTCGGCCCGCGTGTAATCGTCGTATTTGCCGATGGCCGCGCGGTCGATTTCGGTCACCTTCCATTGCTTGAACGGATCATGACGCCGCTCGTGGAAGCGCTTGAGCTGCATTTCGCGCCCCACCGTCAGGTAAATCTTGAAGAAGCGGATGTTGTCGCGAACCAGAAGCGCCTCGAACTCGGGCGCGTCGCGAAGAAAACGCGCCACCTCATCCTCGCTGCAGAACCCCATCACGCGCTCGACGCCCGCGCGATTGTACCAGCTCCGGTCGAACAGAACCATGTCGCCGCGCGTCGGCAAATGGCTGATGTAGCGCTGAAAATACCATTGCCCGCGCTCCGCTTCGGTGGGTTTCGAAAGCGCGACGGAGCGGGAGTGGCGGGGGTTAACCCGCTCCAGGATACGCGCGATGCAGCCGCCTTTGCCCGACGTGTCGCGTCCCTCGAACACGACCACGACCCGCTCGCCTTGGGCCTGCACATGGTCCTGCAACTTGATCAGCTCGAGTTGCAGCTGCTGGAGCTGATCCTCGTAGACTTTCCGCTTGAGCTTGTCGTCGTAGGGATACCCGCCTGACTTGAGCGCGCGCTCTTCGAGCTGCGGGGGGAAGGTGGGATTGTCGAGGTCGAACCCCGGATAGGCTTGCGGCACCCCCGAGCTTTCCTTCTCGGTCTTGCCGTTCTTCGATTTTCCCATGGTTTCCGTCCTCGTCCCTCGAGCGCTGCCCAGCCTGCTTGCCGGGATAGAGGAACGTTGAAGCAATTCAATGAAAAGCGAAAGCGCCTCGGGGCGCAGATGAACTGTCACACAAGTGTTGTTTATCAGGAAGCCGAATTGCGGACATCGCCCGCGGAGGAGCTTCGCTTTGAAAACCATAAACACCCAACCGGTCCGGCGGGTGCGCCGTGAGGGTTGAGCCCATGCTGCGGATCGAGGCAATATGGGCGCCCATGACGGAGCCCCGGTGGCTGACCCGATACCTGTCAGCACTCACAACGAAGATCGAGCCTTTGCGGGCAGGCCTGCGCGGATTTCGCAGTCGCCTGTGCAGCCGCCTCTGGGCCGTTGCCGTCGCGGCGTTTCTGTTCGTCGGGCTGGCCGTGGCCGGAAGCATCTCCTGGCAACTGGCCGTCGCTGCTTTTGCTGTGATGGCGATGGCCATCGGCGGGCAAGGCCCTTCCGACGGCGAAAACGGCGATGACGCCTCTGCCGGGGATCGCGAGCGCTTCGTGCGCGGGCCGACATTGAGCGAAAAGGAGGCCGCGAGCTGGCGGCTTCTGCTCGACGCCATTCCCGACGCCGTGCTCGCCCTCGATCATAATTTCAACGTTCTGCACTTCAACGCGCTCTTTCAGGACCTGTTTCCGAAGGTGCGGCCGGGACAGCCGCTGAGCCACGTCTCGCGCAATCCGGAGCTGAACGAGGCGGTGGAGAAGGCGGCCGTTTCAAACGAGCCCGTCGTCGTCGATCTGTTCGAGCGTGTTCCGGTCGAGCGGCGCATCTCGGCGACCGTCTCTCGTCTGGGCGGCAAGGAAACGCGCCGCGGCCTGCCGTTGCTGGTCATCTCGTTCCGCGATCTTACCGAGCAGGACAAACTCGCCCAGATGCGCGCGGACTTCATCGCCAACGCCAGCCACGAGCTGCGCACGCCGCTCGCCTCGTTGCGCGGCTTCGTCGAGACGCTGCAGGGGCCGGCGCGGGACGATCCGGACGCGCGCGCCCGCTTTCTCGGCATCATGTCGAGCCAGGCAAACCGCATGACCCGCCTCATCGACGATCTCCTTTCGCTGAGCCGCGTGGAGATGCGCGTTCACTTGCCGCCGAAGGGAATCGTCGAGCTGAACGAGGTCGCGGCCTACGTGGCGCAGGCGCTGGAGCCTCTGGCCGCCGCCTCGAAAGTGAAGATCGTGGTGACGAAGAGCGACGGCCCCATCAGGATACGCGGCGATCGCGACGAGATCGTGCAGGTAATCCAGAACCTCGTGCACAATGGCATCAAGTACGGCCGCGAGAATGGGCGCGTGGAAATCGCAGTCTCCCGCGTTCTCGATGGCTCGCCGCCGGTTCCACGCGTGCTGGTCGCCATCGCCGATGACGGCCCCGGCATCGCTCCGGAGCATCTGCCGCGGCTTACCGAGCGCTTCTACCGCGCCAACGCGGCGGCAAGCAGGGACAAAGGCGGCACGGGGCTCGGCCTCGCCATCGTCAAGCACATCGTCATCCGCCACCGCGGAGAGCTGCGCATTTCGAGTGTGGTCGGAAAGGGCTCCACCTTCTCGATCCTGTTCGACGAACTCGGCGGCCAGCGCAGCTAGAGACGGGGCCTCTCTCCTCTCCCCGCAAAGAGCGAGGAAGTGAAGCGTTCGAGAGAACGCCCTTCTTTCTCCCGGTGGGAGAAACCCGTCCATGCGCAGCAAGGCCTCGACATGACATCCGGATGATGTGAAGTTTTGTGCTTGGCAGTATCCGCCAATGGAACGTCATCCCGACGCGGGCCGGGGTTCACGCAAGCATCCACCGGTTCAACGGATTGAAGTGCACCCACCTCGAAATGTGTCGCGGGTGCCGGCCTCCGCCGGCATGACGTTGGTTTTGTAGAAACCGACGGCCCAAACTCAACGTCACCCCGATGAAGATCGGGGTCCAGACACTTCTCCGCGGTGCAGAGGGCAACGCCGGAAACGCGGGCGTCAGTCCGTGCGATATTTCTTGAGCTCGCGCACGAGCGTGGTGAGCCGGTCCGCGACTTCGGTGCCGACATCGACCGAGACCTTTAGCGTCGCGCGGTTCTGGATGAGCTTGTTCAGGCTGTCCTGGCATTCGCCGAAGCCGAAGAAGATCTGCTCGGGCGCCTCCACCGTGCCGTCCTCAATGGCGCACATTACCTCGAAGGCGCTCTGCGAGGCGAGCACCAGCATGGAGGCCACGTCATTGATCGCCTGCTGGTAGAGCTTGGCCGCATCGGATGTGACGCGCGGTCCGTGTACGCCGAATTTCAGAGGCGAGGCCCCCTGCGCGCCTTCGCCCGCGAACAGCCGGGGATTGCGCTGGAAGCGGCGGAAGATCTCGGTCAGATGCAGGCAGCAGGTCTCGAGCTCGCGCAGCGCCGTCACCGCCTTGCGCTTCGGCCGCATCCGGTCAGCCGTCCGCTCGCGAGCCGCCCAGTTGATCGTCGCGATGGAGGAGATCGTGCCGAGCGCGGCGATGGCCGGAAGCACGGCCGCGAACGGATCCGGCGCGATCCGCGAGTCGCCGTCGTCGGAAGGTGTCGGTGCCGGGTCCTTCGCCAATCTCGTCTGCCTCTCGAGCCGTGTGCTGGCGGGCCCATCGCCCTCCGCGGAAACTGCGCTTGAATGCCTGGGACGCCATTCAGGCTGCATGCCGAAGCGTCTCAGACTGTCGGCGGACGGAGCGCCGCCGGAAGAGGCACAACATTTACGCGTCGGCAGTGTCTGACAAGTGCAGAAATGCGCCTCGGGGCTGCTTTGAGCACGCCAGTCTGTCGAGAAGGCGGCAATTCCCGGCGCCGTGCAGGAATAGCGTGAGAAACCGGCAAAAAAAGCCCCGGATCTCTCGATCCGGGGCGGAAAATCTGCGTCGGCCAGAATGCCCTAGTAAACGCGTGCCTTGGGCTCGATGTACTTGATCTCGTTGGTCAGCGTGTGCGTGTGCACCGGCCGGAAATCGAGCGAGACGGACTTCTTCTCATAGTCGGCGAACGCCAGCGTGTGCTTCATCCAATTGACGTCGTCGCGGTTCGGATAGTCCTCGCGGGCGTGTGCGCCACGGCTTTCCTTCCGGTTCTCGGCGCCGACGACCGTCACCGCGGCCTGCGCGATCAGGTTGTCGTACTCGAGCGTCTCGATCAGGTCCGAGTTCCAGATCAGCGAGCGGTCGGTGACGCCGATGTCCTTGGATGCCTTCCAGATATCGAGGATCTTCTGCACGCCTTCCTTGAGGACGGGACCATCGCGGAACACGGCGCAGTTCGCCTGCATCACCTTCTGCATCCTGAGGCGCAGCGCCGCCGTCGGCTCCTTGCCTTTGGCATAGCGGAAACGGTCGAGACGGGCGAGCGCGGCGTCCGTGGCGTCCTTCGCGAAATCAGGCTGCGACGCGCCCTTCTCGATGGAGTCAGCGCAGCGCAGCGCTGCCGCCCGCCCGAACACCACGAGGTCGATGAGCGAGTTGGAGCCGAGACGGTTGGCGCCGTGCACCGAAACGCACGCCGCTTCGCCGATGGCCATCAGGCCCGGCACCACATGGTCCGGGTTGCCGCCCTTCAGCGTCAGCACCTCGCCGTGATAGTTGGTCGGGATGCCGCCCATGTTGTAGTGCACGGTCGGCAGCACCGGGATCGGCTGGCGCGTGAGATCCACGCCTGCGAATACCTTGGCGCTTTCCGTGATGCCGGGCAGCCGTTCCGCCAGGATCTTGGGATCGAGATGATCGAGGTGCAGGTAGATGTGGTCCTTGTCGGGACCGACGCCACGCCCCTCGCGGATCTCGACCGTCATCGAGCGCGAGACGACGTCCCGCGAGGCGAGATCCTTCGCATGAGGCGCGTAACGCTCCATGAAGCGCTCGCCCGAGCTGTTGGTGAGATACCCGCCCTCGCCGCGCGCGCCTTCGGTGATCAGCACGCCCGCGCCGTAGATGCCTGTCGGGTGGAACTGCACGAACTCCATGTCCTGCAGCGGAAGGCCCGCACGAAGCACCATGGCGTTGCCGTCGCCGGTGCAGGTGTGCGCCGAGGTGCAGGAGAAGTAGGCGCGTCCGTAGCCGCCCGTCGCCAGAATGGTGCGCTTGGCGCGGAAGCGGTGGATCGTGCCGTCTTCCATCGAAAGCGCGATTACGCCGCGGCACGCACCCTCCTCGTCCATCAGGAGGTCGAGCGCGAAGTATTCGATGAAGAACTCCGCCGAGTGGCGCAGCGACTGTCCGTAGAGCGTATGCAGCATGGCGTGCCCGGTGCGGTCGGCGGCCGCGCAGGTGCGCTGTGCCGGCGGTCCCGAGCCGAATTCCGTTGTCATGCCGCCGAACGGGCGCTGATAGATCTTGCCATCCTCCGTGCGGGAGAAGGGCACGCCGTAGTGCTCGAGCTCGTACACCGCGTCGGGCGCATGGCGGCAGAGATACTCGATCGCGTCCTGGTCGCCGAGCCAGTCGGAGCCCTTGACGGTGTCGTACATGTGCCAGCGCCAGTTGTCGGGGCCCATGTTGCCGAGCGAGGCCGCGACGCCGCCCTGTGCGGCGACGGTGTGCGAGCGCGTGGGAAACACCTTGGTGATACAGGCCGTCTTGAGGCCTGCTTCGGCGGCTCCCAGCGTCGCGCGAAGACCCGCGCCGCCTGCGCCGACGACGATCACGTCGTAGGTATGATCGTGCGTGGGATAAGCCTTGCCGTTGATGGCGGGCGAAGCCGGCTCTTTTCCGTTGGTCTTGGCAGCCATCGTGACGTTAGCCTCCGAAGGAGAGCTTGAGAATGGAAAGCGCGCTCGCCGCAGCAACGGCGATGGCGAAGAAGGAGTTCAGCATCAGCAGCACGATCTTCGCTGCCTCGCCGTGCACGTAATCCTCGATGATCACCTGCATGCCGAGACGCATGTGAATGGCAGCCGAGGTGATGAACAGGAGCAGCGGCAGCGCGATGATCGGCTGGGCGATGGTCGCCTTCACCGTGGCGTGGTCGGCACCGATGAGGCTGACCGCGAGCCAGATCGCGAAAATGGAGAGCACGAGGTTGGCGGCACCGGTCGTCCGCTGCGTCCAGAAATGATCGGCGCCTTCCTTGGCGGAGCCCAGCCGGCGAACCTCTTTGAGCGGCGTGCGCATGCTCATGGCGCGCTCCCTCCGGCGACGAACAGGACATAGAGCCAGATCAGCACCGTCGTGATGGCCGAGAACGCGAGGGTGCCCCACGAGAGCAGATCCACCGTTTCGAGCTTGTAGCCGCGGCCGGTGTCCCAGATGAAATGCCGGATACCGCCCGCGAGATGATGCAGCAGCGCCCAGGTGTAGCCGAACAGCACGAGCTGCCCCAGCCAGGTGCCGAGCAGGCCGGTTACCGTGGCGTAGGCATCCGGACCGCTCGCCGCGGCCACCAGCACGCAGGCCACGAGCACGGTTCCGAAATAGAGCGCGGCACCGGTTATGCGATGCACGATCGACATCAGCATGTTGACGGGCATCTTGTAGATCTGCAGGTGCGGCGAAAGCGGACGTGCCGCTTGCGAGCCCCGCTCGGCTTTGGCGTCAGCCATTTATTCTCCGTCCCCCGAGAGCGTTTCCGGCCGTACGCACCCAGCAGGGTCCGTCGGCAGAAGCGCAACAAACAAAAAAACCTTGGCCGTAGCTCCGCCCGCATGGCGTTCGGCCGTGATCGTCTCGCCCCGGGAGGAAAACGTGGTCCAGGGCGGCCAGTACGCCAGGGTCCGGAATGCGGTCCATCCCGGACACGAAAAAACGCGGATCTCAGCTTGAACCGTACTCATCCGCCAGAGTGAAGAGTCTGACGAAATGATGGCCTGGAAGACTATTAGCGCGCTGCAACAGACGGGGCAATTCGCCAAATGGTGCGCGTCGCCATCGCAACAGACGGGCTTTAAACACGATTTCTCAACTCAGATTAGCGAGCTGACGATCGCTTTGCCGAGCCCCTGCCCGCTCTCGTAGGCGTGCTCCGCAAGCCGCCCCAGGCACCAGTCTCCCGCGGCTCCCACCTTGTAGTGGCTCGAGTAGATGAAGGATTCCCCCAGCGACTGCTCGACGAGCCCGTGGCGCCAGAGATAGGCGCTGATCTGCTGCGGCGTGACGGCCGGAAGCCCGAGCTGGCGCGTCACCTCGCCCCAGATCTCCTCGGCCACCGCCTCGGGATCTGCGTCCTCCGTCTCCCGGCTCCAGCTCGGAGAGGCGTGGATCACGACAGTCTCGCCCCCGCCGCTCACGTTACGGCCCGGCTTCGAGCTGTTGCGGGCGATCCAGCGCAGCACTTCCGACATGTCCGAATAGACGTCCTGATCGGGCAGCGTCCGCTCGGCGAGGCGCACCATCACCGACCATGTCGGCACCATGCGCACGCGCGAGAGCGTTTCGACCATGCCCTCGACCCGGCCGAGAAGCAGCCGCGCGGCTGGCGCCGGAACGGTGACGGCCACCGCCGCGAACGGGCCGGCGCTCGTCTGGTCCTCGAACCAGATGGTCCAGCCTTTGTCCGTGGGCTTCAGCGTGTGCACCTTCTTGCCGGTGTGAACGAGAATGCTCTCGGCCAGCGGGCGCACGATCGAGCTCATGCCGGGCGTGCCGACATACCAGGTGTGGAGCTGCACGCCCTTGGTCTCGCCCGACGTCGTCTTGGGGTCCCATCGCGCAGCGTAGCCGGAAGACACCAGCTCGTTGATGTAAGAGCGGAATTTGTCGGAGCGCGCGGTGAGGTACTGAGCCCCGGAATCGAACGCGACGAGACCGTTTCGCGCCGTGGCGACCCGGCCTCCGATGATGCGTTCCTGCTCGAAGACTTCGACAAAGCATCCCGCGCGGCGAAGATAGGAGGAGCACGACAAGCCAGCCAAGCCTGCTCCAATGACAGCTACCTTCTGCGTCAAAGATTTCCTGGCGAGCGCCTCGCCCCTCCGAGGAGGCCGCAAGTCCACCTCGCGGCCGCCAAAAAGTGTTTGTCCCGTTCAGGGAGTGATCACGTCTAGAAAAGCAATGAATCGGGTGCGATTGGCAACCATTCAAAACGAGGAGTCGCCATCCCGCAATGCTTTATCTCTTTTGGAGCTTATCGCGGATTAACGCGGCAGCACCACCCAGATGTCGAGATCGAGGATCACGCCATCGGCATAGTCGCCGTTGTCCTTCTTGAACGGGAACGTGCTCGCATCCTGGTTCTTCACCGCCACGAGACGGGTACGCAGTGCACCCACGTCCGTGCGTCCCGGCAGCTCGGCCTTCTCCAGCACCTCAGACCAGGAATAGACGGTGTCTCCCGCAAACAGCGGCGCCACGTGGCGTCCGCCGTTGATCGCCGCGATGTGGAAGGCGTTGTTCATGCCGTTGAACGACAGCGCACGGGCGAGCGAAATGGTGACGCCGCCATAGACGATGCGCTTGCCGAAACGGCCTTTCGCCTCGGTGTGCTGATTGAAGTGAACTTTGGCCGTGTTCTGGTAGAGCCGGGTGGCCATCTGATGCTCGGCCTCTTCGAGCGTCATGCCGTCCACGTGGTCGATCCGCTCGCCGACGGCATAGTCGTCCCAGCGGTAGGGAGCGCCCGCCTGGGCGTAATTGTAGGCCTTGGTGTCGAGAACCGGCACCGCGCCGCCGATGTCCTTGGGATCGACGCGATCGGAGAGCTTGGGAACGACGGCTTCCGGCGCGGGCGAGTTCTTGTCGCGCTTACGGACCATGACCCAACGCGTGTACTCGAGGACCACCTCTCCCCGTTGGTTGCGGCCCGTCGAGCGGACGTACACGGTGCCCGTCTCGCGATTGGAGTTCTCCTTGAGGCCGATCACCTCGGAGACGGTCGAGAGCGTGTCGCCGGGATAGGCGGGCTTGAGGAAGCGGCCGCCCGCATAGCCGAGGTTGGCGATGGCGTTGAGCGAGACGTCGGGAACGGTCTTGCCGAATACCACGTGAAACAGCAGCAGGTCGTCGACCGGAGAGCGCGGATAGCCGATGGCGCGCGCGAACTCGTCCGAGGACTGGACCGCGAAGCGGGGGCCGTACAGGCTGGTGTAGATCGCGACATCGCCTTCGTTCAGGGTGCGCGGCGTGGCGTGGTTCAGGACTTGTCCGACGCGATAGTCTTCGAAAAAGTTGCCGGGATTGGTCTTTGTCATCGCTCTCGTCTCGGTCCTCGAAAGTTCAGGTCAGGGCCGTCCTATGCCATTTTTGGCCGGATGATGCGAGTGCGCCATTTCGCTCGCCCTGGGGGTGATCGCGCCCACCTCACTCCCGGCCCGGGACTGCGGCCCCGTGACCTGGGGCCGGGAAGAAATGGGCAGAAAAGCAAGCAGCCACGGGCTCTTGCATCGAACCGCCCTAGAACCAGTCCTCGATCTCCTTGACCGAGTTCGCGATGGCCACCGTTCGCTTCGCCTGCACGAGGTGGAGGCGCTCGACCATCTTGCCGTCGACGGTGATGACGCCCTTGTGCGCGCTCTCGGGCTCCTCGAACGCGCGTATGATCTTTTTGGACCAGGCCACCTCCTCCTCGGAGGGCGAGAAGATCTCGTTGCAGGGGCCCACCTGCGACGGGTGGATCAGCGTCTTGCCGTCCATTCCGAGCGTCCGTCCCTGCTCGCACTCGTTGCGGAAGCCCGCCTCGTCTTTGAAATCGTTGTAGACACCGTCGATGATGTCGAGGCCGTAGCCGCGCGCGGCTACCACCGCGAGGGCGAGCCACGGCACCACCGCGAAACGGTCGTGCACGGCACGCGCCCGGCTTTCCTTGAGCAGATCGTTCGTTCCCATCACCAGGCACACGAGCCGGTTCTCGGGGTCCGCGCCGACGGCGGCGATATCGGCGGCGTGGAGAATGGCGTGCGGCGTCTCCATCATCGCCCAGAGCTTGGTTTTTTCCGGCGCGTTGACCGATTTCAGGATCTTGGCCGCGCTGATGATGTCGCCCGCGTGCTGCACCTTGGGAACCAGAATGGCGTCCGGCGCCGCCGAGGCCGCAGCCAGGATGTCGGCCGTGCCCCAGGCCGTTTCGAGCGCGTTGGGCCGGATGACGATCTCGCGCCGGCCATAGCCCCCCTCCTTCACCGAGGCCACCACCTTGTTGCGCGCCTCGACCTTGGAATCGGGGGCAACGGAATCCTCGAGATCGAGAATGAGGGCGTCTGCGGGAAGAGAGCGCGCTTTCTCGAGCGCCCTGTCGTTGGCACCCGGCATGTAGAGAACGCTGCGTCGGGGGCGTATCGGAGCCATTTCGGTCGCCTCTCTTGGTATTATTTACGCGGATGTTGCGCTGCAAAAATAGTCCAAACTGGAGTTGGCACCAACGCGACTATTGTTCAGTCCGGGAATGCCTCTGGAAAAAGCCGTGCTTGGATCTAGTCCGCGGCCTTAAGCTGTGGCGCCCTCGAGGAAAGGGCGCCCGCCTCGACCCGCCGATTGCCAGCTCCAGGGAGATCCATGGCCACGATCCTCGCCATCTCGTCGTTCGTCGCCCGCGGCTCGGTCGGCCTTCGGGCCGTCATGCCGGCTTTGGAGCGCATGGGACATGACGTGATCGCCTGTCCTACCGTTTTGTTGTCGAACCATCTTGGCCACCCCCGCACCGGCGGCGGTCAGGTCGCCGCCGATACATTGGCGGCCATGACCGAGGCCCTGGGCGAGAACGGCTGGCTGCCGAAGGTGGATGCGATCCTGACCGGGTTCTTTCCGGGCCCGGATCACGTGCGCCTAGCGGAAGCGATGATTGATCGCGTTCGCGCGTTGCGCCCCGACGCGCTGATTGTCTGCGATCCCGTTCTCGGTGATCACCCGGAGGGACTCTACGTCCCCGAAAGCGTGGCGGAAGCGGTGCGCGATCGCCTCGTGCCCAAGGCGACGCATATCAAGCCCAACCGCTTCGAGCTGGCCTTTCTCTCCGGCCGCCCTGTGTCGTCGCTTGGCGACGTGGTGGAGGCGGCGCGGACGCTCGGTGTGCCGGTTGTGCTCGCGAGCTCGATTCCAGTTGGAACCGATCGCCTGGCCAATGTGGTCGTCACGAAAGAGCGCTCGGGCTTTTGCAGCGTGCCGCGCGAAACCGAGGTGCCGCACGGAACCGGCGATCTGCTCGCTGCCCTGTTCACGGCCAACATGCTCAACGGTGGCGACGTGCTCTCTCACGCGGCCTCCGCCGCAGCGGGTGTCGCGAGCGTCATCGCGCGCTCTAAGGGCTCGGACGAGCTCAACCTGTCTGGGCCTTCGCCGTGGCAGAACGCGCCGCCCTTGCCTGTCGAACTGGTCGCATGAGCAAAGGTTGACCCACGTATCCTCGTGCGGCAAAAAACAAAAAGGCTCAAGCGATTGGTTGGGATAGGTGATGGTCGGAAAGCTGCGCGGCGCCCTTCGGTTCATCCATCATGAGGCGTCGGGCGGGATCATCCTCCTGTTTGCGGCCATCCTGGCTCTCCTGCTCGCCAACTCGCCGCTCTCTCACCTCTACGATGCGCTCCTCGATACGCCGGTTACGATCCGCATCGGCGCGCTGGTGGTGGACAAGAACCTTCTGCATTGGATCAACGACGGCCTGATGGCCGTGTTCTTTTTCCACGTCGGCCTCGAGATCAAGCGGGAGCTGGTGGAAGGCGAGCTATCGTCGCTGAAGCAGGCGGCGCTTCCGGCGATCGGCGCGCTGGGTGGCATGATCGTGCCGGCGCTCATCTACGTCGCTGTCAACTACGGCGACCCGCACGCCCTCGCGGGCTGGGCCATCCCCACCGCGACCGACATCGCCTTCGCGGTCGGCGTGCTCGCGCTCGTCGGCTCGCGGATTCCGTCGGCTCTCAAAATCTTCCTGCTTGCGCTCGCCATCATCGACGATCTCGGCGCGATCCTGATCATCGCGTTTTTCTACACGTCCAAGCTCTCGCTTCTGGCGCTCGGTCTTGCCGGCATCGGGGTTTTGGCGCTGGCCGTTCTCAACTTCAGGGGCATCACGCGCACCGCCGCCTATGTGCTGGTCGGCACGTTCGTGTGGCTCTGCGTGCTGAAGTCGGGTGTCCACGCCACATTGGCAGGCGTCGTCACGGCGTTTGCGATTCCTCTGACGCCCCTCGCAAACGGAACGCGGAACGGAACAGTCGAGTCGCTCGCCTCGAAGCTTCAGGAGAGCCTGCATCCGTGGGTCAACTTCGGAGTCCTCCCTGCCTTCGCTTTCGCCAACGCCGGCGTCTCTCTCGTCGGCATCACGCCCGATCGGCTCTTGAGCCCCATTCCGCTCGGCATCGCGCTCGGCCTCCTCGTGGGTAAATCGATCGGCGTGTTCGCGTTCGCACGAGCGGCTATTGCTCTGGGAGTGGGAACGCGTCCTGAAGGAAGCACGTGGGTTCAGCTCTTCGGGGTTGCCGTGCTTGCGGGCATCGGCTTCACCATGAGCCTGTTCATTGGCATGCTGGCGTTTCCGGAGCCCACCTATGCCGCGGACATTCGCATCGGCGTGCTCTCAGGCTCGCTGTGCGCGGCTCTGCTCGGATATGCCATCCTCAGGAACGCTTCGCCCGCCCCGATCACGGCGCGGTCCTGAGAAACCGGCCTCGCAAACGATCATGGCCGGGTCGTCCCGGCCATGATGTCGTTCGCTCTTGTGAGCGCATGAAGAGCCGAACCGGCATCCACGCCTTCGAAAAAGGCTCTAGCGCCCTGTCGCTTCCGCTCGAGCTCTGAGGCCGCTGCGGTTCTGATACTTCTGCGTGAGCCCTTCCCACTCGATCTCGAGAGAGCCGCCGCTGGCCTTGTGCTGGCGATCCCAGTTTGTCAGCAGGTCGATGCAGGCGTGATCGATGTAGTCGAGATCGTCGATGTGGATGTGGACGTGCGTGTTCGGCTTCAGCCCCTCGAGCTCGCTTGCGAGCATCGGCAGGCGGATCAGCGTCGCGGCACCCTTGAGATGCAGGTCCACGCGGTTGCTGTTCGGCTCTTCCACCTTGCGCACCTCGAGATGCGAGAAGGCATAGAGCAGCTTGAGCAGCGACAGCACCAGACCCACGACCACACCCGCCAGAAGGTTGGTGGCGACGATGGTTGCGACGGTGATGAAGTAGATCGCGACTTCGCTGGTGCCGAACTTCTGCAGCGTCGGCACGATCTTCGGATAGGCGAGCTTGTAGCCGGTGTAGACGAGAACGGCGGCAAGTGCCGAGATCGGGATGTAGCTCAGCGTGAATGGCAGCACGCTCGCGAACAGTAGAAGCCAGACGCCGTGCATGATGGCCGAGAGCCGCGTTACCGCGCCGGCGTCCACGTTCGCGCTGGAGCGTACGATCACGCCGGTCATGGGAAGAACGCCGAGCAGGCCGCAGAGGGCATTGCCCACACCCTGCGCGGAGAGCTCCCTGTCATACTTGGTGCGCGGTCCCCGGTGCATCTGATCGACGGCGGTCGCGCACAGCAGCGTCTCGGCGCTGGCGATGAACGCGATCGAGATCGCGCCGATCAGGATCGGGGCTTCCACGATGCGCATCAGGTTGTCGGGCGTGGGGAACACGACCGTGGACCAGATGTTGTCGGGCACGACCACGTAGTGGATGTCGGAAAGGCCGAGCAGACCGGCCGCCAGCATGGCCACGACCACGCCGACGAGCGGGGCCGGCATGAGGCGCCACGACTTGGGCGCGAACGACCAGCCCGCGATCGTCACGATGGTGAGAAGGCCGATACCTGCCGCCTTGAGGCGATGGTCGCCGGCCTCGATCGCCGTCAGAAGAGCGCCTGGCATGCCGATCAGGTTCTGGATTCCCGTTCCGAGCGGCTTTCCGTCGAGCATGACGTGGAACTGCGCGACGAGGATCAGAACGCCGATACCGGCGAGCATGCCGTGGATGACCGCAGGCGAGACGGCGCGGAACCACTGGCCGAGCCTAAGCACGCCTGCGGCGAGCTGAAAGAGGCCGGCGAACAGGACAACGACGCCAAGCATTTCGACGCCGTTGGCCTGCACGAACTGGAGCACCAGGACGCTGAGACCGGCGGCCGGTCCGCTGACCTGGAGTGGCGAGCCTGCCAGCACGCCCACGATGAGGCCGCCGATAATGCCGGTGATGATACCCGCCGTCGGCGGCATGCCCGAAGCGATGGAGATGCCCATGCACAGCGGCAGGGCCACCAGGAAGACGACAACCGATGCGAGCAGGTCCTGCCCGTATGTCGATTTCGGCGCGGAAGAAGACTGTGACGTCATAGAATAATCACGCCAAGCCTTGCTTTACCGGCTGGCGCGCCCCCCTTGATTGCTGTGAGCCAGCACTAGTTTGCCATTGGTGCGGCGAACGATAACGGCTGGCAGGGGGTCCCGCAACCAGAAGACGCCTTGAAATACAGGGTTTAACCATGCCGGGTACTCGGCGTTCTGTGCACAACTGCGCGCTGGGTGCGACGATTGCAATGTCGCGTGCGTCCGCTGTTGGAGTAGAAACTGACCGATATCTGAGGTGTTGTGAGGCAGACACGCCCGGCCCTCGTATCGTAATTTCCCAGGCACTTCATTTTGAGGCGAACCCGAATGTCGAGCTTCCCAGAACAACTGACCGACCGTTACCGCCGCTTCAAGCACCGCCATTTCGTTCCGAACGCGGATCACTACGAAGAGCTCGCGACATACGGGCAGGACCCGGAGGTGATGATCATCTCCTGCTGCGATAGCCGTGTCGATCCGGAAACCGTGTTCAGCGCCATGCCGGGCGAGTTGTTCGTTGTGCGCAACGTCGCCAACCTGGTGCCCCCGTACGAGACGGGCGGCAAGTTCCACGGCGTGAGCGCAGCCATCGAGTTCGCAGTCATGAACCTGCGCATCAAGCACCTCGTGGTGATGGGCCACTCGGGATGCGGCGGCGTGAAGACCGCGCTCGATCAGAGCGCCGCGATCCAGACCGAGGCCAAGTTCATCTCGCGCTGGATGTCGATGCTGGACGAGGCGCGTCTGCACGTCGTGTCCGCTCACCAGATGGCCCCGCAGGCCGAGAAGCTGAGGCTGCTTGAGCACGAAGGCATCAAGACCTCGATCGCGAACCTCCGCACCTTCCCCTTCGTCAAGCAGGTGGAGGACAAGGGCCGTCTGTCGCTGCACGGCGCCTACTTCGACATCGCGACGGGCACGCTGAGCGTTCTCAACCACTCCCGCGGCGAGTTCTTTCCCGTCTAGTGAGTGCGGGGCTGCTCGTTAGCTGATTTCTCAAGATCCCGGCAAACGCCGGGATCTTTTTTTTCGCGATTGATCCGGCTCGAAAAAGCGTCGCCCGGCCTGGAAGGCCAGCCCGCTACTTTTGCGCTGCGACCGCGCGCGCCTTCTCGATGGCGGGCAGCAGGGTCTTTTCGAGGCTATCCGGCGAGATCGGCCCTACGTGCTTGTAGGCGATCTTGCCCTCGCCGTTGATGACGAAGGTTTCCGGCATGCCGTACACGCCCCACTCGATGGCGTTGCGCCCCGTGCGATCCGTGCCCACCGCCGTGAACGGATTGCCGTAGCGGCCGAGGAAGCGCCGGCCGGCTTCTGCCTGGTCCTTGTGGTTCACGCCGTAGATGTCGACCCCGGAGCGTTTCCGGAGCTCGATCAGCAGCGGATGCTCCTCAATGCACGGCACGCACCACGAGGCCCAGAAGTTGACGACCGAGACCTTGCCCTTGGCGAGGTCGGCGGCGTGGAAGCCGGGCACGGGCGCGCCGTTCGACAGCAACCCTTCGAGCGGCGGGAACTCCGTTTGCGGCACAGGACGGCCGATGAGCGCTGACGGCAGCTTGCTGGGATCGCCCGAGGTGAGCGCGAACGCGAACAGAGCCGCGATCGCCACGAAAATGAGCAGCGGAACCATCACCCAGCCGCGGCTTTTGCGCTCGGGGGGCGTGCTGGTTTCCGTGCTCATGAGGTCTTCTGTCCCTGATTTGCGGTTCTGTCGGAGCGGCGCTTGAGACCGCGCCGGTCTGCATCGGCGAGCGCCTTGGCCTGCCGCCAGCCGTCGAGCAGCGTCCATCCGACGAGGAGGCCGATGATCGCGGCGAATGCGGCATAGGACGCCCAGATGAAGGCTGCGTGCGGGCCGAGATCCATGACGCTCTACTCCACCCGTTCCGAGAACGCCCGGTCGCCGCGCTCGATCTCCGCGAGACGCAGCGTCTTCACGCGTCGCCGTAGGATCTCATTCTGCATGCCTTTGAGATGCAGCGCGATGAAGAGTAGCGTGAACCCGATGGCCGAGAGCAGGAGCGGGGTGCGCATGCTGGGATCGACCGAGCTCGTGAAGCCGGTAGAGGGCTGGTGCAGCGTGTTCCACCAGTCGACGGAGAACTTGATGATCGGCAGGATGGCGACGCCGACCAGGGCCAGCACGGCCGTGAGCTTGCCCGCCAGCGCCTCGTCCTCGAGCGATGAGCGCAGCGCGATAAGCCCGAGATAGAGGAAGAAGAGGATCAGCACGGAGGTGAGCCGCGCGTCCCACACCCAATAGGTGCCCCACATCGGCTTGCCCCAGAGCGAGCCGGTGATCAGCGCGGCGAGGGTGAATGCGGCCCCGATCGGCGCTGCGGCCTTGGCCGACACGTCCGCGAGGGGGTGGCGGAACACCAGGAGCCCGAAGCTCGACAGCGCGATGATCGAATAGCCCATCAGCGCGAGCCAGGCCGAAGGAACGTGGATGTACATGATCTTGACGGTCTCGCCCTGTTGGTAGTCGGGCGGCGCGACGAAGAAGACGAGATACATCGCATACGCGATGAACAGAGCTGCGCCAGCCGCGATCCAAGGCAGGATCGCGCGCGAAAGCTCCATGAAGCGGGTCGGGTTTGCGAGACGCTGAGTGAGTGTTTGCATGGATTTCATCTAAAGCGCTTCCAGAAAACTGGAAACCGGTATTCCGCTCCAGGGCGCGTTAAACAAAGGTAAGGTTCACGGCCACTGATCCCTTAGGGACGCTAGCCAAGCGCAGCATTGACGCAGGATTACGACATTTGCAGCCGTAATGCCGCAGCCGAGGCGAGCGGCGCCGCTGCCACCGATGCGACCGAGATCGCGAGCAGGATCAGCAGGGAGGCGCTGAGCCCATCCTGGCCGAGACTTGCGAACCCTATGGCGGAAATGCCGAAAATGAGGGTCGGGATGTAGAGCGGCAGTACCAGCAGCGCGAGCAGCAGCCCCCCGCGCCGTGCCTTGAGCGTGAGCGCGGCGCCCACGCTGCCCAGGAAGCTGATCGCGGGCGTGCCGGCCAGCATGGTGCCCACGAGCGCCGGCGTAAGCGTGATGTCGAGGTTGAGCATCAGACCCAGCACAGGCGCCATGAGCGCCAGCGGAATCCCCGTCGAGATCCAGTGCGCGAGCGCCTTGGCTGCCACGGCCAGCTCCAGCGGAAGCGGCGCGGTGGCCATCACTTCGAGCGAGCCGTCCTCGTGGTCGGCTTCGAACATGCGCGGCAGCGACAGCAGCGCGGCGAGCAGCAGCGCGATCCAAAGCACGCCCGGCGCGATGCGCGAGAGCAGCTTGAGGTCGGGGCCGAGGCCGAGTGGCAGCATGGCCACCACCACGAGATAGAAGCCGAGTGCGGTGCCGAGCGCCGATCCTTCGCGAACGGCCAGCGTGAGGTCGCGCTTGAGAAGCGCCCAGAAGCCCGTCATGGCGCGCCGCCCCCCGAGAGCGTGTCGCCGGGCGCCGCGCCCGTCGAAGGTGCAGGCCCGAGGCGCAGATATGTCGGATCCTCGAGCCCGAGCGGCAGGTGCGTCGCCGCGATGACGAGGCCGTTGTTGGCGAGGTGCTTGCGGATGAGCTTGGCGAGCAAGTCCGTCGAAGCGGCATCGAGCGAGACAGTCGGCTCGTCGAGCAGCCAGATCGGCCGGTGCGCCACGCTGAGCCGCGCAAGTCCGAGCCGGCGCTTTTGTCCCGCGGAGAGAAGACCCGCTGGGTAGTCGGCGAGCTGAGAGAGACCGAAGTGAGAAAGCGCGTCGTGAACCCGGTCCTCGATCGGCGTGCTTTCCCGGGCACCGAGATACTCCGCCCAGAACACGAGATTCTGCTCTGCCGTGAGATTGGCCTTGATGCCGGTTAAATGACCGACGTAGTGGCAGGCCTCCGCCACATCCTGATCGGTGAACTCGGCATTGAGGGAAATCGTCCCCGCCGCTGGCGTGATGAAACCCGCGAGCGTGCGGATCAGCGTCGTCTTTCCCGCTCCGTTCGGCCCCACGAGCAGCAACGCTTCGCCTGCTTTCGCGGTGAACGACAACGCCGAGATGACGGTTCGCGTCCCACGTTCCACAGTCAGATTGTCAGCATGAAGAAACAAGCGATCGACCCAGCTCGAGCCCGCGCGAATGGGCCTGCGACATAGAGGATTTGCAAAATTAACAAGCACGGCTGTGCTGGTTCTAGACTTTAGTCGCCTATATAATTGGCTTGCTTCGCGCTTCGCTACTGCAAAAAATGCATCCGGTCCGCCCGCGTCCTGCTGGGCACGTCCCGCCAAGCGTAACGCGGCCAGAAATTTCTCGTTTCGGTCCGCTCGAAACATCCCGCCTCAAGGAGAAGAAACGTGAGCGCTTCCACGACTGCCAACTCTGCGCCGGTTTCCCTGGACAGCTTCAAATGCCGCAAGACGCTGTCCGTCGATGGCAAGCCATACGTCTACTATTCGCTTCCCGAGGCGGAGAAGAACGGCCTCGCGGGCATTTCGAAGCTCCCCTATTCGATGAAGGTTCTGCTCGAGAATCTGCTTCGTCATGAGGACGGCCGCTCGGTGACGAAAGCCGACATCGTCGCGGTGTCCGAATGGCTGGTGAACAAGGGCAAGGCCGAGAAGGAGATCGGGTTCAGGCCCGCGCGCGTGCTGATGCAGGATTTCACCGGCGTGCCCGCCGTCGTCGATCTGGCCGCAATGCGCGATGGCATGCTGACGCTCGGCGGCGACGCCAAGAAGATCAATCCGCTTGTGCCCGTCGATCTCGTCATCGATCACTCGGTCATCGTCGACGCTTTCGGCAATGCCGACGCGTTCGAGAAGAACGTCGAGCTCGAATATGACCGCAACGGCGAGCGCTATCTCTTCCTCAAGTGGGGCCAGGGCGCGTTCGCGAATTTCCGCGTCGTGCCGCCGGGCACCGGCATCTGCCATCAGGTGAACCTTGAGTATCTGGCGCAGACGGTCTGGACTGCAACGACGGATTCGGGCGAGACGCTCGCCTATCCCGATACCCTCGTCGGCACCGACAGCCACACCACCATGGTCAACGGTCTTGCGGTTCTTGGATGGGGCGTCGGCGGCATCGAAGCCGAGGCTGCCATGCTGGGCCAGCCGCAGTCGATGCTGATCCCCGAGGTGATCGGTTTCCGCCTGGTCGGCGCGCTCAAGGAAGGTGTCACGGCAACCGATCTCGTGCTCACCGTCACGCAGATGCTGCGCAAGAAAGGCGTGGTGAACAAGTTCGTAGAGTTCTACGGACCGGGCCTCGACCACCTGACCCTCGCCGATCGCGCGACCATCGCCAACATGGCGCCCGAGTATGGCGCCACCTGTGGCTTCTTCCCGGTAGACGGCGAGACGCTCAACTATCTCACCATCTCGGGCCGCGACCCGGCGCGCATCGCGCTCGTCGACGCCTACACGAAGGCGCAGGGCCTCTTCCGCACCAAGGACGCCGGAGATCCCGTCTTCACCGATACGCTGGAGCTCGATCTCGCGACCGTCGGCCCGTCTCTGGCCGGTCCCAAGCGTCCCGAGGGCCGCATCGCGCTGCCCGACGTCAAGTCCGGTTTCGCGACGGCCCTTGAAAGCGAGTACAAGAAGCCCGGCGAAGGGGCGAAGCGCGTGCCCGTCGAAGGCCGCGACTTCGATCTCGGCCACGGCGACGTCGTAATCGCCGCCATCACGAGCTGCACCAACACGTCGAACCCGTCCGTGCTCATCGCCGCGGGTCTGCTCGCGCGCAATGCCGTCGCCAAGGGCCTCACCTCGAAGCCCTGGGTCAAGACCTCGCTCGCGCCTGGAAGCCAGATCGTCGCCGCCTATCTCGAGAAGGCGGGCCTGCAGACGTATCTCGACAAGATCGGCTTCAACCTCGTAGGCTTCGGCTGCACCACCTGCATCGGTAACTCCGGCCCGCTTCCCGCCGAGATCTCGAAGGCGATCAACGAAAACGGCCTCGTCGCCGCCGCCGTGCTCTCGGGCAACCGCAACTTCGAAGGCCGCGTGAGCCCCGACGTGCAGGCCAACTATCTGGCGTCTCCGCCGCTGGTCGTGGCCTATGCGCTCGCAGGCACCGTGGCGCGCGATCTCTCGACCGAGCCGCTCGGCACGGGCAGCGATGGCAAGCCTGTCTACCTGAAGGACATCTGGCCGACGAACCAGGAGGTCCAGAAGTTCATCGCCGAGAATATCTCGCGCGACCTCTTCAAGTCGAAGTACGCGGACGTATTTCACGGCGACGATCGCTGGCGCACCATCAAGGCGGGCGCCGGTCTCACCTACGGCTGGGACGACAAGTCCACGTATGTGCAGAACCCGCCCTACTTCAAAGGCATCACCAAGTCCCCCCGTCCCATCACCGACCTCGAAGGCGCACGCGTGCTCGCGCTGTTCGGTGACAAGATCACGACCGACCACATCTCGCCGGCCGGCTCCATCAAGGCCGCCTCTCCCGCGGGCAAGTATCTGCTCGAGGAAGGCGTGAAGCCCGCCGACTTCAATCAGTACGGCACCCGCCGCGGCAACCATGAAGTGATGATGCGCGGCACCTTCGCCAACATCCGCATCAAGAACTTCATGGTGAAGGACGAGGCCGGAAACGTCGTCGAGGGCGGCTACACCATCCACCATCCCTCGGGCGAGAAGCTCGCGATCTACGACGCGGCGCAGCGCTATGCCGCCGAAGGCGTGCCGCTCGTCGTGTTTGCAGGCGTGGAGTACGGCAACGGCTCCTCGCGTGACTGGGCGGCCAAGGGCACCAACCTGCTTGGCGTGAAGGCGGTCGTCGCCCAGTCGTTTGAGCGCATCCATCGCTCGAACCTCGTCGGCATGGGCATCATCCCGTTCGTGTTCGAGCCGGGCACCACGTGGCAGACGCTCGGCCTCGACGGCAGCGAGACGGTGACGCTGAAGGGTCTCGCGAGCCTCAAGCCGCGCCAGATCGTGGAAGCCCAGATCACCCGCAAGGATGGCTCCAAGCTCGCCGTGCCGCTCGTCTGCCGGATCGATACTTTGGACGAGATCGAGTACTACAAGAACGGCGGCATTCTTCAGTACGTGCTCCGCAACCTGGCAGCATAGGCGCGCTGCCCGAACCGACACCAATCAGCCCGAGGCAATCATGATCTTTTTTTCATGATCGCCTCGGCCGCGTCTGTCAGATGTCGGAATTTATCTTTTCGCCAAAGGCTTAGGGCTCCATTGCGCACGGGCGTATGTTGATCCCTCTCGGGGATCGCACACCCTGGACCATCGGCCCGTCAGATCTTATCAATCTAGGGAAGGCGCGGATGTGCGCCTTGGACCCTGATCGCCTGAGACCGGTTCGGCTCATGGCGGGAATCGCGGTTTTAAGCTCCAGGTCCGCACACCGCACTTAGGCACGGCGGACGACGGTACGCGCTCGGATCATGCAAAAGGACACCGTGTCGAGAGCCCTACGTTTTGCGCGCCGCTTGGCGCTCATGGCCGCGACCGTGCTGTTGGCGCCCGTGCTCGCCAACGCCGAGACCGAGCAGATGCCGGAGATGGTGCAGCGAAGCGGTCCGCCGCGCGCTGTCATCGAAATGTTCACGAGCCAGGGCTGCTCCGATTGCCCGGCGGCCGACGCCCTGCTCAAACAATATCTCGATCAGCAGAATATCGTCGGCCTGTCGCTGCCCATCGACTACTGGGACTACCTCGGCTGGAAGGACACGCTCGCCGGCCCGCGCAATGCCGAGCGCCAGCGCGAGTACGCGAAACGCTTCGGTATTGGCACCGTCTACACGCCGCAGGCTGTGGTGAACGGCGCCGCCGAGGTGCTGGGCTCGAGCCAGTCGGAGATCGACCGTGCGGTGCGAGCCACCGAGACGGCCCTGTCCAGCAGCCGCGTGCCCGTGCATTTCTGGCACTACGGCTCCAACATCATCATCGAAGCAGGCGCCGCGCCTGCCGGATCAGAGCCGAAGGAGGCCACCATCTGGCTGGCCGTGGTGCAGAAGTCGGCGCAGGTGTCGGTGCGGGGCGGCGAGAACAACGGCAAGACGCTGACCTACTACAACGTCGTGCGCGAGCTGACCCCCGTCGGGCTGTGGAACGGCCGGCCCGCCACCATCCGCCTCGCCCGCGCCGCCATCATGCGCCCCGAGACCGAGGATCTGATCGTGCTGATCCAGGAAGCGAGCACCGGCCCCATTATCGGCGCTGCCCGCCTCGGAGACTGATCCCGGCGGCCTAGCGGCACGTCCACATCAGGCCGCGGTCGAAATGGAAATGATTGTTGTGCGCGGCGTTGAAGTCCGGGCCGAGCGAAACGCGAAAATACTTGCACGCCCGCCTGTGCACCTTGCGCAGGAACTCGCTTTCCTTGCCCGATCCCTTCCAGTCCTTGAGCAGGCTGATCGACCGGCCATCGGCGAGCGTGAAGCCTGAGATGTCGATGGCGTTCGCGGTGGCGTGCTGACTGCGCACGCCCTTCCAGAACGGATTGCCGACGATATTGCGGCAGCCGTAAGTCCCCATGTCGCCGAGGCGCACCACCTCTTGCCCGAACATCTCTTTCGCGAGCGGCTGCACCTCGTGCTCCACCCAGAGCGTCAGCGCCGCCGCCATCTCGCACGTGAGAGGCTCGACGCCGATCTTCGCGCCGCCCGTGGTGGTGAAACGCACCGCGTTCTCCCACCCGCAGCCGTCCTTCATGGGACGATCCGGTATCTGCGTCGCGTCGATGTGCGGCTCCTTGAGCACAGCGTTGCACAGCACGGGATCGAACCGCAGCGCCGAGAGCTTGGGGTCGACAAAGAACGACGGCGGATTTTCGAGTGAGATCGGGCTGAACGGGCTCAGCCGTTGCGGGATGAGACCGAACCAGAAGCCGCCCACGACGGCGACGGCCAGAAAGAGCAGCAGCAGGAGCTTCGAGAATAGACGTCGTGGCTTTCTTCGCATCCGTCCCCCTGCACCCGCGAGTGCTGCCGGCTCCCCAATCCCGGCGCTACCCTAAAGCCTCGCGGGCTGGGCAGCAACGCGGCCGAGATGAAGAGCGGGAGCGGTGCGGGCGGACGTTATTGCGTGAGATGCAGATCCGTCAGGCTGCGGCCCACCGATTGGAAGGCCATTTTGAGCGCATCGCCGTCGGAAGCGGAGAAGTAGTGGTTGGCGGAGGTGGCGCATTCGCTGAGAAGCTTTTCGGCCGTGCGTCCCGCCATGAAGCCCACCGCGTAGACCACGACGCCTTGCGCTTTCATGTTCGTGCAGAGCGCGCGCGCCTGGGCCGACGAGCTGCCGTTCGCCGCGACGTACTCGGTGTTGAACTCGCCGTCTGTCATGAGGAGAACGGCCTTGATCGTCGTCTTGGGATCGTAGGCCGCAGGCTTGCTGGCCGACGGCCAGACGCCGCTCCAGCGCGGAGAAAGGAGATACCAGCCCCACGCCGTGCCGATGTGGCCCGCCGTGTTTCCGTTCGGACGCAGCGCCGCGATCTGCGATTTCAGCGTCGCCTTCCTGTCGGTCAGCGCCTGCACCGTCGCGGACGGGCATTCGACGTCCTTGTTGTAGCCGAGGTAGGCTCCGGTGCCGGGTGCGCTTTCGCTGAAGCGAGCAGAGCCGCTGCGCTCGAACACGCAGCCCGTGCCGCTTGAGCGGCCGGTCACGGTTTTGAAATAGCTGCCCGCGTTGAGGCTCGCCGCGTAAGGCGCAAGCCCGATGCGCACCTTGCCGGGACGACCTTCGTCTGGAAGCATCAGCTCGACGAGATCGGCGGCGGCCGTGCGCAGATCTGCAATCTTGGACGACGGGCTTCCCATCGAGCCGGTCACGTCGAGCACCAGGGCCAGCTCGATGTCGCGCTGGGACGAGATCGTTTCGGCCATAGCCGGCACCTCGATGGTGTCGAAGCCGGCGACACGCGTGAGCGTCATCGGGACGTTCGCCGATGCATCGACCCGCACTTTGCCGGATTGCCTGTCGATGGAGACGGCGAAATCGGTCACGTCGCCGAACGCCATGCCGTCGCCGATGTTCTCCTTGAAGTAGGTTTCCGCGAGCGCCTTGAGCTCGCCATCCGTACGTGTGCCCTCGCCGAGCGCGCGCCCGGCAGCAAGCGCGGCAGCGTCCGCCGCCGAGATCAGCGTCGAGCGCGCATGGAGCGTGCGTCCGTAGTCCACCGCGATGCCGGCCGCGAACACCAGCACCACGAGCATCATCGAGAAGATGACGGCGACGCTGCCTTGTTCGTCGCCCTTGAAGCTTCTTGTTTTTTCAATCAGCCATCCGCGCATCGGTGTGTCTCTCGTTGAGCCAGTCCAAATTTTCTTGGGATGGCTCGTGCAACCGAGGTGCCGGAAATGCGGGCGTGCGCGTCTGGTCCGGGCGCGTCTGCAGACCCGGTTAAAGGAGTGTTAACAGGAAGAAAAAGTGAGGTTATGCAGTGGGTTGGAATACAGCCATCCGCGCAGGGGAAATCTCAGAGGCTTACGATGCCTCTCCATGCCAGCGATCATTTTGGGACAGGCGGAGGGACGCGGCCGATCGTGGCTCAGAAATCGCTGATGATCCCGCCCTTTTCCCAGTCGCCGTAGCGCGTGGGCTCCGGGCCATCCCGGCCGCCGACTTCGGGACGCTTGGCGTTGCTCCGGGCCGCCTCTTCGGCCGCCTCCCGCCGCTCCGCCGCCTCCTGAAGCGCCCGCTGCGCTTCCGGCGAGAGCGTCCGCTTAGGCGCGGCTTCGGCCGAAACCTCGGGATCTGTCGGGAGCTTGTCGATCGGCGTCGTCATTGCGCAAATAGGATCTTCGTCGTCGGAACGGAATGAGGCACGGGATTCTGGTCTCGCGCCAGACCCCTTCCTATATAGCAGTCTCGAAAGATCGCGCGAGGCGCTTGAACGACCGGGCCTCGAACGTGAAGCTTAAAGGAGGCCTGCCTTCGGGCGGGATGGAGTGACGGATGCCGATGAACTACGCCAAGACAGCTTTCCTGCTGGCTGCGCTGACAGCCATTTTCGTGGCTATGGGCGCGGCTGTCGGTGGTCAGCAGGGCATGGTCATTGCGTTCTTCGTGGCGCTGGCCATGAACCTGTTCAGCCTCTGGAACTCGGACACGATGGTGCTCAAGATGTTCCAGGCCCAGGAGGTGGACGAACGCACAGCACCTGAATATTACGGCCTCGTGCGGGACCTGGCGCGCCGCGCGGAGCTGCCCATGCCGCGCGTTTTCATCATGCACAATCCGCAGCCGAATGCTTTCGCGACCGGGCGCAGCCCGCAGCGAGCGGCCGTCGCCGCGTCCTCGGGCCTTCTCGAAACGCTGAACCGCGAGGAGATCGCGGGCGTCATCGCGCACGAGCTGGCGCACATCAAGAACCGCGACACGTTGACGATGACCGTCGCCGCCACCATCGGCGGCGCCATCTCGATGCTCGCCCAGTATCTTCAGTTCGGCATGTTGTTCGGCGGAAACCGCGACGAGCGCGGCGGTGGCGTGGGAATGATCGGCGCCATCCTCGCCATGCTGGTCGCGCCTTTCGCCGCCATGCTCGTGCAGATGGCGATCAGCCGCTCGCGTGAGTACAGCGCCGACCGCATGGGCGCTCTCATCTGCGGCAACCCGCGCTGGCTCTCGTCCGCTCTCTTCAAGATCCACAACGCCGCGCAGCGCATCCCCAACGAGGAGGCGGAGCAGGTGCCGGCCGCAGCCCACATGTTCATTATCAATCCGCTGACCGGCCAGGGGATGGACAACCTGTTCTCGACCCATCCCAACACCGAGAACCGCATCGCGGCCTTAGAGGCGCTGGCGCAGGAAATGATGCGCAGCGGCGTCAACCTCGGTGGGCCGGACGTATCGCCGGGCGGCTCGGGCCCCTGGTCGGACCCGTCGCGCGGAGCGGGCAGCTCTACGCGCGGACCCTGGGGTTAGCCGGGTCGCGGCGACGCGGTGCTTGACGGGCTTCTCCGCTCCGGCCAAGGAAGCCGGAGCGGATGCTATGGCGTCCAGCCCAACCCCGGTGAAAAGCTCCGATGACGTCTCCGCGCCGCCCTGACGCAAAGCGCCCCCGCCATTCCGGCGTGCGCGGTTCTGCCGTCGCAGGCAAATCCGGCAAGCAACCTTCCAGCCCCCGTCCGCGCCCTGCGGGCTATGCCACGCGCGCGCTTGCCGTCGCCTGCCTCGGGGCGATCCTCGATCGCGGCCGCGCCCTCGACGATGCGTTCGAGGCGGCCTCCGAGCGCGCCGGTCCGCTGGAGCCACGCGATCGCGCGCTGGCGCGTCTGATCGTGATGACGGTGCTGCGCCGAAAGGGCGAGTTGCAGGCCGTCGTCTCCTCATTTCTGGAAAAGCCGTTGCCTGCCGACAGCGGTCGCCTGTGGCCCATCCTTCTCTCGGCCGCCGCGCAGCTTTTGCTGCTCGATACGCCGCCCCACGCCGCCATCAGTCTCGCCGTCGATCAATGCCGGGACGACCACAAGGCGCGGCGCTTCGACCGCCTGACCAACGCCGTTCTTCGCCGCGTCTCGACGTTGGGGAAGGATGTGCTGGCCAAGCTTGATCCCGTCACCGTGAACATGCCGCCGTGGCTGCTCGCCCGCTGGACCGAGACCTATGGTGAGGCGCAGGCGCGCGACATCGCTGCCGCCTCGCTCCAGGAAGCCGCGCTCGATCTTTCGGTGAAATCGGATCCGGCATCCTGGGCCGAGCGGCTCGGCGGAGAAGTCCTGCCGAACGGAACGGTGCGGCTTCAGCGCGGAGGCCGCATCGAGGATATCGAGGGCTACGCCGAAGGTGCCTGGTGGGTGCAGGATGCGGCAGCCTCCCTGCCCGCGCGCCTCCTCGGCGACGTCGCTGGCCTTCACGTCGCGGACCTCTGCGCGGCGCCCGGCGGCAAGACGGCGCAGCTCGCCGCTGCCGGTGCTGTGGTGACAGCCGTCGACAACGTGCCGGCGCGCCTCGAGCGCCTTGCTGAGAACCTCGCCCGCCTGGACCTCAAGGCCGAGCGGGTGGAGGCCGACATCACCGCGTGGGCGCCAGGGCGCCAGTTCGACGCCGTGCTGCTCGATGCGCCGTGCAGCGCCACCGGAACCATCCGCCGCCATCCGGACATCCTGCATCTGAAGCGCAAGGACGACACATCGGACCGCGTCGCCCTTCAACAACGTCTGCTGGAGCACGCGGCGCATCTGGTGCGTCCCGGCGGACTGCTCGTCTTCTGCACGTGTTCTCTGGAGCCCGAGGAAGGGCCTGCGCAGATCGCCCGCTTCCTGTCTTTGAACAGCGATTTTTCGAGGGTGCCCGTCGCCGCCGGAGAGGCCGGAATTGAGGGCGCTTGGCTCACGCCTGAAGGCGACCTGCGCACGCTTCCGTGCCATCTGCCACGCGCCGAGCCTGGTCTGTCCGGGCTGGATGGATTTTATGCCGCGCGCCTTAGAAAGCAGCTTTGAGACCCCATAAGTAAACCGGGCCGATTGAGCAGGCGATCCGGCGTGCTACCATCCGCCAGCGGGGCTTGCCGTTTGGCGGCCCCATTCGTTCGGCCGGTGTACGCGGCCCGAGGGAGAGAATGGCGCGCCTCAAGTTCTCAGAGCGGATCAGGATCACGCATCTGGCCGCAGACCGGCTGAGGCGAGGCGCCATCTCGTCGGTGCTCTATTCGCCGCCGTTCCGCTGGCAGTTCGGCGCATCGGCGGCCGAGCAGCTTCTCATCGTTCCGCAGGATCTGAGAACCGCCGATCCGAGCTTCTGGGACGAGGTCGAGATCGGCCAGTTCGGATTAGCGGGCGCCGTCGCGCTTGCCGACGACGTCTCGCCGTTCGACGTCATCCCGCCGAGCGAAGCCTGGGAGTGCGAGCTGCACGGCTTCGGATGGCTTCGTCACTTGGCGGCGGCCGCGCGTCCCGAGGCGCGCGAGACGGCGCGCCTGCTCGCCGCGGAATGGGCGATGCGCCATCGGGGCAACAGTGGCGGCGGCCTCGCCTGGGAGCCTCACGTCACCGGGCGGCGTCTCATCTCGTGGATTTCTCACTCGGCGCTTCTGCTGGAGGACGCGGACGCCGAGACGTATGAGATCATCACCGAAAGCCTCGGCGTCCAGCTCGTGCGCCTCGCCGCGAGCTGGCGCAACAGCCCGAGCGGATACCCGCGCCTCCTCTCGCTGCTGTCGCTTCTGCTCGCGCAGCTCTGCATCTCGGGTCATGAAGGTCAGGTGGCCGAGACGGAGAAACTGTTCGTGCAGGAGCTCGACCGGCAGATCCTCTCCGACGGCGGGCACATCGGCCGCAATCCAGGCGTGCTCGTGGAGCTGATGCTGGATCTCCTGCCGCTGAACCAGTGCTTCGCGGCCCGCAGCCGCACCGCGCCGCCGGAGCTCGCCGCCACGCTGAAGGCGATGCTGGCGATGCTGAAATACATGCGGCTCGGCGACGGCATGCTCGCGCGCTTCAACGGCATGGGCGTCGCCTCGCCCGCCGGTCTCGCGACCGTGCTCGTCTACGACGACAACCCCGGCACCATTCCGGTGCAGGCACCTGCCTCGAAGTATTTGAGGCTGGAGCGCGGCCCATCCATTCTGATCATGGACGCGGGGGAGCCGCCTCCGCTCGAGGCCGCGGCCGAGGCCCACGCCGGCTGTCTCTCGTTCGAGATGAGCGTGGGAACCGAGCTGATGCTCGTCAACGGAGGCGCACCGGGCTCGGCCAGTGCGGAATGGCGGGCGGCGTCCCGTGCGACGGCGAGCCACAACACGCTTTGCCTCGGCGAGAAGTCTTCCTCCAAGCTGGTGCGCCACAAGACGCTCGAGGATTTGGTGGGCGGACCGCCCATCCGCTTTCCTGAAGATGTGCCCTATCGCGTCGAGGAGCACGACGGCAGCCTGGAGATCGCCGCCAGCCATGACGGCTATGTGCGCCGGTTCGGTCTCATCCACCACCGCACGCTGGCCTTGAGCGCAACCGGCCGCCGCCTGCTGGGCATCGACCGCATAGCGGGAAAAAGCGGCACCATGCGCCTCCGGCAGGACGTGCCGTTCGCCATCCACTTCCACCTCTATCCGGGCATCCGCTGCTGGCGCGACGATAACCCTAACATCGCCATCATCACGCTCCCGAGCGGCGATACCTGGTGGTTCAGCCTCGAAGGCGCCCGTCTCGCGATCGAGGAGAGCACCTATTTCGCGGATTCCGCCGGGCCGAGGCGGGCGCTGCAGATCGTCGCCCGCGGCGCCACGTTCGGGGAAACCGAAGTGCGCTGGGTATTCGAAGGCCAGGAAAAATCGGTATAAGTCACGTTTTCAGCGCGGAATTTCTAGCCGATGCTCGTGGGAAGCCTTATCAGGCTCGCGAACACCGCCTAACGCTCAGAGGACACGTCGCGACCGATGAAAGATCCCAATCCCAGAATCCGCCGGGCCCTGATTTCGCTCTCCGACAAGACTGGGCTTGAGCAGCTCGCCCACGCGCTCGCGGAGCGCAACGTGGAGCTGATCTCGACGGGCGGCACGGCGGCCAAGCTGAAGGGCGCGGGCTTTGCGGTGTCCGACGTGGCGGACGTCACCGGGTTTCCTGAAATTCTGGACGGCCGCGTGAAGACGCTGCACCCGAAGATCCACGGCGGACTGCTGGCCGTGCGCGGCAACGCTGAGCACATCAGCGCGGCTGAGGAGCACAAGATCGAGCCCATCGACCTCCTGATCGTGAACCTCTATCCGTTCGAGTCAACAGTGGCGAGCGGCGCCTCCTTCGTCGATTGCGTCGAGAACATCGACATCGGCGGCCCCGCCATGATCCGTGCGGCGGCAAAGAACCACGCGTCCGTAACGGTGATCGTCGATCAGGCGGATTTCGAGCCCTTGCTCGCGGAAATGTCGGCCAACGCAGGACGCACCACGCCCGAGTTCCGCAAGCGCCTCGCCGCCAAGGCCTATGCCCGCACTGCGGCTTATGACGCCGCCATCAGCAATTGGCTGGGCGCCGTCGCGGACAGCGCGGACGGTTCGGCCAAGGGCTTTCCGCCGACCTACACCACGCAGTACAAGAAGGCGCTCGACATGCGCTACGGCGAGAACCCGCATCAGCGGGGCGCGTTCTACGTCAGCGCCAACGCCGAAAGCGGAACCGTCGCCAGCGCGCGCCAGCTTCTCGGCAAGGAGCTCTCCTACAACAACGTCGCCGACAGCGAAGCAGCGCTCGAATGTGTGAAGTCGTTCACCGACCGGCCCGCGTGTGTAATCGTGAAGCACGCCAATCCGTGCGGCGTGGCTGAGTCCGATTCGCTCGAAGCAGCCTACGATCGGGCTTATCGCACCGATCCCGAATCCGCATTCGGCGGCATCATCGCCTTCAATCGCGAGCTGGATGGCGCGACCGCGAGCAAGATCGTCGAGCGCCAGTTCGTCGAGGTGATCCTCGCACCCTCCGTGACCGACGAGGCGAAGGAGGCGGTGGCAGCCAAGAAGAACGTGCGCCTGCTCGTGACCGGCGCATGGCCGCTCGTCGCCTCCCAGCGTCTGGAAGCGCGCACGGTGGCGGGCGGGCTGCTCGTGCAGGAGGCCGATCTCGCGCTCTATGAGCGGTTGCACGTCGCGACCAAGCGACATCCAACCTCCGCCGAGATGGCCGATCTCGTCTTTGCCTGGAAGGTCGCCAAGTTCGTCAAATCCAATGCCATCGTCTACGCCAAGGATGGCGCGACCGTCGGCATCGGCGCCGGCCAGATGAGCCGCGTAAACTCCTCGCGCATCGCCGGCATCAAGGCGGAGATGGCGGGGCTGGACGTCAAAGGTTCGGCCGTCGCGTCAGATGCTTTCTTCCCGTTTGCGGATGGCCTGCTGGCTGCGGCAGAGGCGGGCGCGACCGCCGTCATCCAGCCCGGCGGCTCCATGCGCGACGACGAGGTGATCCGCGCCGCGGACGAAAAGGGCCTCGCCATGGTGCTCACCGGCATGCGCCACTTCAGGCACTAGATCGATTTGACGGATGCGCCTCGCATAACCTTGAGACCGGCGACACGCGCCGACTTCGGCCTCATCCGCCGTTGGCTGGGGCGGCCGGACATTCAGGAGTGGTGGGGGCCGGTCTCGGCCACGGAGGCCGAGGTCAATATGGCGTTGGCCTCGGAGCATGCGATCTGCCGCGTGATCGAGGCGGACGGCGAACCGGTGGGCTATGCCCACGCCGTCGATGCCACCTTGTGGGGCGACAATCTTCCGGAGGATCTGGAGCCCGGCACCTGGGATCTCGATCTCTTCGTTGCGGCGGAGGAGCATCGCGGCAAGGGCGTGGGGCAGGTTGCGCTCGCCATGCTGCGCGACGAGGTGTTCGCCACAACGCTCGCGGTTGCCGTCTGCGTGTTTCCCTCCGTCAAGAACGAGCGCGCCGTGCGAGCCTATGAGAAGGCGGGCTTTCGATGGCAGCGCGTCTGGCACGATCCGCAGATGGGGCCGTCCTGGTTCATGGTCTCGAAGCGAAACGAATCCGGCGCTAAGGGTTCTGGCTCCTGACGCTTCGCACCGGGATCATCAGCAGCAGGCCCGCGATCAGGAACACCGCGATCGAGGCCATGCCGATGCGCTGGTCGCCGGTCGCCTGCGTCACCGCCGCGACCATCAGCGGAGCCATGAACGCGGTGACCTTCCCGGAGAACGCGAACAGGCCGAAATACTGCGTGATCTTGTCGGGCGGCGCGAGGCGCGCGAGCAAGGCGCGGCTTGCCGCCTGAACCGGAGCGGCGACCAGGCCGACCAGCACCGCGAAGGCGAGGAACACCAATTCTCCGGAAGACGAGAACGGCTTCGATCCGGGGAGCTTGGCCGTCACCTCGTTGACGTAGAGAACGTGCGTCGCATCGACCGAAAGGATGCCCAACGCGCCGACGAGCAGCAGCAGAAGCGAGCCGATGATCACGGCCTTCGAGCCGATACGATCGTCCAGAACGCCTCCGATCAGCGCGCCGAACACGCCGGTGAGGGTCAGCACGATGCCGAACAGGCCAAGCTCGAGCGCACCCCATCCGAACACCGCCGCGCCGTAGATGCCGCCGAAGGCGAAAATCGCCGCGAGCCCGTCTGTGTACAGCATGCGCGCGATGAGGAAGAGCAGCATGTCGCGGTTCGAGGGCAGCGCGCGGATCGTGGCGAACAGCTCGGCGAGTGGCGGACGGCTGCTGGCCGTGCCAGGGGGGCGCTTGCTGTCGGGCACGAACAGGAAGAACGGGATCATGAAGAGCGCGTACCAGATCGCGGAGAACGGCCCCACCAGCCGGTCGCCTTCGCGGGTGGCCGTGTCGAGCGTCAAGACCGGCTCGAGCCCGAGCAGTGTCCGCCCGCTCGTAGGCTCGGCCACGATCAGCCCGGCCATGATCGCGAGGCTGACGAGCCCGCCCGCATAACCGACCGCCCATCCCGTGCCCGAAAGCCGGCCGAGCTGATCGGGAGGCACCAGGCTCGGCATCATGGAGTTGGTGAAGACGGTCGTGAACTCAGCCATGGCCGTCGCCACGACGAAGGCGGCGAGAATGAGAAACACCGTCGAGCTGTCCGCTCCGGGAACGGCGTTCCAGAGAGTGGCGAGGCCTGCCACGAACAGGATCGAGAAAGCCGCGATCCAGGGCTTTCGGCGCCCGCCGCCGTCAGCTACGGCGCCGAGGAACGGGCTGCCCAACGCGATGAGCACGCCGGCCGTTGCGGCCGCGTAGCCCCAGAGCGCCTGACCCTCGGCCGGATTGGCCGCCACCACGTTCGCGAAGTAGGGCGCGAACAGGAAGGTGAGCACCAGCGTGTAATAGGGTTGAGCCGCCCAATCGAACAGCACCCAGGAAACGAGCGCCCGGCGTGGTGCCGCGGCGCGCGGCCCCGTGGTCTCAGCGGTCTCCTGCACGGTCGGCCCCCCAATTGCCCGGCCGGTTGCGAAGCGCGCGCCCGCAATCGGCATCCCTCCCGCTCTATAAACCAAACGAGCCCCGTTCGCGCGCATTCCGTGGCGCCGTTAACGTTCATCTACCTCGGAAGCCTGCCTGTTCAACATGTTGGCGAAGTTGTGTTTGCGAGGGATGGGCTAATCCGTTAAGCCAGAATTAAGGCTCCGCCGGATCGTGGCGGAGCGCCGTTTCCGCGTTCACTTGGTCAGGCCCGCCCGTGTTGTTTGTCCGTTTTCTGTGTCTCGCCGGCCTGTTGGCCTTTGTCACCGTCGCCGCCTTCACAGGGGAGAAGCGTCCCGCCTCTCTGCATTCGGAGGTGCTGGGCTCCGGCGACAGCCTCGCAGATCTCATTTCCGGCACCTACGCTCGCCCGGAGGAGCAGCGCGGCAAGGCCAAGGTTCAGCCCGCCGCAATCCGCAAGACCGCGAAGCGTGCAGGCTCGGGCTGCGGCAAGAACGGCAGCGGCTGTATGAGCCAGCGCCCCAAGCAGCGCAATCTCGAAGCGGGTTACCGCACGCTTTGCGTCCGTCTGTGCGACGGCTACTATTATCCCATCAGCGCCGCGGCCCAGCCGGGCGAGTTCGGCCGCGACGAGGCGACGTGCCGCGCAAGCTGCTCCTCGCCCGCAAAGCTCTTCGTCTACAAGAACAAGGATGGCGCGCCCGAGACCATGACTGGCCTCGACGGCATGCCCTACGAGCAGCTCGCGACCGCATTCCAGTATCGCGTCTCCTACGACTCGGCCTGCACGTGCAGTGCGAGCCCCTGGACGGATGCGTCCGCCCACCGCCACCGCCTCTATGCGTTGGAGCAAGGGGCCGCGCATGAAAATCCGGCTGAGAAGATCGAGCGGGAGTGGCTCGCCTCCATCGTGACCGATGAGGAAAAACGCACGCGGGCCCGCACCGGCGCCGATCTCGTCGCCATGAGCGCGGCAGGCGCGCGGGCTTCCGTCGAGATGGCGCAGCAAGGCGCGACGCGCAAAGCCGCTGCGGTCCGCACGCCTGTGGTCCGAGCGTCCCGCGAGAAGGAGGCGCGCCGCGTCGTCGCGATGCGCACCACGCCGTCGATGACCCGCTCGCTGCGCAGCGGTGCCGCTCTCGCAGCGACGCGCAAGGCACGCGTCGCGGTGCGTCCGGCCCCGATCCGCCTTTCCGAGAACCGTGTGGTGCTCGTCCAGCGGTAATCCTTCGTTCATGGATTGCGTTCGCGCATAAAACGGAACCGGCGTTCAGCAAAAATTTGCCCTCTTCGTCCATGCTTCCCGAAGTCGGGTGTGCGTAGAGGGGTGGCCTGCAAGGCCCCCGTGTGTGAAATGCGGTGTGCGGTTGCGTTCGTGGGGATTCTGGCCGGATTTTGCGCGCTGAGTGGCGCGGAGACGGAGGCAGCCGGCCCATCCCTTTTCGATAAAGTCTTCAGTGGGAGGAGCGATGCGTCCCCACTCGAAGCCTCGATCCTCGCGCGCCCCACGCCCTCACTTCGAAACCTCAATCGGGCCTACAGCCCCGTGCGCGCCTATTCGCCCTGGCTTCAGGCGAACGAGCCCACGGCGTCCGCGGCCCTGTCGAACGTGCGGACCGTCTGCGTGCGGATGTGTGACGGATACTATTGGCCCGTGAGCGAGGTGGCCGATCAGACCCAGGTGGCCCAGGACGCGGCCGCCTGTGCGTCGAGCTGCCGGTCGGAGGCCCGCCTGTTCACGCTGCCACGCGGCAGCGAGGACATTGCCGCCATGACGGACCTGAGAGGCCGCGCATATGGGCAGCTCGAGAACGCCTTCGCCTATCGCAAATCGCTGAAGAACGGCTGCGGGTGCCAGGCATCCCCCTGGTCAGGAGAGACACAGGCGCGGCACGCCAGCTACGCGGCGGCCGAGGCCTTGAGAAAATCGCGCCTCGCAGGACTGACTTCCCCGCCACCCGCGCTCGAAACGCTGCTCGCGGAGATCGAGAACGAGCCGTCGCGTCCCGGCCGCTTGGTCGAGACCGCCATCGAGCCCGAACCGCACGGCATTGCCATGGCTCCCGCGATCGAGCCGGTAGCGATGCAGACGGAAACGCGCGTCGCCCTCACCTCGGCGACAATGAGCCCGCCGCCGGTGGCATCGGCGTTCCCGAATGACGAGCAGGCCGCGCCCCCCGTGATGGCCAAGACGCGAGCCCGCCGCGCTCAAGGCCCGCTGCGTGCGCAACGCCGCGTGGCCGCCCCGAAGCCCGCCGGACGCGGGCTCTTTGCATGGTGATGCCAGCGAAGCGCCGGGTGCCTCACATCTCGCCCGCCCATTGGCTCTCGTAGTCGGCTCCGCGCAGTGTGAAAGCGTCTTCCACCACGTAAGGCCCGCCGCCCACTTTGGGCCGCGAGGAGAACAGCACGAACCGCTCCACAGAGAACGGCACGCTGCGATAAGCGCCGAGCTGCTCCAGCACGCGCGCCACGGCTTCCGGCCGCGTGCCCTTGAGCCGCGCCAGCGTCACGTGCGGTTTGAAGCTGTGCTTCTCGGGCGGCAAGCCCGCGCTTCGAGCGGCACGCTCGTTGGCACGCGCCAGTGCGTCGAGCCAGGGATTGTCCTCGATGCCCGCCCAAAGCGTTCGCGGCTGCTGCCCGCCGAAGGCGCCGAAACCCGAAAGCCGTATCTCGAACGCCGGCTCGTCGATGGCGGACAGCGCGGCATGAAACTCGGCTGCGGTGAGGTTGTCGACGTCGCCTGCGAACCGCAACGTGATGTGCATGTCCTCGGGCTCGATCCAGCGCGCCCCCGCAAGGGGTGTCGCGAAGTCCGCAAGCTGGTCCGAGAGCGCGGGCGGCAGCTCGAGGCCGGTGAAGAGGCGGGGCATGGCGGTGTCCGGTAATTGAGAGTCCGGTGGATCAGGATTTCGAGACCGAGACGCGGCGTTCGCGTACCCGTGTGATCAGCTCTTCCACCTTCGGCAGAATGCGCTTGGTGATCTCGCCGACGCCTTCGCCGGTGGGATGCAGTCCGTCTTGCAGGTTGAGCTTGGCATCGAGCGCAACGCCGTCGAGGAAGAAGGGATAGAGCAGCGCCCCATGCTTGCTCGCCAGATCGCTGTAGATCGTGGCGAAGCGCGCCTCGTACTCCTTGCCCCAGTTCTTCGGCGCTAGCATGCCGGTGACCAGCACGTCGATATTGCGCGCGGAGAGCCGCTTCAGGATCTCATCGAGATTGGCCCGCGTGATATCCGGATCGACGCCGCGTAGCGCGTCGTTGGCGCCGAGCTCCAGGATTACCGCGTCCGTCCCCTCAGGAACCGCCCAGTCGAAGCGTTCGAGGCCGCCCGCCGTCGTGTCACCCGAAACCCCAGCGTTCGTGACGTCGACCGGGTAGCCCTTCGTCTTTAGTGCCTCGCCGAGCTGTGCGGGGAAGGCCTCGGACGGTTTCAGCATGTATCCGGCGGTGAGGCTGTCGCCGAATGCCACGATCCGAATGGGTGCTGCCTCATCGGCAGCCAATGCGCCGCCCAATCCGGCGGCAAGCCAGAGGTTGACGAGCGCCATCGTCCTCACCATGTGACGCCAGACTGTCGAAGCACTTTGCTTTGCCTTCATTTTTTTGCCTCACCTCGCCTCGACACTCGTATCTGTCTCGTCTCGCTGCCCGCCGATTGCGTAGTTCGAGCTAGAACGGGCAGATGATGCGCCCACATCGCACGGATGTGAGACAAAATTCCGAACTTCATGGAGCCCCGACACGTGCCCCAGCCGATCATCCGCCTTACCGACGTCCGGCTCAACCTCGAAAGCCGCGCCGGCGTCGTCGAGATCCTGAAGGGCATAACCCTCGACATTACCGAGGGACAATCCGTTGCCATCGTCGGGCCGTCGGGGTCGGGAAAAACCTCGCTTCTCATGATTCTCGCGGGCCTCGAACGCGCCACACGAGGGGATGTGCAGGTTGCGGGCCGCGATTTCAATGCCCTGGGCGAGGATCAGCTCGCGCTCGCCCGCGGCGAGGACATCGGCATCGTTTTTCAGTCGTTTCATTTGATTCCCACCATGACCGCGCTCGAGAACGTGGCGTTGCCACTCGAGTTCGCAGGCGTGGCGGAAGCACGCGAGAAGGCCCGCGCCCTTCTTTCGGAAGTGGGCCTCGCCGCGCGTCTCGATCATTTCCCGGCGCAGCTTTCCGGCGGCGAGCAGCAGCGTGTCGCCCTCGCCCGCGCACTGGCGCCCGAGCCCAAGCTTCTCCTCGCCGACGAGCCGACCGGCAACCTCGACGGCAAGACTGGCCGGCAGGTCGTCGATCTGCTGTTCGGCCTGAAGCGCAGGAGCGACGCGACGCTCGTCCTCGTCACCCATGACGAGCGGCTGGCCAAGGAGTGCGAGCGAACGATCCGCATGGCGGACGGACGCATCGTGGCCGACGAGCAAGCCGTGGTGGCCGCATGACGTCGACGGCGATCGTCTCTGGCTCTTCGCGGCCAGCCTCCCGCCTGTCGACGGGACGCATGCTCGGGATAGCCCTCCGTGAGCTGCGCGCCGGCCTCAGCGGCTTCTACATCTTCATGGCGTGCGTCGCACTCGGCGTGGCCGTGATCGCGACCGTGAGCACGCTGTCGGATGCGTTGCGTGACGGCTTCGAGCGCCAGGGCGAGATCATTCTCGGCGGTGACGTGACGTTCGCGCGGATGCACGCGCGGGCCACCGATGCCGAGCGCGCCTGGTTCGAGGCGCGCGGCCGCATGAGCGAAACCGCGACGCTCCGCACCATGGCGCGGAGCCTGGACGGCAACGAGCAGGCCCTGGTCGAACTCAAGGCGGTGGATGCGGCCTATCCGCTCGCGGGCGAGGTTGAGGTAAACGGGTCGGCCTTCGCGGAGGCTCTGAATGCCGAGAATGGCGCAGTCGCAGACCCGGTGCTGCTCTCCCAGCTCGGCCTCGAGGTCGGCGACAGGATGCGGGTTGGCGATGCCGAGGTCGTCGTGCGCGCAACCCTCGTGAACGAGCCCGATGCCGTGGCTGATCGGCTCACCTACGGACCGCGCGTCTTTGTCTCGCACGTGACCCTCGCCAAGACCGGGCTCGTCCAGCCCGGTACGCTCGTGCGCTGGCGCTATGCGCTGAAGCTTCCGTCTGAGCAAGGTGGCGCGCCTCAGGATGTCGGCGCGTTCCGCACCATGGCGAAATCGGAGCTCGCGCAATCGGGGTTCGTCATCGGAGATAGGCGCGACCCCTCTCCCCAGGTTACGCGCACGCTCGACCGTCTGCGCCAGTTCCTCACATTCCTTGGGCTCGCCGCCCTGCTGGTCGGCGGCGTCGGCATCGCGAGCGCCGTCGCCACCTTCATCGAGCGTCGCCGCAATGTCATCGCCACCATGAAGACGGTAGGCGCCACCAGCCGCACGGTGCTGCTGATTTTCCTGGTTCAGGTTCTCGCCATCGCCCTGATCGGCGTCGCGGTGGGTCTCGCAGTAGGCCTCACCGCGCCGCGCCTGCTCGTTTCGCTCTATGGCGATCAACTGCCGATCAAGGCCGAGGTCGCCTACTCGGCCGCAAGCATCGTCGCGAGCGCGGTCTACGGCGTGCTCGTCGCGCTGCTGTTCACGCTCTGGCCGCTCGGTCGCGCGGAGCTGATCAAGCCGAGCGTTCTCTTTCGAGACGAGGTCGCGCCCGAGGCCGTGTGGCCGCGCCCGCAGATCATCGCGCTCACGCTGTTCATCGCAGCCCTGCTGCTTGGCTTCGTGCTGATGATGGCGGAATCGACGCGCATCGCGCTCTATTTCTGCGGCGCGCTGGTGCTCGTGTTTGCTGTGTTCACCGCGCTCGGAAGCCTGGTGACCTGGCTTGCGCGCCGCGTGCCGCGGCCCAAATGGCCTGAGCTGGCGCTTGCCATCGGAAACATCGGCGCGCCCGGTGGTCTCACTCGGTCGGTGGTGGTATCCCTTGGCTCGGGTCTCTCGCTGCTGGTCGCCGTCGCCCTTGCGGACGCTTCGCTTGTCAACGAGCTGACCAGTCGCCTGCCCCAGAAGGCCCCGAGCTATTTCCTGCTGGATGTGCCGAAGACGAGCTCGGAGGATCTCTCCCGCCTCGTCGAGCAGGAGGCGCCCGGCGCGCATCTCGTGGAAGCGCCGATGCTCAGAGGCCGCCTCGTCGAGATGAAGGGCATCAAGGCGGAGGAGTTCAAGCTGCCTCCCGAAGCGCAATGGGTGCTGAACGGCGACCGCGGCCTCACCTACTCCGCCACGCTTCCCGAGGGATCGAGCCTCGTGGACGGCGAATGGTGGCCCGCGGACTATGACGGAGAGCCCTTGGTCTCCTTCGAACGCGACCTCGCGCGTCACCTCGGTATCGGCATCGGGGATCAGGTCACGGTCAACGTGCTGGGACGGAATCTCACGGCCCGCATCGCCAACCTGCGTGAGGTGAAATGGGAAAGCCTCACGCTCAATTTCGTCATGGTGTTTTCGCCCAACGCCCTCAAGGGAGCCCCCCACAATCTGCTGGCCACTGTCAGCCTCCCGCCGGGCACGCCTGTCGCAACCGAAGCCCAGCTCGGCAGGGCGGTCGGCAAGGCGTTCCCGGCGGTCACCGTCATTCGCGTCAAGGACGCGCTCAATGCAGCAACCGCCATTCTGGAGAAGGTGATGGTGGCCGTGCGCGTCGCCGGCGCCGTGACACTGATCGCCGGTGCATTGGTGCTGGCAGGTGCACTCGCCACCGCGCAGCGCCGGCGCGTGTTGGAAGCCGTGGTGCTGAAGGTGCTGGGTGCAACCCGCCGCCGGGTGCTCGTCTCGCACGCTGTCGAATATCTGCTGCTGGCCGTCGTCGCCGCGCTGTTCGCGGTAGGCCTCGGCGCCTTCGCCGCCTGGATCGCCGTTCAGGAGGTCATGAAAATCCCCTTCAGTTTCAGCCTGGACGCTGTGCTGAAGGCGCTGGCGGTAGCGGTCGGTTTGGTGCTGGCCTTCGGGGCGTTCGGCACCTGGGCGGTGCTGCGGGCCAAGCCCGCTCAAACGCTGAGATCGCAATAATTGCGTAGATTTAACTTCGACCGGATGTCGCGATACCTAGGTATTTTCTCGATCACTCAAGATTAACATTCCAGCCGAATTGCCTTATGAATGGACCCAATTGTACGGCAAATTGAGAGTGCCGCCATGAACTCTTGAAAGCGGGTGGCACGGTTCCAATATGCCGTAGGCAAATCGAGTTTGCGCTAGAAGTCTTTAAGGGGACTCCATCACGATGGCACAGTTTGACAGCAGATATACGCAACCGACGACGGTCGGCCGGGCCGACGTCGACGAAGGTCTGCGTTCATACATGCTGGGCGTCTACAACTATATGGCGGCCGGCGTTGCGCTCACCGGTATCGTCGCATACCTCGTGTTCTCGCTTGCGGTCACGAACGATCCGTCCGCTGCGGCCGCGACCCTGCGTAACGGCATGGGTCTCACCTCTTTCGGCGTGGCCATCTACACCAGCCCGCTGAAGTGGGTGCTGTTCCTTGCGCCCCTCGCATTCGTGTTCTTCTTCTCGTTCCGCGCTCACGCCATGAGCGTCGGCGCAGCCCAGACGTCGTTCTGGATCTACGCCGCCCTCGTCGGCGCGTCCCTCTCGTCGATCCTGCTGGTCTTCACCAGCACGTCGATCGCCAACGTGTTCTTCATCTCGGCCGCTACCTTCGCGAGCCTGAGCGTCTGGGGCTACACGACGAAGCGGGACATCTCCGGCTGGGGTTCGTTCCTGTTCATGGGCCTGATCGGCGTCATCATCGCCAGCATCGTGAACATCTTCACGCAGTCGAGCGCGATGAGCTTCGCGATCTCCGTGATCGGCGTTCTCGTCTTCGCGGGCTTCACCGCTTACGACACGCAGCGCATCAAGGACACCTACTTCGAGGTGGCCGGCAATGCGGAAGCCGCCGCCAAGGCCTCGATCTTCGGCGCGCTCTCGCTCTACCAGGACTTCGTGGGCCTGTTCGTCAACCTGCTGTCGCTCATGGGTAACCGCGAGTAAGCACAAGCCCCGGAACACCACCCTGCAAATGGAAAGGGCCTCGCCATCCGGCGGGGCCCTTTCTGTTTGTCGAGACCGGCCTGACGGGGCGGGCCGAACGGGCGAGTGCGTCAACGCCCGAGCTTGAGGGTCTCGCAGACCGAGAGCACGCGCTGAAGCTCATGCCCTCTCTTCAGGATCACGCCGCTCCTCAGCACCACGCTGTAGGCGCCTTGCCGGCGGGCGAGCCGCGGACATTTCTCCACCTGGAGCAAAGGATACTCGGAGGTCCGCTGGAAGATGGCGAACACAGCCTTCTCGCGCCCCATGTCGAGGGCATAGTCGCGCCACTCGCCAGCCGCCACCTTGCGCGCGTACACGGCCAGGATCGCATCCAGCTCGGCACGATTGAACGCCACGACGGGCGAGCTGCTTCGGGAAGGGGATGAGGACGATAAGCTGCGATGAGCTTGGCTATGCGCGTAGAGGCCCGGCTCACGCGGGCGGAAACGTATGGGGTCGGATTCGCTCAAGGGCGCCTCCCTTTGATCAGAAGGTATGATCGCACGGGTCCGAAATTTTTCAAGACGGTCCGCGCCAACATTTCACATCGCTGCCACAAAGCGTCCTTCGCCAAGTCTCATTGATGCGTAGAGTGGGAAACAACAGCGTCCCGGCCCGGTCCATCTCCGTCTCGGATTTACTGCCCCCAAGCCCCCAATCCGAGGCCAATCTCCCTGGACCGGGCCATTTTTCTTTTTTCCCTCCCGCACAGAAATTCCTCCGTGACGTCAGATTGACGTCGCGTTTGCGCCCTGCGCGCGCCCACAATCGCATCCAGACTTTCCGATGTTGACCCCCGCCCGGTTGCCTCGGCGGATCGGACCTCCGAGCCCCCGGTCTGGTCTGCGTCCGGCAGCCGGGCGGACAACTCCCCTCCTCCCCTCCTCCAATCTTCCTCTCGTCCCGGGCTGACGGGCCGGCTTCAAGCCGGCCCCGATCCCATTTGCGTGAAGCGCGCCATCAATTGACGCACGTCTTTGCGCGGGGCCCCGCAATCCGCTATCGATCCGGGGCTCGGACTTCACGAAAGAAGGATTTGGATCATGGCAAAGGCAGCCGGCCCGAAGAAGAACGCGGACAAAGCGGCGCAGAACCCGCTGCTCAAGCCCTGGCGCACGCCATTCAAGGCGCCGCCGTTCGCTTCGATCGAGCCGCGCCACTTCCGCCCCGCTTTCGATGCCGCCCTGAAGGAGCACAAGAAGGAGCTGGCCGAGATAGCGGGACGTGCAGCCAAGCCCACCTTTGCGAACACCATCGTGGCGCTCGAAAAGAGCGGCGTGTTGCTCACCAAGGTCGCCGACGTCTTCTTCAATCTCACGAGCGCCGACACCAACGCGGCGCTTCAGGCGATCGAGCGTGAACTCTCTCCGCGCCTCGCCAAACACCAGAGCGCGATGATGCTCGACCGTCGCCTGTTTCTTCGCATCGCCGACCTCTATGAGCGTCGCGACGATCTCGGCCTCGATGCCGAGGGCCTGCGCCTGCTGGAGCGCACGTACAAGAGCTTCGTCCGTGCCGGCGCGAAGCTTGGCGCGAAGGCACGCAAGCGCATCGCCGAGATCAACACCGAGCTTGCCACGCTGGGCACGTCCTTCAATCAGAACGTGCTCGCGGATGAGCAGGCCTGGCATCTGTTTCTGGACGGTGACCGCGATCTCGATGGTCTTCCCGGCTCCGTGCGCGACGCTGCGGCCCAGGCTGCCGTCTCGCTCGGCAAGCCCGGCAGCTACGCCATCACGCTGGCTCGCTCCAGCGTTGAGCCGTTCCTTCAGTTCTCTGCGCGCCGGGATCTGCGCGAGGAAGCCTGGAAAGCTTGGATCAAGCGCGGCGAGCTTGGCGGCAAGACCGACAACCGCGCCATCGTCGTCCGGATGATGGAGCTTCGCAGCGAGCTGGCCCATCTCCTCGGCTACGAGACGTTCGCGGCCTACGTGCTGGACGACACGATGGCCAAGACACCGGCCAGCGTCCGCGCCCTCCTCGACAAGGTGTGGCCCCCTGCCCTTCGACGGGCCCGCGAGGAGAAGGCCGCGCTCGAAAAGCGCGCGCGGTCCGAAGGCGGCAACTTCAAGATCGCGGCCTGGGACTGGCGCTACTACGCCGAGAAGGAGCGCAAGGCCCGCTACGATCTCGATGAGGCCGAGGTCCGCTCCTATCTGGTCTTGGAGAACGTGCTCGCCGCTGCCTTCGATACCGCGGGCAAGCTGTTCGGCCTCGTGTTCGAGGAGCGCACCGACGTGCCCGTCTATCATGAGGACGTGCGTGCGTGGGAGGTGAAGACCAAGGCGGGCGAGCACGTGGGTCTCTTCTACGGCGACTACTATGCGCGGCCTTCGAAGCGTTCGGGCGCCTGGATGTCGTCTTATCGTGGCCAGCACAAGCTGACGGGCAGCGTGCGCCCCATCGTCGTCAACGTGATGAGCGTCGCCCGCGGCGCGCCCGGCACGCCGGCGCTGCTCTCCTTCGACGATGCGCGCACCCTGTTCCACGAGCTGGGGCACGGGCTGCATGGCCTGCTGTCGGATGTGACCTATCCTTCGCTCGCCATGACCAACGTGCTGCACGATTTCGTGGAGCTGCCCTCGCAGCTTTACGAGCACTGGCTGTCCGAGCCAGAGGTGCTGAAGCGTTTCGCTCTCCATGCCAAGACAGGCAAGCCAATGCCCGAGCGAATCCTGAAGCAGCTCGAGGCCGCACGCACGTTCAACCAGGGCTTCCAGACGGTCGAGTACACGGCCTCCACCTTGCTCGATCTCGAGCTGCATTCGCTGACGGACACGAAGGGGCTCGACGTCGACGCCTTCGAAAGCGAGATCCTGGCGCGCATCGGCATGCCGGCCGAGATCGTACCGCGCCATCGTATCCCGCATTTCCAGCACATCATCGGCGGCTATGCGGCGGGCTACTACAGCTACCTGTGGTCTGAGGTGATGGACGCCGACGCCTTCGCGGCCTTCAAGGAGGCAGGCAACATCTACGACCGCAAAACCGCGAACAAGCTCAAGGCCAATATCTACGCGGCCGGAAACCGGCAGGATGCACTCGACGCCTACGTCGCATTCCGCGGCCGCCCGCCGGAGATCGAAGGGCTGCTGAAGAAGCGCGGGCTTACTTGAGCGCGCGCAATAGTGCATCCGGCGCCAAGAGGCGAGGCGTAGCGAACGCCTCGAGATCCGGCGCACGTGTCCGTGTCGAGATACCGGCATCCGCAGGTGTGACGGAGTTGCGATAGCGCCCCGCCAACCCCACACCGTCATCCCGGCGAAGGCCTGGATCCAGACGCATCTCAGGCATGCTCCGAGCCTTCACCGCCGCGAGGAATGAGAGACCAGGCATCAGAAACAATTACGCGCCAGACCGGAGGGTCTGGCGCGTAAAGACGTGTAAAGCGTGAAAGCTGAAGTAACCCGGCTCAGCCCGCCTTGCGGTTCTGCCGGTTCGTGATCAGGTCGTCGACCACGGACGGATCGGCCAGCGTCGACGTATCGCCGAGGCTACCGAATTCGTCCTCGGCGATCTTGCGCAGAATGCGGCGCATGATCTTGCCCGAGCGCGTCTTGGGCAAGCCCGGCGCGAACTGTACCACGTCGGGAGAGGCGATCGGCCCGATCTCGCGGCGCACGTGCTGCACGAGCTCCTTGCGCAGCTCCTCCGAGGGGTGCTCGCCCACATTGAGGGTCACGTAGCAGTAGATGCCCTGGCCCTTGAGGTCGTGCGGGTAGCCGACCACGGCCGCTTCCGCGACCTTGGGATGGCACACGAGCGCGCTTTCCACTTCCGCCGTGCCCATGCGGTGTCCCGAGACGTTGATCACGTCGTCCACGCGGCCGGTGATCCAGTAGTAGCCGTCCTCGTCGCGCCGGCATCCGTCGCCGGTGAAGTACGTGCCGGGATAGGTGCTGAAGTAGGTCTGTACGAAGCGGTCGTGATCTCCGAACAGGGTGCGCGCCTGGCCGGGCCAGCTATCGAGAATGACGAGATTGCCCTGCGCCGCGCCTTGGAGCACGGCGCCCTTGTCGTCGACCAGCGCCGGCTGCACGCCGAAGAACGGAAGCGTGGCCGAGCCGGGCTTCTGCGCAATGGCGCCGGGCAGCGGCGTGATCAGGATGCCGCCGGTCTCGGTCTGCCACCAGGTGTCCACGATGGGGCAGCGCTGCTCGCCGACCACACGGTAGTACCACTCCCAAGCTTCGGGATTGATCGGCTCGCCGACGCTGCCGAGCAGGCGGAGAGACGAGCGGTCCGAGCGCTTCACCAAATCGTCGCCCGCGCCCATGAGAGAGCGGATCGCAGTCGGTGCCGTGTAGAAGGTGTTGACCTTCCACTTGTCGACAACGTCCCAGAAGCGCGACGGCGTCGGATAGGTCGGTACGCCCTCGAACATCACCGTGGTCGCGCCGTTTGCGAGCGGTCCGTACAGGATGTAGCTGTGGCCGGTCACCCAACCCACGTCGGCGGTGCACCAGTAGATGTCGCCGGGATGGTAATCGAATACGTACTGGTGCGTCATGGACGCAAACAGCAGGTAGCCGCCTGAGGTGTGCACCACGCCCTTGGGCTTTCCGGTGGAGCCGGAGGTGTAGAGGATGAACAGCGGATGCTCGGCCTCGACCTCGACGGGCGGGCAGTCGGCCGACACCTTGGTGACTTCGTCATGGAACCAAAGATCGCGCCCTTCGGTCCAGGCGACCGCGTTGCCTGTGCGGCGCACGACGAGCACCTTCTCGTCACCCTTCGCGCACTTCTTGAGCGCCTCGTCTGTGTTCTTCTTCAGCGGCACCGGCTTGCCGCCGCGCAGGCCTTCGTCGGCCGTGATGATGAACT
>VFQR01000131.1_pt1 | contig 171665 bp, 169 predicted proteins | sample 3512321 | NCBI WGS metagenome assembly VFQR01 (sample SAMN10412374, study PRJNA504923) | tailings metagenome | isolation source: Relicate 3 Philex TSF1 revegetated site | place: Philippines: Tuba, Benguet | collected 2017-08-29
TCCGGAGGTCTTCGCTACTTCACACGTTCACAACGTCCCGGGTCGTTACACCTAGCGGTCGCGCATCCAGGCGGCGCCGGGGCTGCCATCGGCGGGCATCCAGGTGGTGCTCGTACGGTCAGAAGGAAGCGGTGCGGGCGAACGCGCCCCCGCGATCGGCCCGGAAGGAACCGTCATGCGCAACACTCCCCCGAACCCGTCGGAGATTCGCGAGGCTCTCGAGAACCTCCGCGATGCCGTCATGGCGCGCAGCAGCGGCGGGCCGTCGGGCTGGAGCGCCTGGGGTAGCCGCGGCGCGGGCGGCGGGCGCGGCGACCTGCGCACAGCGGTGCTCTCGGCGCTCGGCGGCGAGGCGAAGAACGGCCACCAGATCATGCAGGCGATTGCTGCGGTGAGCGGCGGCACCTGGATGCCCTCCGCGGGCGAGGTGTACCCGATGTTGCAGCAGCTCAGCGACGAGGGGCTGATCACTGCCCGCGTCGAAGGCGAGCGCACGGTGTACACCCTCACCGAGGCGGGCCGCGAGGCCGCGGCCGCCGCGCACGAGGCGGCGAGCGGCGCGGGCAGCGAGGGCCGTGACGCTAGCGGACGCGCGGGCTGGAAGCGCCCCGACTGGGACATGAGCGAGCTCGTCGACCGCATGAGCGGCCGCTGGAACGACCACCGTGCTGAGCACACCACTGCCGTACCCCGCGCCGGAGCGAAGCTCGCCCAGGCTGCCGCGCAGGTCGCGAGCACTGGCACGAGGGAGCAACAGGAGCGCGCCGCGGCCCTGCTCGACGAGACGCGCCGCAAGCTCTACGCGATCCTCGCCGAGGACTAGCGGGGTGGCACCCGGAGCAAACCGGGCTCTCCGGGCGCGCTACCGCCGCATCATGCGTTTCGCGGCGCGAGCGCTCGCGCAAGCGTGGTGGTTCGAACTCGCGCTGCCGCGATTCGGGCTCGCGCGTCTCGCGGCGAGAGGCCGCATCCGTCGTTTGCAGAAGCTGTCGCGCCGATTCCACGATCTCGCGGCCGACCTTGGCGGGCTCATGATTAAGGTCGGGCAGTTTCTGTCATCCCGACTCGACATCCTGCCGCCCGAGATCACTCGCGAACTCGAGGGGCTCCAGGACGAGGTGGCGCCCGAGCCGCTGGAGGCGATCGTGGCGCAGGTCGAGCGCGAGCTGGGCATCCCGCTCGAGCGCGCGTTCGCGTCGTTCGAGACCGCGCCGATCGCTGCCGCCTCGCTCGGCCAGGCGCACCGGGCGCGACTGTCACCCGGCATCGCCGCCGACCTCGGGCTCGGGAACGTCGTGGTGAAGGTGCTGCGCCCGGGCATCGAGCAGATCGTCGAGGTCGACCTCGCGGCATTACGGCGGGTGGGTCGCTGGCTGTCGCGCGTGCGGCTGGTCAACCGGCGGGCGGATGCTCCCGCCCTCGTCGAGGAGTTCGCCGCCACGAGCCTCGCCGAGATTGACTACCGCACCGAGGCCGGGCACGTCGAGCGCTTCGCCGCCGACTTCGCCGCCGACCCGCGCGTCGGCACGCCGACCGTGGTGTGGGAGCGCAGCGCCCGCCGCGTGCTCACCCTCAGCGATGTGACCGCGATCAAGATCACCGACGTCGAGGCGCTGCTGGCGGCGGGCATCGACCCGAACGCGGTCGCCGCTGAGCTGGCGCGCGCGACGTTTGAGCAGATCTTCGTCGCTGGGTTCTTCCACGCCGACCCGCACCCCGGCAACATCTTCGTCACGCCCGGCGGTGAAGGCGGCTTCGCCCTCACCTACATCGACTTCGGCATGATGGGCGAGATTCCCGACGACCTGCGGCAGGGGTTGCAGCAGTTCATCTTCGCCGTCGCCGCGCGCGACGCCCGTGGCTGGGTTGTCGCGACGCAGCGCCTCGGGGTGCTGCTGCCGAGCGCCGACACGGTCGAGCTCGAGCGCGCCATCACAGCCCTCTTCGACCGCTTCGGCGGAATGGGTGTGGCCGAGCTGACGCGCATCGACCCCCGCGAGCTCGAGCAGTTCGCGCTGCAGTTCAGCGAGCTCGTGCGCACCCTGCCGTTCCAGCTGCCCGAGAACTACCTGCTGCTCGTGCGCACCATCTCGCTCATCTCGGGCGTCACGAGCGCGCTCAACCGCGACTTCAATATGTGGGACGCCGTCGACCCCTTCGCCCGCACGCTGCTCAACGGGGGCGGAGCATCCACCCTGCGGTCGGTCGGCCGCGAGGGCCTCGCCATTCTCTCGGCGCTCGCGCGCCTCCCCCAACGACTGGATGCTCTCGCCACCCGCCTCGACCGCGGCGAGCTCGCCACCCGCAGCCCCGAAGTCGAGCAGCGCCTGCGCGTGCTCGACGGCAGTGTGCGCCGCGCGACCTCGGCCGTGCTCTTCGCCGCCCTGCTGATCGGCGGCGTGCTGCTGCGCCCGAGCGATGAGGTGCTCAGCTGGGTGCTGCTGGGGGCGTCAGCGCTGCCCCTGCTGCACGCCGTGCTGCCCTGGCGGCTGCGGTGAGCGCCCCCGAGGTCAACGCGGGCTGCTGACCTCGTCGATGAGGCGCTCGACGTCGGCCGGCGAGCGCAGGTAGACGCCATCGGTCAGGCGCGGGCTGCCGCCCAGCGAGGGCTTGTGCGGCTGGCGGTCGGGCCACGCATCGGCATCGGGCAGGATGGCCGCGGCATAGAGGCCGCGCGACGTGGGCTTGAACGAGACCGCGATGCGGCCATCCGCGTAGAACGGTGCGTAGCCGCGGCAGGGCTGCAAGGTCAGCGCCGTGTCGTGCGCGGCCGCAACAGCCCGGTCGAACAGCGGGCGCTGGTCAGGGAACTTCGCGAACAGCTGCTCGACCAGATCGTCGGGCGCGTCGTAGTGGTTGGAGCCGAGCGTCACCTCGGCCACGGTCATGGCCTGAATGCGTCCGAGGCCGTGCTCGAGCAGCCGCGCTTCGGCGACCTTCCGATCGGTGATCCCATCCTCGGCCAGCACCGCCTGCCATTCGGCGAGGTCTTTGCCCGACTTGCGCTTGAGGTTGGCGATGATCGCTTCCCCCATCGCCTTGGGTCCGAGTGCCACTGCGGGGCTCCTTTCGTGACGGCGTGCGGTCTCATCCGAACTGCAACGCTAGGTCGAGAGCCGGTCGCCGCCATAGAACGGAAGCGACATGTTTCGCCATTCGGCGGGCGTGCGACCGGTCAGCCGCCGGCACTGGCGCGCGTAGTGCGAGCCGTCGGCGTACAGGCCGAGCGCGTTCGAGCCACGGCGCTCGCGGTCGGCGCGCAGCGTCGCCGCGAGCCGCTCGACAGCCGCGATCTGGGTCAGCGACTGCCCGGCGAACCGCAGCATGAGCCGCTGCACCCGTCGGTCGGCCGACGGCAGCGGCTCGCCACCGAGTCGGTGCTGCCACCAGAGCCGCTCGAACTCGCGCTCGTCGGGCGTCGCCGTCAGGCTGGCCCGCAGATCGTGCAGCAGCGAGAGCGAGCTGCGATCATCCGCTTCGTCATCGAACAGGCGAAGGGCGGGGTGATCGGATGCTCGCAGCACCTTTCCCCGCAGCTGGGCAGGTGGCCCGAGCATGGCCTTGACCCAGTTCGGAGCTAACGACCAGATCGCCACGACATCGTCGAGCACGACGACACTCGGGTGGGGCGGAAGAGCGACTGTCTCGGCTCGACCATCGGGCATGGTGAAGGCGACGACCGCATCGCTGCTCGGCAGGAAGCCGATCGGGCCGCGCTCGACGCGCTCGGCCCGCAGCAGGTACGGCACGGGGCGGCGGTCGGGAAGCACATCTCATTCTGCTGGCCGGGTGAACGACGGAGCGTGGCCGCGTTTAGTGAATTGTGATTTACTAACCACATGGCGCGACCTCGCACGCTCAGCGACGATGAGCTGCTCGACCGCATCGACGCCGCGCTGTCGGCGCGGGTAGCGCAGGCGACCCCGGGCTCCTGGAGCCTGCATGATGTCGGCCCCGTCGTCGGCATGTCGCCGGCCGGGCTGCTCAAGCGCTTCGGCTCGAAAGACGGGCTGCTGCACGCGCTGGCGCGGCGCTGGATCGCGCGCATCCCGACCGTGCCGACGGGCGAGCAGCTGGCGCTCGACGAGCTGCGCGCGTACGTGTCCACGTCGTTCGGGGCACCCTCCAATGCTGCGGCTGTCTACGCGCTGGGCGAGGTTCTCGGAGACCTGCGCTCGCCCACGCTGACCGCCGCGCTGCGCGAGGGCTGGGCTGCGCAGGCCCGCTACCTCGAGCAGCTGCTGCGTCAGCTCGACCTCCCGCGCCTGCCCAACGCCCACCACGGCGCTCTGCTGCTGCTCGACGCCCTGCACGGAAGCCTGTTTCGGCACGCCGCCGCCCTCGAGCCCACCCCCGCAACCGCCACCCTCGACCGACTGCTGGAGACCTGGAGATGACCGAGACCCCCACCACCCGACCATGGCGCGGCTGCGTCTTCATCGGCGTGAGCCTCGACGGCTTCATCGCCCGCCCCGACGGCGATCTGTCATGGCTCACCGACCCACCGGCGCGCGAGCACGCGATCACGGCAGCGAGCGCCGGCGCCCCCACCGCGCACACCCCAGCGCTCGCGTGGGAGACGTTCTTCCCCACGATCGACACCCTGCTGATCGGGCGGCATACCTACGAGACCGTGCTGACCTTCGACCCGTGGCCGTTCGAGGGCAAGGCCGTCGTTGTGCTCAGTGCCGAGCTGGTCACCGACGACGAGCGCGTCACCGTCGCGCGGTCGCTCGACGAGGCCCGGAGCATCCTGACCGACAGCGGCACACGGCGGGTCTACGTCGACGGCGGGCAGACGATCCAAGCGTTTCTGGCGGCCGGGCTCATCGACGAAGTGACCGTGTCGATCGCCCCCGTGCTGATCGGCCGCGGGCGCCGCCTGTTCGGCGACCTGGATCGCGACGTGCTGCTGTCGCTACGCGGGGTGCACGCCACACCAGACGACGGGCTCGTGCGCGTGACGTACGACGTCATCTCTGCCAGCGTTGCCTCATAGCGACGTACGTCATCGTCGTTCCGAGCGGCATCATGCGGGTCACCGACGGCAAGCAGGATCAGGTGGTCGAGCGGGCCCGCCGCGTCTCGGTCGCGTGGCCGACCTGCGCAGCACGGGTCATCGCGCCGGAGCTCAACTCGGCACGAACGATGCACTCATCACAGAGACTCGCCTGGCCCACGACCTGAAGTCGCTCAGCACCCACGGCGACGTCGCACACACCGAACGCCACTGCAGCCTTCGACGGCGGAGCGACAACGGCACCTGACCTCCAGAGAGCATACGCGGTACTCAATCAGCATCGCGTCGCGACAGAGAGCCGACTGCGGGACTCGAACCCGCAACCGCCCGATTACAAGTCGGGTGCGCTACCAATTGCGCCAAGTCGGCAGAGCCGCGTGCGGCTCACCCCCCAGGGTAGCGGTGCTACGGGGTGGGGGTCGGCGAGGGTGTGGGCGTCGGAGTTGGGTTGGTCGAGAATTCGTCTCCGGCGGCCTGCAACACGAACTGGGCGAAGTCTTCTTGCACAAAGGGGTAGCGGTACTCGAAGCGCTTGCCATTCACGAAGATGGTGGGAGTGCCTTCGATGCGATCGACGGCCACGTTGCGAATAGCCAGCGGGCCGGTCAGTGCGCGGTCGGTCGCGTCGCGCACCCACGATGCGAAGGTCCGATCGCGGATGCACCGCTCGACGGTGGGCGCCGTGGCACCGGCGTCGCCCGCGAGTTCGATGAGTCGATCGTCGTCGAGGCCCGGCGTTCCTTCCTCGGGCTGTTCGGCGAAAAGGCTGGCGTTGAAGTCAAAGAATGCTGCCGGGTCTCGATCGGCGACACACGCGGCCGCATTCGCCGCTCGAAGCGAGTACTCGGTTCCCGCAGAACGACCGCTGAGGATCGCAATCGGTCGGTATTCGACGGTCGCGGCGCCGGAAGCGATGAGGGTTTCGATGAAGGCGCCATTGGTAGCTTCGAACTCACCGCAAATGGGGCAGAGATAGTCGACGACGATCTGAATGTCGACGACACCGGTCGGGTTCGCTTCGGAGATGATCGGGTCGTCGCCGGCAGGAAGCGCAGCGGTGGGGACAACAGCAAAGTCGGCGCCGATCCGCACACCGTCGCTCGCCATGTTGCGGGGGCCGGGACCCGCCGGCCGTACCGAGTTGATCAGCACCAGCGCGATAACGGCGACGATCGCGACCGCCGCGACGGCGACGCCACCTTGCAGCAACCAGCGGTTGCGGCGCTCCTTTTTCTGCTGCTCTTCGCGCAGTTGGCGGGCCTTCTCGCGGGCTTCCGCGCGTCGCTGATTCTTCGACGCGCGTTCGTGCGCCGAGCGATGCTCGTTCATGCGACCTCATTCATCCCGGGATGCCCTCACCCCGGTTACACGGTGAAGGGCGCTCTGCGCGCCCTCGGTCGATAGTACGACGACTGTCTGAAGATGGCATACTGACCTCCAGCGGCCAATGACGTCCGCGTCGCCACACGGCACATCCATTCACGACGGATCGTCCGGCACGTACCTGCCGGTGAAGGAGAAGAACAGCATGGCAACAGTGACCTTCGACAAGGCCACCCGTCTCTACCCGGGCTCGACGGTTCCCGCCGTTGATGCTCTCGACCTCCACATCGCTGATGGCGAGTTTTTGGTTCTGGTCGGCCCCTCCGGTTGCGGAAAGTCAACCTCGCTGCGCATGCTCGCTGGCCTCGAAGAGGTCAACGACGGCAACATTCTGATCGGTGACCGCAACGTGACCGATGTGCCGCCGAAAGACCGCGACATCGCGATGGTCTTCCAGAACTACGCGCTGTACCCGCACATGACGGTCGCCGAGAACATGGGCTTCGCGCTCAAGATCGCCGGCGTCGGCAAAGACGAGCGCGCCAGCCGCGTGCTGGAGGCCGCGAAGCTGCTCGACCTCGAGCCGTACCTCGACCGCAAGCCGAAGGCCCTCTCGGGTGGTCAGCGTCAGCGCGTTGCCATGGGCCGCGCAATCGTCCGGCAGCCCCAGGTCTTCCTCATGGACGAGCCGCTGTCGAACCTCGACGCCAAGCTGCGCGTACAGACGCGTACCCAGATCGCCTCGCTGCAGCGCCGCCTCGGCGTCACGACGGTCTACGTCACGCACGACCAGACCGAGGCGCTCACGATGGGCGACCGCATCGCAGTGCTGAAAGACGGCATTCTGCAGCAGGTCGGCACCCCCCGCGAGCTCTACGAAACGCCGAACAACATCTTTGTTGCGGGCTTCATCGGTTCGCCCGCAATGAACCTGTTCCCGGCTGACGTCACCGACGGTGGAGTTACCTTCGGTACCGCCGTGGCTCCGGTGGCCCGCGACGTGCTCGCCTCGACCTCCGAGAAGAGCGTGACCGTCGGCGTACGCCCGGAAGACCTCATCGTAAAGGAAAAGGGCGAGGGCCTTGCGGTCACCGTCGACATCGTCGAAGAGCTTGGTGCTGACGGCTACCTGTATGGCAACGCTGAGGTCAACGGCCAGCGTGTTGACATCGTCGCTCGCGTCGATGGCCGCGCGCACCCACACAGCGGTGACACGGTCTACCTCACCCCCGAGCCGAAGCACGTGCACGTGTTCGACACCGCTTCGGGCGCGCGCCTCAACAAGGAGCCGATCGCGAGCTGATCGCGGAAAGCCTCGATGGCGAGGGCGGGCGTGCCGACCGGGTGCGCCCGCCCTCGTCTCGTTCTGGGGCCTGAGCCCGCATCCGGAATCGCTGACTGGAGACCCGCATGAGCGCTTCGCTCTCGATCACCTCGGCCGTGACCGACCCGGCCCTGCTCGACCTGCCTTGGCACCTGCCGCTCGAGCTGTGGCCGGATGACACGATCGCGTCGCTGCCGAAGGGCATCTCGCGGCACCTCGTCCGTTTCGTGCACCTTGGCGAAGTCGTCGTGGCAGTGAAGGAGACAACTGAGGAGATGGCGCGGCGCGAATACGAGATGCTGCGCACGCTGCAACGTCTCGACATTCCGTGCGTCGAGCCGGCGGCCGTCATCACCGGGCGCGTCGCCGACGACGGCGAGCAGCTTCAACCAGTGCTCGTCACGCGGCATCTGCGGTTCTCGCTGCCGTATCGCGCGCTCTACTCGCAGACCCTGCGGCCCGACACCGCGACCCGGCTCGTCGACGCCCTCGCTCTACTCATGGTGCGGCTACACATCGTCGGCTTCTTCTGGGGCGACGTTTCGCTCTCGAACACGCTTTTCCGTCGTGACGCGGGAGCATTCGCGGCCTACCTCGTCGACGCCGAGACGGGTCAGCTGTACGAAGGTGGTCTCTCGAACGGTCAGCGCGAGAACGACCTCGAGATCGCCCGCGTCAATATTGCGGGCGAGCTGCTTGACCTGGAGGCGGGCGGGCGTCTCGACGAGAGCATCGACGCCATCGAGACGAGCAACGGCATCATTGACTCGTATCGGTCGCTGTGGAAGGAACTCACCGGGTGGGAGTCGTTCGACCGCTCGGAGCGCTGGCGCATCAACCAGCGGGTCGAGCGACTCAACGACCTCGGCTTTGACATTGAAGAGCTCGCGATCACCACGGACGGCGACAGCACGCAGGTGCGCATCCGTCCGAAGGTGGTGGATGCTGGCCACCACTCGCGCCGCCTGCTGCGGTTGACCGGCATCGACGCGGAGGAGAACCAGGCACGACGGTTGCTGAATGACCTCGACGCTTACGCCGCGCAGAACTACCCAGCGCGCGACGGCGACGAAGAGGTTGTTGCCCATGAGTGGCTCGTGCGCGTATTTGAGCCCGTCATCCGCGCGGTGCCGAAAGACCTGCGGGGCAAGCTCGAGGGTCCCGAGCTCTTCCACCAGTTGCTCGAGCACCGCTGGTACCGGTCGCAGGACGAGGGTCGGGCGATTCCGCTGGCCGAGGCCCTGAGCTCGTACATCGACACCGTGCTGCGGCACCGTCGCGATGAGGCGACGATGATCGCCCCCGTGACCGAGACCCTGTCGCTGCCCGTGCTGGACACGAGCGAGATCGAGATCGTCGAGGGCGACGAACTGCCCCGCGGCAGCTGGCGCGACAAGGTCTGACGGCTACAGGTTCTTGACCGCGGTCAGCACCTTCGTCAGCGAGTCTTTCGCGTCACCGAACAGCAGGGTCGTCTGCGGCTCGAACAGCAGGTCGTTCTCGATGCCGGCAAACCCGGGGCGCATCGAGCGCTTGAGGAACACGACCTGGCGGGCGGCCGCGACGTCGAGGATCGGCATGCCGTAGATGGGCGAGCCGGGGGTCGTCTTCGCGGCTGGGTTGACCACGTCGTTGGCCCCGACGACGAGCGCGACGTCGGCGTTCTTGAACTGAGGGTTGACCTCGTCCATTTCGCTCAGCACCTCGTAGGGCACGTTCGCCTCGGCGAGCAGCACGTTCATGTGCCCGGGCATGCGACCGGCGACGGGGTGGATGCCGAACACGACCTCGATGCCTTTCGACTCGAGCGTCGACGCGAGCTCGGCCATGGTGTGCTGGGCCTGGGCGACGGCGAGCCCGTAGCCCGGCACGACGATGACCCGCTGCGCGTAACCGAGCAGGATCGCGACATCCTCAGCGCTGGAGCTGCGCACGGGACGGTCGCTCTGCGCCGTCGACCCGGCGGTCGAGCTGCCGCGGAACGCCCCGAACAGGGTGCCGGTCACGCTGCGCCCCATCGCCTTGGCCATCTCGCGCGTCAAGATCGATCCGGATGCGCCGACCAGGGTGCCTGCGACGAGCAGCAGCGTATTGCCGAGGACGAGGCCTGAGGCGGCGACCGCGAGGCCAGTGCCGGCGTTCAGCAGCGAGATGACGATGGGAACGTCGGCGCCCCCAACAGGTAGCACCAGCAGGACGCCAAGCACGAGACCGACGGCGAGAGCTGCGACCGCCGCGATCGGCTTGAGGCCGCCGAGTCCGAGGGCGGCAAGCGTCGCGTCATCGAGCACGATCACCACGGCACTTGCGAGACCGACCAGCACCAGCAGCACGATCAGCGCGGCCTGGCCCGGGAAGACGATCGGGCGGGTCGGCATGAGCTCCTGCAACTTGAGGAAGGTGATGACCGAGCCCGAGAATGAGATCGAACCGATGAGCAGGGTGAACGCGACCGCGACGAAGGCACCGATCGTCGTGCTGACCTCGAGCTCGAGCAGGGCGACGAGCGCGGCGGCCCCGCCGCCGACGCCGTTGAACAGGGCGACGAGCTGCGGCATCTGGGTCATCTTGACCAGGCGCGAGGCGGGGACGGCGATGATGGTGCCCACCGCGATGACCGCCAAGATCAGGGCCAGGTTGTCGAGGTCGGTGGAAAGGAAGACGACGACCATGGCGAGCACGGCACCAACCGCGCCGATCAGGTTTCCTCGCCGTGCCGTCTTCGGCGAGCCGAGGCCCTTGAGCGCCAGGATGAAGCAGACTGCGGCAACGAGGTAGAGCAGGGCCGCCCACTCGGGTGCGAGCACGTTCACTTGGTCTCCTCCTTGGCCGGCGCGGCAGTGGCCTTACGGCCGCCGAACATCTCGAGCATCCGGTCGGTGACGACGAAGCCGCCGACGAGGTTGATGGTCGCCATGAGCACGGCGACGAGAGCGATGACGAGCACGAGCACGTCATCCGCCTGCCCCGCCACGATGACGGCGCCGACCAGGATGATGCCGTGGATGGCGTTCGCCCCCGACATGAGCGGGGTGTGCAACGTGCTCGACACCTTCGAGACGACCTCGAAGCCGACGAACACCGAGAGCACGAAGAACGTGAGCAGGGTGATGGCGTCCATTACTTGCCGCCCTTCCGGTCAGCGAGGGCCGCGGCCGTCGGCTCGTGCCGCACGACCCCCTCATGGGTGAGACAGGCCCCCGCGACGACCTCGTCGTCGAAGTCGGGGATGAGCGCGCCGTCGCGCGTCATGAGTGCGATCAGGTTCGCGATGTTCTGGCCGAGCAGGCGCGAGGCGTCGAACGGCATCTTTGAGGGAGCATCCTTCATGCCGACGATCGTGACGTGACCGCCCGTCACGGGCACCAGCACATCCTCGCCAGGCTTCGCGCCCTCGACGTTGCCGCCGGTCTCGGCGGCCAGGTCGACGATGATCGAGCCGGGCGCCATGCCCTGCACCATCGATGCCGTGATCAGGCGCGGCGCGGGGCGGCCCGGGATGGCCGCGGTCGTGATGATGATGTCCGACTGCGCCACATAGGGCGCGAGGAGCTCGCGCTGCCGGTCGGCCCGGTCTGCGGCGAGCTCTTTCGCGTAGCCGCCCGCGGCGTCGGCCGCAGCGTCGAGATCGAGATGGATGAACGTTCCGCCCATCGACTGCACTTCGTCGGCCGAGGCCGAGCGCACGTCGTAGGCCGAGACCTTGGCACCGAGGCGCTTCGCCGTCGCGATGGCCTGCAACCCCGCAACGCCGGCGCCGAGCACGAGCACCCGCGCGGGCGGGATCGTGCCGGCCGCGGTCATGAAAAGCGGCAGGAAGCGCGGGAAGCGCATCGCCCCTTCGAGCACGCAGCGGTACCCCGCGACGAGCGCCTGCGAGGTGAGGGCGTCCATCGACTGCGCACGCGAGATGCGCGGAATCAGCTCGAGCGAGAACGCGGTGACCCCGCGATCGGCGAGCGCCTGCACCCCGTCGAGCTCGCTCGCGGGCGAAGCGAAACCGACCGTGATCGCACCCTTGGGCAGCTTCGCGATCGTCTCGCCGTCGAGCGGGCGCACATGCGCCAGCACGTCGACCTTCGATAGCGGGATGCTCGCCGCGAGCTCGGCCCCCGCCTCCGCGTAGGCGGCATCGGGGTAGCCAGCCGCGACGCCCGCGCCCTTCTGCATTGTCACGGCATAGCCAGCCGCGACGTATTGGGCGACAGCCGCGGGAGTGGCCGCCACGCGGCGTTCCCCGTCGATCGGCTCACGCCGGATGGCGATCTTCATGCGGGCTCCCGTTCAGCGCTGAGTGGAGGAGAAACATTGTCAGAGTATCCGCCGAGCGGCCTGCTGGCGGTCATCTTCGCCCTCGCGGTGACGAAAGAATCGACGGTCTTTGCAGGAGCGCAGGAGCGCCGGCTACGGCAGTTGCCAACCGACCGACGCAGCCCCCCGCCGTGCTACGTCGAGCGCTGCCCGTCGCCCCGCAGGGCCCTCATCAGGTGGAGAACATCAACCGCAGACGCGGGTGGGCGCGTCACTCGCTCTGAATCATGGCCCAGGTCGGCGAGTGATTGGTAGGACATTTCGCGACGCCCAATCACGAACCAGATTCCTCGAGCGGGGGCATCGCCGGAGTTGATGTAGAGATGCGGGCGGTTCGCATCGAAACAAAAGGAGTCACCAGGCTCGAGTTGGTAGGTGTCGAAGTCGATGCGCAGAGTCAGTCGTCCTTCAAGAAGCACGCCGTACTCGAGAGCAGCGTGCCGCAGGAGCTTCCCCTCCACCGATGAGGACGCGAAGGGAGCATAGGTGACGAGGAGTGGATCCGCGACGGCGCTGTCCCCGATCGCGAGGCGCTCCCAGGTGACCCCGTTTTCCATCTCAATAACAGGGTTGTCGATGCGCCGTTGGACAACCGAGTCACTCGTGCGACCGTCGCCGGGCACAGGCGACACATCAGCCGACGGCTGCACCCGGGGCGGAAGCGCTGGAGTGATTGAGCGCCCCGTCCCCATCAGTACATCGAGCGAAACCCCGAGGTGGTCGACCAGCGCGAACAGGGTGTTGACGGAGGGCTGTGTCTTGCCGGTCTCAACCTGAGAGAGGAGGCTTGCGGAAACCCCGACAGCGGCGGCCACGGCCCTCAGGCTGAGCTTCTTCGACTCGCGTGCACGGCGAAGTTCTGGACCAAGATCAACCCGCATGGCGTGTGTCCCTTCCGTGCGGAGGCTCCCTCTAGACGACAGTCAGGGTGAACAGCGCCGCTGAGCGAGCATAGCCGACAGAACTGTCTACTCCGAGGTAAACCCAGGTCTTCCCGCGCTGAGGACAGCGTGCGTGTAACGTTCTCGTCGACGCTCCTGAGATGAAGTGACGCTGCACGTGACGATCTCGTCTCTCGACCTACGCATGACGACGATCGCGACTTGGCTTCCGGGTCGAATGCCGCTCGGCACCGGCACCGGCACCGGCACCGGCACCGCCCGGACGCTACCTCTCCGCGCGCCTCCGGGCCACCTCGTACAGCGCCACGCTCGCCGCAATGCCGGCGTTGAGCGACTCGGTCGCCGCCGAGATCGGGATCGACACGATCGCATCGCACGTCTCGGTGACCAGGCGCGACAGCCCCTGGCCCTCGCTGCCGACCACGATGACGAGCGGCCGGTCGGCGAGCTCGAGACCCGGCAGGGCGATGTCGCCGCCGCCGTCGAGGCCGAGCACGAACACCCCCTCGGCCTTGAGCGCCTTGAGCGTCTGCGTCAGGTTCGCCGCCATCGCGACGGGCGTGCGCGCCGCCGCGCCCGCCGAGGTCTTCCACGCCGCGGCCGTCACGCCCACCGAGCGGCGCTGGGGCACGATGACGCCGTGGCCTCCGAACGCGGCCGTCGAGCGGATGATCGCCCCGAGATTGCGCGGGTCGGTCACGCCGTCGAGCGCGACCAGCAGCGGGGTCTGACCGCGGTCGACCGCGCGCGACACCAGGTCGAGCGGATGCGCGTACTGGTACGCCGGCACGGTGATCGCGATGCCCTGGTTGACGGAGTTCTCGCCGGTCAGGCGGTCGAGCTCGGGCCGCATAACCTCGAGCACCGGAATGCCCTTCTTGGTCGCGAGGCTCAGCGCCTCCTTGACGCGGTCGTCCATCTCGACGCGGGCGGCAATGTACAGCGTGCTCGCCGGAACCTTCGCGCGCAGCGCCTCGAGCACCGAGTTGCGGCCGCTGACCACCTCGGTGTCGGCGTTCTTCTTCGGCGAGCGCGCGCGGCTCTGCTGACCGCTTCCGGCGGATGCTCCCCCGCGGCCCTTCGCCGCGGCCAGCCGCTCCTGCGCGGCCTTGCGCTTGCCCGCGGGGTGCCAGCTGCGGTCCTCCGCCTTCGGCGTCGGGCCGCGGCCCTCCAGCGCCTGGCGTCCCTGCCCTCCGGATCCGACGGTCGGGCCCTTCTTCTTCTTGCTTGCGCCGGGGCGCCTAGGGGTGGCCATCGATACTCCAGTCGGTCGTCGTGGGGGTGTCTTCGAGGTGGATGCCGGCGGCGGTCAGCTCGTCGCGGATGCGGTCGGCGGCCGCGAAGTCGCGGGCCGCACGGGCGTCGCGGCGCTCGGCGAGCTTGCCCTCGACGAGAGCAGAGAGAGCGCGTGACGCGGCCGCAGCGACCGCGCCGCTCGGGGCGGCGTCGTCGAGGCCGAGCACCTCGACCATCGCCTCGACCCGCTCAAGCGCGGTGCGCGCGGCTGTCTCGTCGCCGGAATCCAGGGCGCTGTTTCCCGCCCGCACCGTCTCGTGCAGCACGGCGAGGGCCTGGGGAACCGCAAGGTCGTCATCGAGCGCGGCCGCGAAGGCGGGCGGCACGGCGTCGGCGAGCGCCGCCGGCAGCGCGAGCGCAGCATCCCCCGCCAGGCGCGCTCGTGCCCGCCCGCGGAAGGCGCGGATGCGACCGAGGGCCTCGTGCGCCTCGTCGAGCGAGGTCGGCGTGTAGTCGATGGTCGAGCGGTAGTGCGCCGAGCCGAGCCAGTAGCGCACGACCGCCGGCTCGAGCGCGGCGAGCAGGTCGGCGGCGAACACGGAGTTGCCGAGCGACTTCGACATCTTCTGCCCGTCGACGGTCACCAGCCCGTTGTGCACCCAGTGCCGCGCGAAAGCGTGGCCCGCCGCGTGGGACTGTGCGAGCTCGTTCTCGTGGTGCGGAAACCGCAGGTCGAGCCCGCCGCCGTGGATGTCGAAGGCCTCGCCGAGGTAGCGCGCCGCCATCGCGGAGCACTCGATGTGCCAGCCCGGGCGGCCGCTCCCCCACGGCGACGCCCAGTGCGCGCTCGCGGGCTCGTCGGCCTTGGCACCCTTCCAGAGGGCGAAGTCGCGCGGGTCGCGCTTGGCGCGCGCGGGGGCGTCGGCGGCGTCCTCCATGTTGTCGGGACTCTGCCGCGTGAGCGCGCCGTAGGTCGGCCAGCTGCGCACATCGAAGTAGACGTCGCCGCTGCCGTCCTCGGCCGCATAGGCGTGGCCGCGCTCGATGAGCGTCGCGATGAGGTCGTGCATCTGCGCGATGCTGGCCGTCGCGCGCGGCTCATAGGTGGGGGGCAGGATGCCCAGGGCCCGGTACCCCGCCGTGAACTCGAGCTCGACGCGGTAGGCGAGCGCGTACCACGACTCCTCGTCGCTCGCATTGGCGAGGATCTTGTCGTCGATGTCGGTGACGTTGCGGATGAACGTCACCCGGTACCCGCGAGCCGATAGCCAGCGCCGCCAGAGGTCGTAGACGAGGGCGCTGCGCAGGTGCCCGATGTGCGGCGCCGACTGCACGGTCGGGCCGCACACGTACATGCCGACGTGCCCCTCGACGCGCGGTTCGAGGTCGACGACGGCCTGCTGCAGGCTGTCGTAGAGGCGCACGGTCACTGGCCCAGCCTACCGGCGGGCGCTATTGCTGAGTCAGCAGGGCCGTGGCGACAGCCGCCACACCCTCGGCGCGGCCGGTGAAGCCGAGGCCGTCGCTGGTTGTTGCCGCAACGCTGACCGGTGCACCCACCAGGCGCGTCAGCAGCGCCTCGACCTCGTGCCGACGGGTGGCGAAGCGAGGGCGCTTCGCCACGACCTGAACGGCCACGTTGACCACCTCGAAGCCGGCATCGCGCACGAGCTCGAGCGTCGCCGTGAGAAACACCTCGCCCCGCGCCTCCGCGAAGCGCGGGTCGTCGACGCCGAACCGCGAGCCGATGTCGCCGAGCCCGGCGGCCGAGAGCAGCGCGTCGCAGATTGCGTGGCTGATGGCGTCGCCGTCGCTGTGGCCGGCGAGCCCCGGCTCGTCGGGCCAGTAGAGGCCGCCGAGCCAGAGCGGCCGCGCGTCGTCATAGGCGTGCACATCGATGCCGACGCCGGTGCGCAGCGCCGGGCTCGCGCCGCGCAACAGCTGTTCAGCCCGCCGGAGATCCCACGGAGTGGTCACCTTGAACGCGCGCTCATCGCCCTCGACGGTAAGGACGGGATGCCCGGTCGCCGCGTACACGCTGGCATCGTCGGTGTGTTCGGCCCCGGGCTCGATGGCCGCGACCGCAGCACGGTACTCCGCGAGCGGGAAGCCCTGGGGTGTCTGCACCGCGGCGAGCTGCGAGCGATCCACTTGTTCGAGCACCGCGCCCGCGGCATCGCGGCGCGCGATCGTGTCGACCACGGGGAGCGCCGGGATGACGCCTGCCCGGTCGGCACGCACGCGCCGCACGACCCGGGTGAAGACCTCGGGGGGCGTGAGAGCGCGCGCCGCGTCGTGAATCAGCACCACATCGGCGGTGTCGGCCACCACGGCGAGCCCGGCCGCCACCGATGCTGCGCGGCTGTCGCCACCGATCACCACGGTGAGGGCATCCGCCGCCGGGCCAGCAACACGCCGCCCGATCGTGATGGCCTCCGCGCGATGGCTGGCGGGAGCAACGACGATGACCTGCGCCGGCTCGGGCTGGTCGAAGACCCGCTCAAGAGCGTGCTCGAGCAAGGGCCTCCCGGCGAGAGCGACGAAGGCCTTCGGCACCCCGAGGCCGAGTCGTGTCCCGCTGCCGGCGGCAACGACGATGACTGCCAGACGCGGGGCGTCAAGCGGGTCGGCGTTCACGCGCGCGGCGAGCGGCAGAGTCGGGTCAGGAGGCGAGGACCTCGTCGAGCACCGTCGAGGCCTTCTCCTCGTCGGTCTTCTCGGCGAGAGCGAGCTCACTGATCAGGATCTGACGGGCCTTAGCGAGCATCCGCTTCTCGCCCGCGCTCAAGCCGCGGTCCTGATCGCGACGCCACAGGTCGCGCACGACCTCGGAAACCTTGATGACGTCACCCGACGCGAGCTTCTCGAGGTTCGCCTTATAACGGCGCGACCAGTTCGTGGGCTCCTCGGTGAATGGGGCCCGCAGCACCTCGAAGACCTTGTCGAGGCCCTCCTGGCCAATCACGTCACGCACGCCGACGAGGTCGACGTTTTCCGCCGGCACCTCAATGGTCAGGTCGCCTTGCGTGACGTTGAGCTTGAGGTACAGCTTCTCTTCGCCCCTAATGATTCGGTTCTTGACTTCGATGATCGTTGCCGCGCCGTGGTGGGGGTATACGACCGTCTCGCCGACCTGGAAAAGCATGGATGGTGGTCCTTCCGCAGAACCCCCAGTCTACCACAGCGATTTCTCAGCAAACCGGGTCGAGGGCGGCCGTCAGCCCGCCCGGGGGGCCGCTGAATGCTCGGTAGACTAGAGCTCGATCCGGCCCCTCGAGCAGCGCCTCTCGCGCCCGCTCGAGCCCCCGATGGGCCGTAAGGAGACCACTCGTGAAGAACCGTGTCGTCGCGTCGATCGCACTCGCCGCTGCCCTTCTCTTCGGCACCACGGCGTGCACCTTCTCGGCGAACATCGCCACCCAGAAGGACTACGACCCGAGCGATGGCGTCGGTGCGGACGTCGGTGACCTGGCTATCCGCAATGCTCTTCTGATCGGCGACAACCCCGACGAACTGAACCTTGTGATGACCATCGTCAGCTCGGCCGACACCGACCGTCGGGTCACGGTTCAATGGCAGGCGGGGAGCGAGCGCATCACCGACGAGATCTTTGTTGGTGCCAACGGGCGCACGGCCTTTGGCGGACCAGAACAGGATCAACTCATCATTACCGGGGCAGGCGCAACCATCGGAGGGCTCGTACCAGTCTTTTTCGCCTATCCCGGCGCCGAAGGCGTTGAGGTCCTTGTGCCCGTGCTCGACGGGGCGCTCCCGGAATACGAACTCTTCGTTCCGTAACCTCGGGCGGCGTTAGACGTCGTTTCGAACTACGCCTCGAAGCGATACCCAAGCCCTCGCACGGTGACCAGCATGCGTGGGTTCGACGGGTCGGGCTCGATTTTCGATCGAATGCGCTTGACGTGCACGTCAAGCGTCTTGGTGTCACCGAAGTAATCGGCGCCCCAAACACGGTCGATGAGTTGCCCGCGCGTAAGTACCCGACCGGCGTTGCGAAGCAACAGTTCGAGCAGTTCGAACTCTTTTAGTGGCATGGCGACAACCTCGCCGTCAACGGTCACCTGGTGCTTCTCGACATCCATGCGAACGGCACCCGCTGCGAGCACGCCGTCATCGATGTCGCCCGCATCCGTCTGACGCCGCAAAACAGCCCGGATGCGCGCCAAGAGCTCGCGCGTGGAGTACGGCTTCGTCACGTAGTCGTCGGCGCCGAGCTCAAGCCCGACCACAATGTCAACCTCGCTGTCTTTCGCCGTGAGCATGATGATCGGCACGCTCGAGCGTTGCCGCAACTCGCGACACACCTCGGTGCCGGGCAGGTTCGGCAACATGAGGTCCAGAAGAACGAGGTCAGCCCCCGCACGATCGAACTCGGTGAGTGCCTCCAGGCCGTCGGCAGCCACCGTCGTCTCATAGCCCTCGCGGGTCAATAGGTACGCAAGCGGCTCGGCGAGCGCTGCCTCGTCTTCGACAATGAGTATGCGGGTCATGTGCGTGCCTTCGTGAGGGTGGGGGCCGGCTCGAGTACGCGCGGCAGTCGGATGGTGAACGTTGACCCACGGCCCGGCTGCGACCAGACGCGGACGTCGCCACCGTGGTTTTGCACGACGTGCTTGACGATGCTGAGGCCCAGACCGGTGCCGCCCGTCGTACGGGAACGAGCCTGGTCAACCCGGAAGAAGCGTTCGAAGACACGATCGAGTTCGTCTTCGGGAATGCCGATGCCCTGATCCGTCACGGCGATCTCAATGACATCGTCACCGGCCGTCACACCGATCCCCACACGCGAGGGCGTTGGGGAGTACTGAACCGCATTGTGAACCAGGTTGTGCACGGCGGTGATGAGCATCGCCTCATCGCCCCACACCCGCAGGCCTTTTTGGCCGCCACCCACGAGGGTCACCCGTCGCGATTCGGCGAGCACCCGATTCTGGTCGATGGCCGACGCGACCACCTGATCGAGCTCAACAACCTCAGGGTGGAGAAGGGCGTCTTTTGCTTGCAGACGCGAGAGCTCGATGATTTCCTGCGTCAGACTCGCCAACCGTGCAGACTCCTTCGACAGCTGCTCGGCAAAGCGGCGAACTTGAACGGGGTCGTCGGCAGCATGTCCGAGAGCCTCACCGAGCAATCCGATCGCACCGATCGGGGTCTTCAACTCGTGGCTGATGTTTGCCACGAAGTCTCGACGCACGGCGTCGAGCCGATACGACTCCGTCCGGTCCTCCACGAGTAAGAGCATGTACCGACTGCCGAGGCGGGCTGCACGCACCGAGAGGTGCAATGCTGCGTCACCGAGCGGGCCGCGTGACAGTTCAAACTCCTCCGTCACCGCCGTCTCCGCCCGCCGGGCCCGGTCGACGAGTTCCACCATGCGGGCGTGCACGAGCGTGCGATTCCAGACCAGCCCCAACGTCACTGCGCGGGGAGACGCCGACACCACGTTGTTGCTGGGGTCGAGCACGACGCCCGCCGACTCGAGAACGTTGATCACCTGTTCGACCCCGTCGGGCACGCTCGTTGACGCGACCTCGGCGGCCATCCGGCCCCGTCGGGCAGCGCCGATAACCGCGATGACGGCACCGCCCCCGATTGTCGCGCCGAACACGAGAGCGAGGGGCACGAGCAGTGCCGAGTCCATGGCGACTAGATTAGTAACCGGTAATGAGCCACGGGTGCGCCGCGGGGCCACAACGGGACGCTGTTGCCGAGAATTCACCTGCGGGTTAGCGAGCGTTCACCGCCAAACGGCACGGTGACAGGGATTGCGCCGACACCCGCCGACCATGAAGAGGACGTGACTGAACGATGCGCGAAGTGTTCCAGCAGGAGCTCCGGGAGGTGCGCGAGCGCCTCGTCGAAATCGCCGAGCTCGTCGCTGTCTCGATCGACAACGCCACCAGGGCGTTCAACGAGTCGAACGTTTCCGTCGCCGAGACCGTGATTGCGGATGACGCGCGGATCGACGCCGCGGCGGCCGAGCTCGATGAGCTTGCCATCAACATTCTGGCTCGGCAGCAACCCGTAGCCCGCGACCTTCGGGTTGTCGTCAGTGCACTGCGGATCAGCGCCTCGCTTGAGCGCATGGGCGACATGGCCGAACACATCGCTCAACTCGCCCGCTACCGATTCCCCGACAAGGTGGTGCCGAAGAGTCTCCGCGGCACGTTCAAGGAGATGGGCGCGCTCGACGTCGAGATTGCGCGCAAGCTCGTCGAACTCTTGCAGACTGAGGATGTCGCGATCGCCGAGCACATCCGCAACGAGGACGACAAGATCGACGCGTTGCACCTCAGCGTTTTCGACAAGGTGCTCGGTGAAACCTGGAAGGGCGAGACCGTCGACACCGTCGACGCGACTCTCGCCTCGCGGTACCACGAGCGTTTCGCGGACCACGCCGTGTCGATCTCCAAGAAGGTGCAATACCTCGCGACCGGTGACTGGATTCCGGCCGACTAAGACCTACTTCTTGCCCTGGGCGGCGACTGCCGCCGCTCCAGCGGCGGCAGCATCCGGGTCGAGGTATTGGCCGGACGCGATCGGCATGAAGTCGTCGCCCAGTTCGTAGACGAGCGGGATGCCCGTCGGGATGTTCAGCTCTGCGATCGCCTCGTCGCTGATGCCGTCGAGGTGCTTGACGAGTGCGCGGAGCGAATTGCCGTGGGCGGTAACCAGCACAGTGGTTCCGGCGGCGAGATCACGCGTGATGTCGCTGTGCCAAAAGGGCAACATGCGATCGATGACCAGCTTGAGGCTCTCAGTGCGGGGCACCTCACCGTCGATGCCCGCGTACCGCGGGTCATGCACCTGGCTGTACTCGGCGTCATCAGCGAGCGGGGGCGGCGGGGTGTCGAAGCTGCGCCGCCAGGTCATGAACAACTCTTCGCCGTGGGCCTCGAGGGTCTCAGCCTTATTGAGGCCCTGCAGAGCGCCGTAGTGGCGCTCGTTGAGGCGCCAGCTTCGCTTCACCGGTAACCAGTCGAGTTCGGCCACCTCGAGCGCGATGTTTGCGGTGTGAATGGCCCGCTTGAGCAGACTCGTGTAGAGCACGCGCGGCGCGAGCCCCGAGGCCTTGATGAGTTCGCCGGCGCGAGCCGCCTCGGCCTTACCCTGCTCCGTGAGACCGACGTCGACCCAGCCGGTGAAGATGTTCTTCTCATTCCAGACGGAGTGGCCATGGCGCAGCAGAATCAGCGTGGAGGTCATGGCTCCAGCCTATCGAGCACGCGACAATGGGCGGATGGCGGAAGGACGCATCACCCGCGGCACCACGGGCGTCAATCGGCTCCGACGCATGGACCGCTTCATCGCGGCACATCCCGCGCTGCGGCGAGCATCCGACCCGCTTCTTGTCGACCTGGGATACGGAGCCGCGCACTGGACGACGCTCGAGCTGCTCGAGCGGGCGCGCCGGGTGCGCCCCGACGCGCGCGTGATCGGCATCGAGATCGACCCCGAACGGGTAGCTACAGCGATGCCCTTTGCGCGGGACGGGCTGAGCTTTCGGCGCGGAGGGTTCGAGATTCCGCTCGAACGGGATGAGCGTCCCGCCGTCATTCGCGCCGCCAACGTGCTACGGCAATACAACGAGGCCGAGGTCGCCGAGGCGTGGCGCCTGATGCAGTCACGACTCGCGCCCGGTGGGCTGCTACTCGAGGGCACGTGTAGCGAGGTCGGCCGGGTCGCGAGCTGGGTGGCGCTCGACCCGAACGGACCGGAGTCGCTGACCGTTGCGCTCCACCTCCCCTCGCTCGACGAGGCCGGCGGGCCCTCGGTCGTGGCAGAACGTCTACCGAAGGTATTGATTCACCGCAATGTGCCCGGCGAGGGTGTTCACGCTCTCTTGCGAGAGCTCGACGCGCAGTGGGCCCGCAACGCGCCACTGTCGACCTTCTCGCCCCGACAGCGTTTTGTCGCCGCGGCGCGCGGGCTTCGCGAAGCCGGGTGGCCCGTACTCGGCGGCCCGGAGCGTTGGCGACTGGGCGAGCTCACTGTCTCGTGGACAGCGGTGGCACCGCGGCCCTAACGGGCCCCGCGGCGGGTTCAGAGCGGGGGCAGCAAGGCGCGTGCATCGGCGGGCGGTGTTCCGAGGTGCACCAGCACGTCAAAGGCGAGCGGTCGGAGCAACACAATCACGACCTGGTCAGCCACCCCGTCGACCGTGGTCGGGACGCACCGCGCAGCAAGGCCAGCGGCGACAGCCCGGGCCGCGTAGCGCGCGGCGGCATCGTCGCCACTACGGCCGAGCAACCGTAGGAGCTCGGCAGCCTGGTCGAGCAGTTCAGCAAGGAGGGGGCGAGAGGCGCCGTCGCGCGCGACGACCTCCACCCGGCGCGCGAGCGCGCGCACGTGCCGGGTGACAAGGTCGCTGACGGTGAGCAGTTGCGCCTCGGCGGCGAGGCGGTGACGCTTCCGCCGCAACCACGGCGAAACGGCCGCGACGGATCGGGCGCTGTCGAGTGCGCGAGTCCATTCGTCGAGCAGCGGTTGGGTGCGCCGACTGCGCGCGAGCGCCAACTCGGCCGCAGCCGTGTCGCCGCGGAGCAGCGCGTCGCGCATGCCCGTCGCCGCCTGGTCGAGCAGCGAGTACAGCGCGGCGATCTCACCCCGGGGTCGCAGCAGGTCGAATCGCGGGATGAGCGCGGTCACGAGCAAGGCGACCGCTCCGCCGATAAGCCCGTCGAGGCTACGGGCGAACACGCCGCCGTCGGGAGCAGGCAGCACCGCCACAAGCATCGACTGCACGCCAGCGGCGATGGCAAACGGAGCGGACGGCGACAGCAGGCGCGCAACGAGCAGGGTGACACCGAGGATGACCGCGATCTGCCACGCTCCGCGACCGATGGCCTGCACGAGCAGGGCGGCGACGGCAATGCCGATGTTCATGCCAACGACCGTCTCGGCCACGCGGCGCGGAGTGGTGTCGCGGGCGAGTCCCAGCGACACGATCGTCACCGTGACGGCGACGAGCGGCAACTCGTGCCCGAGCAGCTCCCGCGCGAGCAGGTACGCCACGGTCGCGGCGACGACGATCTGCCCGACTGCCGGCAGCGAGCGGACGGCGCGGTCGAGGGCGGTGCGGGCATCCATTCGCAGCCGGATGCGGCGCTCCAGCCCTCGCAGACGCTCGCCGCCGTCGCTCATGTCGGGCGCGCCCCGACTCAGGTTGCGCGCGGCACGGCGCCGAGCCGCGGAATGCGCGGCACTCCGGCCGTGGCGCCCGCGTCAGGCGGAACGATCACCTGCTGGGCGGCGGCCACCGGGGTGCCGTCGGCGTCGACAACGAGCCCGGCTGCGGGGTCGAGAGCTCGCTTGATGAGGGCGAGGGCGATCGGCCCGAGCTCGTGATGGCGGGCCGCGCTCGTCACCGCGCCCACGACCGCGGCAGCCTCGTACGAACCGTCGCGGATTGCGGCACCGGGGGCCGGCAGCAGGGCGTCGGAACCATCGAGATGCAGCAGCACGAGCCGCCGAGGCGGGTGGCCGAGGTTGTGCACCTTGGCGACCGTCTCCTGGCCTCGGTAGCAGCCCTTCGCGAGATGCACCGCCGACCGCAGCCAGTCGAGCTCGTGCGGAATGCTGCGGTCATCGACCTCGTTCATGCCCGGGCGCCAGGCGGCGATGCGCAGGGCTTCGAGCGCGAGCGCACCTGCAACGGGGACCTCGCCGCGCGCGCGGGCGTCGGCGACCTCCGCGAGCCGCTCGCGCTCGATGAGCAGCTCGACGGCCGGGAACTCCGCGCCCGGGTGCGGCGCGGCGGGGGCGTACTGCCAACCACCTTCCTGAACCGACGCCCAGGGGTCGCGCCAGAGCAGGGGCAGGCCGTTCGGCGCGGCGGGGGTGACGAGCGGGGCCGCACCCTCGGGCAGCAGCTGGCCGAGCGTCGCCCACTCCCCCGAGGCGTCCGCGACCTCGACGCGCATCATGAAGCGCATGCGATCGAGCCAGGCGGCGAGCGGAGCCGCCTGCGGGCCGTCCACCAGCAGCCAGGCGGTGACGCCGTCATCGACGACGCGGATGCTGTGCTCGAGTCGTCCATTCGGGTCAAGCAGCAGCGTCTCGGCGCCGACGCCCGGCTCGAGCCGTGCAAGCGACTGGGAGGTGAGCGAGTCGAGCCAGGTCAGCCGGTCGGGGCCGGTCACCGTGACCACCCCATGGTCGGAGAGGTCGACGATCGCACGGCCGGCGGTGAGCATCCGTTGCTCGGCGACAGGGTCGCCGTAGTGGGCGGCCGTCGTCGTGGCGGCGGGAGCGGTGCCGGCGACCGCGCCCGGCAGTCCGAGCAGGGGCGAGGGCACGGACGGCACGGCGGCGGGGGCGTCAGCAGGTTGCTCAGGCATCGCGATGCAGGGTTCCGGAAGCGTGGGTTCGGAGGTCGTTACCGAGCGCGGCGATGTCCCATGCCCAGAGCAGCTTGCCATCAACGAGGCCGTACAGCCGGGTGGCGGCCGAGTACTCCTTGGCGCTCGCCGAGCGCATGACGGCGTCGGTCTGCAGGTCGATGCGGGCGCCCGCGGTTCGGCCGAGGTACAGCTCGCTGACGCCGCCGGGATGGATCAGCGCGACCTCGACGTCGAAACCACCGTGGGCGGCCCGCAGGGTCTCGACCTGCTCCGCGGTCGAGAAGGGGCGGGGGCCGTCGCCGGGCAGCATCCCGGGCCCGGGATCCCCGACCTCCGACGGCCGGTGCAGACGCCAGTAACCGGCTTCGGCGTTGAGTGGGGTGTTGTCGTCGTCGAGCAGCCACGTCGTCGACGAGTAGTTCAGGTAGTTCAGGCCGTCATGGCTGAAGCTCACGCGCTGCCCGAACTCGTGCGTGCGGGTGCGATCGCCGTCGCGGTAGTGCACGACACCCGTTCCGTCCCAGACGCCAATCAGCCAGGCGAGCGGCGCGAGCTCGGCTGGAAGGCTCGTGTCGAGAGAAAACACGGCGCCGGCGCGATCAGCGCTGGCCGCGGTACAGGTTGACGAGCACGACCACCGACACGAAGCCGATCGCGATCGTCGCCAGGCCGAGCAGGCCGAGGAAGAAGATCTCCAGCGCGAGAAGCATGCGGCTAGTCTACGCCGCGCGCGCCTGCTAGAAGCCCGCGAGAGCGAGCGTGACGAGGGATGCCGCGGCCAGCAATACGAAGACACCCGAGACGGTGACGAGCATGCGCGTGACAAGCCCATCTTTCGACTGCAGGCTCACCTGGATCGCGAACGTCAACAGCATTGCCCCGCCGGCGATCACGGGCAAAATTCCCCACCACAACTCGCGAGGAACGAACACGGCTACCACGATGGCGGCCGCCGCGACCACGACCCAGACAGGCAGGGCGGTGGCAATTGTGCGCGACATTCCCCCATGCTAGGGCGCTTGTAGACTGGGCGGGACACCGGGAGGGCCCATGGCGCAGCTGTTGATCCTGACCTCGCAGGTGAACAGCGACGTTCTGCCCGCGCTGGGGCTGCTCAGCCACCGCGTGCGGCGCATCCCCGCTCAGCCCGCGGCGCTCGTTGGCGCGCCCCCGGCCGACATCATCCTCGTGGATGCCCGCACTGACCTCGCGAGCGCCAAGTCGCTCTGCAAGATCCTGACGACGACGGGCGCAGGCTCGCCGATCATCGTCGTGCTCACCGAGGGCGGCCTCACCGCCGTCAACGCGGAGTGGGGCATTGACGACGTGCTGCTTGAGTCGGCGGGGCCGGCCGAAGTGGATGCCCGCATCCGGCTCGCCATAGGGCGCCAAGAGCGCGATCAGGGGTCGAGCATGATTCGGGCATCCGGCGTCGTCATTGATGAGGCCAGCTACTCGGCGAAGGTGCACGGTCGCACGCTCGACCTCACGTTCAAGGAGTTCGAGCTGCTGCGTTTCTTCGCCACCCACCCGAGCCGGGTCTTTACCCGCGAACAGTTGCTCAGCGAGGTGTGGGGCTACGACTACTTCGGGGGCACCCGCACCGTCGACGTGCACGTGCGGCGCCTGCGGGCGAAGCTCGGCGACATGGAGTCGCTGATCGGCACCGTGCGCAACGTCGGCTACCGCTTCACGCTGCACGAAGAGGACCCAGAGTCGTCGCCGCAGCGCGTCGACGCCTGACCTCGACGACCTACCCGAACTTGCCGGAGACGTAGTCTTCGGTGTCTTTGACACTCGGGTTCGAGAAGATCACCGAGGTGTCGTCGTACTCGATGAGCTTGCCCGGCTTGCCGGTACCGGCGATGTTGAAGAACGCCGTCTTGTCGCTCACGCGGCTGGCCTGCTGCATGTTGTGCGTGACGATGACGATCGTATAGTCCTTCTTGAGCTCCTCAATGAGGTCTTCAATGGCGAGCGTCGAGATGGGGTCGAGGGCCGAACAGGGCTCATCCATCAGGATCACTTCGGGCTCGACCGCAATGGCACGAGCGATGCAGAGACGCTGCTGCTGACCACCTGAAATGCTCGAACCGGGGCGCTCGAGGCGGTCCTTGACCTCGTTCCACAGGTTTGCTCCCTGCAGCGACTTCTCGACGAGCTCATCAGCGTCGCTCTTGCTGATGCGACGGTTGTTGAGTTTGACCCCCGCGAGCACATTGTCGCGGATCGACATGGTCGGGAACGGGTTGGGTCGCTGGAACACCATGCCGACCTGACGCCGCACCAGCACGGGGTCGACGCCGGGGCCGTACAGGTCGTCGCCGTCGACGAGCACCTGGCCCTCGACATAGGCGCCCGGGATCACCTCGTGCATGCGGTTGAGCGTGCGGATGAACGTCGACTTGCCGCACCCGGACGGGCCGATGAAGGCGGTCACACTCCGGGGCTCGATGACCATGCTGACGTCTTCGACGGCCTTGAACTTGCCGTAGTAAACGTTGAGGTCGTTGATTTCGATGCGCTTGGACACGAGTGCGGGTTCCTTCGATCGGTGGGGGACTTAGCGGCCGAGCTTGGGGGCGAAGAATCGGGCAATGAGGCGGGCGACAAGGTTGAGCAGCATCACGATGAGGATCAGTGTGAGCGCTCCGGCCCAGGCGCGGTCGAGATAGGCCTGCGTGTCGACGCCCTGGATTGAGTAGGAGGTGAACACGAAGACCGGCAGCGACTGCATGCGGTCGGCGAACAGGTTGTAGTTCATGCTCTGTGAGAAGCCTGCGACGATCAGCAGCGGCGCGGTCTCGCCGATCACGCGGGCGATCGACAGCATGATGCCGGTCGCGATGCCCGCGGCCGACGTCGGCAACACGACGTTGACGATGGTCAACCATTTGGGCACTCCGAGCGCGTACGACGCCTCCCGCAGCTCGTTCGGGACAACGCGCAGCATCTCTTCACACGAGCGCACGACGACGGGGATCATGAGCACCGACAGCGCGATGGCCCCCGCGAAGCCCATGCGCACGCCGGGCCCGAAGAAGATCGCGAATAGCGCGAAGGCAAACAGGCCAGCCACAATCGACGGGATGCCCGTCATCACGTCGACGAAGAACGTGATCGCCCGCGCCAGCGGGCCCCGGCCGTACTCCACCAGGTAGATCGCTGTGAGAAGGCCGATCGGAATCGAGATGATGGCCGCCGTGCCGGTCATCAGCAGGGTTCCGACGATCGCGTGGGCGGCTCCTCCGCCCTCGCCGACGACGTTGCGCATGGAGTTTGTGAAGAACTGCACATCGAATCGGGCCGAACCGTTGATCACGACCGTGATGATCAGGGAGATCAGGGGGGTCATCGCGATCAGGAACGCCCCGGTCACCAGCGCGGTCACGAAACGGTCGGTCGCCTTGCGAGAGCCCTCTACCTGTCGGCTGATGACGACAATCATGACGAGGTAGAAGAGAACGCCCAGGGCAATCGCTGCGACGAGCGAGAAGGGGGCGTCGGTCGAGGCGGAGAACAGCGATACGACGCCTGCCGCCGCGGTGAGCGAGAGCCCGAGAATCACCCACGGGGTGCGCGGGTGCAGGCGGCCCTGCGTGAGGCTGTTGGTAACGGTGGCCGAAGCCTGGGTCGCGGTCATTTCAGTTCGCTCCCGAGAAATCTTTGCGGCGGTTCACGATGTAGCGCGCGAGCGAGTTGACCGCGAGCGTGATGAGGAACAGTACGAGACCGGTGAAGATCAGCAGGTTGACGTTGACGCCGTAGGACTCGGGGAAACTCAAGGCGATGTTCGCGGCGATCGTGTTCGGGTTCGCCGACTGCAGGAGGGCAAACGACACGATCGCTTGTGGCGACAGCACCATTGCGACGGCCATGGTCTCACCGAGTGCTCGGCCGAGCCCGAGCATCGCGCCCGAGATGATGCCCGGGCGGCCGAAGGGCAACACCGCCATGGTGATCATTTCCCAACGCGTCGCGCCGAGAGCCAGCGCAGCCTCTTCGTGGAGCACAGGAGTCTGGAGGAAGATCTCGCGGCAAATGGCGGTCATCACGGGAAGGATCATGACGCCGAGCACGATTGCCGCAGTGAGGATCGTGCGGCCCGTGCCGGAGACGGGGCCTGCAAAGGGGGGAATGAACCCGAGGTTCTCGGTGAGCCACTGATAGGCCGGGAGAACCGCCGGGGCGAGGACTCCGATACCCCAGAGCCCGTAGACGACCGAGGGCACTGCCGCGAGCAGATCGATGATGTAGCCGAGGAACGCGGCAAGTCGACGGGGCGCGTAATGAGAAATAAAGAGCGCAATGCCGACGGCGAGGGGGAGCGCCATCAGGAGAGCCAAGGTGGCCGACCAGAGGGTGCCGAAGACGAGCGGCCATACGTAGTCCCACAGGCTGGGTGGCCGGCCGATGAAGCTGCTGGGGTCGACCACGAGTGCGGGCAGACTCTGCGCGATGAGGAAGATCGCGACGAGCGCGAGAATGACGAGGATCGCGGAGCCCGAGATGAGGGCAGATCGCGAGAAGACGATATCGCCGAGGCGCTGTTTGGCCCGAATGGGCGTTCTCTGCTGTGCCGCTGCGGGGGGCTCTGTCGCTTCGGTGGCAGACATCGAGGCGGAATCCTTCCGGGGGTTCACGGGCAGAGGAGCGTCAGGGTGCTGCGTGGTTCAGTCTGACGGGCGAGGGGTGCGGAGGCAACTGCTTCCGCACCCCACGCCGTCGGTGGTGCTGGTGGTACGTGCGGTGCTGGTTACTCGGCGGCGCCGATGACGTCGATCGCGGCCGTCACGCGCTCGAAGAGCGTGGCCGAGATCGGAGCCGAGCCAGCACCAGCCTGCGCGGCAGCCTGGCCCTCGGGGCTCGCCATGTAGGTGAAGTACGCCTTCACCAGCTCAGCCTTCGCCGCGTCGACGTAGGTCTCGCAGGCGACGAGGTACGCAACGAGCACGATCGGGTACACGCCCGACTCGGACGTGTCGCGGTCGAGCTCGATGCTGAGGTCGAAGTCAGCACGGCCCTCGACGAAGGGCGAGGCGTCGACGATGGCGGCAGCGGCCTCCGGCGAGAACGGAACGAACTCGTCGCCCACGCCGACCGCGACGGTGCCGAGGTCGCCAGCGCGCGATGCGTCGGCGTAACCGATGGTGCCGGTGCCGTTGGTGACGGCGTCGACAACACCCGAAGTGCCCTGCGCGGCCTCACCCGAGTCGAGCGGCCACACGCCGTCGGCCTCGAAGGTCCAGACCGACGGAGCGGCCTGGGCGAGGTAGTCGGTGAAGTTCTCGGTGGTGCCCGAGTCGTCCGAGCGGTGCACAGGGGTGATGGCGAGGTCGGGCAGCGCGACACCCTCGTTGAGAGCGGCGATGGCCGGGTCGTTCCAGTTGGTGATCTGCTCGGCGAAGATGCCCGCGACGACGTCGGCAGTCATGTTCAGGGAGTCGATGCCCTCGAGCTGGAAGATGATGGCGATCGGCGAGATGTACAGCGGCAGCTGCACGATGCCCGAATCGGGGGCACAGCCCACGAACTCAACGCCGCCAGCAAGCTCCTCGTCGTTGAATGCGCGGTCGGTGCCGGCAAAGTCGGAGCCACCGCCCGCGAAGGTCTCGCGGCCGGCACCAGAGCCGGTCGGGTCGTAGGTGACGGTCACGCCGGGGTTGGCGGTCTGGAACTCGGCGATCCAGCTCTCCTGAGCCGCACCGACGGCCGACGAGCCCGCGCCGACGAGAGTGCCAGAGAGCGACGCGTCGGTCTCCTCGGGGGCTTCGGCCTCGTTCGCGGCGCACGCGCTCAGAACAAGAGCACCGACGACGGCCATGGCAGCAACGCTGCCCGCACGCTTGATGTTCACTGTGGTCCCTTCCTAGGGGATAGGTGTCAGGAATGCATGCCCGGCTGTAATTGCCGTGCGCTGTCACGCTAAACACGGCTGGTGTCCAGGCTCCGCCGGGCAGGTGAACGGGAGGTTAACGGTGCGCTAAACCGCTCAGGCGTCGACGGAGGGCGCGTGAGTCTCAATGGCGACGAGCGTCGGATACGCGTTCTCCCGGGCGAAGTGCATGACCGTGAACTCTCCCGTGGAGAGTGCCGCACCGCGCCGCAGGATCGGCGTGATACCGATGCCCGCCAGCTCCGCGGCCGCCGCCACGATCTGCGGAATTACCGGGCCGTGGCTGCACAGCACGACGCTGTGCCGACGCTCTAGGCGCTTCGCGACCTGACGACGCACTCGCGCACCGTCCGCCGCGTACGCATCTTGACTGATGGCGGTGGACTCTTTGACCGGCATCGCCATGGCCGCCGCAGTCGGTGCGATTGTCGCGAGGCAGCGGGCCGCTGTACTGGAGACCAGCACGTCAGGGCCGAACGCGGCGATGCCCCCGGCGACGGACCGCGACTGTTCGAGCCCGAGGTGCAGCAACGGGCGCGTGTCGTCGGGGCCGTCCCACCGCTCGTGAGGCATCGCCTTGCCGTGCCGCAGAACGATAAGGGCAAAGGTGCGCGCGAGGCCCGCATCCAGTTGCGCGGCGAATCGCTCGACGATCTCGGCGTCGTGCTCGTAGGTCAACCGCTTGGCGGCCTTCGCCAGCGGCACCCACTCGAGCGCGCGGATCTCGCCATTGGCCTCATAGCTGTGCCGCTCGGCGTGCCCGGGGTCGACCTCGGCCGACCAGTAGTGCACGACTTTTGGTCGACCGTTCGGCAACAGGTAGTCCACGGTTCCCAACGGCGCACCGAGCACGACCGTGAATCCGGTCTCCTCCGCGATCTCGCGCACCGCGGTGTGCGGCAAAGTCTCGCCAGGGTCAACCTTGCCTTTTGGCAGCGAGACATCCTTGTGTTGTGTTCGATGGACAAGCAGCACCCGCGCCTTGCCGTCGACCATCTTCCACACCAGGGCTCCGGCGGCGAGCACGGCCTCGGACTGCGCGGTGGAGGTCCCTGCAGGGGCGGATGCGAGGTTCATGCGCGGGTCAGGCCCCGTCGCCGTGCCGCGAGCTGGTTCATGACCACATTCTGCAGGTCCGCGAGGGCTCGGCCGCCCTCATCGCGGTGATGGCGTCGCCAGTCGCCATCGGGCTGCAAGTGCCAGGAGCCGGTATGCGCGCTCATGGTGGTCTCGAATAGCTCGTCAACGTAGGTCAGGTGCCCCGGGTCGGTGAGGCGGATGAGAGCTTCGACGCGGCGGTCGAGGTTGCGGTGCATCATGTCAGCGCTACCGATGTAGACCTGCGGGTCGCCGTCGTTGTGGAACGCGAAAATGCGCGAGTGCTCGAGGTAGCGGCCGAGCACGCTGCGCACGCGGATGGTCTCGCTGAGGGCATCCCGCCCGGGAACGAGCGCGCAGATGCCGCGCACCACAATGTCGACCGGCACGCCCGCCTGGCTTGCCCGGTAGAGCGCGTCGATGATCGCCTCGTCGACAAGGGAGTTGACCTTGATGCGGATGCCCGAGGGAAGCCCAGCGCGCGCGTTCTCGGTCTCGGTGCGGATGTGCTTGAGGAGCCCACGGCGGAGGTACCGGGGGGCGACAAGGAGGCGCTTGAATTTCTTCTCGATCGCGTAACCCGACAGCTCGTTGAACAGGCGGGTAAGGTCTTTGCCGACCTGGTCGTCGGCGGTGAACAGGCCGAGGTCTTCGTAGATGCGGCTCGTCTTCGGGTTGTAGTTGCCGGTGCCGATGTGCGCGTAATGCTTCAGCTCGCCATTGTTCTCCTGCCGCACGACCAGAGCGAGCTTGCAGTGCGTCTTGAGCCCGACGAGGCCGTACACGACGTGCACTCCCGCTTTCTCGAGCTTGCGTGCCCACTCGATATTGTTCTGCTCGTCGAACCGCGCCTTGATCTCGACGAGGGCGAGCACCGCCTTGCCGGCCTCGGCGGCGTCGATCAGCGCCTCGATGATGGGGCTGTCGCCGCTCGTGCGGTACAGGGTCTGCTTGATGGCGAGCACGTTCGGGTCGCGCGCGGCCTGCTCGAGGAAGGCCTGCACGCTCGTTGCGAACGACTCGTACGGATGGTGCACCAGGATGTCGCCCCGGCTGATCGACGCGAACACGTCGGGCGCCGCGTTCGGTTCGGCGGGCTGAAGCTGCTGGGGCGTGACCGGCACATGCTTCGGGTGCTTGAGGTGGGGACGATCCAGCTTGCCAAGCTCGAAGAGTCCGCCGAGGTCGAGGGGCGCAGGCAGCCGGTAGACCTCGTTCTCCGTGATGCCGAGCTCGCGCACGAGCAGACCGAGGGTCACGTCATCCATGTCGTCGGTGATTTCGAGGCGGATCGGCGGGCCGAACCGCCGCCGCAGCAGCTCGCGCTCGAGAGCCTGGATGAGGTTCTCGGTCTCGTCCTCCTCGATCTCGACGTCCTCGTTGCGGGTGACGCGGAACTCGTGGTGCTCGAGGATCTCCATGCCGGGGAAGAGTTCGTCGAGGTGGTTGGAGATGAGGTCTTCGAGGGTCAGAAACCGCACTCGGCCTGAGCCGTCATCAGGCAGTTGCACGAAGCGCGGCAGCACCTGCGGAACCTTGAGACGCGCGAACTCGACGCGGTCGGTCTTCGGGTTGCGCACCCGCACTGAGAGGTTGAGCGAGAGCCCGGAGATGTAGGGGAACGGGTGCGCCGGGTCGACCGCGAGCGGCATGAGCACCGGGAAGATCTGGCTGGAGAAAATCTCATCGACGCGCGACCGGTCGGCATCGTTGAGGTCGGCCCACGACTCGATGTGGATGCCAGCGTCATCGAGCGCCGGCTTGACGAGGTCGTGGAAGGCGCGCGCGTGCCGCAACTGCAGTTCGAGGGCGAGCGCGTTGATGTCGGCGAGCACATCGGCGGGCGCGCGGCCCGTGTTGGTCGGCACAGCCAGCCCGGTGACGATGCGCCGCTTCAACCCGGCCACGCGCACCATGAAGAACTCATCGAGGTTGCTGGCGAAGATCGCCAGGAAGTTCGCGCGCTCCAGCAGCGGCACGGCGTCGTCTTCGGCTAGCTCGAGAACACGCTGGTTGAACCGCAGCCAGCTGAGCTCACGGTCGAGATAGCGGTCGAGGGGAAGCGTGCCGTCGTCGACACTCGTTGACTCGTCGTAGTCGTCGAGGAAGTCGCCGCCGACGCCGCCGTCGACCTGGTAGCCCGCTTCCGTCAGCCCCTCGTCCTGCATGGCGCCATTCTGACAGCAAACCCCCACCTGCCCGCCTGCCGTCGCCCGGCGTTCACCGATCGTTCACGGCCTTCGCGTTCACTAAGCGCATGTATCGGGGGATGCTCGCCGGAGTGACGAGTGCGTTGGGAGAGACGTCATGACGCTGCACGCGCCGCGCGCCATCGACCTGCTCGACGCGATCGGCGAACGTCTCGCCCGACGCTACGCGCGCGTCGCCAGCGCCGAACAGGTGCAGGCGCTCGTGCTCGATAGCGCCCGCCGCTACCGGCACCTCGATCACCCCAGCGCCCACGCGCGGTCGTTGATCGCGCAATTGGCCGCCGATCGACTCGATGCGCTCCGCTGGAACTCGGCGGCGCGAGGTCGGGCGGGGTCACCGCCGGCGTTCCTCTTCGTGTGCGCGGGCAACGGGGGGCGCTCGCAGTTGGCCGCAGCCCTCATGCGCGCGGCTGTCGCCCCCGGGGTACGAGTGACGAGTGCGGGGATCGAGCCGGTGGCGCGCATCCTGCCGGCCGTCATCGAGTCACTCGACGAGCGGGGCGTGCCGACCTTCGGGGAGTATCCCAAGCCCATCACTCCCGAATTTGTTGCTGCGGCTGATGTTGTCGTGCAGTTCGATTGCGGCGATCCGCTTGATGACCTCGCTGGCCCTGCGATACAGACGTGGACGCTTGCGGCCGACGCCGCCAGCGGCAAGGCGGGCATGCGGCGTCAACGTGACGAGATTGCCCGTGCCGTCGTGCGGCTCGCCCGCACCCACGACCTCGACGCGGTCGAACCCTAGACGACGACGCGGCTCGGTGCGATGACGAGTCGCACCACGATGACGCCGAGCGTCGCGCCGACGAACTGCGCCACAAGGAACGCTGGCATGCTCGCCGGCGCGATGCCGGCGAACGAATCGCTCAGTACCCGCCCAAGCGTGATGCCGGGGTTGGCGAAGCTCGTCGAGCTTGTCACGAAGTAGGCGCTGCCGATGTACAGCCCGACTGCGGCGGGCACCCAGCCCAGGTTGTCGCGCAGAACGAGCGTCAGGATGACCGCCACGAGCCCCGCCGTCGCCACGACCTCGCCCAGCAGCAGCGGCAGCCCGGCGCGCTCGGTCGTGCTGATCGACACAGCCTCTTCGCCGTACATGAGGTTGCCCAGCATTGCGCCCGCGACGAAGCCGACGAGCTGCGCGGCGACCGTCGGCAGGATCTCCCGCGCCGGCACGCGGCCCACAGCAGCGAGCGCGCTAGTGACCGCCGGGTTCAACTGCGCGCCGCTCACCGGCCCGAGCACGAGGATGAGGACAACGAGGGCCGCAGCCGTGGCGAGAGCGTTAATGAGCAACTGCAGCCCGGCGTCGTCGGTGAGGCGGGTCGCCATAATGCCCGACCCAACGACAGTGGTGATGAGGCCTGCACTCCCGAGGGCTTCCGCGAGCATACGGATGGGGAGGGAGCGGGGCGCCGGCGGGATCGGGGGCGCTGTCGGGCCAGCCTGCGGATCGGTCACCCGCACACTGTAGGGCATCGCATAGACTCAGGTCTATGCAAGCGAAGGCGGCGACGCCCAGCCCGACCCGGGGATCGACGTCGATCGCGCCCGAACTTGCGGCCCTCGGCGATGCCACGCGCGGGACGATCGTGCGCATGTTGCTTGATGCGCCCGGACGCGAGCTCACCGTTGGGCGCCTGACCGACGCGCTCGTTTTGCGTCAACCGACCGTGTCGCACCACCTGCGTGTGCTGCACCGGGCAGGGCTGCTTGACCGGAAGCCGCGCGGCCGCGAGGTGTGGTACGGGCTTCCCGAGCAGGTGGCGGCGCGGCTCGAGGAGTGGGCGACACCCGCCGGTGACGAGCCGGTGAGCGGCGCCGTGCTCGGACGCATCATCGACGACCTCGGTACGCGCTTCGCGGGCACATTCTCGCGCGAGACCGTGCAACGCGTTGTGCTCGAGAGCTATGACCTGCTCCGCGAACGCGACGGGGTTGGCCGTGCCCTGCCCTCGGCGACTGCTCAGTTCGCTGCCGAGCGACTGAGCGCGCAACAGCGGAGCGCGACGACGATGGGCCGAGGGGGGCGGGGCGAGTCTGGCGCCCCGATCGACGTGCTGTTCGTCTGCGTTCAAAACGCCGGACGATCGCAACTCGCGGCCGCGATCATGCGTCATCTCGGAGGCGACCGAGTGCGCGTGCGGACGGCCGGCTCGGCACCGATCGACGCGATCCGCCCGGCGGTGGTCACCGCGCTCGACGAGATCGGCGTACCGCTCGGGGGCGAGTTTCCCAAGCCACTCACGGACGACGTCGTGCGGGCAGCCGACGTCGTCGTGACCATGGGGTGCGGCGACGCCTGCCCCGTCTACCCGGGGCGTCGCTACCTCGACTGGGCGGTCGACGACCCGGCGGGTCAACCGCTCGATACCGTGCGTCGCATCCGCGATGACATCGATGCGCGCGTGCGGATTCTGCTCGACGAAGTGCTGGGCTAGAACAAAACATAGATATGTGTCTATACTTCAGACCATGAGGAAGAACCACGACACGCCCGCTCAGCCCACCGTTCTGTTCGTCTGCGTTCACAATGCCGGTCGTTCGCAAATGGCTGCCGGCTACCTGCAGCACCTCGCGGGTGACCGCGTGACCGTCCTCTCCGCAGGCTCGGAGCCGAAGGACCAGATCAACCCCGTGGCTGTCGAAGCGATGGCCGAAGAGGGCATCGACATCGCGCACAACGTGCCGAAGGTTCTGACCGTGCAATCGGTCGTCGACTCCGACGTCGTGATCACGATGGGGTGCGGGGATGCGTGCCCCATCTACCCGGGAAAGCGTTACGAAGACTGGGCGCTCGACGACCCCGCCGGCCAGGGCATCGAGTCGGTGCGGGCGATCCGCGATGAGATTCGCGGGCGTGTCGAGGCGCTCATCGCCGAGATTGCCCCCGCGCACGCCCCGGCTTAGGTTCGATCGCGCTCTCGAAGCGCGAGCACCATGGAGGGTAGCGTGAGGGCGAGACCCTCAAAGCTCCAGAAGATCGCCATCGCGCCGTTCCACGTGACTTCGACCAGCACCGCGTCGTCGATGCTCACGACGACGAACCACACGAGGGCCACGGTCGCCGCGGCGAGCGTGACACCAGCGAACCAGCGGTAGGCCTCCACGTAGGCGCGATCTCGTACGCGCGCCTGTCGCTCGTCGAGGTACTCTTCGGGAAGGTCGGCGACAACGCGCACCGACATGCGAAGTGCCCACCAGACGAGCGCGGCAAGACCGATGACACCGAGGGCGGCGAGCGCCGGGAGCGTCATCCAGGCGACGGGGATCGCGACGAGGAGCACGATCATGAGGGCAACGATGCCGCGGCGAGCGCCTCGGCTCCGCATCCAGTCCCAGCGCGTGTCGCGCATGACGGTCTCCGCCATTTCGGCAACCGCTTTTTCATTTCTCTCCGCTCGGGGTGTTGCGGCCATGGTTCAGTCCTCCTGAGTTGGTGGGAAAGGGGTGAGTGAGAAGAGCTGCTCGATCGACACGTCAAGAAGCTCGGCAAGACGCAGGGCGAGCGCGAGTGAGGGAGCGTACTCTCCTCGTTCGAGGTAGCCGACTGTTTGGTAGTGCACGCCAACGGCGTCGGCAAGCTCGGTGCGGCTCAGCCCCGCACGGATGCGGAACTCCTCGATTCGGCTGTAGACCGGGTCATCGGTCTTCGGTTTGCGTCCCATACCCATAGCATAACTGCTACATAGTAATAATGCAACAGGATGCTCTCACCGGGGATGCGAAAGGGCCCCGCGCACGCGCGGGGCCCTCTCACGTTTCGCGTCTCTACGCCGTCGCGATTGCCACAATGGGGTCGGTCGTCGGCGCAGGGCTCCCGGACGCGGGCTCGACCGTAACCCCCACGACGGTTCCCGCCTCGAAGGCCCCGTCAAGAACCTGTACGACAGTTCCCTCACCGTCAACGGCGAACAGGCCAGCCGGCGTCGGCACGCCATCGGTGATGTACCAGAGGGCGTACCGCTCGGAGTCCGACAGTGGCGTGAGGCCGTCAAAAACCATCGCAGAAAGGCCCACCGACTCACTCGCCACGAGCGTGGCCGTCGCGCCGCCCGCAACCTCGGCGGTTGTCGTGATGACGTCGCTCGCGGCGACAATCGTCGCGAGCTGCTCGGCGGCACTCGGAGCCGACGGCCGCAGCACGTCAGCAACGACGACGCCGCCAAAGAAGAGCGCGACGGCGGCGGCCGCGGCGGTAACGAGCATCGCCGGCCGCGAGAACCATCGCGCTTGCGCCCGTGCGGCTGCCGAACCGGTGGGCACCGCGGCAGCAGCATCCGAGCGCACCGATTCGGTGAGGGGCGCCGCCGCCTCTCCCGGCGCCGTGATGGTGAGGGCGGGCAGTTGCGGGGTCACCGCGATCGCCGCCATCACCGCATCTTTGAGCCCCGCCGACGGTGCCACGGGCGGCACCGCGAGGCCCAGAGCGGCGCGCACATCGGCGAACTGCTCATCGCGCATCATGTCATCGTCGTTACGACTCATGACGCCACCCCCAATTCTTCGCGCAGACGGATCATGCCGTCGCGCAATCGTGTCTTGACTGTTCCCATCGGAACTCCGAGCATTTCGGAGACTTCGCTGTGGCTATACCCGCCGTAGTAGGCGAGCTCCACCGCTTGTCTCTGCAGCTCGGTCAGTCGGCCCAAGGCCCTCTCCACTCGTTCATGTTCCAGGCGAATCTCCGCCCGTTCGGCGACCTGGTCGTATTCACGATCGAGATCGCGGATTCCCACCTTGGTGTCCCGGTCGCGCGATGACTGCGCACTGCGTACGCGGTCAATCGCCCGCCGGTGGGCCATGGTGAGCATCCAGGTCACCGCTTTCCCCTTATTCGGATCAAAGCGGGCGGCGGTTTGCCAGATCTCGAGAAGAACCTCCTGCACCACCTCCTCCGATTGCGCGTGATCACGCAACACATGCCGCACGAGGCCGAGCATGCGCGGAGCGATGAGGTCGTAGAGCTCGCCAAAGGCACGCTGGTCGCCCGAGGCGACGCGCTGCAGCAGGCGATCGGTCAACTCGACGGTGACGTCGGCCGCGGGGGCGACATCGTCGAGGTCGATTTCGGAGGGCACGAGGACAAGCATTGCAGGACTCGCGCTGATCTAGGGCTGTGCGGCCTGTGCGGGTCGTCGTCGGAACACCGCGAGAATCACCGCCGCGAGAAGAGCAATAGCTTGCGCAACGGCGGCGCCGACCTTATCGGCGTACCAAATTGGCTCAAAAAGATAGGGCAGGCCAAGTCCCGTCAGATCGACGGGGAACAGCGTCGTGGCAATGACAAGACCCAGCCCCCCGGCAGCAACCACCGCGGCGGCGATCGCTGCCCACCGTCGACCGGTAACCAGAACGACCGCGACGGCAAGGTTGATGACGGCTTGGGCGCGGAACAGCATTCCCTGGCTCACGAGCGAGCCGGTCACGGCATCGAAAGGCCCCGCCAGCCGGAAATGGATCACCGCGTTCACAACGAGCGCGACGGCGATCAGAACAGAGAGTGCAATACGGAGTACGCGCACGGCGAGCCCTTTCGGGAGAAACGGCGGATGCCCGCCCGCGAGCGCGAGCGGGCATCCGACTGGATGGTTGTGGCGATTACTGGATACCCAGGTTCGCCGCGATACCGCCAGCGAGCGCCTGCGCGGTCATGGGCATGTGGCTTGCCGCCTCCTTGAGGAGGTCGAAGTACGCCGGGTCGCCCGCAATGTTCGCGTCAATCGCCGCGAGCAGCGTCTGCGCGTGCATCTCGAGCTCCGCCTGCACAGCCTCGGCCGGCAGCTCGGGAACAACCGAGTTGATCAGCTGACCGAACGACACGGCGTACGCGCCGAGGTCGGCAACAGCCTGGTCGGCGAGAGCCTGGTCGCCCGTCGCCTTGCCGAGCGTGTAGTTGACGAAGAACGGGATGTGCGAGCGCCACGAGTCGAGGAACGGCTGCTCGGCCTCCGGGTAGGCGGAGCCGACGAGCGCGGCAACCTCAACCGAGTTCTCGTCGAGGGCTGCAACGGCGGCCTGCACCTGCGGCGTGCTCAGGTCGCCGCCATCCTGCAGGGCCTGGTCGATGGCAGCACCGGCCAGGTACACGTGGTCGGCGAGGAGGGCGGTCAGCTGAGCGCGCAGCTCGGCCCCGTCGCTGTTGACGGTGTCGATGGCGACAGCGGCGGGCTCCTCCATGGGCTCTTCAGCCTCAACGGCGGCCGAGCAGCCCGACAGGACGAGAGCGGCAGCCAGGCCGAGGCCGGCGAACGCGATGGTCTTACGCATGTGATTCCCCTTTATCTGTGTGGTGCGATTGGTCGTGCAGGTGTGTGAGCCGACGTTCGTGCCCGTCACTGCTAGCCCTCGACGATGACGCGAGCGTTCATCGTCAAGTGCGGCATGCAGAAGTACAGGTACTCCCCCGGCTCGGTGAAGGTGAACGAGAAGGTGTCCCCCTCCTGTCCCATCGGCGCGAGCGCGTGATCGAACAGGCCGTCAGCCGACTGCGTTCCGCGCAACCCGGTGCTCTCGTTCACGTCGCCCCAAGCACCCGAGGTAATCGTGTGCCCGATGGCTTCGCCGTTGCGCCAGGTCACGGTGGTCCCGACCGGCACCGTGATGTCCTCCGGCATGAACCGGAGACCAATCGTGATGACCTCGTTGGGGCCCGGCTGCATCGACTCAGCGCCCGGCATCGACCCAGAATCGGCCGGCGGAAGCGGCGTCGGGTCGGCGATGAGCGCCGGCGAAGATCCGGAGCAAGCGGCGAGCGCGACGAGCAAAGCCGGCACGACCGCGAGGGTCAGGCCGAAGCGAGCAGTGCGTGCAGTTGGTGACATGCAAGGAGTTCGGTACCCCACGGGCAGGGGTTTGGGGCGGAAGCCCTGACTCAGCGAATTGCCAGGTTCACGGCTGGCCTGCGCGAACGGAGTGATGACGAGCGGAGTGATGACGAGCGGAGTGCTGACGAGCGGAGTGCTGACGAGCGGAGTCCTCGAAAGAGACCACGAGCCGGGCCGCAGAACGCCTCTCGGCGAAAGGCCGCTCGAAGCGGCGAAAAATGGAGCCCGGGGTTACTGCGGCCCGGCTACAGCAGTGTAACCGCGGAAGGCTGTGAGGCATTCCGACGAGCATCCGACCGCACCGACGGTCGCAGCGGGATGCGGAGCCTCAGTCGAGCGAACCGGCCCGTTCGAGGCGAGCGCAGGCTGTGAAGTCCCGCGCACTCGACGCCAGTCGGGCGGCCCGCGCCGTCAGCTCGGCCGCTCGAGCGTCATCGACCGCGGCATCAGCGTCGTCGGCGAGATCGGCCGCGCCCGCAGCGGCCGTTCGGCAGAACGCGGCCGCACGTTCGAATGCCACCGCAACATCGCCCACGTAGGCGCCGCGCAGCACGGCATCGGCGAGAACGCGGATCTCGTCCGGTCCGGTCGGTGTCTCTGCACCGGCAACGACGGGGTCGGCGGTTGCCAGCACTTCACTGCCGCGCTGGAAGAGCAGTGCGACTCCCGCGGGATCAGAGCGAATCAGCGCCCGCAACAGTGACAGTCGCCACAGCGCGCCGGGCAAGGTCCGAGCGCCGGCCCGCGACCATAACTCGGCGAGCGTGTCGAGCCCGTGCTCGTCGGTAAACGCAACCATGCGCTCAACCAGGTCCGGGTCGTCGCTCGCCCTCACGCGATGCACAAGCGCTCGCGCCGAGTCGTGCGCGATGCGCAGCGTGACCGCCGGGTCGAGCCCCCCTTCGTGCACGTCGAAGGCCGCGCTCGGCAGGCGCACAGGGCGGCGAGGACGATCGGTCACCGCTCCACGGTATCCCGCACGATGACCACGCGCCGCGCGGTAGATTGGTGGAGGGCCTCTAGCTCAGTTGGCAGAGCAGCGGACTTTTAATCCGCGGGTCGTCGGTTCGAGCCCGACGGGGCCCACGTCACCCGCACACGCGCGACCGTCCACCGGACGCTCGCGGGTTTGAGCCCGACGGGGCCCACCGCTAGTAGTTGAGCCCGTCGCGGGGCCCGGGGGTGTCGTCGAGCACCCGGAAGGTGCCGATGGTGGTCTCGCCATCTGACTCGTACACATCGATCTGGTACACCGCGTTGGGGTCGGGGTCGGAGCGCACGAGGTTGCGGGTGAACTCGAGCTCGCTCACCCGTACATAGCCGATCTTGCCTCCCTCGGCGCGAGCGAGAATGAGGTTGGGCACCCGATCCTTGATGGCACTGCCGTAGGTTTCGCCGTTCTCGTTGACGGCGAACTCGACCGGATCGCCGATAATCGTGGCAGCCGGCGTGGCCGACTCGTCAATCAACGCGCCAATCGCGGGTGCCGCGGCGAACGCCCCGCCGACAACGAGCACTCCGCCCACGATCATCACGATGACCTTTGGTGCAACCGCCATGGCCGACTCCCCCGTCGAATGCGTGCCCGACACCCGGGGTGCTCTCCCCGCCCCCCGCGTTCATCCAATCAGGTACCGAACCCACGGCACAGCCCGGTGAGCACCCCCCGTTCGAGGGCAATGCCCGGTGATGGATGCGGAACTCAGGCCGGGCGGCAAATGCCCCAGCTGCCCGACCACGAGGCTCCGGGCTCGATCCACCGCAGACCAACCCCCGAGTTCAGCGCGTCGGCGGGTGCGGTCATGGGCTCGACGGCGATGGCGGTGACGGGCCCGGACGCTGTTGGGAAGCTGCGCGTAATGAACAGTTGCAACCACTCCCAGGTGGCTTCCTGCCACACCTCGGTCTCGGTGCCATCGGGCGCGGTGAGCACCGTGCGGATAACCCCATCGGCGTCGGGCTCAACACGAAAAGCATCGTCGAGCGCAAGGTCAGCGACGCGACGTCCGTCGCGGAGATTCCAGGCGTGCTCCGCGGGCTCCATCCCCACCGGGTTGAGGCGGTCATCGACGATGACGTGCTCGACGGCCTGCGCTGTGAGGGTCAGGTCGTCGACGGGGTGCGCGCCAACCCTGATGAACGGATGCGTGCCGACAGCGTACGGAGCCGACTCGGCACCGAGGTTGGTGACGCCGTGAGTCACGGTGATGCCGTTGCCGGTGAGCCGGTACTCGACCGTCGTCCAGAGGTGAAACGGCCAGCCGTGCTGCGGCACGACGGCGGCGCCGAGGGTGACGGCGTCGTCGTGCTTCTCGACCAGGTGGTACGAGGTGTTGCGCAGCAGGCCGTGGATCGCGTTGGTGCGGTCGACCTCGGTGAGGTCGAGCTGCAGCACCGCATCCTGATGCACCCACCGGCCGTCACGCACGCGGTTGGGCCACGGCGCGAGAACGATGCCGCACCCGAAGGGTGCCGCGACGCTTTCGTCGAAGCCTTGTACGAGGTCGTGGCCGTCGACGGTGAGGTGGCGCAGCGCGGCAGCAACGGTCGTGATGATGGCCTCGACGGGACCGTGGGCGCCGTCGTGGTGAAGGCGGTACTGCTCGCCGGTGGGGGGTGCGGGCCGTGGGGTGGTGGTCATGCGGTCATGCTACGCGCGGCGCGGCATGACCGGAGTGACGCGGAGCCCGGCCACGCGCAAGAGGGCGAGTGCCTCCTCAGGGGCCGCATCATCGGTAATGAGCTCGTCGAGCTCGTCGAGCCCGCAGACCCGGCCGAGATGGACACGCCCGAGCTTCGACGCGTCGGCAGCGAGCATACGACGGGACGCGCACGCGACCATGCGGCGCTTCACCTCCGCCTCGGGCAGGTTGACGTTGGTGACCCCCGCGACAGCGTCGACGCCAGTCGCGCCGATGATCGCGAGATCGACCCGCACATCATCGAGCAGGGTCGTCGCGAGCGGGTTCACAAGAGAGTGCTGCAGCGAGCGCACGGTTCCGCCCGTGACAACGACCGTGAAGCGCGGGATGGCCGGCTCGAGGGCGAGCGCAATGGCGAGTCCGTTCGTCACGACGACAAGTTCCTCCAGCTCGGGCCGGGCGACGAGCTCGTGAGCGACCGCGAGCGCGGTGGATCCGACGTCGAGCAGCAGGCTCTCGCCCGACCGCACACGCCCCGCGGTCTCGACCGCGATCGCGCGTTTGGCGCGGGCGAGGCGGGTGCGTGACTGTTCGAGGCTTGACTCGCGCTCGGCGACGAGGCCGCGCGGCATGGCACCGCCGTGCACGCGCGTGACGCGGCCCTCGCCCTCGAGCGCGGCGAGGTCGGTGCGCACGGTCACCTCGCTGACGCGCAGCTCGCGAGCGAGGTCGACGACGCGAGCGAATCCGCGATCGGCCACGAGGAGCGCGAGGCGTTCGCGGCGCTGCGGTGCAGCATCCATCAGCCCACCTTTCGATTTCTGTCAATATCGAAAGCGTATTGCTTGCGGTTCTGAAAGCCCGCGGTCGTAGCATCGTGAGGTGCCGATCCGATTCCATTCCACGACGCTCGCCGACGGGCGAGAACTCATCTACGTCGACGACGCCGACACGACCCTCGGCCCCACGCGCAGCGTCGACCGCCGCGCGCTCGACCCGCGACCCGAGACCGCCACCATGCGGCAAGACGTGCTGACCGGCGAGTGGGTGTCGATCGCCAGCAACCGGCAGAACCGCGTTTTCATGCCGCCGCCCGATCAAGATCCGCTCGCGCCACAGAGCGACGAGAACCCCAGTGAGATTCCGAGCCTGTACGACGTCGCCGTGTTCGAGAACCGGTCGCCGAGCTTTGGGCCGGCGCTCACGCACGAGAACGCCCCGCGGGGGCTGGATGACCTCACCACGATCGGCCTCGAGCGCAGCCGCACGAGCGTCGGGCGCTGCGAGGTCGTCTGCTTCTCGCCCGACCACGAGGGCTCGTTCGGCTCGCAGACCGTCAGCCGCGCGCGCACGGTGATCGAAGCGTGGGCGCACCGCACCGCAGCGTTGAGCGCCATGCCGGGCATCGAGCAGGTCTTCCCCTTCGAGAATCGCGGGGCCGAGATCGGCGTGACTCTGCCACACCCGCACGGGCAGATCTACGCCTACCCGTTCATCACGCCCCGCACGACGGCTCTGCTGCGGTCGGTCGACGCGGTCGGGCCCGACCTGTTCGCCCGCATCCTCGACAGCGAGCGGGCGAGCGGCCGTGTGGTGCTCGAGGGCGAGCACTTCACTGCGTTCGTGCCGTTCGCGGCGCGCTGGCCGATCGAGGTGCACCTGCTGCCACACCGGCACGTGCCCGACTTCGCCGGGCTCACGGAAGAGGAGAAGGACGAGCTCGCGCCGCTCTATCGGCGCCTGCTGCGCGGCATCGATGCGCTCTACGAGACGCCGACGCCGTACATCGCGGCCTGGCACCAGGCTCCGGTGTCGCGTGGTCGTGACACCGTGCGGCTCATGCTGCAGGTAACGAGCCCTCGCCGCGGCGCTGAGAGACTGAAGTTCTTGGCCGGCTCGGAGGCCGCGATGGGTGCCTTCATCGGCGACGTTGCGCCGGAGGCCCAGGCCGCATTCATCAGAGAAGGAATCGCGAAAGCCCATGACTGACATCCGCGACGACGCCCGCGCTGGGTTCGAGGCCGTCTTCGGCCGCACCGCTGATGGGCTCTGGTCGGCCCCGGGCCGGGTCAACCTCATCGGCGAACACACCGACTACAACGAGGGCTTCGTGCTGCCGTTCGCCATCGATCGGCGCACGATCGTCGCCCTCGGCGTGCGCGACGACCGCCTCGTGCGGGTGGCGAGCACCTTCGCCGACGAACTGGCCGAGATCGATCTGGATGCTCTCGCCCCCGACGCCCTCGGCGGCTGGTCGGCCTACCCGCTCGGTGTGGCCTGGGCCTTCAGCGAGTTCGGCGCCGACCTCGGTGCCGTGCCGGGCGTCGACCTGTTCATCGACTCCGACGTGCCGGTCGGTGCGGGGCTCTCGAGCTCGGCCGCGATCGAGAGCGCGGTCGCCCTCGCGCTCAATGACGTCTGGCAGCTCGGCCTCGACCGCCGCACGCTCGCCCGCGTCGGACAGCGCGCCGAGAACGTGGCCGTCGGGGCACCTACCGGCATCATGGATCAGTCGGCCTCGCTGCTCGGCCAGGCCGACCACGCCGTCTTCCTCGACTGTCGCACGCTCGAGAGCGAACTCGTGCCGCTCGGCCTCGCCGAGGCGGGCCTGGCGATCCTCGTCATCGACACCGGGGTCAAGCACAGCCACGCGACGGGGGGCTATGGCGAGCGCCGTGCGGCGTGCGAGCGCGGGGCGGCGGCCCTCGGCCTCTCGAGCCTGCGCGATGCGACCCCCGACGACCTGCCCCGCGCCCAGCAGCTGCTCGACGACGTCACCTTCCGGCGCATCCGCCACGTCATCACCGAGAACCAGCGCGTGCTCGACACCGTCGCGGTGCTGAAGGAGCAGGGCGCCTCGGCGATCGGCGAGCTGCTGGATGCCTCGCACCGCAGCATGCGCGACGACTTCGAGATCTCGGTTCCCGAGCTCGACCTCGCGGTCGAGACGGCGGTCGCCGCTGGCGCGATCGGAGCCCGTATGACCGGGGGTGGATTCGGCGGCGCGGCCATCGCGCTCGTCCGGGTGAGCGACCTCTCGCGCGTGCAGGTCGCCGTCGACAACGCTTTCGGCGAGCACGCGTTCGGGCAGCCCGACACCTTCGTCGTCACGGCCTCCGACGGGGCCGCGCGCAACTAGGGGGGCGCGTCTCCGATCTCGATAGCGCGCACGTCGACGCTGTCGATGCCGGCGAAGTCATGCGGGTTCGCCGTGTACAGCGGGAGGTCGTGCGCGATCGCCGTTGCCGCGATCAACGCATCGTAGGCGCGCGTCGCTGGCTTGCGACCGGAGGCCCGAAGCCCCGCCGCGACCGCGCCGAACGCTCGCGCCGAAGCCGCATCAAAGGGAACGACCTCGAAGTCGCTCTCCGCCTGCTGGAGGTGGGCCTGCCGTGCCGCGCGCTCGGAGTCGCTCGCGGCGACCAAGGGGCCGATCGAGAGCTCGGCGAGCGAGATGGCGCTCACGACACAGTCGTCGGGCAACTGCGCCGGGTCATCCACACGGCCGAGCAGGATGACTGTTGACGTATCGAGGAGGCCGCGCCGTGCGGTCACAGCGATGAGTCGAGGATCGCGTCGATGTCACGCTTCAGCGCGGCGGGATCGACAGAGGGCAGCAGCCGGCGGCGAGCAATCAGTTCAGAGGCGGGTGCGCTCCGGCGCCGCAGAGGCGCGAGTTCTGCCACGGGAGCACCATCTCGCGTGACGACGAACGATTCACCGCGCACGACACGATCGAGCACTTCTGCACCGTTGTTGCGCAGGTCGCGCACCGTCACCGAGTTCATGTCCGACGTGTATCACCGGTGATACACGTCGAATCGGAATACCCACACCCGCCGGGCTCACAGCGGTGCTGCGCCGGTTCGGCCGAGATCGTGACACTCGCGAAGAGGTCGGGGGTCATGGTTCCCCAGTACTCCCTTCGCCCCTGTGGCCCTTGCAGCGCGGTGGACTGCGGTGCAGGATCCTTCGATTCGTGAGTGCGGGAGGGTCGGTGGCGCAAGGTGCACTGCGAAACCGACCTCGCTGCCAGCACCGCGGAGAACGGGTGGACTCAGCGGGCGATTGCGAGAGCGGCAGCCGTCGACGTCAGCACGTCATCGGCGAAAGCCGGGTCCTCCGACACCGATCGGCCGTAGCTCGGCACCATCATCTGCAGACGCGGCCGCCAGCTCTCGAGCCGGTCGGCGAAGCAGCGCTCGATGAGGCCGAGCATGATCGACGGCGCGGTCGAGGCCCCCGGCGACGCTCCGAGCAGACCGGCGATTGAGCCGTCGGCCGCGGCGACGACCTCGGTGCCGAACTGCAGGGCGCCGCCTGTGCCCGGCACATTCTTGATGATCTGCACCCGTTGGCCAGCGGTCAACTGATACCAGTCTTCGCCCTTCGCGTTCGGATAGAACTCGCGCAGCGCAGCGAGCTTGCCCTCACGAGTGGCCAGCAGCTCACCGACGAGGTACTTCACCAGGTCGAAGTTCCGCAGACCGACCTGCAGCATCGGCACGATGTTGTGCCAGCGGATCGACCCGAAAAGATCCCACCACGAACCGGTCTTGAGAAACTTCGGCGTAAAGCCGGCATACGGCCCAAAGAGAAGGCTCGGTGTGCCGTCGACGACCCGGGTGTCGAGATGCGGCACCGACATCGGCGGGGCGCCGACCGAGGCCTTGCCGTAGATCTTGGCGTTGTGCTGCGTAACGACAGCGGGGTTGTCGCTGCGGAGCCACTGTCCGCTGACGGGAAACCCCCCGAAGCCGCGGATCTCGCGGATGCCGCTCTTCTGCAGCAGCGGGAGCGCGTGTCCGCCCGCGCCGACGAAGACGAATCGCGCGGTGACCTCGACGGGCGTGCTACCAACCTCATGACGCAGCGACAGCTTCCACAGCCCGTCTTTCGTGCGGCGGATGCCCGTCACGCGGTGCTCGAGGTGCAACGTCGCCCCGTTCGCGACGAGGCCGTCGATGAGTGCCCGAGTGAGAGCGCCGAAGTCGACATCGGTGCCAGCCGCCATGCATGTCGCGGCGATCGGCTGCGACTTGATCCGGCCCGGGATGACCAGGGGCGCCCACGAGCGGATGACCGCGGCGTCATCGCTGAACTCCATGCCGGCGAAGAGCGGGTGGTCTTTGAGAGCCTCGTAGCGCTTGCGGAGGTACTCGACGTTCGCCTCGCCCCACACCATGCTCATGTGCGGCGTCGCTGTCAGGAAAGCGCGCGGGTCGGGCAACACGCCTTGGCCCACCAGGTACGACCAGAACTGCCGCGAGACCTGAAACTGCTCGTTGATCTTCACCGCGTTGGCGATGTCGATGGTGCCGTCCGGGCGCTCGGGCGTGTAGTTGAGCTCGCACAAGGCAGCGTGCCCCGTACCGGCGTTGTTCCACGGATTCGAACTCTCGAGGGCAACGTCGCCCAGTCGCTCGTAGATGCGGATCTGCCAGGAGGGCTCGAGCTGCTGCAACATGGTGCCGAGCGTGGCGCTCATGATGCCGCCGCCGATGAGAGCGACGTCGATGGGTTCGGTCACCTGCCCAGTTTAGCCGCGCGTCACAGCACCCCTTTCGTGCGGGGCTAGGCTGGCGCGGTGATTCTGCCCCTTCTTTCGATCGGCGTGATCGGGGGACTGTTTGCCGGTTTGTTTGGCGTCGGCGGGGGATTCATCATGGTGCCGCTGATGCTGCTCTGGCTTCGCTTCGACCAGCGGAGGGCATCCGCCACCTCGTTGCTCGCGATTGTGCCACCGGCCGCGCTCTCTGCCGCGCTGTACGGGTCGCAGGGGCAGATCGACGTGCTCGCGGCGGCGATCGTCGCGGCGGGTGCCCTCGGGGGCGCGCCGCTCGGAACACTGCTGCTGCGGCGGCTCCCGCTGGTGTGGCTCAAGTGGCTGTTTATCGCGGGCCTCGTCGCGACGGCGCTGCGACTTCTGCTGACCGTACCGGAACGCGCGGGAACGCTCGAGTACGGGGTCGCGGCCGTCGTAGGGCTCGTCGCTCTCGGCCTGGTCATGGGCATCGTCGCCGGGCTGTTCGGAGTGGGGGGCGGCATCATCGTCGTGCCGGTGTTGATCGCCGTGTTCGGCATGGGCGATCTGCTCGCGAAGGGCACGTCGCTGGTTGCCCTGATTCCCGGCGCGCTTCTCGGCACCCTCGCCAACGTGCGTGGGGACTTGCTGCAGATTCGGGACGGACTGCTGATGGGTGCGGGGGCGGGCGGCGGATCGCTCGGCGGTGTCGCCTTGGCGTTTTGGCTTCCCGCGCAGGTCTCGGCCTGGCTGTTCGCCGCGCTGCTGATCGGCGTGATCATCCAGTTCGCCCTCAGACCGGTAGGGCCGTCGCCCCGTCGATGATCGCGATGATGCCGCCCGCGAATGAAATGGCGATCACCATGATGCGGGCGAATCGCACGCTCACCCAGCGCGAGACCACCTCGCCCATCGTCAGCCCGACGAGCGTGCACACGATGATCAGCACCCATAGCCACCAGTCGTAGTCGGGAAGCCCGGTCTCGTTGAGCGACACCTTGGTGACGAACGAGGTCACCCCGACGACCACGAAAAAGGGCTGGATCGTCGCGGCGAACGACCGCTGTTCCCAGTTGGTGAGAATCGCGTACACGCTCATCCCCGGCCCGCCGACACCCGCGGTGGCGCTCATGAATCCGGATGCGGTGCCCGAGATCAGCGCGGCGGGAACCTGCGCGACCCTCCGATCGAAGTACTTCATGAGCAGCGACGTGCTGAGGGCAGCGACGACGATCGCGCCGACGATGATCTGCAGCACGGGTCCACCGATGAGCACCGACAGGAACGCCCCCGGCACGATGGCGATGACCGCCGGCACGCCAAGCATCGCGAACTGCCGCCAGTCGATGTGCCGCCAGACGCGGCTGATCACGATCGAGGCGGAGACGGCTCCGCAGAGGTTGACCAGCAGCACTCCCTCGAAGGGCCCGATGAGCAGCACGAGCACCGGCGCGACGACGAGCGCGAAGCCCATGCCCGAGACCCGCTGCGCCATCGCGCCGAGCATCACGGCGAGCGCGATCATCACGGCGAGCACCATCAGCAGCCCCTCTCGGTCGGTCGCCCGCGTCGGGGCAGGTCTCTCGGCGAGGTCGAGCACCACCCGCTCGACCTCGCCGATACACGGCCGGCATGAGCCGACCGAGGTCGTCACCCCGCGGGCTGGCGCGTCAGCAGCGCGCGGGGATTGTCGGTGAGCGCCTTCCGCACGGCCTCGGGCTGCTCGGCGAGCGCGCGTCGCAGCGAACCCACGGGGTCGGCGTCGGCCATGTCGAAGGGGTAGTCGCTGCCGAGCACGAGGCGGTCATCCCCGACCCGCTCGTGGAGGAACCGCAGCGAAAGATCATCATGCGTCAGCGTGTCGAACCAGAACCGGTGCAGCAAGCTCGACGGGGCAACATCGAGGTGGATGCGCGACTCGGGCCGCACCGACCAGCCGTGGTCGAACCGTCCGATCTGGTACGGCAGGAATCCGCCGCCATGCAGCAGTGCGATGCGCAGGTGTTCGTTGCGCGACAGGGTGCCCTGGAACAGTAGCGAGGCGGCCGCGATCGTCGAGTCGGTGGGGTTGCCCACGAAGTTGTGGATGAAGTGGTCGTGCATGCGCTCCATGCCTGCCACATCTGCTCCGGGGTGCAGTACCACGGCGAGGCCTGCGGCGTCGATGGCCTCCCAGACCGAGGCGTACTGCGGGTCGCCGAGATTGTGCCCCGCCACGTTCGTGCCCAGCTCGAGACCGACGACCTCATCGATCGCGATGAGGCGCGCAAGCTCGGCGTGGGCCGCCTCCTCGCTCTGCATCGGCAGGTGCCCGAGCACAACGAAACGGTCGGGGTGCTGCCGCGCCATCGCGATCATCGCGTCGTTGTGGAGGTGGGCTGCGGCGGCCGCCGCGGCGGGCTCGAGCCGGTATTGGAAGTGCGGCGGCGGAACGCTCAGCGCCTGCAGCTGCACGCCCGCGGCGTCCATGTCGGCCAGCCGCGCCTCGACGTCGACCATGCCGAGCGGGATGGGCCCGCTGATGCGGCCCCCGGGGTACTCGAACCACCACGCGCCGTCGCGCTCGACGAGCGCGGGAGCGGCGGCCGACACCTCCCGCGCGAGCTCGGCGATGAACCCGCGCGGAACGGTGTGGGCGTGAACGTCGATGCCCGTGGCGGCGTGGAGCCCCCCGGTCATGCCTTCTCCAGGTCGGGGCGGGTGACGGCGGTGTTGCGCCAGAACACGACCTTCTTCTCGATGTACCAAATGGTCAAGTACACCGTGAGGCCAATGAGCAGGAAGATAAAGATGATCACCCAATACGCGGCCGTATCGAACCCACCGCGGTAGCGGATCATCAAGTACCCGAGTCCGCCCGTGGAGCCAATGAACTCGGAAACGATGGCGCCGATGATGGCGGTCGTCGCACCGAGCTGGAGCCCACCGAAGATGACGGGCAGAGCGGTCGGAATTCGCACCTTTGTCATGATCTGCCACGTGCTCGCGCGCAGGGAGCGCATCAGGTTGATCGCGTTGGGCTCGGCAAGGCCGAGCCCCGACAACGTCGTGATGAACACGGCGTAGAAGCACGCGATCGCGGCCTGCAAGATCTTGCCCTCGATGCCGAAACCGATCCACGCGATGATGATCGGCGCCAGGATGACGGTCGGGATTGCCTCGAGCGCCGACAGGAACGGCAGGTAAGCGCCGCGCAGCCGGTTCGACGTGCTGAGCAGGATGCCCAAGCCGAAGCCGATCGCACCACCCAGCAGGAACCCTCCCGCGATTTCGGTCAGGGTGCGCAGCACCTGGTCGCCGAAGCCCATCGCGCCAATGACGCGAGGGAAGGCGTTCCAGACCGACTCCGGCGTCGGCAGCAGGATCGGCGACACCGACCGCGTCACAGCGGTGGCGAGCCACCACGCCAGCAGCATCAGCGGGGCGATCGCGACGGTGACAATGTAGGGCGAGAACTTCTTGCGCCGCGCCTTCGGCGACTGCGCGATGGCAATCTGTGCCATCTGCTCGGTGCGGGTCATCGCTTCTTCGCTCGATTCTCTTCAGACCAGAACACGACGCGGCGCTCGATGACGTCGGCGATCGAAACGAGAACGACCGCGATGATCACGACCACGAGCACGACGGCGTAGGTGAGTGACATATTCAGCTGCGAGGCGAACTCCTTGGCGAGCTTGCCCAGCCCACCATCGGAGGCGGACAGGATCTCGGCGACCAGCACGCCCGTGAACGCCAGCAGCAGCGAGTGCTTGACGCCCACCATGATCAGCGGCACGGCCGAGGGCAGCTGCAGCTTGGTGAACACCTGCCAACGGCTCGCTTTCAGCGACTGCATGAGCTTGAACTCGTTCGCCGACGGCAGGGCGAGCCCCACCATGGTGTCGATCCAGACCGGGAAGAAACAGATGATGACGGCGAGTGCGATCTTGCTCTCAGGCCCGAAGCCGAGCCAGCCGATCAGCAGGGGAGCGAGCACGACCTTCGGCAGCGCCTGGACGGCGATCGCGTAGGGCGTGATGGCCTGGCGGACGAAGGGGTTGGTGCCGAGCACGACCCCCATCACAAACCCGAAGGTGACACCGATGACCCAGGCAATGGCGACAGCGAGCAACGTCTTGCCAAGGTCTTCCCACCAGTATCCGCCGCCGACGAGCTGGAAGAACCCAGCGATCGTGTCGGTGAAGGTCGGGAAGAGGATGCGGTTAATGATGCCGATCTGAGGGATGATCTCCCAGAGCACGATAATGACGGCGATCGTCGTCACCGTGATCCAGGCGTAGCCCTCACGAATCCGCTGCCACCATGAGCGCGGATCGGGCACCCGGTCGGCCTTCGTCTTCGCGGCCGGGGCGGGAGCGGTCGTGGTCACTGGAGCTCCAGCATGCGACGCGCCTCGGCCACGAGCTTGACGAACTCGGTGGTCGTCTGCAGCTCGGGCGTGCGGGGGCGGTCGAAGGGAATCTCGAGGATGCCGACGAGTCGTCCGGGGCGCGCGCTCATGACGGCCACGCGGTCAGACATGAAGACCGCTTCGGTGATGTTGTGTGTCACGAGCACGGCCGTGCTGTTCGAGTAGGCCTGCAGGCGCAGCAGCTCCTGGTTCATGGCCTCGCGCGTGAACTCGTCGAGCGCGCCGAAGGGCTCGTCGAGCAGCAGCAGCTTCGGGTCGTGCAGCAGAACACGGCACAGGGCCGCCCGCTGCTGCATGCCGCCGGAGAGCTGCCAGGGGTAGGAGTCGCGGAACTCCTTGATGCCCACCATCTCGAGCAGCTCGTCCGCTTTGGCGATGTAGTCCTTCTTGTTCTCGCCGAAGATCTCCACCGGCAGGAGGACGTTCTGCAGCGTGGTGCGCCACGGGAACATCACGGCCTGCTGGAACATCATGCCGATCTGGCGGCTGGGCTCGGTCATGGGCTCGCCGCCGAAAGTGATCGTTCCCTCGGTCGCCGTGAGAAGCCCGCCCATGATGTTGAGGGCGGTCGACTTGCCACAGCCACTCGGGCCCAGGAGGGAGAGAAACTCCCCCTCCTGGACCTCGAGGTTCAGTCCACTCAGGGCGACCATCTCTTTGTCACCGGATCCGAATCGCTTCGTGACCCCTTCGGCTTTCACCAGCGGTGCGGTCTGAGTCATGGTCGTCATGGTGTCGTGTGTTCTTTCAGTTCTCGTCGTTGAGGAGTGAAGAGGTGGTGCGTGCCTACTGGTTCTGGAACTCGTAGGCAGCAGCGTCAGCCTCGACGCGCGCACGATCGAAATCATTCGCGAAGTCGATGAAGTCGCTGTTGAGCACGTCCGCCGCGTTGACCGAGATGTAGTCGGGTGACGTGGACTGGATCAGGTCGAGGAACGCCTGCGTGCCCTCGACGTCGTGCTGACCGATGCGGTTGACGTCGGCCGGAGGAACCTGCTGGAGCGAGAGCTCGAAGCGGAGGTCACCCTGCGAGATACCGTCGGCGTTCTGCTCGAACGCCGCCGGGATCGCACCCTTCATCATGTCGCGGCAGGCCTCGGGGTTCTGCAAGCAGAAGTAGATGCCCATCGCGGTTCCCCGAGCGAAGCGCTCGAAGGCCTCCGGCTTCTCCGCGACCCGAGCCGGCGTCGAGATGATGCCGCGTGCCGGGAAGGTGTTGTAGATGGCCGGGGTGAGGTCGTCGAGCGTGATACCCGCCGTCTGCACCGCGAAGATGTCGTTGTACGCGGTGGAGTACGCGTCGACCGAGCCGTTCTCCAGAGCCGCGAGGGTCTCGGGGCCGCCGTCGCCGATCGGCACGAAGGTCACCTCGGTGAGCGGGTCAACTCCGGCGTCGCGCAGCGCGGCCTCCAGGAAGGCCACCTCGCCACCACCAGGCTCGGAGATACCGATGTTGGCACCCCTCAGCTCGGCGAGGTCGGTGATGCCCGAGTCTTGCGGCACGAAGATGCCGAAGATCGCGCCGCTCGAGTACGTGAAGATGTTCACGACTTCGAGGCCGACCAGAGCGGCCTCACCGAACGCCGGGGCCGAAGGGTTGCCGGCGTCGAGGTTGCCCGCGATCACCTGCTCCATCGCGTCGCCCGAGCCGCCGGTAGCAACGAACTCGACATCGAGGCCCAACTCGTCGTAGTAACCGAGCGTGTCGGCGGCGAGCCACCCCCACCACTCAGCGGTGTAGGTGTCGCCCGAGGCCATGCCCATGGTGATGCTGTAGCGCTCTTCTTCACCCGGCTCCGCCGCGGGGGCGGTGCAGGCGGTGAGAGTGAGCGCGCCGACCGCGGCGATCGCCGCGAACGTGAGCTGCTTCTTCATGCTCGAATCTCCTTTGGTTCGGTGCATTGGGGTCTTGCGAGGGTAGGTCGGTGGTGCCGAGGGTCGCCGCTGTTGGTGACGGCTCTGCTCGTCGTACTCGTAAATGTGACACCCCGTGGGGGTGTTGTCAAGACAGTGTCTTACTTTTTGACCATTGCTGTGAAATTGTGATTGTCGGGGGATGCTCAGACAGCAGCCGGCGCCTCAAGAACAAGCTCGGCTCCGGCCGTCATCAGGGCAAACGCGTCGGGCAAAGCCTCGGCGACCGCACGCTGGGCGCGGAATCCGCTGCAGTGCATCGGGGCGATCAGCTTCAGGCCTCGCTCGGCGAGGCCGGAGACGGTCTGGTCGATCTTCTGCTGGGTAATGCCCGCGTGGCCGAGGTGGAAGCCTCCGAGGACGCCGTGGAGAGCATCCACCCCTGTCAGCTTCTGCGCGTGGTCAAGCGAGCTCAGCACGCCCGAGTGGCCGCAGGGGTCGAGCACGACCAGCCCCACCCCGGTCACGTTGATGATCAGCGTGAGGTAGTCGTCGATCGGGTCGGGGTGCACGTGACCGTCGCGGATGCTCATCCGCCCGGCTGGCACCTCGTGCTCGAAGTCGACCGAGATCGGAATTTCGCCGCTCGTCGTGATGCCCGGCGCGAGGTCGAGCGGCTCGCGCACGGGCACGAGGGCTGCTCCGGCATCGATGAGCTCGCGCTCGGTGAGTCCGCGATTGAAGTACTGCAGCATCATGTCGGGCCGCCGGATCGACCGCGGATGGAACGCCGAGGGGTGCACGACCAGCGGGATGCGTCGCCCGATGGCCTCGAGCGCGGCATAGATGCCGCCGAAGTGGTCAGGGTGGCCATGGCTCAGCACGACCTGGTCAATCGAATCCCAGTCGACGCCCAAGACCTTCGCATTGTGGATGATGGGGATACCGCTCATGCCCGCGTCGAACAGGATCGTCGTCGTTCGGCCCGCCGACTCGGCCTCCAGCAGAAACGAGATGCCGTTCTCAGCGAGCGGGGTGCCTCGACGCGGCAGGAAATGCTCGGGCATGCCCTGGCGACGGATCGTCGGCGTGTTCTGCATGAGCATGTCGATGTAGTTGTCGACGAGCACGGTGATGGTCAGGCGGTCGCACGACTGCATGGGCGGATCTGCTCTCTCTGGGGTCGGTGGTCGGTGGTGCAGATCAGGGTTCGGGGTCGGCCGACAGGATGGCCGTGGCGTGGGCCGCGAGCGTCAGGCCCATGCCGTGGACGAGCGAGAGGCGGGCATCCGGAACCTGTCGTCGGCCCGCGTCGCCACGCAGCTGCTGTACCGCCTCGACGATGAGGAACATGCCGAGCATGCCCGGGTGCACCTGCGCGAGCCCGGCCCCGTTCGTGTTGAGCGCCAGCGAGCCGCCGGGGGCGAGATTGCCGTTCTCGACGAACGCGCCGCCCTCGCCCTTCGCGCAGAAGCCGAGGTCCTCCAGCAGCACGAGCAGGCTGATCGTGAACGCGTCGTAGACGTGCACGGTATCGAGCTGGTCGAGGGTCACCCCCGCCATCTGCAGGGCGCGCTGAGCGCTACGGGCGGCCTCGGTGCTCGTGAGGTCGGGCATCTGCGAGATGTTGCGATGGTTGACCGCTTCACCCGAGCCGAGCAGGTACACGGGCTTCCTCGGCAGGTCGCGCGCGCGCTCGGCCGAGACCAGCACGACCGCCGCGCCGCCGTCGGTCACCAGGCAGCAGTCGAGCTTGTGCAGGGGGCTCGCGATGACCGGGGAGGCGAGCACCTCGTCGACGGTGAGCGGCGTCGGGTACGGCGCGGTGTCGGTGAGCAGCGCCCACTCGCGCGCGGCGACCGCGTACTGCGCGAGCTGCTCGCTCGTCGTGCCGTACTGCGCCATGTGCCGTTGCGCGACCATCCCGAACGCGCCGATCGGGTGGATGAGACCGTAGGGCTGCTCGTAGGGCGAGCTCTCGGCCATGCTCACGAGCCTGCCGGCGTCGCTGCGCTGGGTGCTGCCGTAGGCGACGACCGCGACCTCGCACAGCCCCGCCTCGATGGCCGCCGCGGCATGGCCGAGCTGGGCGATGAACGAGCAGCCGCCGAGCGCGGTCGAGTCCATGTGCCGCGGGTGGATACCGAGGTACTCGGCGAGCGTCAGCGTCGGGAAGGCGTAGTACGACGACGCCGTGAAGAGCCCATCGACGTCGGCGAGCGTCAGCCCGGCATCCGCGAGCGCGCGGGTGACGGCCAGGCTCGCGAGCCCGACCGGCGAACGGCCCTGCGTCTGGAAGGTGTCGAGCTGGGCGGCGCCCACGATGGCGCTCCGGCCACGGATCGTCATGATGCCCCCTCGGCGGTGCTGTCGAACGCGGGCGCCGGCCGGAACCGCAGCAGGGTTAGCTCGGGCTCGACGTCGTCGAACACCGTCTCGACAGGCATGCCGATGCGGGCGTCGTCGGGCGCGCACTCGATCAGGTTCGCGAGCATGCGCACCCCCTCCTCGAGGTCGACGAGCACGAGCGTGTACGGCGCGTCGGGCGCGAAGAACGGGTGGGATGCCCGCATCTGGGTCGTGAACGCGTACACCGTTCCGCGCCCGGAGACCGGCTCGAGGTCGAGCGACTCGCCGTGGCAGTGCGGGCACACGGTGCGCAACGGGAAGACCGCGCGCGAGCATCCGGAGCAGCGGTGAATGACCAGTTCGTGCGCGCGCAGCCGCTCGAACCAGAGCTTCTCCTCCCCACGCGGGGTGATGGGCGGGCGGGCAATGTCGGCCATGGTCATCCCTCCAGCTCGGCGCGCAGGGCCGCGAGCACTGCCTCCGCGACCTCGGCGGTCGTGGCGCGGCCGCCGAGGTCGGCGGTGCGGATGTCGGTCTCGCCCAGCACGTGCCGCACGGCACGCATGATCACATCATGCGCCTCGGGCCGGCCCAAGTGCTCCAGCATCATCGCGGCCGACCAGATCTGCCCGATCGGGTTGGCGATGCCCCGGCCGGCGATGTCGGGTGCGGAACCGTGCACGGGCTCGAACATCGACGGGAACTCCCCCGAGGGGTTGAGGTTCGCGGAGGGCGCCATGCCCATGCTGCCGACGATCACAGCACCGATATCGGTGAGGATGTCGCCGAACAGGTTCGATCCGACAACCACGTCGAGGTCGTGCGGGTGGCTGATGAACCGCGCCGCGAGGGCGTCGACGTGCATGAGTCGGCCCTCGACGTCGGGGTGCTTGGCCATGACGTCGTGGAAGACCTCGTCCCAGAAGGTCATCGAGTGGATGATGCCGTTCGACTTGGTCGCCGAAACAACCTGCTTCTTTCGGCTCTTCGCGAGCGCAACCGCGAACTCGATCGCCCGCTCTGTGCCGCGACGCGAGAAGATCGCCTCCTGCACGGCGAGCTCGTCGGCGGTGCCGGGGAACACCCGGCCACCGACCTCCGAGTACTCGCCCTCGCTGTTCTCGCGGACGACGAGGATGTCGATGCCGCGCGACGTGTCGCGGAGCGGGCTGCTCACCCCGGGCAGCAGCAGGGCAGGTCGAAGGTTGATGTACTGGTGGAAGGCCCGTCGAATCGGGATGAGCAGCCCCCACAGCGAAACGTGGTCGGGCAGCGAGGGGTCGCCGACGGCGCCCAGGAAGATGGCGTCGTGCGCGCTCAGCCGCTCGATGCCGTCGTCGGGCATCATCGCGCCGTGCTCGTGATACCAGGCGCAGCTCCACGGATACTCCGTCCAGGCGACCGTGAAGTTCTGGTACTCGGCGACGAACTCGACCACCCGCTGCGCGGGCGGCATGACCTCGAGGCCGATCCCGTCGCCGGCGAGGACGGCGATCGAGTAGTGCGGCTGCGCCGGTCGGGTCACTTGATCGCCATGGGGTTGACGGGCGATCCCACCGCGCGCGTGAAGGTCATCGGCGGGGCGCAGAAGAAGAAGTCGTACTGGCCGTCCTCCGCGCAGTCCGCGGCGAGCGCCTCGAAGTCGAAGATCTCGCCCACCCACAGGCCCATGCCCACGATGAACACGCAGTGCAACGGCTGGAAGACGTCGGGCGTCTGGTTGGGCAGCACTTCCATGCCCCACGTGTCGACGGCGAGGCCGGCGATGTCGCGACCGTGGATGAACGGGATCGACTCGAGCCCGAGCCCCGGCGCAGGGCCGCCCGCGTAGTCTCCCCAGTTGCCCTTGCGCTCGCCGACCTGGCCGGTGCGCACCATGAGGAAGTCACCCGCGCCGACGGTGACGCCCTGCGCCTTCTCGGCGGCCTCGAGATCGTCGGCGGTGATGGCGTACCCGGGATCGAGTGCCGCGACACCCTTCAGTTTCGCGATGTCGAGCAGGACGCCGCGGCCCGCCATCTTGTCGGCAGCGAGGCCGACCGCACCCACCTTGGCACCCTTGCTGGTGACCTGGTCGGGCGTGAAGCCGTTGTACATGTGCCCGTCGAAGAAAATGTGCGCGAGGGCATCCCACTGGGTAGACGACTGCAGCGCCATGATGATGATGTCGTCGGTGCCCCGCAGGTGGCGGTCGCGACCACCGTAGAACTCGTCGACAACGGTGCCCATCGCGATGTCACCGCCGTCGCGGAACATCAGGTGGATCGGGTTGAACCGCCCGCCGAAGCCACCCGCGACCTGCGGCCCGGTTTGGTCCATCGGCAGCGCGAGCGAGATGGTCTTGCCCGAGCGAATGCACGCGGCGGCGGCCGCGACGCGCTCGGGGGTCAGGTGGTTAAGTGTGCCGAGCTGGTCGTCGGCTCCCCAGCGACCCCAGTTGGAGTACTGCTTGACGAGCGCGCGCACGGTCTCGACATCCGGCGTCGTTGCCATCGTGTCCTTCTCTCTGTCGTGGTCCCCCGCCGAGCGGGAGGTCGGTTCTGGTGTGGTCTGGTTGGGTGGTGTGGGTGCGGGCGTGTGAAGGGTCGGATGCCCGGCGCTAGCCGCGCGCTCCGGCCTTGGTCGATCGCACGCCGCCGTCGAAGCGCTCGCCGCGGGCGTAGTCGCCCGACCGCAGCCGGTGCTTCTCGATCTTGGCGGTCGGGGTCTTCGGCAGCGCATCCACGAATTCGACGTAGCGGGGCACCTTGAACGCGGCGAGATTCTCATGGCACCAGGCGATGATCGCGGCCGGGTCGACCTCGTGGCCTTCGCGGCGAACGACGAAGACGCAGAGCTCTTCGTCGGTCAGCTCGCTGGGCACCCCGATCACGGCGGACTCCTGCACGGCCGGGTGGGTGTTGACCGTCATCTCGACCTCGAGCGACGACACGTTTTCGCCGCGGCGGCGCACGATGTCCTTCTTGCGGTCGACGAAGTAGAAGTAGCCGTCCTCGGCCTGCCAGGCGCTGTCTCCCGTGTAGAGCCACCCGTCGCGCAGTGCCTCTGCGGTCTTCTCCTCGTCTTTGAAGTAGCCGAGCATCATCGCCGCGTTGCGGACGACAAGTTCGCCGACCTGGCCGCGCGGCACCTCGGTGCCGTCGGCATCGACGACCTTGACCTCGGTGGGCGGGTAGGCCGGGTCGGGATGCGACCGCGGGATACCCATCGAGTCGGGGTGCCGCGACGCGTCCACCGGCTCGAGCAGTCCATAGGTGGTCTCGCTCATGCCGAAGCCCGAGATGCACGCGATGCCGAAGCGCTGCTCGATCTCGGTGCGCACGTCGTGCGGCAGGGCGGGCACGCCATAAGCCACGCGCACCTGGTGCTCGCGGTCGTCGGGGCTCGGCTCCTTCTTCGAAAGGATCACCGTCATCGCGCCGATGAAGTTGAACACGGTCACGCCGTGTTGCCGGACGTCGGGCCAGAAGCGGCTCGCGCTGAAGCGCGGCGCGAGCACCATCGCTCCCTCTGCACCGATCGCGCCCATCGTGGAGTACGCCTGCGAGTTGATGTGGAACAGGGGCAGGCAGGCGTAGATGCGGTCGCCGCGGCGCATGTGCATCCAGTGCGGGTACGCCTGTCCAGTCATCACGTAGTTGTGGTGCGACTGCATGACGCCCTTGGGGCGGCCCGTCGTTCCCGAGGTGTAGATCAGTGAGATCAGGTCGTCAGGGTCGAGGTCAACACTCGGCGCGCGCCCATTCAGCAGGGCTGCCTCACCAAGGAAGTCGTCGTAACCCTCCGCCTGCCCGAGGGCGAGGGTCGCGTGCAAGCCAGGCGAGGTCTCTCCGATGCGGTGGAAGAGTTCCGCGTGCTGCGGATCAATGAGAGCGAACCGGGCCTCGGAGTGGTCGACGAGGTACTGCGCCTCCGCCTGCTTGAAGCCCGTATTGATGGCCACGAGTATCGCGCCGATCTTGGCGAGCCCCAGCCAGGCGTGCAGGAAGCCCGCGCTGTTGTCGGCCATAAAGGCCACGCGGTCGCCGCGGCGTACCCCGATGTGGTGCCAGTAGGCCGCGGCAGCGTCGACCTGCGCGTTGAACTGCTCGTAGGTCTCCTGCGTGCTGGTGCCGTCGCTGCCCGCCCAGACCAGGTAGGGCTGATCGGCGTTGCGCTCCACCGCGTTCTCGAGGAACGCGCGGACGGTGAGGCTGTGGGGTGCGGTCATGGATGTCCTCGCTCTGGGCGGCTTGGCGGTCAGTTCTGCGCGCGCGTGGCCGAACCCTTGGGCGCGACGGCGTCGATGTCGGAGACCACGTCGATGAGCACGGGTCCGTTGATCTCGGCGGCCCGGGCCATGGCGGGCTCGAGCTCGCTGGGTTTGGTCACGCGGATGCCCGTGACCCCGAGGGTTTCGGCGACCGCGGCGAGATCGACATCGTTGAAGTGCCACAGCTCGTGGTGCCGACCGGTCAGCGCGCCGCCGTAGGCCACCGTGTACGGGTTGATCTCCTGATTGAGCGATCGGTTGTCGTTGACGACGACGGTCAGCGGAATGTTCCACCGCGCCGCGGTCTCCAGCTCACTCAGGTGGTAGAACAGACCGCCATCGCCGGTAAACACGACGACCTGGGCGTCGGGGCGGGCAAGCTGCGCGCCGATTCCTGCGGGGAGGCCCCAGCCGAGCGATCCGGCCGCGCGCAGGAAACCCTGCTCGGGCTGCGTGAGGTCGAGGTAGCCGGCCGTCCACATACCGGCGTGACCGGTGTCGCTCACGACGATCGCGTTGTCGGGCAGCAGGCCGTTGAGCTCGGAGACGAGGCGCTCCGGGCGCATCGGCACCGCATCCGAGCCCGTGAGGTCGGCGACGCTCGCGCGCCAGCGGGCGGTGAGCTCGGCAGCGCGGTCGCGCCACGGTCTGGTGCGTTCGGTATCGACGGGGCCGAGAGCCTCGAGCAGAGCGGTGAGCCCGAGGCGAGCATCCGCGACCACCCCGATGGTGTCGGGGTAGTGGCGGCCCAGTTCGGTCGGCTCGATGTCGAGGTGGACGACGCGCGTGCTCGTCGGCGGAACCTGCCAAGTAAGCGTCACCTGGCTGCCGGTCTGACTGCCGACGTACATCACGAGGTCGGCCTCGACGATGATCTGGTTGGCACTCGCTCGCGCGTAAAGCCCGGGAATGCCGATCGACAGCGGGTGGTCGGCCGGTACTGTCTCTTTGCCGTTCAGCGAGGTCGCGATCGGGGCGCCGAGGCGATCGGCGAGGGCAACGACCTCAGCGGCGGCACCCGAGGCGCGCACGCCGCCTCCCGAGAGGATGACGGGCCGCTCGGCCGCTCGGAGGGCCGCGGCCGCGGCCGCGATTGCCTCCGGGTCGGGCGCGACACGAATTGCCGGCACGCTGCGCTCGCGCGCGCTCGGCACCTCGACATCGAAGGTCTGGTTTTCGATCATGTCGCCGGTGTGGCCGGCGAGCTCAAGGTGCGTGGGGCCGGGTTTGCCGGTGGTCGCATCGCGGAAGGCCTGGTCGAGCTGGTCGGGCAGGCGGTTCACGTCAAAGACCTGACGGCTCGACTTGGTGAGGGGCTTGAAGAGCGGAAAGTCTTCGATCTCCTGGTAGTAGTTGCGGCCGCGGCTCCACTCGTACGGACCACCGGTGAGGGCGATGACCGGCGAGCAGCCGAGGTAGGCGTCACGCAGACCGGCGGCGAGGTTGGCGGCGCCGATGTTCTGGGCCATGCAGATGCCGGGCTTGCCGGTGGCGCGGGCGTAGCCGTCGGCCATGTAGGCCGCGGCCTTCTCGCCATGGGTGACGATGCGCTTGATGGCGGTCTCGTCCTCCATCGTCTTGAGGGTCGCGCTGAGCGCGGTCGGAACGAGGAACACCGCCTCGACGCCATAGGCGTCGAGAGCGCGCGAGAGGTACTGCGCGCCTGTCATCTGCGTCATGAAGACTCCTTCGTCGTCACGACCTCGGAACCCGTCGGTCGCGTGACCGGGAGACCCAGCTGGCCTGTACTGCCTGGTTCGGCGGGCCGCGGGAGAAGCGCCGTGGCCCGTGTCTTGTTTATCAAGACGTTGTCTTGTTTATCTTCGGGCCGTGCTGTCCCCCGTGTCAAGCCGGGTACGGAGTGAATTTCAGTAGCATGACGACATGGAGTCCGCCGCCGCGCAGAAATCGGGCATGCTCGTGCGGGCGATCACGCTGCTCGAGCTCGTCGCCACCCACGTCGACGGCATCGGCGTGCGCGAGGCTGCCCGTCGCACCGGCATCGACCGCAGCGCAGTCAGCCGCATCCTCACCCAGTTTGAAGAGCTCGGGTACGTCGAGCAGGTGCACGAACGCGGCGTCTACGCCGCCGGACCGCGACTGTTTTCGATCGTTGCGGCGCTCGCGGAGCGTGACTCGCTGGCGAAAGCCGCCGAACCGCTGCTCAAGCAACTCGTCGCCCGGTTCAACGAGACCTGCTACGCGGTTGCCCGCGTCAACGACACGCTCGTCTACCGAGCCAAGGTCGACTGCGACAACACCATCCGCTACGTCATCGAAATGGGTAAGCCCTTTCCTCTCGTCAGCGGGGCGTCAGGCATGGCCATTCTCAGTGGACTGTCTGAGCACGAACGCGAGGTCATCCTTGCCCAGCCCATCATTGCCCACACCGACGCGAGCCTGACCGATCCCGATGCCGTGCGGCGCCAAATTGACGAGGACCAGCGGCTCGGTTACTCGTACAGCCCCGGCCGCTGGGTACCCAACGGCGGCGGTGTCGCCGCCCCCTTCTACGATGCCGCGGGACGGTGCGCGGGCGCCATCACCTTGAGCAGCCCGATGGACAGGCTGAGCAAACTCTCGGTACCCGAGGTGGGCGCGGCGGTGCGTGCAGCGGCCGACGCAATGAGCGAGCGGCTCGGCAACCTGGCGATTACCCCGGCGTCCTGAGCCACACACCGCCAGGGCCTAGGGTTCGGTCATCCCGTCGGCGTCCACGAATGCATCGGCGATGTCTCCGCGCGTGGCGATCCAGAAGTCAAGGCGGCGTGCCTCGGCGATGATCTCGGCGAGCGCCGCGAGACCCGCGGTGCGGCAGCCCACGTGCGCGTGCAGGGTGACGTCGACCAATCCGGTGCGCCTGCTGCGGGCGAGCGCTTGCGCCTCATAGGCGAAGCTCGCGGCGAGCTCGCGTGTCGGTTGGCCGTAACGCACCGTCATCGGCAGGTCATTGATTTCCATTCCGAAGGGAAGGGCGACGATGCGCCCCTCCGCCGTCTCGCGCCAGTACGGCAGATCGGCGTCGAACACATCCCCGTGCCACTCGTAGCCCTCGCCCGCGAGCAACTCGCTCGTGCGCACGCTCGGCGTGCAGCGCGGGCTGATCCAGCCGCGGGGGCGCTGGCCCCCGACCGCGGCGAGCGCCTCCGTGCACCGTGCGATCTCCGCGCGCTCCTCCTTGGCGTCGATCAGCGCGGGGACGCGATTCTGCGCCCACGAGTGGCCGGCGAGCTCGTGGCCGGCGTCAGCGATCGCGCGTACCGCATCCGGTGCCGTCTCGGTGAGGATGCCGCTGACGTAGAAGGTCGCCGCGAGCTGCTCTTTCTCGAGCAGCTCGAGCGCCGACCACACACCCGTGCGCCAGCCGTAGTCGGCCCAGGAAAGGGCCTGGTGGTCGAGCGCACCGGCGGGTAGCGGGTTGCCCATCGGGCCGAGCCCGGGGGCGACGCCCGGCTCCCACTGCTCGAACATGATCGAGATCGCGAGAGCGCTGGTGCGGCCGTCGGGCCAGGAGGTCAGGGGCACGGTCATGGGGAATCCGTCCGGTTCAGGGTCAGCAGCGGGTCGAGTCGGTCGGCGAGGATTGCCGCGGCCTCGGCCGGGTCGAGGGTGTCGCGCACAAGGTCGACCGGGCGGGCCAGGTCGCGCGGATCGACGAAGGGGAAGTCGGTACCGAAAACGATGCGTCCTGCGGGCAGCACCTCGAGCGCGAGCCGCAGCGTGTGCGGCGAGCAGTTCGCGGTCTCGAACAGCAGCCGCTCGAGCGCGGTCGCAGCGTGGTCGTCGGTGCCCAGCAGCTCGGCCTCGAGCTTCCACCGCCACCGCAGTCGATGCAGCAGGAAGGGCAGCGTTCCGCCGAGGTGCGGAATGACCCAGGTGAGGGTTGGCCAGCTGTCGAGCATCCCGGAGGCCAGCAGGCGCACCGCCGCGATCGTGTCCTCGAAGGGGGCTCCGATCGCCCACTCCATGCCGTGGTCGGCGAGGGCGCCGGGCGCACAGAAGCCGTCGGGGTGGGTGATGACCAGGGTCGGACTCTCGGCCATGACCGTGTAGACCGGCGCGAACCGCTCGTCATCGATCGCGACGGTGTCGATGTGGGTTGGGATGCTGTAGCCGGCGAACCCCGGAAGCCCTCGTGCTCGACGCGCCTCGGCGACGGCCTCGTCGACGTGCGGCAGCGGCAGCGAGGCCAGAAGGCGGAACCGGTCGGGGTGTGCCTCGACCACGGTCGCGCATCCGTCGTTGAAGGCGGCCACGAGACGGGCGCGCCACGCGGGGTCGGGGTGCCAGATGTTCAGGGAGGCGAAGCTCAGAGCCTGCAGCTCGATGCCCGAAGCGTCCATGAGCCGCAGCCGCTCATCGAGCGCGCCGAGGAAGGTCGGCACGGCGGTGATGATGCGGTGCTGCAGGAAGGCGCGAGCGACATCGCCGTGGCGCCCCTCCTGCTCGGCGACCTCGCGCACGACGGCGACGTACTCGGGCGGGTAGTAGTGGGCGTGCACATCATGGGCGCGCATGGTCGACCTCCTCGTCGAGCCAGGCCCGCACGACGGCATCGTGCTGCCCGAGCGTGGGCGGAGAGGCGTGGTCGTGCGGCGTGCGCTCGTCGCTGTTGCCGTCGAGGTCGAAGAACCGTAGCGGCGGGCCCGGCAGCTTGATGCGCCCGAGCGTCGGGTGCTCGACGTCAACGACGAGGCCTTGCGAGCGGGTCTGCGGCCAGTCGTACACCTGGTCGAGCGTGCGCACGACGCCCGCGGGAATGCCTGCGGCCTCGAGCGCGGCGAGCACGTCGGCACTCGTGCGGTCGGCAAAGGCGCCCTCAATCGCGACGATGAGCGCGGGCCGATTGGCGACGCGCTCGGCGTTGGTCGCGAAACCCGCAGCCTCGGGCTCGAGCCCGATGATCGGGCACAGCGCCCGCCAGAGCCCCTCGCTGCCGACCGCGAGTTGCACGGCGCCGTCACCGGTGGCAAACAGGCCGTACGGGGCAACGGAGGGGTGGTGGTTGCCCTGCGCCCGCCCGATCTCGCCGGCGACCGTGTAGCGGGTGCCCTGGAAGGCGTGCACGCCCACGATGGCGGCGAGCAGGCTGGTGCGCACGACCTGCCCTCGACCGGTCGCCGCCCGCTCGTGCAGCGCGGCGAGCACGCCGTAAGCGCCGTAGATGCCGGCGAGCAGGTCGCCGATGGGCACACCGACGCGCTGCACGTCGTCGGGGCCGGAGCCGGTGAGCGACATGAGCCCCGCCTCCCCCTGCGCGATCTGGTCATACCCGGCGCGGCCGCCCTCGGGGCCGTCGTGGCCGAAGCCCGAGATCGAGAGCACGATCAGGCGCGGGTTGAGCGCGGCGAGCGCCGCGGGGTCGAAGCCGAGGCGATCGAGCACGCCCGGCCGGAAGTTCTCGATCAGCACGTCGGCCCGGCGCAGCAGCGCGCGCAGCGTTTCGACGTCGTCGGCCGCCTTCAGGTCGAGGGCGATCGACTGCTTGTTGCGGTTGGCGGAGAGGAAGTAGGTGCTCTCGCGCGCATCCTCCGGCCCCACGAAGGGCGGGCCCCAGCCGCGGGTGTCGTCACCCGTGCCGGGAGACTCGACCTTGATGACACGCGCACCGAGGTCGCCAAGCATCATCGCCGCGTGCGGTCCGGCGAGGGCGCGACTGAGGTCGACGACGATGACGCCCTCGAGCGGCCCGGTCATGAGGCGGCCTCCCCGGAATGGGCGGCCGCCGCACGGGATGCCCGCTCGAGGTCGCCCGCCTCGATCGCGTCGACCAGCTCACGATGCACCTCGAACCGGTGCTCGCGGTACGCGCGAGGCGCCGATTCGCCCGGAGCATCGTCGGCACTGCGCGCGCTCTCGGTGCCGTCGTCGATGATGTGCATCATCGAGAGGTAGATGGCGCGCAACAGCTCATTGGGCGTGATCGCGGCGATCTGCTCGTGCAGTCCCCACACCGCGCGGATAAACCCGTCATGGTCGTCGAGCGCCCGCTGGAGAGCCGCCAGTCGCGTGCGCAGCCGTCGCACCTGAGCGGCCGTTCGCGACCGTGCGGCGTCGAGCACAAGCAGCGGTTCGAGGGCTTCCCGCACAGCGATCGCATCCGCGACGGTCGTCGCTTCGCCGTGCACGCTGATCAGCGTGTGCCGCAGCCGCACCACCGGGCCGGTGCGCGCGATGAAGACGCCGCCGCCGCGCCCGGGCTTGACGTCGATCACGCCCCGGTCGACGAGCAACCGTAGCGCTTCGCTCACGGTCGCGCGCGCAAACCCTGAGCGTGCGCGCCAGCCCTCAATGGTGCCAAAGGGGTCGCCGGGCTGGAGCCCGCGCTCAACGATCTCGCTCTCCATGCGAGCAGCGAGCGTCTGAGCACGCGTGACGGGGGCCTCGGTGACCATGGGGGCACGCTAACAGCGGCTGGCCATCGTCGTCTAGACAAACCTACTAAACGTTGTAATGTTTTGGCAGAATCCCCCGAGGGCACAGTGGAGTGCCGGGAAGGCAGGGCACCGTCATGCGTATCGTCGGCTACCTCACCGCCGAAGGCGAGCGGCACCTCGCCGCGCGCGAGGGCGAGCAGCTCATCCCCCTCGGTTCTGTCGCCGCATTCTGGGCCGATCCGGCCGCCGGCCTCGCCCGAGCGGCGACCGTCACCGAACGCATCGCGGCGGCGGATGCGGAGCTCGCCCACCCCGTGCCCGACGGCGCCCGCGTGCTCTGCCTGGGCCTCAACTACGTGGCGCACGCCGCGGAAGGCAAGTTCTCGCCGCCCGAGCATCCCATGATCTTCGGGCGCTGGACGGCGTCGCTCGTTCCCAACGGCCACCCCGTGTCCGTGCCGGTCGACGAAAAGGGCCTCGACTGGGAGGGCGAGATCGCCGCCGTCGTCGGCGCCCCGCTGTCGGTCGTCGACGCCGACACGGCGCGGGATGCGGTGCTCGGCTACGCCGCTTTTAACGACCTCTCCGCCCGCCGGGCGCAGAAGCTCACCGCCCAGTGGACGCTCGGCAAGAACGCCGACGCCTCCGGCCCCATCGGAGACCTCGTGACCGTCGACGAGGTCGGTGACCTGCGCGAGGGCCTGCGGGTACGAACTCTCGTCAACGGGGAGGTGATGCAAGACGGCAACACGAGCGACATGATCTTCGAGCTCGGCGATGTGCTCGCGCTCGTGAGCCGCACGATGACGCTGAACCCCGGCGACGTGATCGTCACCGGAACGCCGGAGGGGGTCGGCTACGTGCGGACTCCCCCTGTGCTGCTCGGCCCGGGCGACACCGTGTCGATCGAGGTCGAGCGTATCGGCAGCGTCACGACTCCGGTCGTCGCGCGCTGACCGCAGCGGGCTTCGTCCCGCTGCGCCGACGGCTCAGAGACCGAGGTCGGCGAGTGCCGCATCCATGTTGCGCAACATGAGGGCGTAGCCCTCGTCGTTGGGGTGCAGCCCGTCACTCGCCATGAGCCCCGGCGCCCCGGCGATCCAGGTGGAGGCTCCCTCGATGAACGGCAGGTCGTAGCGGTCGGCCGCGGCGCGCACCCAGCCGATGATCGTCTCGAGGGAAGCCGGGCGGTCGGGTCGGTACCAGAACGGTTCGACGACGACGAATTGTGCAGTGGGGAGCGCCTCGGTCAATCGCTCGAGATCGATGTCAATCTGTTGCTCGATTGCGGTGGCTGCTCGATCGAAGGAGAAGTTGTCGTTCAACCCCATCGTGATGATCACGATGTCGGGCTGCTGCTCGATGATGAGCGCAGGCAGATCATCGTCGGCGAATGACCGTCGATTGTTGATGAAACCGAGCCCGTTGACGCTCGGGTTGAACTCGCGCCAACCGCGCTGCTCGGCCAGTTGGGTTGACCAGCGCAGTGAGAGGTCGCTCGCCCCGGTGCCGAGCGTGTACGAGTCGCCGTAGAACGCGACGAGCGGCCGATTGTCGTCGGCGGCGGGCTCGGCCGGCGGGGAGGCGGCGGGCGCGCATCCGGCGAGAACGGCGAGCACGGCGGTCACCGTCGCGAGATGGGCCAGCAAGCGGGGGCGGCGGATGCGCATGCCGACTATTCGATGCCCTCCGGCTGAAGGTTCGCCCTGCCCACCTGCCCGTCTCCGCATGCCCGCCCGGCCGTCACCTCCGTCCGCCCCTTCCGGAACTGCGGATGCTCGTGAGACGGAGTCAGGTTGATCCGCAGATCTGGAAGCGCGTCTCGAGAACACCAGGCCCCGTCATCCCGCGCCAGCGGCGCACCTGACCGGAACCCAGAGCACAGCCCGCGCGAGCACCAATCCGGCGGGCCGCGCTACAGCTCGTCGGCCCGCACGGGGTCGAGGGTTGGGCGCTTCGCGGTGCGGTGGTCGCCCGAGGAGCGGCCGGTCAGGCGGCGGCCGATCCACGGCAGCACGTAGCGGCGCCAGTACTCGGCGGTCCGCGGCCGGGCGACGTCGGCAGAGTCGCCGCTCTCGGCAGGACTCCCGCCCGGCGGAGCTACAGGTACCTCGAGGGCCGCGAGCACGTTCGCGGCCGCGCGCGCGTGGCCGAGCGCGTTGAGGTGGAGTTTGTCGACGGACCAGTACCGGAGTTCGGGCAGGTGCGGGTCCAGCCAGTTGTCGACGAAGAGCACCCCCGATCCGGCGAGGCGCTCGCGCACCGCGACGGCGAGGGCGTCTCCGCGGCGCTCAAACCTCGGCCCCAGCGGGATGTGCCGGGTCGGGTTGCCGCCGCTCACGACCATCACGTGGACTCCGCTCGCCTGGGCGTGGAGAGCGGCGGCGACGAGCCGATCGGTCACCGCGTCGATCGAGACCCGCGGCCGCAGGATGTCGTTGCCCCCGCCGTTGATGCTCAGCAGCTGCGGGCGCAGCGCGAGTGCGGCCGGCAGCTGGTCATCGACGATCGGCGCGAGCAGCCGCCCGCGGATCGCGAGGTTGGCGTAGCCGATCGATCCGCCCGTTGCGTGCGCGAGCGCCGCCGCGACGAGGTCGGCCCACCCGCGCGGGCTGCCGTCGGGCCGCTCGTCGCCCATGCCCTCGGTGAAACTGTCGCCGATGGCGGCGTAGGTCTGCACGAGGGCGGCCATCAGCGTGTGAGGTCAGCGCTTCGCGGCGACCAGCTCGGCGATCTGCACGGCGTTGAGCGCGGCGCCCTTGCGGAGATTGTCGTTGCTGATGAACATCGCAAGACCTCGGCCACCGGGAACACCCTCGTCGGCGCGGATGCGCCCGACCAGGGAAGGATCGACGCCGGCGGCATCGAGCGGGGTGGGAACATCCATCAGCTGGACGCCTGGCGCGTCGGCCAGCAGCTCGCGCGCCCGCTCGGGGCTGATCGGCCGGGCGAACTCGGCGTTGATGGAGAGCGAGTGGCCGGTGAAGACCGGCACGCGCACGCAGATGCCGCTCACCCGGAGCTCCGGCAGCTCGAGGATCTTGCGCGACTCGTTGCGCAGCTTCTTCTCCTCATCGGTCTCGCCGAGACCGTCGTCGACGAAGCTTCCCGCCTGGGGGATGACGTTGAAGGCGATGTTCTTGGGGAACTTCGCCGGCGCCGGGAACTCGACCGCGCGGCCGTCGTGCACGAGACCCATCGCATCCTGCACGATGACGGCGCTGGCCTGCTCGAGCAGCTCCTCTCCGCCCGCGAGGCCCGCGCCCGAGACGGCCTGGTAGGTGCTGACGATGAGGCGCTCGAGGCCGGCCTCGCCGTCGAGCACCTTGAGCACGGGCATCGCGGCCATCGTCGTGCAGTTGGGGTTCGCGATGATCCCCTTGACCGCCTGGTCGATCGCGTGCGGGTTGACCTCGCTGACGACGAGCGGCACCTCCGGGTCCATGCGCCAGCCGGAGGAGTTGTCGACGACCGTCACGCCCGCCGCGGCGAAGCGCGGAGCCTGGGCCTTGCTGAGCGTTGCCCCCGCGCTGAAGATCGCGATGTCGAGCCCGCTCGGGTCGGCCGTCTCGGCATCCTCGACGACGATTTCGCGGTCGCCCCACGGGATGACCGTTCCGGCGCTGCGCGCACTGGCGAAGAAGCGCAGCTCGCCGACGGGGACGTCGCGGTCGAGCAGCAGCTGGCGCACGACGGCGCCGACCTGACCGGTGGCGCCGACGACGCCGAGGTTGACCGTGCTCGCCATGATCAGCGCCCCGTTCCCGCATAGACGACGGCGTCGGTGTCGCCGTCGAGGCCGAACGCCGTGTGCACGGCCCGAACAGCATCATTCAGCAGATCAGCACGGATGACGACCGAGATGCGGATCTCGGAGGTGCTGATCATCTCCATGTTGATGCCGGCATTCTTGAGCGTGGTGAAGAGCTGAGCCGAGACGCCCGCGCTCGTGCGCATGCCGCCCCCGACCACCGAGAGCTTGCCGATCTGGTCGTCGTAGGCGAGCGCCTCGAACCCGAGGGCCGGCTGGGTCGCCTTCAGGGCGGTCAGCACCTTCTCACCGTCGGCCTTCGGCAGGGTGAAGCTGATGTCGGTGCGGCTCGTCGCCGCGGTCGACACGTTCTGCACGATCATGTCGATGTTGGCGCCGGTCTCGGCGACGATCGTGAAGATGTCGGCAGCCATGCCGGGAGTGTCGGGCACGCCGACCACCGTGATCTTCGCCTCGCTGAGATCGCCGGCGACCCCGGTGATGATCGGCTCTTCCATCGTCTCTCCCTCTGTACCGCTGACAACCCAGGTGCCCTCGTGGGGCGTGAACGACGACCGCACGTGCAGGGTGACCCCGTGGCGGCGGGCGAACTCGACGGCGCGGATGTGCAGCACTTTCGCACCGGCGGCGGCGAGCTCAAGCATCTCCTCTGCGGTGACGCGGTCAACCTTGCGGGCCTTCGTCACCACGCGCGGGTCGGCGGTGAAGACACCGTCGACGTCGGTGTAGATCTCGCACACGTCGGCGCCGAGCGCCGCGGCCAGTGCGACCGCCGTGGTGTCGCTGCCGCCGCGGCCGAGCGTGGTGATGTCGCGGCTGTCGCGGTTGAAGCCCTGGAACCCGGCGACGATCGCGATCGCACCCTCGTCGAGGGCCTCCTGCACGCGTACCGGGGTGACGTCGACGATGCGGGCGGCGCCGTGGCGAGCATCCGTGATCATGCCCGCCTGGCTGCCCGTGAACGAGCGCGCGTCGTGACCCATGCTGCGAATCGCCATCGCCAGCAGCGCCATCGAGATGCGCTCGCCCGTGGTGAGCAGCATGTCCATCTCGCGCGGGTCGGGCAGCGGGGTGACCTGGTGGGCGAGGTCGATGAGCTCATCGGTGGTGTCGCCCATCGCGCTGACGGCGACGACCACCTGATTGCCGGCCGTGCGCGTGGCCACGATGCGCTTCGCGACGCGCTTGATGCTCTCGGCATCGGCGACCGAGGAGCCGCCGAACTTCTGCACGATGAGACTCACGGCGGTTCTCCTGGTCGGGAAGGCGCAGCGGCGCGGGGCGGAAGGTGGCGGCGGTGCGGCGCTCGAGAACGGGCGCACCGGGGGCGCGACGACGATGGCGAGCCGTGGAGGCCGATTCTACCGGTGCAGGATGCCCGCCGCGGCATGCGGGCGACGGCCACCCGCGACGCGACCGTCGGGGCGAGGCGCCGATCGAACTGCTACAGCGTGCGGCGCCCCTCGAAGGCGCGGCCGAGGGTGACCTCGTCGGCGTACTCGAGGTCGCCGCCGACGGGAAGGCCGCTTGCCAGCCGCGAGACGGTCAGGCCGGGCTGCACGAGCAGGCGCGAGAGGTAGGTGGCCGTGGCCTCGCCCTCGAGGTTGGGGTCGGTGGCGATGATCACCTCGGTGACCGTGCCGTCGCGCAGGCGCCCGAGCAACTGACTGATGCGCAGGTCGTCGGGTCCGATCCCGTCGATGGGACTGATCGCGCCGCCGAGCACGTGGTACAGGCCGCGGAACTCGCGGGTGCGCTCGATCGCGACGACGTCTTTCGCCTCCTCGACCACGCAGATGCTGGTCGGGCTGCGGCGCGGGTCGCGGCAGATCGAGCACTGCGCCTCTTCCGCGACGTTGCCGCAGATCTCGCAGAAGCGCACCTTCTCGCGCACGTCGATGAGCAGCTGCGCCAGCCGAGTAACGTCGAACGACTCGGTCTGCAGAATGTGGAAGGCGATGCGCTGCGCCGACTTCGGGCCGATGCCGGGCAGGCGCCCGAACTCGTCGATGAGGTCTTGGATGATGCCGTCGTACATCAGTACTCATCCCGGAACGGGTCGGGCGCGTCGGCGCTCGACGGCTGATCGGGGTCGCGCGGCGTCGCGTCGGGGTCAGCGGCCGGCACGTCGACGCCGCCCGCGGTGACGAGGGGGGCGATCGGCTCCTCGGTGAGGAACGTGGCGCCGAGCACCTCGCGCACGACGGCCTCGCCGTAGCGCTGGCGACCGTCGATCTCAGCGGGATGCGGAACCGCGGCCGCGGCGGGCTCAGGCTCAGGCGCCGCAGGTGCCGGGCTGCTTGACGGGGCGGGGCGGGCGGGCGTCGACTCCGTCGTGCTCGAGGGGATCGGCGCCACGACCCAGTCGGTCACGGGAGCCGCAGCGGACGAGGCGGCCGACGACGGGGCGGGCTTGCTCGGCGCCGGAGCGGGCGCGGGCGCGGGCGCAGCATCCGGAGCCGCATCGACGCGCACCATGAACTTGACCCGCTCCCCGAGCACCTGCTGAATGGCCGCGCGCACGTGCTCGCTGACGCTGTCGGCCGGGGCCGCCCGCTGCTTGAATGCGGCCGCGTCGGCCTCGTTCGGGAACGAGATCGTGAGCACGTCGCCGTCAAGGGCGGCAGGGGTGGTGGAGAAGACGATGGTCCACGAGCTGCGCTTGTGCTGCTGCACGGCGTCGAGCACCGCGGGCCAGGCCGCGACGACGCGCTCGAGCGTGAGCGGCTCGGCCGGCGGTGTGGGCGCGGCGGGTGTGGGCGCGGCCGGTGTCGACGGGGCGTCGGTCGCGGACGGCACGGGTGCAGCAGGCGCGGCCGGAGGAGCGGGTTCAGCCGCGGGGGCGGTTGGGGCAGCTGCGGGAGCGGGCGGGGCAGCTGCGGGAACGCGGGCCGGCGCCGACGAACCCGGGCCGGCGCCGCCCCCGAGGGCGACGAGCACGCGTGCGGTCATGAGTTCGAGATGCAGCCGCGGCGAGGTTGCGCCCGTCATCTCGGTGAGCGCCTTGTTGACGACGTCAGCGGCGCGCGAGAGCTCGGCAGGGCTGAAACGCGCCGCCTGCTCGCGCATCGCCTGCAGGTCGGCGGCGGGAATACCGTGCAGCACCTCGGCGGCGTTGTCGGCCGTCGCCTGCACGACAATGAGGTCGCGAAGGCGCTCGAGCAGGTCATCGACGAACCGGCGCGGGTCTTGACCGGTCTGGATGACTCGATCGACCGCGTGGAAGGCGGCCGCCGCATCGCGCGCGCCGATCGCCGTGACGACCTCGTCGAGGAGGGCGCCGTGCGTGTAGCCGAGCAGGGCGACCGCCCGCTCGTAGGTGACGGTCGCGTCATCCGAGCCCGCCATCAGTTGGTCGAGCAGTGAGAGCGTGTCGCGCACCGAGCCGCCGCCGGCCCGCACGACGAGCGGTAGCACGCCGGGTTCGATCGTGACCTGCTCGCTCTCGCACAGCTGCTGCACGTACTCGAGTAGCTGGGCGGGCGGCACGAGCCGGAAGGGATAGTGATGCGTGCGCGAGCGGATGGTGCCGATGACTTTCTCGGGCTCGGTCGTCGCGAAGATGAACTTCACGTGCTCCGGCGGCTCCTCCACGATCTTGAGCAGTGCGTTGAAGCCCTGCGGCGTCACCATGTGCGCCTCGTCGAGGATGAAGATCTTGTAGCGGTCACGTGCGGGAGCAAACACCGCGCGCTCGCGCAGGTCGCGCGCGTCGTCGACACCGTTGTGGCTGGCCGCGTCGATCTCGACCACATCGAGCGAGCCGCCGCCCTCGCGGCTGAGCTCGACGCAGCTCGGGCACACGCCGCACGGTGTGTCGGTCGGCCCTTCGGCGCAGTTCAGGCAGCGGGCCAGGATGCGGGCCGACGTCGTCTTGCCGCATCCCCGCGGCCCGCTGAACAGGTAGGCGTGATTCACCCGATCGCCGCGGAGGGCGGCGCGCAGCGGATCGGTCACGTGACTCTGGCCGATGAGCTCGGCGAACGTCTCAGGCCGGTAGCGGCGGTAGAGGGCGGTGACCACGTGCCCAGCGTAGTCGCCACCTCGGATGCTCGAGCCGGGCATCCCGCCCCCGTCGCTGCACGAATAAAGGACTTCCGGGCGCGGGTCACGGCGAGTCGCAGCGACACGCCGACGCAGGATGCCCGAGGTCCTTCATTAATGAAGGCGCAGGCGCAGGCGCAGGCGCGGGGCTCAGCCGACGAGGGCGGCGGCGGCCTGCGCGATCGCGAGCTCCTCGTTCGTCGGCACGACGAGCACGGCGACGCGCGAGCCCTCCGGCGAGATGACGCGCGGCTCGCGCGACGGCGACTCGTTGCGTGCGGCGTCCACGGTCAGGCCGAGGTGCTCAAGGCCGGCCAGCGCCCGCACGCGGAGCGCGGGCGCGTTCTCTCCGACACCGGCCGTGAAGACCACGGCGTCGAGGCCGCCCAGCTGGGCGAAGTACGCCCCCACGTAGTGCCGGATGCGGTGGGCCCACACGGCGAGCGCGCGCTCCGCATCCCTGTCGCCCGATTCGGCGGCCGCGGTTACGTCGCGCATGTCGGACGATCCCGCGAGCCCGAGTAGCCCGCTGCGGCTGTTGAGCAGCCGATCGAGCTCGTCGACCGACAGCCCCGCCCGCAGCAGGTGCAGCAGCGCGCCCGGGTCGAGGTCGCCCGAGCGGGTGCCCATGACGAGACCGGCGAGCGGAGTGAGCCCCATCGAGGTGTCGATCGAGCGGCCGCCGTCGATCGCGGTCGCCGAGGCGCCGTTGCCGAGGTGCAGCACGATGAGCTTCAGCTCGTGCCGCGGGCGCCCGAGCAGCGCCGCGGCCCGGCCGGCGACGAATTGGTGGCTCGTGCCGTGGAAGCCGTAGCGCCGCACCCCGTGCGCGGTCGCGACAGCGCGGTCGATCGCGTAGGTCGCCGCCGCCTCCGGCATCGTCTGGTGGAACGCCGTGTCGAACACGGCGACGTGCGGCACGCCGGGCAGGGCGGCACGCGCGGCCCGGATTCCCGCGAGGTTCGCCGGGTTGTGCAGCGGCGCGAGAGCGCTGACCGCCTGGATGCCCGCCTCCACCTTCTCGTCGATCACGACGGGTGCCGTGAACACGTCGCCGCCGTGCACCACCCGGTGCCCTACCGCGGCGATCGTGCCCGCCGCGGCGCCGAGGCGATCGAGCACGAGGCGCATGCCCGCCGTGTGGTCGACTGCGTCCCCCGCCAGCTGCCCGTCAGGATCGCGCTGCCCGATGCGCTCGAGCATCCCCGACAGCACCACTCGCTCGGTGACGACGTCGATGAGCTGGTATTTGATCGAGCTCGACCCCGAGTTGACGACGAAGACGCGCACGGTCAGGCCACGCCGCCGATGGTCGAGATCGGCGTGGTCGGTGGCGGAGGAGTCCTTTGCGCTTGGATCGCGGTGATGGCGACCGTGTTGACGATGTCGCTCACGAGGGCTCCGCGGCTCAAGTCGTTGACTGGCTTGCGCAGCCCCTGCAGCACCGGCCCGACCGCGACGGCCCCGGCGGAGCGCTGCACGGCCTTATAGGTGTTGTTACCCGTGTTGAGGTCGGGGAAGACGAAGACCGTCGCGCGGCCGGCCACCGGCGAGCCGGGCATCTTCGAGGCCGCAACGCTCGGCTCGGCCGCAGCGTCGTACTGCATGGGACCGTCGACCAGCAGTTCGGGCGCGCGCTCGCGCACGAGCTGGGTTGCCGCGCGCACCTTCTCGACGTCGTCGCCCGCGCCCGAATCGCCGGTCGAATACGACAGCATGGCCACGCGCGGCTCGATCGCGAACTGCGCGGCCGTCGCCGCCGACGAGATCGCGATGTCGGCCAACTGCTCGGCGGTCGGGTCGGGAATCACCGCGCAGTCGCCATAGACCAGCACGCGGTCGGCGAGGCACATGAAGAACACGCTCGACACCACCGAGACGCCCGGGTCTGTCTTGATGATCTCGAAGCTCGGCCGAATTGTGTGAGCCGTCGTGTGGGCAGCCCCCGAGACCATGCCGTCGGCGAGGCCGAGGTGCACCATCATCGTGCCGAAGTAGCTGACGTCGGTGACGACGTCGCGGGCGGTGTCATAGGTGACGCCCTTGTGGGCGCGCAGCCGCGCGTATTCCTCGGCGAACCGATGCCGGTGGTCCTCATCGAGCGGCGACAGGATGCGCGCCCCCGACAGGTCAAGACCCAGCTCGGCGGCGCGGGCCCGCACGGTCTGCTCGTCGCCGAGAATCGTCAGATCGCAGACGCGGCGCTGCAGCAGCGTGCCAGCCGCGCGCAGCACGCGGTCATCGTCGCCCTCGGGCAGCACGATGTGCTTGCGGTCGCCGCGCGCCCGCTCGAGCAGATCGAACTCGAACATGAGGGGCGTCACGGCGCCGGCCCGGGCCACATCGAGACGGTTCATGAGCGCCTCGGCGTCGATGTGGCGCTCCCACAGCGCCAGGGCCGTGTCGTACTTGCGCTGGCTGTCGGCGGCGAGCCGACCCCGGGCGCTCATGATGGCGCGCACGGTGTCGTAGGTGCCCGACTCGGCGCGAATGATCGGCAGGCTCGGGTCGAGTCCGTCGACAAGGCTCTGCACCGCATCCGGGGTCTCGAACCCGCCGTAGAGGATGATCGCCGCCAGGCTCGGGAACGTCTCGCTGGCATGCGCCATGAGCACGGCCAAGAGCACCTCACTGCGGTCGCCCGGAACGAGCACGACGGCCCCCTCGGTGAGGCGCGGCAGCACGTTCTCCATCGACATGCCAGCGACGACCACACCCAGCACTTCACGCTGCAACAGGGCGGGGTCGCCGCGCACGACGGTGCCGCCGACCGCTGTCACGACCGCGTCGACGGTCGGGGCGATCAGGTACGGGTCCTCCGGGATGCCCGCCACGAGCGCCTCGGGGGCCACCGTCTTCACAGCCGCGACGATGGCGTTGAGCGCCTCGGGGTCGGCTCGGTTCGCGATGACCCCCAGCAACTGCGCGTGCTCGTGCTGCAACTCGGCCACGGCAACCTCGGCGACCCGGCGCATGTCGTCGGCCGAGCGCGGACCCGACTCGTCGAGCCCGCGACCGCCCGTCGACCCGCTCTCGCGCCCGCCGATCACCAGCAGCACCGGCGCGCCCAGGTTGGCCGCGATGCGCGCGTTGAACGAGAGCTCGGTCGGGCTCGAGACATCGGTGTAGTCGCTGCCGACCACCACAACGGCATCGCTACGTTGCGCCACCGCGTGGAATCGCTCGACGATCACCGCGAGCGCTGCCTCCGAGTCGGCGTGCACGGCGTCGTAGCCGACGCCCACGCACTCCTCGTAGGCCAGGTCGACGCCGTCGTGCGCGAGCAGCACGTCGAGAACGTAGTCGCGCTCATCGCTCGACCGCGCGACGGGCCGGAACACCCCAACTCGCTTCACGCGATGGCTGAGCGAGTCGACGAGGCCCAGGGCGACGGTCGACTTACCCGAGTTGCCTTCGGCGGAGGTGACGTAGATGCTGCGCGACATTGCGCCCAGCCTAAGCCGACGGCCTTGGAGGGCACAGGGTCGATGGTCCTGCACAACAATGGCGAGCATCCCTGCCCACAAAAAAGGACCCCTCGCGCACCCGCCAGAGCCCGGTTACCCTTGCTGCATTTCTGCCCTGGGGGAGTTGGCCTGGATGGCGCCACGCGAGGAGCCGCCCCTAGTTTACGGGTAGCATTGCCGAGTCGTCGCGCCCGCGTGGCGACAGCCTGGAGGATTCGCCTAGTGGCCTATGGCGCACGCTTGGAAAGCGTGTTGGGTGCAAGCCCTCGGGGGTTCGAATCCCCCATCCTCCGCCACGCACGCAACCCGCATCCGGAGCACCCTACGACGGTTCTCGAACGAGCACTCTCGCACGTGCCACCGCTCTGATCAACTGGTCTGCGGAGTACGGCTTCGCAAGCGACACGTCACGGAGACTCGCAGGGGAACCCTCTGGTGACATCGGGCGACCCTCGTGAGCGCTCGCAATGACGAGCCCCACCTGCGGGTGTCGCTCCCGGATGACGCGAGCAACCGCGTGACCGTCGATCCCTGGCATCGCGAGGTCGGTGACGACGACCGAGAGTTCTTGGCCGCGTCGGTCGACAATCTCGAGGGCTTCATGACCGTCACGGGCCTCCAGCACCTCAAATCCATGAGCGCTGAGAATCGACGCGGCCACACGTCGAATCGACTCCTCATCGTCAGCGACCAAAACAACTCCCCCTCGTTCCGTGTCGATCAGCAACGATTGGGCTGTTGAGTCTGCGGCCTCTTCGGGGCCCGCTGACCCCGAAGGCAGGTAGAGAGTAAAGGTCGTCCCCCTGCCCGGCGTGCTCGTCACAGTGATGGTGCCGCCATGTCGACGAGCGATGGCGAGGCTGCCGGGGAGCCCCAAACCGCTACCGGCGCCAACGGGCTTTGTGGTGAAGAAGGGTTCAAAAACTCGTTCTCGCACCTCGGGCGGCATTCCGTGACCACTGTCACTGATCGCGACAGTGACGTAGGGGCCGGGCGGCACGAGCACCTCACGAGACGCGTCTTCGTCAACGATCGCATCAACGGCACTGATGCGCAGGTGACCCCCGTCGGGCATCGCATCGCGGGCATTGGTGAGAAAGTTCACCAGCACCTGCAAGATCTGGGTACGGTCAGCAACCACGCTGGCGTGAGAGGAAACGTCTTCTTCCACCACGATGGTCTTCGGAAGAATCGGTCCGACGAGCATGCTCGTTTCCTCGACGATCTCGCCGATACAGACGGCTTCGGGCACCCCGTCTTGTCCCCGCGCGAAGGCGACGATCTGCTGAATCATCGCGGCCCCGCGCGTCACCGCCATTTCGGCCGTGTCCAGCAGGGCTTGCCCTTCCGCCGAGGTGACTTCGGGTCGCAGGAGTGGGAGACCGAGCTTGAGCGGGGTCAAAACGTTGTTCAGATCGTGAGCGATCCCTCCCGCGAGTGTCCCAAGGCTTTCGAGACGCGCCGCCCGATTGGCCTCAACTTCACGCCGGCGACGTTCGGTGATGTCGGAGTTCACGGCGAACAGAGACACAGCGTTTCCCTGCTCATCGCGCACAGCCTGCCAGTGACACTCGACGATGACCTCCCGCCCGTCTTTCGCGCGCTGCGTGACCTCACCCGTCCACTCGCCGTCCCGGAGAAGGGCTTCCGCGAGCCCGTCAAACTGCGCGGGGTCGGCGTAGATGAGTTCGCGAATATTGCGTCCGACGGCTTCCTCGGCCGTCCAGCCGTAGATGCGCTCTGCGCCGCGATTCCAATAGGTGACGACGTTGTCGAGGTCTTCCGTGATCATCGCGTCGGTCGCGAGCTCGAGGAGGCTCGCCTGCCGGCGAAGAGTCTCGATGAGGTCGTCCTCGCGGCGCGAGTCACCGTGGTCGTCACTGACAGCCGCCACGGTCACCTCCGTACGAACCCCGTCTTACGGCGTCACGATTCTGGCACCGAGGCCAGGGCATCCGCCACTGTTCTGAGCAATGTTTCGGTTGTGAAGGGCTTAGCGATGAAGCGATGCACCCCGACGCCGGCGGCCCGCGCGACGCCGCCGTTCGCGTTGAGTCCGCTTGCAGCGACGACGGGAATGTGCGGGTGATGCTCGGCCAGATAGGCCGCCGTGGCGGCCCCATCCATGACGGGCATCATCATGTCGGTGAAGACCAAGTCGACGTGACCGTCTACCTGGGTGAGCGTCTCGATCGCCTCGCGGCCGTTGCTTGCCTGAATCGTGCGATACCCGAAAGACTCCAGGGTCTGGCACACCAGTTGACGCACCGCACTCTCGTCATCGACAACAAGCACGAGCTGACCTGCGGCCTTCAGTGGATTGGCGGGACCCGTCGGCGTGTCGGTAACATCGCGCTTCGGGTCAGCAGCGCGCAGGTACAGGTCAAACCGCGTTCCGCGACCGGGTTCGCTATAGGCAGTCAGGCGGCCCCCGTGGCTTCGCACGATAGCCCGACTGGTCGATAAGCCGAGTCCCGTTCCTTCGCCAAGAGGTTTAGTGGTGAAGAAGGGCTCGAAGATCTTGTCGAGCGTGGCGGCATCCATTCCATGACCGGTGTCTTCGACGGACACGCGTACATACGGGCCGGGGTTCAACAGACTGGGAGCATCCGCCTTGTCCGCGACATCAACCGTTTCGGCCCGCACGGTGAGCCGACCACCCATCGGCATTGCGTCCCGAGCGTTCGTCACCAGGTTGAGAATCACTTGGCTGATCTGGGTACCGTCACCGATAACGGCAAGCTCCTCGGGCACATCGAGCGTGATGTCAATCGTCTTCGGCAGAGCGATAAGGCCGACCTGCTCAATGTCGTCGATGACCGTCCGCATATTCACGACGTCGTGCACGGTGTCGGAACCTCGCGCGAAGGTCAAGACCTGGCGAATCATGTCGGCACCGCGCCGAATGCCGATCTCCATGGTCTCGAGAAGGTCGGTGACGTCGGTACCCAGGTCGCGCGCCCGAAGAAGTTGCACCGACATGAGCAGCGGGGTCAAGACGTTGTTAAGGTCGTGCGCCATGCCGCCCGCGAGGGTGCCCAGGCTCTCAATGCGCTGATCCCGGATGCTCGCCTCTTGCCGCGCGCGCAACTCCGTCACATCGGAGTGCACGGCAAAGATGCCCGAAACGGTGCCCTCGGTGTCGCGCAACACCTGCCACCGGCAGTCCGCCACGACGACGCGGCCACTCGGCGTGCGGTGACGAAGTTCGCCCTGCCAGTAGTCGTGTTCGAGCACCGATGCGAACGCGGTGTCGAGAGCATCCCCGCTGGAAAACAGCACGTGGAGAGGCAGACCGACGGCCTCGTCGCGGCCGCGGCCATACAACTGCGTCGCTCCGGTATTCCAAAACCGGATAGTGCCGTCGAGGTCGAGCACAACCATCGCGTCCCGAGCGGCCTCGAGCAACGCAGCTTGTTGCAGTGCTTCACGACGCACCCCGTCGAGTTCGTCACGACGTTTCTGGTCGTCGGTGACGTCGCGCAGAATGACCGCAATCCCTTCCTCAACGGGATACGCCGTCGCCTCGAACCACGTGTCCAGCGGGGCGTAGTAGTCGCGATTCGTCGCGACAACGCGGCGCTCCATCGAACGTCGGTAGACCTCGCCGAACGTTGAGTCGTAAGCCTCGGGGTAGAGATCCCAGAGCACTGCACCGAGCAAGCGTTCTCGGGGGTTCTGGATGTAGCGCTCACCGGTCTCGTTCGCGAAGGTGAAGCGCCACTCCCGATCGAAGAAGAACAGGGCGTCTTGAATCTCATCGAGGGTCTCTGAGAGTCGGGATTCGATCTTCTCGAACTCCCGTCGAGCGATATTGCGCTCGGTCACGTCGGCGTGAACTCCCAAAATGACCGAATCGGGTGTGTGTGCATTGGCATGGGCGGCCGTGTCCCCCAGCACCTCCGACGACGAGTCGAGACCGATCAGGGACCACCGGCACTCGAGTTCGCGCGTGATCTCACCCGTCCTCGCGAGATGGAGGTCGTGATCGATCCCGCTCCCGCGGGTCGGAAGCTCGTCAAGAAGCGTGTGCCGCAGTGCCGAAGACTGCGCCTCGCCCACGGCGGGCTCGATAAGGTCGAACCAGACTCGACCCATCGCCTCCGACTCCGAGAGGCCGTAAAGCCGAGCAGCCGCATCGTTCCAGTAGGTAATGCGACCCTCGAGGTCGAGAGCCATGATCGCGTCGGACGCCTGCGTGAGCATCCGTTCATACGACGACAGGCGGCGCGCCTGCTCTCGTAACGCGCTCTTGGCACGTTCGTCGGCAGTGACATCGCGAAAGACGGCGGCGATTCCGCTCTCGAAGGGATGTGCGGTGACCTCTAGCCATCGGTCGATCTGCGCCATGTACTCGCGAGCCGACCCAACCGCACCGGCCAACATGGCGCCCTCGTAGACCAAGCGGAAGTCATTGCTGGTGACCTCTGGAAACAACTCCCAGATCGTGCGCGACGTGAGTTCGTTGATCGAGAGACCAGAAAACGCGACCGCTGTCGAGTTGGCGAAACTGACGCGCCAATCACGATCGATAAGGACCACGGGGTCAAGCACCTTGTCGAGGGTGCTCCTCCATCGCGCCTCAGCCTCGAGCTGCTGCTCTCGAGCGGCGACGATGGCCGAGATATCGAGGAAGGCGCCGCGGAGGCCGATGATCTCATCGGCATCATCGCGCACGGCCTCGCCCACGATGCGCACGGGAAACTGACGGCCGTGGGCGTCAGCGATGACACTTTCCATGTCAATCGGAGTGCCGTTCGTGGCGCACTCGTCGACCGCTGCTTGCACGTCTTCGCGGTACCCGGATGGGTACATGGCAATCGCGACCTCATAGGGAGGTTGCGCCGCTGCCGGCACGCCCAGCATCGAGTAGAGCTCCTCGCTCCAGTACAGCTCACCCGAACGCGTATCGATCGACCAGCCTCCAAAACGGCCTAGTCGGCCCGCGATCTTGAGAAGCGGAAGGTCGCGTTCCCATCCCGACCCCGAACTCGGTGACGACTCCATGGGCACAGCGTACTGCGAACGAACCTCACGAGAACGGCATCCCCATCAGGAGAATTGCCGTTACCCGAGTGCGGGGCTGCGCTCCTCGAGTCCCCAGGCCTGGCCGTAGCCGCCCTCCGCCTCAGGCCGCGCCATGAGATCAAGGAAGGGCTGCGCATCGAAGGCCTCCGGGCCCAGCACGCCGGCGCCACTCCAGGCACCGCTGGCGAGCAGCTCGAGGGCGATGACGGGGTTGAGCGCGGTCTGCCACACGACGCACTGGCTCTCGTACTCGGCCATCGTCCACTCGTTGTCGGAGACGTGGTACAGATACACCGCGCGGGGTTGGCCGTCGACCCCGGTGCCGGTGACCCAGAGGCCGGCGCAGGTCTTGCCCGTCATCCGCGGACCCAGCGTGGCCGGGTCGGGAAGGCCCGCCGCGACGACGTCGCGCGGGGCGACCTCGACCGGACCGTTCTTCGACCGCACCCGGATCGGCTCGGTCTTGTCGAGCCCGAGCTGGTTCAGCGTCTTGAGGATGCCGATGAACTCGTCGCCAAGCCCGTACTTGAAGGTCACGCGGTTCGCGTCGAGCCAGCGCGGCATCAGCAGCACCTCCTCGTGCTCGACGTTGACGCACTCGACCGGGCCGATGCCCTCGGGGAACTCGAAGACCTCGGGCTCGCTGAAGGGCGCGGTCGTGAACCAGCCGCGGTCCTTCTCCCAGATCACCGGCGGGTTGAGGCACTCCTCGATGGTCGTCCAAATCGAGAACGAGGGAGCGAAGATCTCGTTGCCCTCGTCGTCGCGCACAACCAAGTTGGCGCCGTCGCGTGTGCCGAGCTCGTCGACCTCGCGGAAGAGGTGGTCGACGGCGTAGCGCGCGAACACGTCGCTGAGCCCCGGCTCGACGCCCATGCCGACAAGCGCCAGGCGCCCAGCCTTCTCCCACTCCTCGGCGACCGCGAACTGCTCGTCGCCGAGCTTCACGCCGGTCTGCTCGTAGGGCTGCGAGGGGTGCGGCACCGAGAGGCTCATCGCCATGTCCATGTAGTCGGCGCCGGCGGCGATCGCCCCGCGGAAGATCGGCATGACGAACTTGGGCTCGACGGCGTTCATGACGTGCGTGGCCCGCTGCTCGCGGGCGACGCGCTCGACGACCGCGGCGTCGGAGGCGTCGATCTGCGCGGCGACGAAGCGGTCGCCCTGCGGGCCGTGCGTGGCCTCGATCCAAGCGATGGTGCGCTCGGCGCGTGCGATGTCGTAGTCACTGACGATGATCGTCTCGAAGAACGAGCGGCGGGCGGCGATCTTGGCGATGGCGTCTCCGACGCCTCCGGCGCCGACAAGCAGAATCCTCATGCCGTTATGTTATCCATCTGGACAACAATTCGCCATGGAGTCTTCTCGGATCCGCGCGCCTCCCCTCACAACCCGCTACGGCCAGGCAGGTCCGGTCCCGACATCTCCGATCAGGTAGACACCGGTCGGGGACGTCATGAACAGGCTGGCCAGGTCAGGACCTCCGAAACAGAGGTTGGTCACCATTTCCGGCACTGCAATCTTTTTGAGCAACTCACCTGCCGCAGAGACGACATAGACCCCATCCCCGCCAGCCACCCACAAGCGTCCCTCGCGATCAACCTTGATGCCATCAGGCACACCGACAGGCATCGTCCACAGCAGCCGGGCCTGGGCGACGCCCTCTGTCGAGACGGCATAAACGCAGTGATGTTCGTCCGACGAGTCCGTGACGTAGAGTGTCGACCCGTCGTCTGAGTAATGAAGACCGTTCGGACGGTGGATTCCGGAGACAACGACTCGAGGCGCATCGGGATTCTCTGTGACCACCAAGACGTCACACGGTCGCTCCATGGCCTGCTGATAGCCGAAGAGCTGCCCGCCCTCTTCCCGAACACCGAAAGGTGGGTCGGTAAAGACAATCTCACCCCACGGTGAGACCACGACATCATTCGGTGAATTCAGCACAGCGCCCTCAACCGACCTTGCGAGAACCTGTCGCTCTCCCGACCAGTCACCGGCAGCATTGACGCGCAGCGAACTCACGGATCTCGTCGAATGCTCACAACTGATCACGTCGCCGCTCGCTGCACGAGCAAGTCCGATGGCGAAGTGACTTGCGGCACACCAGATGTTCGTGCCAGCTGAGTCACTCCACGACATGATTCGGTTGCGAGGAATGTCTGTAAACAGCAACATGCCGAGGTCAGACAGCCACAGCGGACCTTCGCCGAAGGCCAGACCATCAACGATCTTGCGCGGCACCCAATCAATCACCCGACACCTCTTCTCCTTCAGCCTAGGAACGGGCTCGGTTGGCGACCCGATCGAGAAGAACTGCTCCGACAACGAGGACGCCCTTGATGATCTGTTGCGTGTTGTAGTCAACGTTGAGCAACGCGAGCCCGTTGTTCAGAACGCCGATGAAGAGAACTCCGATCGTCGTTCGTACGATCGAGCCCCGCCCACCCGCGAAACTCGTACCGCCGATCACGACGGCCGCGATTGCGTCAAACTCGAGACCGATCGCACCATCGCTTCGCGCGTTCCCTATTCGTGCTACCAAAATCATGCCGACGAGTCCCATGAGAGCCCCCGCCCCAGTGAGGATCGCAAAGCGCAAACGTTTCACGGGAATTCCGAGCATCCGAGAGCTCTGCGCGTTGCCCCCGACCGCGAAGATATCGGCACCCGATTGCGTGCGGTGCAACAACACCCAGCACACCACGCCAATAACGAGAGCCCAGATCACGGGTGCAGGGATGCTGACGACACCACCCGTCGCGAGCGCGTCACGGAAACCGGGTGCCGAGAAACTGATCGTCTGTCCACCCGTAATCGACAAGGACAGTCCCTGAGCAATGTAAAACGTCGAAAGCGTGGCGATGAAAGAGGGCACGCGCCCGAGAACAACTACGGCTCCGTTGAGCGCTCCGATGCAAATACCGACCAAGAGCCCACTCGTCACGGCAAGCAGCACCGGATCACCGGCCGCTAGTCGCGACGCTGTCACGACGCCCGCGAGGCTGGCGACCGCACCCACTGACAGATCGATCATCCCTGCGATGATCACCAGCGTCATCGCGAAAGCGGCGACAGCGAGAATTGCGCTCTGAGAGCCGATGTTCGCGAGATTCTCAAGGGTGAGAAAACTGGGGCTCAGGATCGAGAGCGCCAGCACCACCAGAGCGAAAGCGATATAGATGCCGCCATCGGCAGCACTGATTCTCACGCGCCGTGGTCTCGTTCGCGTTGTGAGATCACTCATCGCGCGCCGCCTTTCCCCCGACCTGATCGATGAGGACGGCAACCAAGATGAGTGCGCCCTTGATCGTGAACTGAAGGGAACTTTCGATATTGAGCAGGTTCATGCCGTTATTGAGCACCGCGATCAGCAAAGCGCCAACGAGGGTGCGCCACATCCACGCACGACCACCAAAGAGCGACGCTCCACCGATGACAACAGCCGCGATTACGTCGAGTGTGAGGCTCGGAAAGGAGTTAGGTGCTCCGCTGCCGAGGCGCGCAGCGGCCAGCACAGCCCCGATTCCGACAAGCAACCCCATCGCGGCGAAAGCAAACATCCGAACGCGGCGCACGCGGATGCCCGACATGTTGGCGGCGTCCCGATTGAGGCCGACCGCGACCATCTCTCGGCCGACGACCATGCGCGATCGCAGAAAAGCAGCCGCGACGAAGCACACGAGAACGATGAAGAAGTTCACGGGGAGACCAAGAATCTGCACGAAGTAGAGCAAATCGAGGAAGGCAACATCGGCGATGGGCACTGCGATTCCGCCGATGAGCACGTAGCTGAGACCAGTAACGACGCTCATCATGCCCAGTGTGACGATGAAGGACGGGATATCCCCGTAGACCGTAATCGCTCCATTGACGATCCCAATCAGAATCCCCGCAAGGAGGACGATGACGGCCCCAAGCGGCCAGGCGAGTCCTGCCCCCAGTGCGAGTGCCAACATGACACCGAGGAAGCTCGTGACGGCCCCGACCGAGAGATCGATCTCTCCGACCAGGATGACAAGGGTCATGCCGAATGCGCACAACATGAGCGTTGCAGAGTCGTTGACGAGCCCCTGCAGATTCGAGAGGTTGAGGAAAAATGGGCTGATGATAGAGAGCCCCACGAAGACCAGGACCAGAGCGATCACTGGCAAGAGGCTTCGCACAAGCCTAAAGACCGGCCGCGTTTGTTCAAGTGCCTTATGCATCGCGGTCTCCAGCGGAGGCGTTCTCGGTGAAGGCCAGGTTCAAGATCTGTTCTTCGGTCGCTTCAGCGGCAGGAAGCTCCCCGACGAACCGGCCGGCCGACATGACGACGATTCGATCGCTCACCGTCAGCACTTCAGGTAGTTCCGAGGAGATCATCAAGACGGCAGCGCCACCACGGGCCAGCTGGCGAATAAGGTCGTGGATCTCCGCCTTGGCGCCAACATCGACGCCTCGAGTCGGTTCGTCGAGCAGGATTACCCGTGGGTCAGTCGTCAACCATTTCGCGAGCGCGACTTTCTGTTGATTACCACCGCTCAGGGTTGCCACATCGTCGGCGGCGAAGCCGACCTTGATCCGCAGTTTCTCGATCCACGTGCGAGTTAGCGCCGAAACGCGCTCCGCGGCAATGACTCCGGATCGACTCAGCGCTCGCAACTGCGGTAGTGCGACATTGTCGTCGATGCTCATCCCGAGTACGAGTCCAAGCGTCTTGCGATCCTCGGGAACGTAGACAACGCCAGCCTTGAGCGCGTCGCGCGTCGACGCAGGAACGTAGGCCTCGCCGTTGACCGTCATGGTCCCGGCGTCGAGACGATCGGCGCCACAGAGAAGTCGGGCAACCTCAGTTCGTCCGGCCCCCATGAGACCCGCAAGCCCGACAACCTCACCCGCACGCAGACTCAGGTCGACGCCTGCAACGGCGGGTGCGCGCTGCAGGCCCTTGGCTTCGAGGAGAACACCTCCGGCCACCGACACGTCTCGCGCCGTCTCATCAACTGTGCGTCCGACCATCAGTCGAATCAGGTCGTCACGCGTGGTCGTCGACGTCTGCCGCGTCTCCACAAAATGGCCATCACGAAGAACGGTCACGCGGTCAGAGAGGTCAAAGACCTCGTTCATGCGGTGGCTGACGTAGACAATGCCGACCCCCTGCGACCGCATCCGGCGAACGATCCCGAAAAGGATCTCCTCCTCGTCTCGACCCAACGATGACGTCGGCTCGTCAAGCACCAGCACTCGGGGGTGTCGCCCCACAGCGCGGGCAATCTCGATGAGTTGCTTCTGTCCAACCGAAAGTCGGGATGCGGGCACCGAAGCATCAATGTCGATACCTAACCCTTCGAGCAACTGCTGAGCGAAGCGGACACCAGCCTGACGATCGATCAGGCCGAACCGAGTCGGGAGGGAGTCGATCAACAGATTGTGGGCAACGGTGAGGTTCTCGAGAACCGTGAGCTCCTGAAACACCACCTCAAGGCCCGCTTGGCGAGCCGCGCTCGGGCTACCAAAGCCGCACGACTCGTCACCGATGGTAAGCGTCCCGGCCTCCGGAACCACCACGCCTGCCGCAATCTTGATCAGGGTTGATTTGCCCGCGCCGTTCTCGCCCATCAGGGCGTGGACCTCACCGGGCACGACCTCGAAATGGGCATTAGTCAGAGCGGCAATGCCGCCATAGGTCTTGGTCACGCCGTCGAGGCGAAGAGCGGCAGCGCCGGCCGCCCGACCGGAGTCGGAAGGCCGGCGCTGCGTTGATGAAGTCGAAGCCATGCTCTAGAAGGGAGTCGGTGTTCCGGGGTATTGAACGTCCCACTGCTCGCGGAAGTTTTCCGGCGTCACCAGTAGGTTCGGAGTAATCAGCTCGGGCACGATCGAGTTGCCGAGAACTACCTGAAGAAGTCCCTCAATCGCGGCGTAACCCTGCACGTACGCCTGCTGACCTGAGAGCGCAACCAGGCTCTCGTTGCCGTTGGCGAACTCGAGGTATCCAGCCGCTTCTGAGTCGTAGCCAGCGATCACGATGTCGGTACGGCCCGACTGGCGCACTGCTTCTACAGCGGCGTTGACGGCCAACGACCAGGTGGCGAAGATGCCGCGCAAGTCGGGATTGGCCTCGATCGCGTTGGTCGCGAGTGCCAGGAGCCGATCTTGGTTGAAATCGGATTGCAGCGACACGATCTGGCCACCTGCTTCACCCACAGCATCGAGGACACCCTTCTCGCGGTCCCGGATCGTTTGCAGAGCGAAGGGGATACCGATCACGGCAATCTGCGCGTTGGGCTCTCCGATGGTCTCCATCATGACCGCGGCGGCTTCTTTACTGCCATCGTACGAGGCGGCGTTCATGACGGTTACGACCTCACCGCGACCAGGGGGGCCACCGACGATCATGACGGGGATACCGGCCTGGTTCGCCGAGACGACCGCGGTACCGATCGCGGCGGCGTCGACCGCTGTCAGGAAGATTCCATCGACACCCTGCTGAACCAGGGCATTGAACTGTGTGAGCTGCCGGTTCGCGTCGAAATCTGCAGAGTTCACCACGAGTTCGACCCCATAGAACTCGGCGGCCTCCTCTGCCGAGGCAACGAGGGAGCTGCTGAAGTCATCAGCGATGTTGTTGACGAGGAAGCCGAACGTCAGCCCCTGACCGCGTACGTCTTCGGCCTGTTCTTCCGTGAGTTTCAGCTCCTCGACCGTGGTGAGCACGGCCCCGTCGCCAGGGGCGTCGGAACCGTTTGGGGCCGCGTTCGGGTTCGTGTTGGTGCAGGCCGCGAGAAGCGCGACGATTCCGACTGTCGACCCCAGAGCAAGCATGCGCCGCCTAACGCGGCGTCGCGCTTCGTGGGTAGTGAGCACTGTGCTGCCTCCATTCTGTCCCGCCATTGGGACAAACGACCGGTGATTTCGGTAACGGTACCGGTTTTGTGGGTCCCATGCTGAACCGCTTCTGCGCGAGTGTCAAGGGGTGCCCTCAGAGTCTTGCAACTGATTTCTTTTGATTTTTCGCGGAGAGAGTCGATTTGAGATACGCCGGTCAGGCGTCTGCTAGTTGACGCACAAGGGCCGTTCCGGGGACAATCACGGTAACGTTCCCGCTGTTCTGGATCGCTAACACGAAGGAGTCTGCACCGTGAGCGAAGATGCTGCGTTCAGACGATTGCCGACAATTGTCGACGTTGCAGAGCTGGCCGGGGTTTCGGTCTCGACCGTGAGCCGTGTGCTCAATGACCGGTCCGACGTCTCTCCCCGCACGAGAGCGAAGATCCAGGCAGCGATCGCCGAACTTGAGTTCGCGCCCCGCGTGAGCGCGCAACGGCTCGTCGGAGGCCGTAGCCACACGGTCTCGATGCTGTTCCCAAAGGCCTACGGGCAATGGTCCAACTACGAGCTGGACTTCCTCCTCGGTGCGGCCAACGCGACCTCCGGCCGCAACTACTTCTTCCACTTGGCGCCCGAGACGCTCTCGCCTGCAGACTTTCGGGCTCTGTATGCCAGTGGCGCAGCGGAGGGCGCAATCCTTCTACAGATCACCGAAGACGACTGGCGAGTCAGCCTCGCGATGGAGTTGGGCTTTCCTTGCGTGATGATCGGACGCACGGCTTTCGATCACGGCGTCTCCTGGGTCGACTTCGATTTCGAAGGCGCGGTCGGCGCGATGATGGACCACCTCGCCCATATTGGGCACCGCTCGATCGGCTTCATCGGGCGACCCGCAGAGAGCCTGGCCGCTGGTCTGGGTTCGTCTCTCCGACTGCAACGTGGATTTCAGGATGCTGTCGACCGCCTCAACCTCGTGCCACACACAATGGCGTCAGACCTCGACCCGATATCCGCGGGTCAAACAGCGCTAAGCCTCATCGATAGTGCGCCGGAGATCACTGCCATCGTTGCGACGAATGGTCGTTCTGCCGGCGGGATCATGCACGCACTGCGCGGACGGGGGCTCAGGGTTCCCGACGACGTCAGTGTGCTCACTATCGCGACGCCTTCGCTTGCCGTGATGACAACACCGGAACTCAGCGGAGTGGATTTCCCTTCCGCCGAGCTCGGGTTTCACGCTGCGAATGTCCTGGTTCGCCGACTCGACGAACTAGCCCTCGGTCAACCTCAGAGAACGGAACGAATCTTGTTGCCTGCACACCTCACTCTGCGTGGTACGACGGCACCGGTGAGCACGCGATGAGCGTTGGTATGCAGTCGGATCATCCCTTCCCGGAGAACCTTGATCCTCGTTCGTCAATCTTCGACACCGACGTATTCTTCCGCGACCATCGAGTCGACCTCGCCTGTGTCCGCGAGGTACTCTCGGCCCACATTGAGGGATCATCGCTGACGCTGCGGTGCCGCACCGTTCTCATTCGGCGTAGCATGCGAGACCGCTACGGTACGAACTTGGAGATTGCAGATCCTGTCGGCGATGGTCCAGAAGCAACAGTCCGTTTCGATGCTCTGGCCCCCCACACGATCCGAATGCGGATGGCGCCGGGAACGGAGCTTCCCGACAACATCACCCCAATGATCGAGACCGTTCTCGCCGCAGACTCGTCGACGCAAATCATCGAGGAGCCCGGTTCATGGCGCATAACGACCGAAGCCGCCGAGGTGGAGATCTTTCGGAATCCGTTCCGTTACGTGATCCGAACACGAGCGGGGGAGGTGTTGCGGGAGACAATCCCCGCAGCCGTGTACCAGAAGCCTCCAACGGGAGAAAGCCACATCGATGGAGCGGCGCTATCGGATGCCTGGCCCTGGTTCTTCCGGGATATGGCACCGCTCGGATTCATGCACGACGCCGAGTCGGGCACATGGCAGACGTTTGAGACCGCGTTTCTCGGCCACGACGAGCACCTCTACGGTTTCGGAGAAAGATTCGGAGCGCTCGACAAGCGCGGTCAGGAAGTCCACCTGTGGCACGCCAATCCGGCGGGCAAGACCTGGCCGCTGTCGTACAAGAACGTACCGTTCTATCTGTCGACACTCGGCTACGGGCACTTCACCAACTCTTCTCGACCGATCACCTATCACTGTGGCGATCTCTCCCATGTACACCACAGCGTTCATGTACAGGACAGCTTCCTGGATACCTACGTCTTCGTTGGGCCAGACCTCCGAGATGTCCTCGACCGCTACACGACTTTGACGGGACGACCGCATGTTCCGCCGACCTGGAGTTTCGGACTGTGGATGAGCCGCATGTCCTATCGCGAGCAGTCAGAAATCGAGGGCATCGCGCGGAGGCTTCGGGACGAGAAGATTCCTACCGATGTCATTCATGTGGACACCGACTGGTTCGCAACCGAGTGGGTTAACGACCTTGAGTTCAGTCCAGAGCGTTTTCCCGACCCTCGCGGAATGATCGAACGACTCCGAACACAAGGCCTTCGCTTGACGCTCTGGCAGATCCCTTACATCAGCGTGCACAGTCGGTTCTTCGAGGTATTCGAACGCAATGGTTGGTTCGCGCGGCAGGAAGGGGGTGCACCTCGACTCATAGACGGCTTCTTCGGCCCGGCGGGGGTCATCGACTTCACCAACCCCGAGGCAGCGCAATGGTACGTCGACAAGCTCGAGCCTCTGTTCGATTGGGGAGTCGCCGCGATAAAGACGGACTTTGGCGAAGGGGCACCGGTGGATGCTCGCTATTACGGCGGCGACGGACTCTCGATCCACAATCTTTACCCACTGGCGTACAACAAAGCAGTCTTTGACAAGACCCTTGCGTACACAGGCGAGCCAATCATTTGGGGGCGCTCTGCCTACGCTGGGTCGCAACGGTACTCGGTCTACTGGGGAGGGGATCCGGCGGCACGCTGGCAGGATCTCGGGCAACTACTCTCCGGTGGGCTCGGGCTGGCTCTCTGTGGCTTCCCCTATTGGAGTCAAGACATTGGAGGCTTCGCAGGAACCCCGAGTAGCGAGCTGTACCGGAGGTGGGCGCAGTTCGGGCTGTTCATGACGCACCCGCGAGCGCATGGGCCAATTGCACGAGAGCCTTGGGCATTCGGACAGGAGGCCGTTGACGACTTCCGCTACTACGCGACGCTGCGCTACCAGCTGCTGCCGTATATCGTGAGCGAGGCGTGGCATCTCGCGCCAACCGGCCAACCAGTGATGCGCCCCCTCCTGCTTGATCACCAAGACGACCCGACCACATGGCATGTCAGCGATCAGTTCTACTTCGGCCGTGAACTCCTCGTCGCCCCGGTGGTCCAGGAAGGGACCACACGTCGTCGCCTTTACCTCCCTCGTGGAACCTGGATTCACTGGGATCACAGGTCGGGCGGGTCCCACGGAACTTACCGGGGGCCGGGCTGGGTCACAGTCAATGCTCCGATAGACGATCTCCCGCTCTTCCTTCCAGAGGGGGCCGTGCTTCCGCTGGTTGCGCCGGCGCAACACAGCGGTGCGATTTCATATGACACGCTCACGATCCATGTCGTTGCTGGTCGGAGCCGGAAGTTTGAGCTCACAACGCCCGAAGCGCCGAGAGTCGGGATAGGCCTCGATTCACCATCAGGACCTGGTCGGCTCGAGCGAGTAACCCTGCACGGAGATGTCGACGTGAGGCTCGTCATCCACGGCCTGGTTGCCGCTCCGGCCCGCATAACCACCGCAGCGGGCGTTGAGCTTCCGTGGCGGGAGTTGTCCGGTGGCAGCATTCACGTGGACGTCGCCGCTGGCACTGATGCCGTCCACCTTCAGGGGCACGCGCACTAGGGCGCGAGCGAGGAGAGCAACCATGTCGATCGGTCGCCTGGCCAACAAAGTCTTCGTCATCACCGGTGGTGCGAGCGGAATTGGCTCCGCGTGCGCCCGGAGGTACGCCCGTGAGGGTGGCTCTGTTGTCGTCGCCGACATCTCCGCGGACGGCGCGACCGTCGCCAATGAGTTGACGGCGGTCGGCGGAGCGGGACACTTCGTGCAGACGGATGTCTCCGACCCGTCGGCCCTGGAACATCTCCTCGCGGAAGCAGTCGATGTTTTTGGCCGTGTAGATGTTTGGCACAACAATGCTTTCGCCAGCGTATTCAAGCCCATCGCGGAGCAGACGCTCGAGGAGTTCGATCAGACAATGGCAGTAAGTCTTCGCGCCTACTGGTATGGCTCGAAGCTCGCCGTCACGCACATGCTTGAGCGCGGCGGAGGTCTCATACTGCACACGGCGAGCGTTCAGTCCTACCGGGGAGAAAAGGGGTTCAGCGCCTACCAGTGTGCAAAAGGCGGAATCCTCTCTCTCGCCCGTTCGATTGCTCTCGACCACGCGCCCGACATTCGTTCGGTCGCCGTCGCTCCGGGATTCATCCACACTCCAGCTCACGATCTGATCCCCGCCGAAACGATTGCCCGTGTCACCGCAAACATTCCTGCTCAACGCGGCGCTCAACCCGAGGAAGTCGCTGGGTTGTGTGCCTACCTCGCAAGCGACGAAGCCACTTACATCAGCGGAACCGGCATTGTGATCGACGGAGCATATCTTGGGTCCTGACGATGCAGCGGCAATTGCTGTCGACTCACGCCTGAAGGTCGTCGCACTCGTACGAAAGCTTCCCGGACTCAGCCGCGAAGAGTTCACGCGCCTCTGGGTAGAGGAGCACACTCGCATCTCGGTGCCTCTGGGGATGAGCCCTTACCGCATCAATATCGTGACCGACACCCCCGATGGGCACATGCCCCCATACGACGGAAGCGCAGAGATGTACTGGCCTTCTCGTCTAGCTCTCGATGCGGCTCTTGCGAGCGAGCAGGGCGCCTTGGCCGGAACGGATACCGCCCGTTTTGCGAGCGAGGTCACGCTCCTCATAGTGGATGAACATGAGGTGCCCACCCCGCGTTGACGTCAGCGGAATTCGGTCTGCGCGCGATCGAGAAGTGTGGTCTACGAGAATTACTGGTCGTGGCCACACACTGGCGAGGGGCCGCTACGCGGCCCCTCGCCAGTGTGTCTGGATCAACGCGAGGTGCTGGCCCCCGCGCGGCGCTTGTTGTACACGTCGAAGGCGACCGCGAGCAGCAGCACGAGGCCCTTGACGGCCTGCTGCCACTCGATGCCAATGCCCATGATCGACATGCCGTTGTTGAGCACCCCGATGATGAGACCACCGATGATCGCGCCCGAGATCGTGCCAATGCCGCCCTGCACGGCCGCACCACCGATGAAGGCGGCCGAGATGGCCTCGAGCTCGAAGCCGTCTCCGGCCTTCGGGCCGGCCAGGTTGAGGCGGGCGGTGAACACGAGGCCGGCAAGCGCGGCCAGGATGCCCATGTTGACGAACAGCCAGAAGTCGACCGAGCGCGTCTTGACGCCCGACAGCTCCGCGGCGCGGCGGTTGCCGCCGATCGCGTAGATATGGCGGCCGAAGACCGTGCGGTTGGCGACGATGCCATAGATCATGAGCAGCACGGCAAGCACGATGAGCGTGACCGGGATGCCCTTGAAGGTGGCGAGCGCATAAGTGAATGCGCCGACACCGACGGCGACGAAGGCCATCTTCGCGATGAACCAGATCGTCGGGTCGACCGTCTGGCCGTACTTCACGCGGCCGGCACGCGTGCGCACCTGCTGCACGATGAGGCCGACGATCGCCAGCGCACCGACCACGAGAGTGAAGACGTCGATGGTTGCATCGGGCCCTGCGAACGAGATAAAGCCGTTGCCGAGCGCGCGGTACTCCTCCGGGAACGAGCCGATGTTGGAGTTGCCGAGAGTGATGAGCGCGAGTCCACGGAAGATGAGCATCCCCGCGAGAGTCACGATGAATGCCGGTATGCCCACGTAGGCGATCCAGAAGCCCTGCCAGGCGCCGACGACGGCACCGATGACGAGCGCGCCGATGATGGCGAGCCACCAGGGGAACCCGAGATCGCGGATCAGAACGCCCGAGAAGGCACCGATGAACGCAGCGATCGAGCCGACCGAAAGGTCAATGTGGCCGGCAACGATGACCAGAACCATGCCGATCGCGAGGATCAGGATGTACCCGTTCTGCACGATCAGGTTCGAAATGTTCTGCGGGCGCAGAAGGATGCCATTCGTCGTGATCGAAAACAGCACCACGACGGCGATGAGGGCGAGGAAGATGCCGTTCTTGCCGAGGTCGCTCACAATGTGGCTGAGGGTGGGCGGGAGATGGAAGGCTGGCTTCTTCTCCGGGGTCTTGACTGCGGTGTCGGACATTAGCGCTGCTTCTCCAGGGTCATGAGCTTGAGGAGGGCTTCGGGGGTGGCGTCGGATACGGGCATCTGGCCTGTGATCCGGCCCTCGGAGAGGGCGTAGATGCGGTCGCAGATGCCCAGCAGTTCGGGCAGCTCGGAGGAAATGACGATGATCGCCTTCCCCTCGCTCGCGAGCCGGTTGATGATCGTGTAGATCTCGTACTTGGCACCGACATCGATGCCGCGCGTCGGCTCATCGAGAATCAGTACCTCCGGGTCGGAGTAGATCCACTTCGAGAGCACCACTTTCTGCTGGTTTCCGCCCGAGAGCTGCCCGGTCTTGGCCAGCACCGTCGGGCTCTTGATGTTCATGCTCTGCCGGTACTCGTTGGCGACCTTGTATTCCTCGTTATCGTTGACGAGGCCGGCGCGAACGAGCTTCCGCAGCGACGCCATCGAGACGTTGCGCTTGATGTCTTCGATGAGGTTGAGCCCGTACATCTTGCGGTCTTCGGTGGCGTAGGCGATGCCGTTTCGAATCGCCTCGTCAACCGTGCGAGTTTTGATCTCTTTGCCGCGCTTGTAGACCTTGCCGCTGATGCGACTGCCGTAGCTGTGCCCGAACAGACTCATCGCAAACTCGGTACGACCTGCACCCATGAGCCCGGCGATGCCGACGATCTCTCCCGCGTGCACGGTGAGGTCAACCTGATCAACGATGACCCGATTGACATCTTGCGGGTGATGGGCCGTCCAGTTCTCGACGCGCAGCACCTCTTCGCCAATATGCGGAGTGTGGTCGGGGTAGCGGTTCTCGAGGTCACGGCCGACCATGCCCTTGATGATGCGGTCTTCCGAAACGTCGGCACGCCGAATGGTCTCGATGGTCTTGCCATCTCGAATGACAGTCACCGAGTCAGCGATCTTCTTAATCTCGTTGAGCTTGTGACTGATGATGATGGAGGTGATGCCCTGCTCTTTGAGGTGCAGGATCAGGTCGAGCAGGTGGTCGGAGTCAGAGTCGTTGAGTGCCGCGGTCGGCTCGTCCAAGATCAGGAGCTTGACCTCTTTCGACAGTGCCTTGGCAATCTCAACCAGCTGTTGTTTGCCGACGCCAATGTCGAGGATGCGCGTGACAGGGTCTTCGTCGAGCCCGACGCGCGCGAGAAGCTTCTTGGCTTCGAGGTTTGTCTTGTTCCAGTCGATGAGACCGAGCGGACCCTTGACCTCGTTGTTGAGGAAGATGTTCTCGGCGATCGAGAGGTAGGGGCTCAGCGCGAGCTCTTGGTGGATGATGACGATGCCCTTGGCCTCGCTGTCGCGAATGTCCTTGAACTCGACGGTCTCGTTCTCGAAGACGATGTCGCCCTCATAGGTGCCGTGCGGGTAGACCCCCGAGAGCACCTTCATAAGGGTCGACTTACCGGCGCCATTCTCGCCGCAGATGGCGTGCACTTCGCCGCGCGCGACCTCGAGCGTCACATCGGAGAGTGCCTTGACACCGGGGAAGGTCTTCGTGATCGACCGCATCTCGAGGATGTTCTGGGTCACGTGCTGCCTCTTCCTTACGTCGTTGGGGGAAAGAGCCGGTGGTGGGGAGCCTAGTGCGACTCCCCACCACCGGCCAGATTCAACTGCTGGTGCGGGGTGACCCGGTCTCGTTAGAGGCCGAGCTCCTCCGCCGTCCAGTAGCCGGTGTCGACGAGAGCCGACTCCACGTTCTCCGCCACGACCGGCACCGGGCCGAGCAGGAACGACGGCACGACAAGCACGCCGTTGTCGTACGTGGTGGTGTCGTTGATCTCGGGCTCGCCGCCCTCGAGAAGGGCGACGGCCATGCCGGCCGCGACCTTCGCGAGCTCGCGGGTGTCCTTGAAGATCGTCGCGTACTGCTCACCCGAGAGGATCGCCTTGACCGAGTCGACCTCGGCGTCCTGGCCCGAAATGATCGGGAAGTCGACACCCACGGCGTAGCCGGCGTCGGTGAGGGCCGAGATGATGCCACGGCTCAGACCGTCGTAGGGCGACAGAACGGCGTTGACCTTCGTGCCGTCCGAGTAGTTCGCCGTGAGGAGGTCCTCCATGCGGCTCTGGGCGACTTCGCCGTCCCAGCGCAGCGTGGCGGCCTGCTCGATGTCGGTCTGGCCCGACTTCACTACGAGCGTTCCGTCATCGATCAGCGGCTGGAGCACGTCCATGGCGCCGTTGAAGAAGAAGAACGCGTTGTTGTCGTCGAGCGAGCCTGCGAACAGCTCGATGTTGAACGGACCAGCCGGCGCGTCGGGGAGCGGGTTACCCTCGAGGTCGGTGAGGCCGAGACCGTTCAGCAGGGTCCAGGCCTGCTGCTGGCCCACGAGGAAGTTGTCGAACGTCGCGTAGTAGTTGACGTTCTCCGAGTCGCGGATCAGACGGTCGTAGGCGATCACCGGGATGTCGCTGTCGGCAGCGGTCTGCAGCACCTCAGTGAGGGTGGTGCCGTCGATCGCGGCGATGATCAGGGCCTCCGCGCCCTTGGTGATCATGTTCTCGACCTGCGAGACCTGGGTGGGAATGTCGTCCTCAGCGAACTGGAGGTCGACCGTGTAGCCAGCCGCCTCGAGCTCGGCCACGAGGGCGTCGCCGTCTGCGATCCAGCGCTCCGACGAGCGGGTGGGCATGGCGACGCCGATGAGGCCGCCGCCTTCGCCGTCGCCACCGTCAGCAGCCGGGGCCGAGCAGGCGGCGAGACCGAAAGTCATCGCGCCGATGGCCACGGCGGAGAGAAGAAGGTTCTTCTTCACTGTGTGTCCTTTCATTGGGGATGTGGTGGTGCTGCGGAACCCGGCTCGACATCGGGCCGGGCGCCGTTCCCGGGGCGTGAGCCCCGAGACGTTCAGGGGGTGATCGGCGCCCTCACAGCGACTGCGCCAATCGGTAGTAGGCGGCGTTCGTGCGCACGTCGCGCGCGAACCCCTCGAGCGTGGTGGTCTCGTCGATCACCAGCAGCTCGACGCCGGCCATCTGCGCGAAGTCACGGATGACCTCGACGCCGACCTGGGTGGTCATGACCGTGTGGTGGGCGGCTCCGGCCGTCAGCCAGGCTGCGGCGGAGGTCGTGAAGTCGGGCGCAGGCTTCCATACCGCGTGGCCGACAGGAAGCTTTGGCATGGGCTCGGGCAGCGCGACGTTCTCGACGACGTTCGCCACGAGCCGGAACCGATCGCGCAGATCGCTCAGCGCGACGACGAGTGCCGGGCCGGGGTCAGCGGTGAAGACCAGGCGCACCGGGTCCTCTTTACCGCCGATGCCGAGCGGGTGCACCTCAAGCCGCGCACGCTGGGTCGAGAGCGAGGGACTCACCTCGAGCATGTGAGCGCCAAGGATCAGCTCTTTGCCGGGCTCGAGGTGGTACGTGTAGTCCTCCATGAGCGAGGCACCACCGGGCAACCCGGCCCCCATGACCGCCGCGGCGCGGACGAGCACCGCGGTCTTCCAGTCACCTTCGGCTCCGAATCCGTAGCCGTCGGCCATCAGGCGCTGCACGGCGAGACCGGGCAGCTGGCGCAGCGACGCAAGGTCCTCGAAGGAGGTGGTGAAGGCGGAGAATGCGCCGCCTTCGAGGAACCCGCGCAGCCCCAGCTCGATCGCGGCGCCGTAGCGCAGCGACGCGTACCGGTCGGCCCCCGGGTGCAGCTCGGGGGCGACGTCGTAACGGTCGAGGTACTCCTCGACGAGAGTGTCGATGTCGGCATCGGCGACGGCGTGCACCGCGTCGGCCAACTCGGTGACACCCCAGGTGTTGACCTGCACGCCGAAGCGCAGCTCTGCCTCAGTCTTGTCGCCCTCGGTGACCGCGACGTAGCGCATGTTGTCGCCGAAGCGGGCGAGCTTGAGGTTCTGCGTGGCGTGGCGACCGGCGGCCGCACGGGCCCAAACACCCACGCGGTCGGTGACGGCGGGGTTCGACACGTGGCCGACCACGGTGGTGCGGGCGACTCCCAGGCGCGACACGATGTAGCCGAACTCGCGGTCGCCGTGCGCGGCCTGGTTGAGGTTCATGAAGTCGAAGTCGATCTCCGCCCACGGCAGGGCCACGTTGGCCTGTGTGTGCAGGTGCAGCAGCGGCTTCTGCAGGGCGTCGAGGCCGGCGATCCACATCTTGGCCGGGCTGAAGGTGTGCATCCACGCGATCACGCCGATGACGTTCTCGGCGGCGTTGGCCTCCTGCATGACCCGCTTGATGCTGGCGCTGTCGACGAGCGTCGGCTTCCAGACGATCGAGACCGGGATGCTCGTTGCGCCCCGCAGGCCCGCGACGACCTGCTTCGACTGCTCCGCGACCTGGCGCAGGGTCTCGTCGCCATAGAGGTTCTGGCTGCCGGTCAGGAACCAGACCTCGAGGGTCGACAAGTCGGGGATGATGCTGCGGGTCACGAGCGGGCTCCGGAAGGTAGGGCGGTGAGGGCGGCACGCTGCACGGCGAGGCCGCTCTCGAAGCGGTCGAGGTAGACGGCGAAGCCGTCGCGGTCGGCTGGATCAGGGTCGACGACGCTCTCGTCGACGTCGACGAACACCTGGTCGTCGAGGAAGGCGGCGAGGTCGCCCCCACCGGCGGTGCGTGTCTCGGCGGCGAACGCGGCGAGCAAGGCCATGCCCCAGGCACCGCCCTCGGCGGCCGAACCCGCGACCCCCACAGGGGTGCCGAGAGCGGCGGCGAGGGCACGCTGCGCCACGCCCTCCGTGCGGAACAGGCCGCCGTGCGCTTGGATGCGCTCGACGGCTACGCCCAGCGCCTGCAGCACCCGCATACCGACCGCGAGAGTCGCAAACACGCTGAGCAGTTGCGCGCGCACCAGGGCGGCGAGGGTCAGAGCGCTTTCACCGGTGCGCACGACCATCGGTCGACCGGCGTCGAGCCCGAGCACGGGCTCTCCCGCCTCGAGCGGGTAGGCGACCACACCGTCAGCGTCGGCGTCGGCGGTCATGGCCTCGTCGAGCAGGAGGCGATAGGCGGCATCGGCATCGAGCGGTGTACCCGCGAGCTCGGCGAACCGACGCAGCACGCCCACCCACGCGGCGAGCTCGCTCGTGCCGTTGTTCGCGTGCACCATGGCGACCGGATGACCGGCGGGCGTCGCGACGAGATCGATCTCGGGGTGGATGCCCGTGAGTGCGCGTTCAAGCACGACCATGGCGAAGATGCTCGTGCCGACGCTCACGTTTCCGGTGCGCGGGGCGATGGCGTTCGTCGCGACCATGCCCGTGCCCGCATCGCCCTCGGGCGGGCAGAGCAGGGCGCCGGGCTGAAGAGTGCCGCTGGGGTCGAGCAGGGCGGCGCCCTCAGCGCTGAGCGTGCCGGCCGGGGCGCCGGCGGGCAGCACGGCCGGGAGCATCCCGGCGAGAGGCCCGGCGAGAGCCGAACCGACCAGGTCGTCGTAGCGGGCGAGCAGCGCGGCGTCGTAGCCCGAGCCGTCGGCCTCGAGCGGGAACATGCCCGACGCGTCGCCGACGCCGAGCACGCGGTCGCCGCCGAGCAGCTCGTGCACATGGCCGGCGAGCGTCGTGAGGTGGTGCACGCGCCCGACGTGCGGCTCGTCGTCGAGCACCGCCTGGTGCAGGTGCGCGATCGACCAGCGCTGCGGGATGGCCGTGCCGAAGAGCTCGGTGAGCGCGGCCGCGGCGGACCCGGTGGTGGTGTTGCGCCAGGTGCGGAACGGCACGAGTAGCTCGCCGGCCTCGTCGAAGGCGAGGTAGCCGTGCATCATGGCCGAGACGCCGATCGCCGCGAGGCGGGCGGGCGCGGCGCCGTGCCGCGCAGCGGCGTCGGCCGCGAGGGCGGCGTACGCGGCCCGCAGACCGGCGCGCACCGCCTCGAGGGAGTAGCTCCAGTACCCGTCGACGAGCTCGTTCTGCCAGTCGTGCGCGCCGACGGCGAGAACCGTGCCACCGGCTGGGTCGATGAGGCAGGCCTTGATGCGGGTGGAGCCGAGCTCAATGCCCAGCACCGCTCGGCCCTCGGCGATCACTGCGGCGCTCATCGGGCGACCCCCTCGCTCGTGGGCTGGCCGTAGACGTTCTGGTAGCGATCGAACAGCGCGTCGATCGCGGCAGGCTCGATCGGCAGGAGGTCGCCGAGTTGGCGAGCGATGTGCACAGTGCGCGCGACATCCTCGAGCATGACGGCCGCCTTGACGGCGTCGCGCGCATCGCGCCCGATCGTGAAAGGGCCATGGTTGCGCATGAGCACGGCGCGCGAGCGGTGCCCCCGCAGGGTCTCGACGATGCCGCGGCCGATCGAGTCATCGCCGATGATCGCGAACGGTCCGACCGGGATCTCGCCCCCGAACTCGTCGGCCATGGCCGTGAGCACGCAGGGGATAACCTCCGCTCGCGCGGCCCACGCCGTGGCGTAGGTCGAGTGCGTGTGCACGACGCCGCCGACCTCGGGCATCTCGCGGTAGACGTAGGCGTGGGCGGCGGTGTCGCTCGAGGGGCTGCGGTCGCTGCCGGGGGTGTTGGGCACGACCTCGCCATCGAGCGTGCACAGGATCATGCTCGAAGCGTCAAGGTCGTCGTAGGACACCCCGCTGGGCTTGATGACGAAGAGGTCGGCGCCGGGCACGCGACCGGAGACGTTGCCGCCGGTCCAGACCACGAGACCGTATCGCACGAGCTCAGCGTGCAAGGCCGCTACCTCGTCACGCACGCGCGCGACAGCGACCTGAACCTCCGGGCTGAGGGCAGTCATGCGAGCACCTCGGGCAGCTCGGCTACGAGCGGGGCGGTGCGGTTCACAGGACTCCATCGTCGCGCCAGCGCGAGCGGAGCCCGACGCCGGGGTGGTTCTGAGGGTGGGTGCCGGCCATGAGGCTGGCGGACGATGTGACCATCGTGTGATCGTTCACATCGCGTGGATGCACTCTAACGGCGAAACGGTCACATCTGTCAACCGGTGTCCTATGCGAAACGATCACAAGTCGATAACAACAGCGTCACGGGCTGGCCCGCAGGCGCACGGGGGTTGCTGCGACAATCGTTCGCGGCCCCCACGCTCATCCGACGCGTGCGGTCGATTCTCGGATGATCAACTCGGGCTGCACCGGATCGTGACTCAACTCGGTCTCTCCCCGGAGCTCACCCAGCAGCAGTGCGACCGCGCGCCGACCGATCTCGGCGAAGTTCTGCCGCACCGTGGTCAGCGGAGGCGCAAAGTGGGCAGCCTCGGGCACATCGTCGAACCCGACGATCGACATGTCCCCCGGCACGGAAAGCCCAAACTCGCGGCAGGCGTGCATGAAGCCGAGCGCCATTTGGTCGTTGCCCGCGAATACCGCACTGAAGTCCCGATACCGCAGGAGCTCGATCCCCGCGTAATAGCCGAAGGAGGCGGTCCAGTCGCCGAGGATTGGTGCGCGGGTTCGCAAGTCGGCATCGCCGAGCTCGCGCAGAAAGCCCTGCATGCGCGCCTCCGCTTCGATCCAGTCTTGCGGCCCGGAGATGTGCATGATCTCGGTGTGGCCGAGCTCGATGAGGTGACGCGTGGCCATGCGGGCCCCCATCACTTGGTCGACCCACAGCGAGTGTGAGGTATTGAGTCCCGTGGCCTCCAGAGTGACGAAAGGCACGCCAACTTGCAGGTCATTGATGGCCTCGAACACCCGCACCTGCGGGGCGATCACGATGAGCGCCTCGATTGCCTGGCTCATCAGGTAGTCGAGCCCACTCTTGATCGAGGCATACTCACTCGACGAGATGTTGGTAATCGACAAGCGGTATCCGGCTTCGCGAGCCGCCGTTTCGATTGCCTGGATGCTCGTTGCCGGGCCGTAGTGCACCGTCTGCGCGGCGAGCACGCCAATAGTGCGCGACCGACTCGTGACGAGAGCGCGGGCGGCCTGGTTGGGGCGGTAGCCGAGCTCGTCGATTGCGGCGCGGACCCGCTGCAACGTCTCGGGTCGGATGTTGGGGCTCTCATTCAGTACCCGCGACACGGTCTGATACGAGACCCCCGCGACCCGGGCGACATCACGAATGTTCGGCGCGCGCACCCGATCGGGTTCGATCGACCGCTCGGTCTCCGTGGTCATCCTCGTCCTATCGGGTCGCGATGTGTACGTTCACATCCGCGCCCCATTATGCACGGCCCGGGCACGGGCGCGCCCTGCACACTCGAGCATGGCTCTGCTATCGAAGTGCGGCGAGTCCCTGCTCGACGTCACCGACCAGGTCGGCGACGTCCTCGATACCAACCGACAGGCGCACAATTGCGTCGCTCACCTCGAGCTCCGTACCCCGCACCGAGGCGTGCGTCATCTCGCTCGGGTAGTTCACGAGCGACTCGACACCGCCAAGCGACTCGGCTAGCTGGAACACGTGCAGGCCCTCCGCGAAAGCGCGTGCGGCTGCGGCGCCTCCGGCAAGCTCGAGCGACAGCATCCCGCCAAACAACCGCATCTGGCGCGCGGCAAGGGCGTGCCCGGGGTGATCAGCAAGCCCGGGGTAGTACACCCGCGCGACCGCCGGATGCCCCTGCAGGGCCTCCGCGATCGCGTGGGCATTGGCCGAGTGACGTTCCATGCGGATGGCGAGCGTCTTGATACCGCGTGACGTGAGCCAGGCATCCATGGGGCCGGAAACCGCTCCAGCCGCAAACTGCTGAAACTGCACCTGTTCGGCAAGCTCGGTCTGGTTGGTGACGACAGCCCCACCCAATACGTCGGAGTGGCCGCCCAGATACTTCGTCGTCGAGTGCACGACCACATCAGCACCGAGCACGAGCGGCTGCTGCAGGTAGGGCGTGGCGAAGGTGTTGTCGACGACGACGAGAGCGCCGACCGCGTGCGCCATCTCGGCGAGCGCCGTGATGTCGGTGACCTTCATGAGGGGGTTCGACGGAGTTTCGAGCCATAGCACCCGAGGCCGCAACCGCTCGAGCGCCTCGCGCGCAACGGCACGATCTCCGAGCTCGACGGTGGTCAACGCGATCTGCCACGGCCCAAAGATGCGCCGCACCAACCGGTGGGTGCCGCCGTATACGTCGTTACCCATGAGCACGTGGTCGCCGGGGCGCAAGACCGCACGCAACAAGGCATCTTCGGCGGCGAGGCCCGACGCAAAACTGAACGCGTGCGAGCCCGCTTCGAGCGAGGCGAGCTGCACTTGCAGCGCATCGCGAGTGGGGTTGCCGCCACGCGCATACTCGTACCCGTTGCGCAGGTCGCCGATCGAACGCTGCACGAACGTCGACGTCAGGTAGACCGGCGGCGTGACCGCGCCGGTCAGCGGATCGAAATCTTGGCCCGTGTGAATCGCTCGCGTGGCGAAGCCGCGCAAAATCGAAGAGTCATCGGTCGTCATGCGTGCCCTCCCGCGAGCGCGGCGATCAGATCAGTGCGCTGCAACAGCCCCACAGGGTTACCGCCATCGAGCACGAGCAGGGTCTCAGGATGCTGACCGCCGGCCGCGCGCTCGCCAAAACGTTCGTGCGCGGCGTGCAGGCTCTCGTGCGCGCCGACGTACGGCAGCTGCGGGCCCAGAGCCGCGGTGATCGGATCGGCCGCGGTCACCGCGCCACTCGCGAGTGCGCGCAGCAGGGTGCGACTGTCGACCGCGCCGACGACCTCACCGAGCACAACGGGCGGCTCGGCGCTCAGCACGGGCAGCGCGCCGGCATGGGCCTCGAGCGCGGCGACCGCGTCGGCCACGGTGTGCTCGCGCCGCAGGTGCGCAAGGGGGCGGGCCGGCGTGCCGAGCAGGTCGGCGACGGTCGGCGAGCCTTCGGGGCGCGTGAAGCCGTGGCGGCGCATCCACCCGTCGTTGAAGATCTTGCCGAGATAGCCGCGCCCGCCGTCGGGAAGCAGCACGACAACAATGTCGTCGGGTCCGAGCTCACGCGCCACCTCGAGGGCACCGACGGCCGCCATGCCGCACGAGCCGCCGACGAGCAGCCCCTCTTCACGCGCGAGGCGCAGGGTCATGTCGAACGCCTGCTGATCACTCACCGCCACGATGCGGTCGACAACACTTGGGTCGTACGCGGCGGGCCAGAAGTCCTCCCCGACGCCTTCCACGAGGTAGGGCTGGCCGGTACCGCCCGAGTAGACGCTGCCGACCGGGTCGACGCCGACGATCTGCACGCGACCGCTCAAGCGGTCAGCGCTGATCTCCCGCAAGTAGCGGCCCGTACCCGTGATGGTGCCACCCGTGCCAACGCCCGCGACGAAGTGGGTGACGCGACCCTCCGTGTCGGCCCAGATCTCGGGGCCGGTCGACTCGTAGTGGCTGAGCGGGCCGTTCGGGTTGGCGTATTGGTTGGGCTTGAACGCGCCAGGAATCTCGCGCGCCAGCCGGTCGCTCACCGAGTAGTACGACTCCGGGTCTTCCGGGGCGACGGCGGTCGGGGTGACGACGATCTCGGCCCCGTAGGCGGTGAGCACGTTGCGCTTGTCTTCGCCCACTTTGTCGGGAAGCACGAAGACGCACTTGTAGCCACGCTGCTGGGCGACGAGGGCGAGGCCCACGCCCGTGTTGCCGCTGGTCGGCTCAACGATCGTGCCTCCCGGCTTCAGCAGCCCTTCGCGCTCGGCCGCGTCGATGATGCGCGTCGCGATGCGGTCTTTCGAGCTGCCGCCCGGGTTGAGGTACTCGACTTTGGCGAGCACGGTAGCGCTGATGCCATCCGTGACGCGGTTGAGGCGAACAAGGGGGGTTCCGCCGATGAGATCGACGACCGAATCGGCGTACTTCATGCGCCGAATCTACCAGCGGGGGCGGGCATGTGACGGGGGCAGGGGCTCCGGCGGCTCTCAGGTTCCGCCTGGGCTTGCCTACAATGATCGCACTGGGCGCACCACGCCCGTTCCCTGCCCGCTCGCCCCGACAGGAGCCCCCGTGGCCGACAACACCTCCGACCTCACCGTCAAGCAGCAACGCGAGAAGCGTCGCGCTGAGAAGGTCGCCGCCCTGAAGAACAAGCAAGCGCGGGAGAAGCGCAACCAGCGGCTCGGGCTAGCTGGTGCGATTCTCGGCGGCGCCGCGGTTCTGGCGATCATCGTCGGTGTGGTCGTGAGTTCGGCAACCCCACCGGTCGACCCCGCGACGATCGAGATCGAGGGCCTCGAGACGTTCGACAACCTCGAGTCGCTCCACGTGCAGAGCGCTGTCGAGTATGAGATGACTCCGCCCGCCGGAGGCCCGCACAACCCGAGCTGGTTGAACTGCGGCATCTACGAAGAGGAGATCCCGGCAGAGTACGCCGTGCACTCCCTCGAGCACGGGGCAGTCTGGGTCACCTACGACCCGGAGCGTGTGCAGGGCGCCGAATTGGATGCCCTCCGGAGCGCCATGCCCCGCACCTACATGATCCTCTCACCGTTCCCGGGTCTCGACGCTCCCGTCGTCGCAAGCGCCTGGGGTGTGCAAGTCGCCCTCGACGGTGTTGACGACCCGCGTTTGCGTGACTTCATCACCAAGTACCGCAACTCGCCGAACGCCCCCGAGCCGGGCGCACTGTGCAGCCAAGCGCTCGACGGCCCGGGCAAGATCTCCTAACGATGTCTGGTGACGACACGTCGCCCCTCCGCGACACCGGGAATACCGAGCGCGAGGTCGCCTCAGCGGTACCGCCTCCGTTGAGCCGCACCCGGCTCGCGGTGGTCGGCATTGTTCTTGTGCTGGTCGCTCTCGTCGCCGGACTCCTTCTGGGCCGGATGACCGCGGGCGCCGCGGTGTCGCCACCCAGCGACACGAGCGCCGAGGCCGGCTTTGCTCGCGACATGCAGGTGCACCATGGGCAGGCGGTCGAGATGGCGCTGCTCGTGCGCGACCGCAGCGACGATGAAGAAATCCGCTTGCTCGCGCTCGACATCGCGACGGGGCAGACGCAGCAGCAGGGCCAAATGTTTGCGTGGCTGGCGATGTGGGGTCTTCCGCAAACCTCGACTGCTCCCGAAATGGAATGGCTCTCGCGCCCCGTGATCGATGGCTCTGGCGGGCACGACGGTCACGGCGCGCATGTTCCGGGTGAGCCGATGCCGGGGGTCGCGAGCTTCGAGCAGATGCAAGCCCTGAAGAACGCCGACGGTGTGGAAGCCGAACGGATCTTCCTCGAGCTCATGATCGCTCACCACCAAGGCGGCGTCGACATGGCCGAGGCCGTGCTGGCGCGCAGCGACCACCCGCAGGTGCGGGCCCTGGCGGAGGGTATGGTGCAGCTGCAGCAAAAGGAGCTCGACTACATGACCGAGTTGCTAGCCGCGCGTCGTTAGGTCGTGGCGCCCGCTCCCTGCGAGGCGGCCGCCTGCTCGACCACGAGTCGGGCGTAGAGCCCTCCGCGGCGGAGGAGGTCAGCGTGCGGGCCACTTTCCACGATGCGTCCCTCGTCAACGACGTGAATCTCATCGGCTCCGATCACCGTCGACAGACGATGGGCAATCGCGATCGTCGTCCGGCCACTCGCGGCGGCGTCGAGTGCACGCTGTACGACGCGCTCGGACACCGCGTCGAGCGCGCTCGTCGCCTCGTCGAGGATCAGAACCGGCGGGTCTTTCAGGAGCACACGTGCGATGGCCACCCGCTGCTTCTCACCGCCCGACAGCCGATACCCACGCTCACCGACGACGGTGTCGTAACCGTCGGGAAACCCCACGATCGTGTCATGGATGCTCGCTGCACGGCACGCAGCCTCGAGCTCCGCATCCGTCGCCGACGGCTTCGCGTACCGCAGGTTCTCGGCGATGCTTGCGTGAAAGAGGTAGGTCTCTTGACTGACGATTCCGATCGTGGCGATCAGCGAACTCCGCCGGAGGCGACGAACGTCAACGCCGCCCACCTCCACGGCCCCGCTCGTCACGTCGTACAGGCGCGGGATGAGGGAGGAGATCGTCGTCTTGCCGGCACCGGACGGTCCGACGAACGCGACGAAGCGACCGGGGTCGATTGTCAAGCTCACGTCGTTGAGGGTCGGCGTGGCGTCGGACGGAGCGTCGGGATAGCGAAAGACAACGTCGGTCAGCCTGACACGGCCGCGCTGAGCGGGCTCCGGGTCGACCGCGTCGGGAGCCTCAACGATATGAGGTGTGAGATCGAGATACTCGAAGATGCGCGCGAAGAGCGCCCCCGACGTCTGGAGGTCGAGCGCGACCCGCATGAGGCCCATAAGCGGAAAGGTCAGCCGCGCCTGCACGGTGGTGAAGGCGACAATCGTGCCCGCGGTCACGGCGACGTCCTGCTGCAACAGCCAAGCGGCTGCGAGGTACACAACCGCCGGGATCACCGAGAGGAACACGTTGACCATGGCGAAGAACCACTGGCCGCTCATGGCCAGACGCACCTGGAGGTCGCGCTGACGCGCGTTCTCGATGCGATACCGCTCGACCTCGGCACCCTGCCGGTCGAAGCTCTTCGCGAGCAGGATTCCCGAGACGCTGAGGGCCTCCTGCGTGATCGCGGTCATGTCGCTCAGCGACTCCTGCGTCTTGGTGGCGATGCGCGCGCGCACCTGGCCGACCCTCCGTTGCGCAATCACGAGCACGGGCAGCAGGATGACCGCGACGAGGGTCAGCTGCCAGCTCAGTAGCAGCATCGCGACGAAGGCAGCGATGACCGTGACGGTGTTACCGATGACGCTGGAGACGGTGTTGCTGAGCACCCCTGCCACGCCACCGACGTCGTTCTGCAGGCGCGATTGGATGATGCCGGTCTTTGTGCGCGTGAAGAATGCGAGCTCCATCGACTGAAGGTGAGCGAACAGCCGCACCCGAAGCTGGGCCATCACACTGTTGCCGACCGTCGCCGTCAGGGAGGTCTGCGCAATGCCCAAACCAGCCGACACAAGCCACAGGGCAAGCATCGACCCGACGAGCTGCAGTAGCACAGGAATGTTGGGGGTGCCCTCGGGCGGGAAGAGTCCGACGTCGAAGGCTTGTTGGGTGAGCAGCGGCGGCAGCACGCTGAGCGCGGCCGAGATCAGCACAAGCGTGACCGTCAGTGCGAGGGCCGCGCGGTGCGGGCGGAACAGTTCGGCGATGCGCCCGACCAGGTTCGGGATGCGCGGCGCCTGCGCATTCGCCTCGCGCTGCGCGGCGAAGTCGCCCCCTGACACGCGCGACCCCCGGCCGCCGCCACCCATGCTCATGCTGTGAGCCTAAGCGGCGACGTCGGGGGTCGTCGTGTGAGGGTCAGCCCTTCGTCGAGCCCGCCAGCAGGCCGCGCACGAAGTAGCGCTGCAGGCTGAAGAACACGATGAGCGGGATGATCAGCGAGATGAACGCCGCAGCCGGAAGCCGCTCGGTGTTGCGGCCGAAGTTGCCCACCAGTTCGGCGAGGCGCTGAGTGAGCGGCGCGACGTCAGCGGTACCGCCCGAGAACACCAGGGCCACGAGCAGGTCATTCCAGACCCAGAGGAACTGGAAGATGCCGATCGAGGCGAGGGCGGGCAGCGAGAGCGGAATGATGATGCGGAAGAAGATCTGCGTGTGGTTCGCACCATCGACGCGCGCTGCCTCGATGACCTCTCCCGGGATCTCGCTGATGAAGTTGTGTAGCAGGAAGATGCACAGCGGCAAACCGAAGATGGTGTGCGCGATCCAGACGGCCGGGAAGGTGCCACTGATACCGAGTACCTCGCTGAAGATCTGTAGTAGCGGGATGAGCGCCATCTGCAGCGGAACGATTTGCAGAGCGAAAATGAGCACGAACAGCGGAGCCGCACCGCGGAACTTGATCCACGCGAAGGCATAGGCGGCCATCGTGGCAAGGATGATCGGGAACAGCGCCGCCGGGATAGCGATCACGAGCGAGTTCACGAAGTAGGAGCCGAGGTTCGCCGACGAGGCCCCCTGCACGGTGAGCACATCGAGGTAGTTTTCGAACGTGAAGCTGGGGCTCACAAAGATGTTCCACCAGCCGTTCGACCGGATCTCCTGGGGAGTGCGGAACGACGATACGAGGAGCCCGAACGTCGGGATCGTCCACACGACCGCAATGGTGATCGCGGCCGCTGTCGCCCACGGGGAGGTCAGGCGATCTTTGACCCGACGAGCCTTGCCACCGCCGGCGGCAACGGCAATAGCCCGGGTGCTGGTCTGCTCGGGGGCGGGCGCAGCGGCGGGGGCGCTCATCGGATCTCCTTCTGCTTGCGCATAACGCGGACGTTGTAGAGGACGATCGGCAAGACCATCACAAACAGGACGACGGCGAGGGCCGAGCCGTAGCCCGTCTCTCCGCGGTTGAAGGCCTGGGTATACATCTCGTTGGCGACGACCGAGGTGTTGAAGTTACCGCCCGTCATCGCGCGAACGATGTCGAACACCTTGAGGGTCGCAATCGAGATTGTCGTGACGACGACCACGAGAGTGCCGCGGATTCCGGGGACGGTCACGTTCCAGAACGACTGCCACGCGTTGGCCCCATCGAGTCGGGCCGCCTCGATAATCTCCACCGGAACACCCTTGATGGCCGCCGAGAGAAGAACCATCGCGAAGCCGGTTTGAATCCAGACCATCACGATGATGAGGAACAGCGTGTTCCAGGGGGAGTTCACTAGGAACGGCTGGGGGTCTTGACCGAGCCACACCAGGATCTGGTTGAGCAGACCGATCTGCTCGCTGAAGCCGACCTCGCGGTACTCGTACATGAAGCGCCAGATGATGCCCGCCCCAACGAAGGAGATCGCCATGGGCATGAAGACGAGCGACTTCAGCAGCTTTTCGCCGTGAGACTTGTCAATGAACACCGCGTAAGCGAGACCGAAGATGGTCGACAGGGTCGGCACGAGGGCGACCCAAATGAGGGTGTTGATGATGACGATGTTGATCTCGGGCCGAGTGAAGATCCACACGAAGTTGTCGACGCCGACAAAGTCAGAGCCGTTCGCGGTCTGACGGCTGAAGAACGCCAAGATCGTGGTTCGAACGGCGGGATACACCAGCCCCACCGCGAGCAAAATGAGTGCGGGACTGAGAAAGGCGGCGAGCTGGAAGACGTCTCGCCCCCGTTTGGGCGCTCGATCGGCGAGGAACAGCACGATGCCGACGACTGCGGCAAACGCGGCCAGGCCGAGGAACATGACCCCGAACTTCTCAAACAAGTCGGACCAGAATGCCATGCCGGATCAAACCTCCATTGGTTTGGGTTGACTGTCACGCTACCTGACAGACCGGCCCACCGGACACAAGGTGTCCGATGGGCCGGCCATCAGTGCTTCAGCTACCGCTGAGGGTTACTGCGGGAACGTTGCGTCGATCGCGCGGAGGACATCCACGGTCGGCGTGCCGTTCACCCAGTCGACCATGCCGGTCCAGAACGAGCTGGTGCCGACGGCGGCGGGCATGAGGTCGGAGGCGTCGAAGCGGAAGATGGTGTCTTCACCCTGCAGGATCTCGACCGACTGGCGGGCGAGGTCCGAGCCGGCGAGCGACGGGTCGAGACCCTTGTTCGCCGAGATGACGCCACCACGCGAAACGCGCTCGTTGGCGAAGGTGTCGCTCGACAGGTAGGCCTGCAGAGCAGCGGTCGCCTCGCGGTCGTTGAACGCGGCCACGAACTCGCCACCACCGGTGACGGCCGAGGGGTCACCCTCAGCGATCGGCGGGGTCAGGAAGGCCCAGACGTCACCGTCCGGAGCAACCGTCACGCCCTCGCCCCACTGGGCCTCGTAGAACGACGCCTGGTGGTGCATCGAGCAGGTGCCGTCAAGGATCGACAGGCCACCGTCCTGGAAGGTGGTGGTCACGATCGACTGCACGCCACCGAAACCGCCGTTGACGTAGTCAGGGTTGAGAAGAATCTCGCCAACGAGGTCGAACGCCTGGGTGATCTCCGGCGAGTCGAACTTCAGGTCACCGGCGACCCACTGGTCGTAGGCCTCGGGGCCAGCGGTGCGCAGCACGAGGTCTTCAACCCAGTCGGTGCCGACCCAGCCGGTCGCGTCGCCCGAGCCGAAGCCGACGCACCACGGACGGTACGGGCCATCGTTGCGCTCGGTCATCTGCGCGGTGAGGTCGAGCATCTCCTGGTACGTCGTCGGGATCTCGTAGCCGTTCTCCTCGAAGTCAGCCGGCGAGTACCAGATGTAACCCTTGACGCTGGCGAGCAGCGGTGCAGCGTAGAAGGTGCCGTCGACAGTGCCGTAGCCCTTCCACGACTCGCTCCAGAACTCGTCCACGTTGGCCTCGACAGCGGCGGGCGCGGGAACGACGTAGCCGTCGGCGATGAGACGCTGCAGCAGACCGGGCTGCGGGATGATCATCAGGTCGGGGGCGTCACCGGCAGCGGCACGCACGTTGATCTGCGTCTCCGCCTCCTGAGTGCCGTTGTACTCGACCGTGATGCCCGTGCAGGCCTCGAAGTCGGCCATGCTCTCGACGAGAGCGTCGGCCTCGGTGTCGATGATCGTCGCGTACAGCTCGACGCTCTCGCCCTCGAAGGTGCCGTAGGCCTCGTACGCCGAGCAATCGACGTCGCTGCCGGGGCCAGCACCCGGGTCGGTTTCGGCCGCGCAGCCCGCGAGCACGAGGCTCAGGGCTCCGATAGCCGCAGCAGGAGCAATCATCCTGCGTCGGAGAGTGGAACTCATTGTTTCCTCCTCGTTGAGGTCGGTCAGCGCGCCGATCGACGCGCGTGGTGGTGTGGGTGGTGCAAGAGGTGGAATTCGGCGTCAGATGGGCCGTGGGGCACGTCTTCGGGAACCGGTTCCAGGTGTCACCGTACGTCAGACCTCAGGCATCCGCAACCCGTATACGCCCCGCCGTTACCGTTCTGTTGTCGAACTCTTCGTCAGTGTTCAGTGAAATGAATCCTCGAGTCGGTGTGAGGAACCGCTCTCACATGGCATCGGTTCCACAAGGGACCGTTTCCCGTTACACTGACGGCACGGCCGGCCCGGCGACATATTCACCACGGTGTCGCACAGCCGAGCATTCCCACACCGTCCAACGAAGGGCCCGGTGCCATGAGCATCCTCGCCGATGTCGCACGCATTGCTGGCGTGTCGAAGTCGACGGCGTCGCGTGCCCTGAGCGGCCGGGGGTACGTTTCCGACGAGACCCGCAGACGGGTAGAGGATGCCGCTACCGAGCTCGGCTACGTCGTCTCCTCCACGGCGGCGAGTCTGGTGACGGGCCGAACGCGCAACGTCGGCGTCGTCATCCCCTATATCAACCGCTGGTATTTCGCCGAAGTGCTGGAAGGGATCGAGGCGGCACTGATCCGGTCGGGCTACGACCTCACGCTGTATCGTCTCAGCACCGACCGCGAACTTCGCCGCCGCGTGTTCGACTACTTCCTCGTTCGCAAGCGCGTCGACGCCGTCATCTCGGTTGCGATCGACCTCAGCCCGCACGAAGTGCAGATGCTTCAAGCGCTCGGCAAGCCCCTCGTGGGCATCGGCGGTCGCATCGACGGCATCCCTTCGCTGTCGATCGACGATGTCGAGACAGCACGCTTGGCGACCGAGCACCTCCTGAGCCTCGGCCATCGACGCATCATGCACGTCGGTGGCGACCAGAACGAGCAGATGGACTTCCGCGTTCACTCGCAGCGCTACACCGGGTTCGCGCAGGCCCTGCGCGATGCCGGGGTTACGGTTGACGACGACTTTCGGCAGGCCGACTTCTCGATCGAGGGTGGCTACGCGGTGGGCCTGGCCGTGCTAGGTGACCCGCGTACGCGGCCGACGGCGATCTTCGCCGGCTGCGACGAAATTGCGATTGGCGTGACCGTCGCCGCACGCCAACTCGGTATCGGAATACCGAATGAACTCTCCATCATCGGGGTCGATGGCCACCCGCTGGCCGAGATGTTCGGGCTCACAACGTTGGCGCAGCATCCGGGCTCACAAGGCGCTCGCGCCGTTGACCTCTTGCTGGGGCAGTTGGAAAACGTCGACGCCGCCCCGCCCGACGAGCACCTGCTCCTTCCGACGTCCCTCACCGTGCGGACGAGCACCGCGGCGCAGCGACAGTCCACGTCCTGAGCCATCCTGCCCACGACGCGAACGAGCCCCGCACCGTCACCAGACGGGCGGGGCTCGCGCGGTTCAGCAGTCGCTGGCCGACAGGCTCGTGACTACTTGAGGACGACCGTGGCACCAGCCTCTTCGAGCTGAGCCTTGGCCTTGTCGGCGGTCTCCTTGTTGACACCCTCGAGCACGACGCCAGGGGCGCCGTCGACCAGGGCCTTGGCCTCGCCGAGGCCGAGGCTGGTGAGCGCACGGACCTCCTTGATGACCTGGATCTTCTTCTCGCCGGCGGCCTCGAGCACGACGTCGAACGACGACTTCTCCTCGACCTCTTCGGCGACAGCGGCACCAGCGGCCGGCGCGGCAGCGACGGCGACCGGAGCAGCGGCGGTGACCTCGAAGACCTCTTCGAACTTCTTCACGAACTCGCTGAGCTCGATGAGCGACAGCTCCTTGAACGCCTCGATGAGCTCGTCAGTGGTGAGCTTGGCCATGATTTCTCCTTTGTAGCGGGGTTGGTGTGGTGTGTCGTCGACCGGTCAACGCCTAAGCGTTGCCGGACTCCTGCTTCTGCCGCAGCGCGTCGACCGCACGGGCGGCCTGCGCGAGGGGCGCGTTGAACATGTAGGCGGCACCGAAGAGCGAGGCCTTGACGGCACCGGCCAGCTTGGCCAGCACCACCTCACGGCTCTCGAGCTCGGCGAGCTTCATGACATCGGCGGCCGAGAGCGCGTTACCGTCGAAGTAACCGCCCTTCACCACCAGGTTGGGGTTCGCCTTGGCGAAGTCACGCAGGGCCTTGGCCACGGTCACGGGGTCACCGTGAACGAAAGCGAGAGCCGAGGGGCCAGCGAGCATGTCATCGAGCGAGTCGATGCCTGCCTGGTTGGCCGCAATCTTGGTGAGCGTGTTCTTCACCACGGCGTACGACGCGTCTGCACGGAGATTCGTGCGCAGCTGCTTCAGCTGCGCCACCGTGAGGCCGCGGTACTCGGTGAGCAGAACGGCGGTCGAGCTGGAGAACAACTCCTTCAGCTCGGCGACCGATGCTTCCTTGTTCGCCATGGTGCTCCTCTGGTTGGAATTCGAGTTCTGCCGCGACCGCCTGAAGCGGTGCCACCCGGAGCGCACATGGGAGAAGGCCCGGCGCATGCGCACGAGCCTTCGGCGAGCATCCGATTCAGATCACGGATGCTCGATGTCAGTTCACACACCTGCGCGGGTCGTCGCCCCTCCGGTAAGGGAGTGCACGAGCCTTCGATCGTCGCCCCTGCGTGCAGGCGCTCCGATGACCAGCGGTCTACGGCAAGAGGCCAGCATACGATACGGCGCGGCCCGCAACCAAAACGGTGCCCCGCGCTCCGACCGCTCAGCCGAGGGCGTCGAGCCAGGAGTGCCGCGGTGCGTAGCCGAGGTCGCGGCGGGCCGCGTCGATCGACAACAGCGTCTCGCGCCCGACGAGCGGCCGCGTCACCGGAACCCCCGGGAACTGCTCAGCGAGCAGGTCGGCCGAGTCGCGCCGCATGACGGTGTCGGCCGCAGCGATGATGTACGTCGCGTAGCCGGGGCCGCGCACGGTCAGCGCTCGCTCGACCGCGTGGGCGGCGTCGCGGCGATCGATGTATCCCCAGAGGTTCCAGCGCCGCACACTCGCGTCGTGCTGCCAGGCCTCGAACTCGGCGTAGTCCTCCGGGGCCATGACATTGCTGAACCGGAGCCCGGTGATCGACAGTGACGAGTCGAGCCGATGAAGCTTCCGGCCGAGTTCTTCTTCGAGGTGCTTGCCGATGGCATACATGAAGTTCGGCCGCACGGGCTGGCTCTCGTCGATGGGCGCGGCGGGCGGCGCTTCGGTGAGCGGCAGACCGAGCAGGGTCTCGCTGGAGGCGTGCACGATTCGGCTGATTCCGGCGCGCCGCGCGGCCTGAAACACGGCGATCGTCATCGCAAGGTTGTCCTGCAGTAGTGCCGTATCGGGCCGGATGCCCGGGGCCGGGCTCGCGGCGAGGTGGACGACGGCGTCGAGCCGGTCGTAGCGTTCTTCGACCCCGGCGAGGGCATCGAGCACCTGGCCCGTGTCGGTGAGGTCGACCCGCACGAACCCCTCGCCCGGGGCGCCCACGGCGTCGAGTCCGGTCACGGAGTGGCCGGCCTCGACCAGGTGGGCGACGACAGCAACCCCGAGCTTGCCCGACGATCCGGTGACGGCAATCCGCATGCGTCGAGCCTACGCGCCGGGCGGCGGCTCGCTTGGGTGCACGGCACGGGTGCGCGGTGCGAGCGGCAGGCTGACCCGGAAGACCGTCTCGCCAGGCCGCGAGGAGGCCGCGACCTCTCCCCCGTGCGCCTGAACAACGGCGGCGACGATGGCCAGGCCGAGGCCGGTCGAGCCGGTGGCCCGCGATCGCGACGTGTCAGCGCGCGCGAAACGCTCGAACAGCACCCCCTGCACCTCGGGGGGTATGCCCGGCCCGGTGTCGGTCACCGTAACGATGGCGCGACCTTCGAGAGTGCCGAGAGCGGCCGTGACGCGCGTGCCCTCGGGCGTGTGAATGCGGGCGTTGGCAAGCAGGTTGGCCACCACCTGGTGCAGGCGGTACTGGTCACCGGTGACCGTCACTGGTCGATCGGGCACCCGCACCACCCAGTTGTGGGCAGGTGACGTGGCGCGGGCGTCGGCGAGAGCATCCGTCAGCAGGGCCGCGAGGTCGACGGGGTCGCGGCGCAGCGCCCGGCCTTCGTCAAGACGAGCGAGCAGCAGAAGGTCATCCACGAGAGCCGACATGCGCACCGACTCTGACTCGATGCGCGAGAGTGCGTGGCGAATGTCCTCCGGCAGTTCGTGTCCACTGCGACGGGTCAGTTCGCTGTACCCGCGTATGGCGGCGAGCGGCGTGCGCAGCTCGTGGCTGGCATCGGCGACGAATTGCCGCACCTTTTGCTCACTCGCTTGGCGTGCGTCGAACGCGTTCTGCACGTGCTCGAGCATTCGGGTGAACGCCGCCCCGAGCTGGCCGACCTCGGTGCTCGGATCGGTGTCGAGCGCCGGGAGCCGGTCGGCGAGCGCGACGGTTCCTCGGTCGAGGGGCAACTGGGTGACGGTTGTCGCGGCTTCTCGCACACGACTGAGCGGACGCAGGCCGAGACGAACGACTTCGCGCCCAGCAACGGCTGCGACGATGAGGATGCCCGCGAGCACGGCCGCTATGACCGCAGCGAGGCGGGCGGTGGTCGCCGTGACCTCGGCGGTCGAGAGTCCGACTATGAGCACGGTTTCGCTGTCGGTCGGGGTGGCAAGCACTCGAAACTCGCCGATGCCCCCGGGCAACCGCACGGTCGCAGGGTCTCCGAGGGTTCGCGCGGCAATGACCCGCACTTGCACGCGGCTGAGCTCGCGCACGGTCGCATCAGCATCGAGGTAAGCGGCGACCGCTGTGCCGTCGCTCTGCACAACGCCGATGAGCGAGCCTGTCGGCAAGCCCGGCCCGTCAAAACTTTGAGCGGGACCGCGTCCGGGGGCTGCAATGCTTTCAATGCGCTGCGAGATGATGCGCAGTTCGTCGTCAAGTTGGCCGACAAGGTTGGCGCGCAGGAAGTAGACGCTGAGGACACCAATCGCGAGCGTCGCCATCATGAGGAGCACGAGCACGCCGGCCACGAGCCGCTTTTGCAGCGACCAGCCGCTTCCGGCGAGCGGATGCTCGGGCGGCGTCACGCCGCGCATCAGCCGACGGGCTTGATCATGTACCCAACGCCTCGCACGGTGTGGATCATGGCCGGGCCGAGAGTGTCGATCTTCTTGCGCAGGTACGAGATGTAGATCTCGACAATGCTCGACCGACCCCCGAAGTCGTAGCTCCACACGCGGTCAAGAATCTGAGCCTTTGACAGCACGCGCTTGGGGTTGCGCATGAGATAGCGCAGCAGCTCGAACTCGGTGGCGGTAAGTTCAATCTCGGTGCTACCGCGGCGCACTTCGTAGCTCTCCTCGTTGAGCACGAGGTCGCCGACTCGAATCTCGGGGTCGGCCCGCTCGCTCACCACCAGCGAACTCCGGCGGATGAGCCCGCGCAGCCGAGCGACGAGCTCTTCGAGACTGAAGGGCTTGGTGACGTAGTCGTCACCGCCAGCCGTCAGGCCGACGACGCGATCGTCGACCGAGTCTTTCGCCGTGAGGAACAGCACGGGAACGTCGTTGCCGTCGGCGCGCATGCGCCGCAGCACGTCGAGTCCGTCGATGTCGGGCAGCATAATGTCGAGCACCACGATGTCGGGCTTGTGTTCACGCGCGTGCTGCAAGGCCTGCTGTCCGGTCAGCGCCGTGCGAACATCCCACCCCTCGTATTTCAGGGCCATCGAGACGAGGTCTGAAAGCGAGGGCTCGTCATCGACAACCAGAGCGCGCACGGGTGATCCATCGGGGCGCGTGAGGCGGGGGGTCTCGGGAAGCTCGTCGTCGGTCATGGTTCCATTCAGTCGGAGAAACCTATGAACGGCCTTTGACTCGTCTATATCGCGAGAGGTGCTGCGCCGCGGTTCGAGCGGGCGGAACGGTGGCGACTCAGGCCCGGTGGGCTCCGCGCGAGCGACGTCCGGCGCCAGCGATCGCCACCATCAGCCCAAAGAAGCCGACGAGGGTCATGACGAGGATGAGGGGGAGGGAGATCATCGGGGGCTCCAACACGGTCTCGGGTGACCAGTGGGGGATACCGGTTCGGGCCCGGTGTCCTCACTGTGGGGGACTCGGTTCGTCCCCCACTCCAGTGTGCGTTTTCCGAACATGGCGCGCTCGCCCCACTATGGGGGGCCGCCGCGTTCACCTTTCACGTTCTGGACGGCCGCGCGGCACCGCGCAGAGCCCCGCTCAGTCCTGGTTCGAGAAGGCCGCGTCGAACGACTGCTCGGGGAGGTCCCACAGCAGCGAGCGCACGAACTGCACCGCCTCGGCCGCTCCGTGCAGGCGGCTCATCCCGGCGTCCTCCCACTCGATCGAGATCGGGCCGCTGTACCCAATGGCCTTGAGCGCGCGGAAGGAGTCCTCCCACGGCACGTCGCCATGACCGGTCGAGACGAAGTCCCACCCGCGCTTCGGGTCGCCCCACGGCAGATGCGAGCCCATCACGCCCGCGCGGCCATTGCGGGGCCGCACGCGCGTGTCTTTGCAGTCGACGTGGTAGATGCGGTCGGCGAAGTCGACGATGAAGCCCACCGGGTCGATGTTCTGCCACATCATGTGCGAGGGGTCCCAGTTGAAGCCGAAAGCGTCACGGTGGTCGATCGCCTCGAGCGTGCGCACGCTCGTCCAATAGTCGTAGGCGATCTCGCCGGGGTGCACCTCGTGGGCAAAGCGCACGCCCTCGCTGTCGAAGACGTCGAGAATCGGGTTCCAGCGTCGCGCAAAGTCGTCGTAGCCGGCCTCGATGACGCTCGCGGGTACGGGCGGAAACATGGCGACGTACGGCCAGATGCTCGACCCGGTGAAGCCGACCACCGTGTCGACGCCGAGGCGCCGAGCGGCGCGCGCCGCGAACTGGAGCTCGGTGGCGGCACGCTGCCGCACCCCCTCCGGCTCACCGTCGCCCCACACCCGGCTCGACAAGATCGCCTGGTGTCGGAAGTCGATCGGGTCATCGCACACCGCCTGGCCAGCGAGATGGTGCGAGATGGCGTAGACCTTCAGGTTGTGGCGCTTCAGAATGTCGAGGCGATCATTGAGGTAGTCGTCGTCCTCGACCGCGCGCTGCACATCGAGGTGCTCACCCGAGGCCGCGATCTCGAGGCCGTCGTAACCCCATTGCTCGGCGAGCGTCGCAACCTCCTCCAGGGTCAGGTCGGCCCACTGACCGGTGAAGAGGGTGACGGGATGCGTGGCCATGGTGACTCCTTTGCGGTGGGGGTTCAGGACGAGAGTGCGACCCACTCGCCGCTGTGAGCAGAGGCGAGCACGGCATCCGTGATGCGCGCGGCGCGCACGCCGTCGGCGAACACGGGCAGTCCGTCTGGGGTCGTGCCGCGCACGGCGGCATAGGTATCGGCGGCGAACGCGGTAAACGCGTCCTGGTAGCCGAGCGGGTGACCCGGAGGCAGTACCGACAACCGCGCGGCATCGGGATGCAGCTCGTCGGTGTTGCGCAGGTGCCGCTCGCTCGCGGTGCGACGGCCAATCCACAGCTCTTCGGGGCGCTCCTGCTCGAACCGCAGCGATTCGATCGAGCCGTGTACTTCGAGCACGAGACCGTTCTTGCGGCCGGGCGCCACTTGCGACACGAGCAGACTGACGACGGCCCCGGCGGCCGTTTCGGCGAGCACCCCCGCGAGATCTTCCGTTGCCACCGGCCCGGTGGATGCTCGCTCGGGGTACACCGTGCGCGTGAGGGCCTGCAGCCGCACGAGGCGGTCGCCCGTTACGAACTCGAGCAGATCGCACAGGTGTGAGCCAATATCGGCGAAGGCCCGCGAGGCGCCCCCGGCGTCGGTCGACACGCGCCAGTTGTCGTCGGCGGCGGCGAGCAGCCAGTCCTGCAGGTAGGCGCCCTGCACACTGAACAATCGCCCGACCTGGCCGGCCGCGACGCGCGCCCGCGCCTCGCGCACCATCGGGTGGAAGCGGTAGACGAACGGCACGCTTGCCACGACACCCGCTGCATCCGCCCGTCGCTCGAGGTCGACGGCGTCCGCGACCGTCGTGGCCAGCGGCTTCTCGGTGACGACGTGCTTGCCGGCCTCGAGCACCCGCACGGTGAGTTCGTGGTGCGTAGCGTTCGGGGTGACCACGTGCACCACGTCAACGTGGTCCTCGGCGAGCAGAGCATCCACGTCATCGAAGGCGGTCTCGGCGCCGATGCGGTCGGCGGCTTCCCGCGAGCGCTCGGGTGTCGAGCTGGTCACGCCGATGATGCGGGCGCCCGCCGCTCGGGCGGCACGGCTGTGCACGTCGGCCATGAAGCCGCCGCCGATGAGGGCGACGCCGAGGGGTACGGGGGTCATGGGCTCCTCCAGTGCGGTGTCGGGCGGGTCAGAGCGTCGCGGCGGCCGGGTCCCAATCCTCCGGCAGGGCCGGCGGTACTGTCACGCTGCTCGCGATGTCGATTGCGGCACCATCAGTCTCGGCCGACTGCTGCATCGACACCATGAGGTCGAGCACGTGGAAGGCGAATTCACCCGAGGCGCGCTCGGGCCGCCCGGCGCGGATCGCCCGCGCGAGCTCGACCACGCCCGCGCCCCGCGAGAAGGTCGAGCCGGTCGCCGGCACGACCTCAGCGTCGGACTCCTCGAACATGCCGTCGCGCCAGATGCGCAGCTCGCCCTCGAACATGTTCGGGTCGGGCAGGCTCAGCGTGCCCTCTGTTCCCGCGATCTCGACGACGCCGACGCGCGGTCGGCTCGACTGGAACGAGAACGTCGACTGCGCGGTGGTGCCGCTCTCGAAGTCGATGAGCGCGGCCACGTGCGTGGGCACCTCGACCGGGAACGTCGTGCCCGCACGTGGCCCTGACCCGATGACACGGGATGCTCGCGCCTGCGACCCGCGGGCCACGACCCGCGCCGCGGGCCCCATGAGCTGCACGAGCGTCGAGAGGTAGTACGGCCCCATGTCGAAGAGCGGCCCGCCCCCGCGGGCGTACAGAAACTCGGGGCTGGGGTGCCACGTCTCGGGGCCGGAAACCTGGAAGAGGGTGAGGGCGGTGAGCGGCTCGCCGATGACCCCCGCCTCGATGAGGCGGCGCCCCGTCTGAATGCCCGCGCCGAGCACGGTGTCGGGGGCGCACGCGACCCGCAGGCCGGCGCGGTGTGCCTCGTCGAGCAGGGCCTGCCCGCTGGCGAGGTCGAGCGCGAAAGGCTTCTCGCTCCAGACGTGCTTGCCAGCGGCGAGAGCGTCGAGGGCGACGGGCACGTGCGCGGCCGGGATGGTGAGGTTGACGACGATCTCGATGTCGTCGCGCGCGAGCAGGTCGGCGACGGAGCCGCTCGCCGGCACGCCGTACTCGGCGGCGCGCGCGGCCGCACGATCGGTGTCGAGATCGGCGACCATGACCACGCGCACGTCGGCCGCGCGCGTCAGGTTCTCGAGGTACTGCTGACTGATGACGCCCGCGCCGATGACGCCGACGTTCACGGGCCCGTCGCTCACAGCTCGACCCCGAGCGTGCGCACGAAGCGGATGCTCTCGGCGATACCGTCGAACAGGTCACCGGCGTACTCGTCGAACTCGATTACGGGCCGCGCCTGCGGGGCCGCGGCGAGGATCGCAGCGATCGGCAGTTCACCCGAACCAGCGGGCTGCTGACGCTCGGTCTCGCGCGTCACCGGGCCGTCTTTGACGTGGATCGCCACCACGCGCTCACCGAGCCGTTCGAGCAGGCCGACGGGGTCGACGCCGCCGACCGCGCTCCAGTAGGTGTCAACTTCCAGCACAACACCGTCACCGAGGTGGTCGGCAAACACTTCGAGGGCCGGCGTGCCGTCGATGCGCTGCTCGAGCTCCCACCAGTGGTTGTGGTACCCGATGCTCACACCGTGATCGGCGGCGCGCTCGGCGGCCTCGGTGAGCCGAGCGGCGATCGCAGCGACCTGGTCGCGGCTCGTCCAGAGCTCTTCGGGGATGAATGGATCGATGACCGTCGTCGTCCCGGTACGGCCGGCGGCGGTCAGGAGTGCATCGAGGTCGGCCCCAAGAACGGTCGCGTGGGCGGTCGGTGCCGTGAGCCCGGTCGCCGCCAGGGCCGGCTCGAGCTCATCGACGAACTCGGCGAGCCCGTATGGCTCGACCGATCGCAGTCCGAGGTCAGCGAGGCGCTGCAGGGTGGCTACCGGGTCGGCGGCGAGCGCGTCGCGCACCGTGTACAGCTGCACCGAGGCGGGGGGACGGGTCACGCGGGGTCTCCTTGCGGGGTCGGATGCCGCGGCTACGCCGCGGTCTCGACCACTCTACGGGCGGTCGACCCACCCGAACAACAAAGGTATGACCTAACGACGTGCGGGTTCGAGGGTGGCGGGCTGTGGCTCCGCATCCCGACACAGCAAATGGCCCCGCCGAAGCGGGGCCATCCACGAGCTCTGGTGCTACACAGCGTTGACGTCGAGCGGAATACCGGGGCCGAAGGTCGTCGAGAGCGAGCCCTTCTGCAGGTACTTGCCCTTCGAGCTCGACGGCTTGAGGCGCATGACCTCGTCGAGCGCCGCCTTCAGGTTGTCGTGCAGCTGCTCGTCGGAGAACGTGGTCTTGCCGATGATGAAGTGCACGTTCGCGTGCTTGTCAACGCGGAACTCGATCTTGCCGCCCTTGATATCGGTGACGGCCTTCGCGACATCGGGGGTCACGGTGCCGGTCTTGGGGTTCGGCATCAGACCGCGGGGGCCGAGCACCTTGCCGAGTCGACCGACCTGGCCCATGAGCTCGGGGGTCGAGACCGCCGAATCGAAGGCGGTGTAGCCGCCGGCGACCTTCTCGATGAGCTCGACGCCCCCGACCTCATCGGCGCCGGCGGCGATCGCGGCCTCGGCCGCGGGGCCCGTCGCGAAGACGATGACGCGGGCGGTCTTGCCCGTGCCGTGCGGCAGGTTGACCGTGCCGCGCACCATCTGGTCGGCCTTGCGGGGGTCAACCCCGAGCTTCAAGGCGACCTCGACGGTCGAGTTGGTGTTCTTCGAACCGGTCTCGCGCGCGACAGCGACCGCCTCGAGCGGGGCGTACAGCTTGCCGGGCTCGATCTTCTCGGCCGCGGCCCGGTAGGCCTTGGACTTCTGTGCCATGTTGTGTCTCCTGTAGGTGAGTTCGCGGTTGACGAGCCTGGCTGGCTCTCCCGCTGGATGTGAAGGTGGAGGGGTCGAGCTACTGCTCGACGGTGATGCCCATGCTGCGAGCGGTGCCGGCGATGATCTTCTCCGCCGCCTCGATGTCGTTGGCGTTCAGGTCGACCTGCTTCTGCTCGGCGATCTGACGCACCTGCTCTTTGGTGAGCTTGGCGACCTTCACGGTGTGGGGCGTCGACGAGCCCTTCTGCACGCCCGCGGCCTTCTTGATGAGCTCGGCGGCCGGCGGGGTCTTGAGAATGAACGTGAACGAACGGTCTTCGTACACGGTGATCTCGACCGGAATGACGTTGCCGCGCTGGGCTTCCGTCGCCGCGTTGTACGCCTTGCAGAACTCCATGATGTTGACGCCGTGCTGACCGAGCGCCGGGCCGATGGGCGGGGCGGGGTTGGCGGCGCCGGCCTGGATCTGCAGCTTGATCAGACCCGTGACCTTCTTCTTCGGTGCCATGTTTTTCTTCTTTCTGTCGAGCAACATCCCGGTGGATGCTGCGCTCCCGCCTGCGCGCCCTCTGCGCGCCGCGGTGATCTGCGGTGGGGTGGTCGTGTCGGCGCTCGGAACCCGTCAGCTCACAGCTTCGTGACCTGGTCGAACGAGAGCTCGACCGGAGTCTCACGTTCGAACAGGGAGACGAGCACGGTGAGCTTGCCGCTCTCGGGCTTGATCTCGCTGATCGTGCCGGGCAGTCCCGCGAACGAGCCTTCCTTGATGGTGATGGTCTCGCCGACCTCGAAGTCGATCTCGGCGGGGATGACGCGGGCCGCGAGGCCACCGCCCTTCGCACCGCCCGCCTTGGCCGGAGCCTCGGCGATCTGCACGGTCGACTTGAGCATCTGGAAAGCCTCGTCGAACCGCAGCGGCGTGGGGTTGTGGGCGTTGCCCACGAAGCCGGTCACGCCAGGAGTGTGCCGCACAACCGACCAGCTGTCCTCGTTGAGTTCCATCCGCACGAGCACGTAGCTGGGGATGCGGACGCGGGTGACGAGCTTGCGCTGCCCGTTCTTGATCTCGACGACATCCTCCATGGGAACCTGAACCTCGTAGACGAAGTCCTCCATGTTCATCGAAATCTTGCGGTTCTCGATGTTCTGCTTCACGCGCTTCTCGAAGCCCGCGTAGGAGTGCACGACGTACCACTTGCCCGGCTTCATGCGCAGCTCGAGCTTGAACTCTTCATACGGGTCGACCTCGGCCGCGTCAGCCTCTGACACAGAGTCGTCGCCAGCCTCGTCGTGCGTGGCCTCGGCAGCGGCATCCGCCTCGTCGGCCGAATCGATGTCGAGGGCGTCGTCGACGATCGCGTCGGCCTCAGGGTCGGCCGCGGCCTCGAGCGCGTCGAGGAGGCCGTCGAGGTCGGGCTCGTCGCTCTCGTCGACAACGTGCATCGCGCGGTGCTCCGCGGCGTCGGCGGCGTGCAGGTCGGCGTCGAGGGTGTTGCCCTCTTGAGCCTCATCCTCCTCCGACGACTGCTCAGCGGCGGTCGAATAGTCGAGGTCGCTGGGGAGCTTCTCGGTCACGGTGCTTTCTCTCTTCTCGTTGCGGAACGGCCGGGCGGTGGGCTACAGCCCCACAGCCGCGGTGCCGTCACCGAAGACGAAGCGCACGAGCCACAAGAACACGATGTCCAGGCCCGACACGATCGCCATCATGATGATCACGAAGACAAGCACGACGAGGGTGTAGGTGATGAGCTCACGGCGAGTGGGGGTGACCACCTTGCTGAGCTCGTTGACTACCTGACGCAGGAACAGGGCGAGACGCCCGAAAGGTCCGCGCTTCTCAGCGCTTTCCTTCTTGGCGTTCGCGACGACGTCCTCGCCGGGCTCGTCGATCACATTGCTCACGTGATGTTCTCCTCACGACTCATCGTCGTCTGGTCTTCGGTCGGCGGTACCCCACGGGCACCTGTCACCGTCGAACTCGCTGGGCTCCGATCGGAGCCCAGCGAGCCGACGACTCTGCAGGGCGGACAGGACTCGAACCTGCAACCTGCGGTTTTGGAGACCGCTGCTCTACCAATTGAGCCACCGCCCTCTGCGGTGAATGGCTGATCTGCAGGCATGCGAAAGCATGGCAGAGATCAACTACCTCGACCCAGTGTAGGCGACGCACGCCGGGTGCTCCAACCCAGCCCGGGGCATCCGGATGCTCGCCTCTAGAATCGCAGGCGTGACCGCCGACTCCGCCCGCATCGCCCGCCGTATCGCCGCCATCGCCGAATCCGCGACCCTCAAGGTCGACGCTCGAGCCAAGGCCCTCAAGGCCGCGGGGCGCCCCGTGATCAGCTACGCCGCGGGCGAGCCGGACTTCCCGACCCCTGCGCACATCGTCGAAGCGGCCGTGGAAGCCGCGCGCGACCCCAAGAACCACCGCTACACCCCGGCCGCCGGACTACCCGAGCTGCGCGAGGCGATCGCCGCGAAGACGGCGCGCGACAGCGGCCTGACGGTGCCCGCCAGCCAGGTGATCGTGACCAACGGCGGCAAGCAGGCGGTGTTCCAGGCCGTCGCGACGATCGTCGACGAGGGTGACGAGGTGCTGCTGCCCGCGCCATACTGGACCACCTACCCCGAGGTCGTCCGGCTCGCCGGCGGCGTACCTGTCGACGTGTTCGCCGGTGCCGACCAGGACTACCTCGTGACAGTCGAGCAACTGGAAGCCGCCCGTACCCCGCGCACCAAAGCGATGCTGTTCGTGAGCCCCTCGAACCCCACCGGCTCGGTGTACAGCCCCGAGCAGACAAAGGCCATCGGCGAGTGGGCCCTGCAGCACGGCATCTGGGTGATCAGCGACGAGATCTACCAGGCCCTGACCTACGACGACGCCGAGGCGGTGTCGATCGTGCACGCAGTGCCCGAGCTCGCCGAGCAGACCATTCTCGTGAACGGCGTCGCGAAGACCTATGCGATGACCGGCTGGCGGGTGGGCTGGATGGTGGGGCCGACCGACGTCATCGCAGCCGCCTCGAACCTGCAGTCGCACCTGTCGAGCAACGTCGCCAACATCTCGCAGCGCGCGGCGATCGCGGCTCTCACCGGGCCGCAAGAGGCGGTGGCCGAGATGCGTGCGGCCTTCGACCGTCGGCGGAAGGTCGCTGTCGCCGAACTGAACCGCATTCCGGGCATGATCACACCGACGCCGACGGGCGCGTTCTACGTCTACGTCGACGTGACCGGGCTGCTCGGCCGCGAGTGGAAAGGGTCGACGCCGACCACCTCGCTCGAGCTCGCCGACCTCATTCTCGAGCACGCCGAGGTTGCCGCGGTGCCCGGGGAAGCGTTCGGTCCGAGCGGCTACCTGCGCTTCAGCTACGCGCTCGGCGACGCCGACCTGCTGGAGGGCATCCAGCGGGTGCAGGCGCTCTTCGGCACGCGCGACTAGTCCGGTGACGGCCGTTCTTGCCGGGCTCGGTCTCGGCCTCTCCCTGATCATCGCGATCGGCGCGCAGAACGTCTTCGTGCTGCGACAAGGCATTCGGCGCGAGCACGTCATCGCGGTCGTCATCGTCTGCGCTGTTTCTGACGCAGTGCTCATCGCTGCGGGTATCGCCGGGCTGGGCGCCGTGCTCGAGGTCGTGCCGTGGCTCATCGACGTGGTGCGCTGGGCAGGCGCGGCCTTCCTGATCGGGTACGGGATGCTCGCCGCCCGCCGCGCGTGGCGTCCGCCCGGCGCCCTCACCGTGGAAGGCTCGGCGCCTGAGCGCCCCGGCGCTGACACGTCGGTGGACGGGTCGCCGTCCGACACAACCGCGACAACGACAGTCGCGGCACCCGTCCGTCTGCGCGGGGTGCTCGTGACGGCGCTCGCGCTGACCTGGCTGAACCCGCACGTGTACCTCGACACGGTGTTCTTGCTCGGATCGATCGCGAGCACGTGGGAGGAGCAGCGCTGGCTGTTCGGCGCGGGAGCCATGCTCGGCAGCGTGCTGTGGTTCACCGCGCTCGGGTTCGGCGCGCGCTACCTCAGCCGTTGGCTATCGACGCCTCGCGCATGGCGCTGGCTCGACGCCGGTATTGCTGTCGTCATGGTCGCGATCGCCGTGTCGTTGGTCTGGCCGCGCTAGCCGCGCCCCGCTCCCGGCAACCGCACCGGCGCCGACACCAACAGCAACACCGACACCGGTACCGACGCCGACCGCCACACACCCACTCCGACACCGACCGCCACACCGACACCGACACCGACACCGACACCGACACCGACACCGACCGAGCTCACTGCCCGGCGCGCCTCGCACTGTTTGCGACACCTCGCACGACATGAGCCGTGTGAGGTGTCGCAAACAGTGCGAAGCGGGCGGGAGGCGGGCGGGACGCGAGCGGGACGCGGGCGGGACGCGAGCGGGACGCGGGCGGGAGGCGGGCGGGACGCGGGCGGGACGCGGGCGGGACGCGGGCGGGACGCGAGCGGGACGCGGGCGGGACACAGGCGGGTCGAGGCGGGACGCGGCGCAGAGACCACGCTGGACAACCGGCGCCGCACTTTCCGCGGCGCACACCTGACGCCGCACGCGCCAGATCGCGCACCGCGAATCACACGCTCCGGAGGGCAGGCCCCGGAGCGCAGGCCCGCGCGCGCACAGCCCGCTGCGCGCTAACGCTGGGCGGCCGCGTAGGCCTCGCGCACCTCGGCCGGAATACGACCGCGGTCTCCCACCGAGTAGCCGTTCTTTTGCGCCCACGCGCGCACCGCAGCGGTGTCTCCTCCCCCTGCCGAACGCTTGCGCGGCGCGGCGCTTGCCCGACGCCCGGTCGAGCGCGCGCGGGCGATAAACGGAGCGAGAGCATCCCGTAGCGCCTGCTGGTTGGCGCGGCCGAGGTCGATCTCGTAGCTCGCGCCGTCGAGCGCGAACGTGAGCGTGCCGCCTTCACCGGGCCCAATGACGGTGCCGTCAAGGTCATCAACGAGTTCGGTGGTAATGCGCTTCATAAGAATTCCCCTCGGTATTCGGATAAACCTCCTGGAGTTTATCGGAAATGCTGGCGACTAATCGCTATTCGAATATCGCCATGTCGCCGTCCACCGATCGGTGGACCCGAGAATCCGCCGGAGGACGGTACCGCCGACGCGATCGGCGGGGGATGCTGGAGCCATGAATCCCCCAGAGAACGTCGTCGAGGTGCGCGACCTGCGCAAGACCTACGGCGACCTGACCGCCGTCGACGGCGTGAGCTTCGACATCCATCGCGGTGAGACCTTCGCCCTGCTCGGCCCCAACGGTGCCGGCAAGTCGACTACGATCGAGATCCTCGAGGGCTACCGTGACCGCTCCGGCGGCGAGGTGCGCGTCCTCGGCGTGGACCCGCAGAAGGGTGGCCTCGACTGGAAGGCTCGCCTTGGCATCGTGTTGCAGTCGAGCGGCGAGAGCGGCAACGTCACCGTCGCCGAGCAGCTACGGCACTTCGCGGCGCTCTACCCCAACCCGCGCGACGTCGACGAGGTGATCGCTGCCGTCGGGCTCGAGAGCAAGGCGGGCGTGCTGATCCGCAAACTTTCGGGCGGGCAGCGTCGCCGGGTCGACGTCGCGGTTGGCATCGTCGGTCGGCCCGAGCTGCTGTTTCTTGACGAGCCCACGACGGGCTTCGACCCCGAGGCGCGCCGCAACTTCTGGCAGTTGATTCGCACGCTGCAGAGCGAGGGCACGAGCATCCTGCTCACCACCCACTACCTCGACGAGGCGGCCCAGCTCGGCGACCGCGCCGGCATCATCGCGGGCGGTCGCATGGTCGACCTCGCGCCGATCGATGAGATCGGGGGGGCGGATGCCCGCATTCCGTTTGTGCGCTGGCGCGAGGACGGCGTGGTGCACGAGCAGCGCACTCAGGCTCCGGCAGCAGTTGTCACCGAGCTCGTCGCTCGGCTGGGCGGCGAGCCCGAGGGGCTCGAGGTGATCCGCCCGAGCCTGGAAGACGTCTACCTCGACCTCGTCGGCCACGAGCACGCGAGCGACCTGAGCGCTGAGGCGCTGAACGAAACGGAGGCAGCACGATGACGACGACCCCGACCGTGGCGCCAACCGCGGCACGCCAGGAGACCGGCCTCGCTCGGGCGATTCGTCTCGGCGGTCTGCGCATCGGCTACGAGGTGCGCGCGTACTTCCGCCAAGGTGACACGGTGTTTTTCACGTTCCTGTTCCCCGTGGTGATGCTGACGATCTTCTCGGTGTCGTTCAGTGAGGCGAGCTTCGGGCAGACCGCCGACGGTGACGAGATCACCGCCGCCTGGTTCTTCCTGCCGGCGATGCTCGCCGCGGGCGTGCTGCTGAGTGGCCTGCAGAACCTCGCGATCGATATCGCCGTCGAGAAGAGCGACGGCACGCTCAAGCGCCTGGCTGGCTCGCCGCTGCCGGTCATGAGCTACTTCATCGGCAAGCTCGGGCAATCGTTCGTGACCGGCCTGCTGCAGGCCGCGGTGCTGCTGCTGCTCGGCTTCACGGTGTTCCGGGTTCCCCTGCCGGAAGAACCGGAGAACTGGTGGGTGTTCGCCTGGGTGTTCACGCTCGGCGTTCTGTGCTCGGCGATCCTCGGTATCGCCCTGAGCGCGGTGCCGCGCTCGGGCAAGAGCGCGACCGCGGTCGTCATCCCGATCACGCTCGTGCTGCAGTTCATCTCGGGCGTGTACCTGCGCTTCAGCGACCTGCCCGAGTGGTTGCAGAACGTGGCGGCGGTGTTCCCGCTGAAGTGGATGGCGCAGGGCATGCGTAGCGTCTTTCTACCCGATGAGCTGGTCGTGCTCGAGCAGAACGAGTCGTGGGACCACCCCGGCATCGCGATCGCGCTCGCCATCTGGCTCGTCGCCGGACTCGTGCTCACGAGCTTGACCTTCCGCTGGATCCGGAAGGACAGCTGACTCGTGCGCTGGACCGCGCGCCGCTGGTGGTGGGTCGCCGTCCTCGGCATGGCGACCCTCGCCGGTGCGCTCGCCGTGCTGTCGCTGCAGACCCCCTGGCGCCTCGCACTGGCCCTGATCGGCATCGGGATGCTCGTCCTCAGCTGGGCTCTGTGGGGCGATCGTCGGGTGGAGGCGGAGGAGCCCTCGGTGCCCCTGGTGGTCGGCGTTGCCATTGCGACCGGCGTGGCCACAGCCGGTTTCGCCTCTCTCGCGATCTTGCAGGCGATCGCGTATCCGGTGGCCTGGGTGTTCAGCCGGCGGCTGCGCGACGCGGTGCTCGCTAATCTCGCGATCGGCCTCGCCGTGGGTGCAGGCTTCGCGGTGAGCATCGGCACCGAACCCGATGACCTCCTCCAGATCGTCTTCACACAGGCTCTCTCGCTGGGCTTCAGCCTTGCGATGGGGTTGTGGATCACCCGAATGACCGCCCTCGGCGAAGAACGCGGCCGACTGCTTGCCGAGCTGCAGGGCGCCCAGGAGCAGATCGCCGCCCTGAACCGCGAGGCGGGGGCGGCCGCCGAGCGGGAGCGGCTTGCGCGCGAGCTGCACGACACGATCGCGCAAGATCTGACGGGGCTCGTCATGCTTGCCCAGCGAGCGCGGCGCGAGGCCGCCGCCCCGGATGCGACGCTGGCGATGATCGAGGAGGCGGCGCGCGGCGCGCTCGGCGAGACACGGGCACTCGTCGCCGCGGGTGCCGCGCTCGACGCCGACGGCATCGGGTTCGAGGGGGCGCTGCAGCGCCTGGCCGAGCGGTTCGAGCGTGAGACCGGCGTCGTGGTTTCGCTGCTTGTCGCCGAAGGCGTGACCCTCTCGCGCGACGCCGAAGTGGTTGTGCTGCGGTGCGCGCAGGAGACGCTGAGCAACGCCCGCAAACACGCGCGGGCCAGTCGAATCTCACTCGAGGTGAGCATCGCGCACGGCGGCATGAGCGCGCGGGCTCGCCTCCGCGTCAGCGATGACGGCATCGGGTTCGACCCCGAAAACGCCCGCGACGGCTTCGGTCTCAGCGGCATGACCGAGCGGCTGGCGCTCGTCGGCGGCACGCTTTCGGTCACAAGCGCGGCGGGAGCGGGAACGGTGCTGGTCGCCGAGCTGCCGGCGAGCATCCCGAGCCCCGCGCTGCCGACGCCGGAAGCGACGCGATGAGCGCCCTCGCGACGGGAGTGATCCGTGTGCTGGTCGCCGACGACCACGCCGTGGTGCGAGCCGGCATCGTGGCGCTGCTGGCGAGCGAGCCCGACATTGTGGTCGTCGGCGAGGTGCCCGACGGCGAGCAGGCGGTCGCTCAGGCGCTCGCACTGCGACCCGACGTGGTGGTCATGGACGTTCGGATGCCCGGACTAACGGGCGACGTCGCCACCGCTCGCATCCGCGAGCGCGACCCTGCGGTGCGGGTGCTCGTGCTGACGACCTACGAGTCGGATGCGAGCATCCTCGCGGCGATCGAGGCGGGCGCGAGCGGCTATCTGCTGAAGGCGGCGCCGGCTGAGGAGCTGATCGCGGGCGTGCGGTCGGTCGCCGCGGGCGAGGTCGCGCTGTCGCCGGCGATCGCCGCGCAGCTGGTGTCGCGGATGCGCACTCCCGCTCCGACCGCGCTCACCGCGCGCGAGACCGAAGTGCTGCGGCTCGTCGCCGAAGGGCTGTCGAACCGCGCGATCGGCGAGCGGCTGTTCGTGGGTGAGGCGACCGTGAAGACGCACCTGCTGCGAGCCTTCGAGAAGCTCGGGGTGAACGATCGCACGCGCGCGGTCACCCTCGCGATGGAGCGCGGGCTGCTCTAGCAGGATTGGGCGCAGGGCGGGCCGTTACAGGCTGAGCCCGACGAGCACCGGCTCGGGGTGCAGCAGCACGCCGAACTCGCTGAGCACCCGGGTCTGGATGTAGCGGGCCAGCTGAGCGACCTCGGCCGCCGTCGCGTGCCCGCTCGCGTTCGTGAGGGCCAGGGTGTGCTTCGACGACACGGATGCGCCCGACCCGGGCAGCCGGAAGCCGCGCGCGATGCCGGCGTGCTCGATGAGCCACGCGGCGCTGAGCTTCACGGTGCCCTCGGTCACCGGCGGTGGAGCCGCCGGCTCCTGGCCGAGCGGCACCGCGACAGGGCGCGGCTCGGGCTGCTGCGGCCAACGCGGCGCGTCGACGGGCAACCCGCGCGCGAAGCTCTCGCTGACGATCGGGTTGGTGAAGAAGGAGCCAGCGCTACGCGACTGCGGGTCGGCCTCGTCGAGCACCATGCCTTTAGCCGCCCGCAACCGCAGCGTTGCCGCGCGCACGCCCGCGAGCGGGGCGCGCTCGCCGATCGCGACCCCGAGCACCTCGGCCAGCTGGGCGTAGGCGATCGGACGGCTGAGACCCGCCGGGTCGTGCTCGAGAGCGAGGTCGACACTGAGCACGACGGCTCGCCAGCCCTGCTTGATGGCGCTGGTGCGGTAGCCGAGGTGCAGGTCGGGGGCCGGAACGGTGCGCCGCTCGCCGCTGTCGAGGTCGAGCACGTCGACCGCGATGAGGCTCTCCACGATCTCCTGCCCGTAGGCGCCGATGTTCTGGATCGGCGCCGCCCCCGTCGACCCGGGTATACCGCTGAGAGCCTCGATGCCCGCCCAGCCCTGCTCGACCGTGTGGGCGACGAGGGAATCCCAGGGTTCACCGGCGTGCGCCCGCAGGCGCACCGGGCGCGCCGACCCGGGCACGTCGGGCAGCCGCTCGATGCCGCGGCTCGCGACCAGCACGACAGTTCCCGCGAAGCCCTCGTCGGCGACAAGCAGGTTTGAGCCGCCACCGAGCAACAGCCAGGGTTCACCGGCCGCCTCGGCCTCGAGCACGGCGTCGACCAGCTCGTCGGCGGTCGCGGCGGTGACGAGCCGCTCGGCCGGCCCGCCGACGCCGAGCGTCGTGAGATCGGCGAGACGCATCAGAGCAGCATCCGTGCTCAGCCCAGGGGGGTGACGCGCACCTGGGCCTTGCCGAGCACCGTCTGGTCGTCGAAGACCGCGCTGAGGTCGATGCGGGCCCCCGCGTCGTCGATCGCGCCAACGGTCGCCGTGACGGTGACGGTGGCACCCGCCTGCGGATCGACGACGACGGGACGCGTGAAGCGCACCTGGTAGTCGCTGACCCAGCCGGCCGACCCGAGCCAGTCGACGACGGGCTGCACCGCGAAGCCCATGGTGAGCATTCCGTGCGCGAGCACGCCGGGCAGGCCGACCGCGGCGGCCACGTCGTCGCGGTAGTGGATGGGGTTGAAGTCGCCGCTCGCCCCGGCGTAGCGCACGAGGCTGTCGCGGGTGATTGCGAAGGCGCGCTCGGCCACCACCTGGCCGACCTCGAGACCGTTCAGGATGCTCACGCGTCCTCCCCCCGGATCACGAGCGTCGACACGCTCGTGACGACGTGCTCGCCGCGCGCGTCGACCATGCTCGACTCACTCGTCACCATGCTGTTGCCCCCGAGCGACTTGATGCTCGTCACCCGCAGTGTGGCTGTCAGCTCGTCACCGGCGACGATCGGGCGCGAGTAGGTGAATCGCTGGTCGCCGTGCACGACGCGGCTGAAGTCGATGCCCGCGTCAGGCTCGGCGAGCAACTGCTGCAGCGTCGCTTCGGCGACGACGATGGGGAAGGTCGGGGGCGCGACGACGTCGGGGAAGCCAGCCGCGCGAGCCACCTCAGGATCGTGGTGCAGCGGCGCGGTGGCGAACACGGCGCGCGCGAACTCGCGCACCTTTTCACGACCGACGAGGTAGGGGGCCGCGGGTGGGAAGACGTGCTCGACGAGAGCGGGGTTCACGGTCACGGGCCCAGTCTAGGCGGGGGACTCAGAACAGCGTCGTGCCGAGCAATCGGTCGAGCATCGACCGGCCGCGGGCGCGCTCGGCGGCATGTCCACGGCTCTCGCCGCGCACGAGAAGTTCGAGAGCACGAGTCGCGGCGACGGCTCTTAACGCGAGCTCGTCGCGCTCGGTCGGTGTGCGCCCGTAGCCGTGCAGGAAGGCCGCACGCAGCCACGGTTCGTCACGCCAGGGCCCGTACTCAAGCCAGAGCAGGTCAACGATGCGCGGCTCAAACTCAAGCTGTGAGAAGTCGATGAGCCGTACGTGCCCGCCCGGGTCTATGACCCAATGGCGGGGTGTCAATTGGCGGTGCGCGGGAACATGGTCGAGTTCGCCGACGTCGAGGGCAGCCGCAACGTGCTGGCGCAACAGGTGCCGCTCGGCAGCGAGACGCTCGGCGCGCTCGTCACGGCCGTCGAGCCCGTCACCCCACAGCTCGTCGGCGGCGCGGCTCCAGCGCTCGAACTCGGCGGCGATCATCGGGCCGAAACGCGCGTGGCGGCGCGGCGGCTCCGCGTCGTGCAGGCGGCGCACGAGTTCTCCGAGGCGCATATGGATGTCGGGGTCGCGCTCGTGCGGTGTGCCTGCCGCGGGCTCTCCGAGCAGCCGCGAAAGCGTCACCATGCGCAGCGCGGGCTCGGTGATGACGATACGTGGGGCATCGCCGCCGAGCGCCGCAGCGTACTGCTGGAGGGCCTCGGATTCCCGGCGGTGGGGCCCCGCATCCCGATGCCATTTGACGACTGCCTGCTCTCCGCCGCGCGTGACGACGTGCAGCACACGCGAGAGGCGGTGCGTACCGGTGTGCTCGGCGACCACATCGACCGGCCCGAGCGTGCGGTGCACGCGATCGAGAACCTCAGCGTCGCTGGCCAGGCGCGGGCGCGTGTCGAGGCTTGGGCTGGTCGCGCGGTCCATTGCGCCACTGGCCGCCTCGATGCTCATTTCTCTCCTCGTCGACTACCCGGCTTCTGCACGAAACCCCGGTGCGCCGTCAGTGGCGAACCGGGGTCTCGTGTGATGTCGTCAGTGTGCGGCTACTGGCAGCTCTCGCACTGCAGCAGGTCCATCGGGTCGACGGGCACGGCGTAGCCGCCGACGGTGTCGTTTTCGTTGTCCATGATGGACCTCCTCTGGTGGTGAATCCTCCGCCCCCCGGCGGCTGGGGTCTCACTATATAACGGGAATCACACGCGTGTCATTCCCCTAGATGTTGTGTTTTCGGCGTGTCGCGCCTGATTCCGGCGGGATGCCCTCCGGGCGCCCGTCGGGCGTGCGCGCAGGCACGGGCCCTACCCTGGAGGCACCCCGCCCCTTCGCCGCGAGAGTGACCATGCGCTTCTGGCCCGCCCCCGTCACCGCCGTGGGCGCCCGCGCGCCGGAGCTGCCCCGCGACCTGCGGCATCAGATCGACGAGGGCTATCTCGTCGCGGTCGCGGCCCTCCGAATGGCCGTCAAGAACGGGGTGATCCTGCGCATTCTGCGCGACGGAGAACCGTGGAGCGAGCCGCAGGCCATAGCCCTCGCCCGCGAGGCCCTGGAAACTCTCATCGCCGAGCAGCGCGCCGGCGCGGCTCGGTTGTCGGAGGAAAGCGTGCGCGCGGCGCCGACGGCACGCGAGTCGCGCGCGGCCTCCTCGAAGCGCGAGCGCGCGAAGGTGCGCCGCAAGCGGGAGGAGGCCGATCGGCTGGCCGCACGGAGTCGCACGCTGCGCGGTGTCGTCGACAAGCTCGAGACCGCGCGGGAGGATGAGTCCTTCCTCCACGAGCTCGCGTTGCGGGCACGGGCCGAAACGCTGGACGAGCTCATGCAGGCGCGTCTCATCCCGCGCGAGCCCGTTATCGAGCAGACCGAGGAGGAGCGCCGCGAGTCGATCGCCGGCGTGCTCGCCGACCTGCAGCGGCTCATGGATGAGCGGACGGGCTACTAGGCGTGAGAAACGGTAGCGAGGGCGGGACTCGAACCCCGTGAACGCGGACGAGCGTTCACGGCGTCAGCCCAGGCCACGGCAGTCTCCGAAACGGTAGCGAGGGCGGGACTCGAACCCGCGACACCACGATTATGAGCCGTGTGCTCTAACCACCTGAGCTACCCCGCCGGGCAGAACTCCTCGAGAACGAGGAGGTTCAGAGCCCCGAGTCAGGATTGAACTGACGACCCCTTCCTTACCATGGAAGTGCTCTACCACTGAGCTATCGGGGCGCTGCCACTCGCCAGATCCGGCGAAAGGCACCAGAGAAGATTAGCACCTAGTCGAGCGCCTCCACCCCCGGCAACAACCAGGCACTGAACGCCATTCCGCTCGAGCGAACGCGAGTGTCGTCGAGCTCTGCGGTACCCCACAGGCGCCGCGGGCTGGCGCCCGGCCTCGCCCTCGGAAGAGCACTCTCGGGCAGCATGACGTCGACCGTGCCGCGGGCGGCGAGCACCAGCACCGCATCCTGCGCCGTCTCGCGAATGAAGATCAGACTGTCGGAATCGACGTGCAGCCAGCGCAGTCCGCCGTGGCTGAGCGCGGGATGTTCGCGGCGGAGTCGCACAAGCTGGGCGTACAACTCGATCTGGTCGGCGTGTTGCTCGAGCCGATCCCACGGCATCGTGGTGCGAGAGTGCTCACCGTTGCTACCGGTGGCCCCAACCTCATCCCCCGCGAAGATCACGGGGATGCCCGGCAGCGTCATCGAAAGCCCGACAGCAACCTGCACGGCGCCGGGGCGGGCACGATCGGCAAAGCGCGCCGTGTCGTGCGTGTCGAGCGCGTTCATCGTGTGGATGCGCGTACTCCACGGCATCGCGGCCGTGAAGCGTCGATGCGCGTGATACACCTGCTCGGCGGTGTACTGCGGCATCACCGGGTAGGGAAGCCCGAAGAACCAGTCGATGGGGCCAGGCTCACTGAGCCATGCCCACACCGGGCGGGTGAAGTTCGCGTAGGTCATGGCTCCATGCCAGCCATCGCCGGTGAGGTCTTTGGCGGCGTCGTTGGTGTATTCGGCCAGCAGGAGGGTGTCGGCATTGACCTCGATCATCGTCTGTCGAATGGTACGTCGCACCGCCTCGTTGAGGTCGTCTTCGCCGAAGCGACCCGTCATGTTCGCCACGTCGATACGCCAGCCGTCGAGCGCAGTGGGGGGCTTCAGCCATCGGGCGACGACCGAGTCGGGTCCTTCGATGAAGCGGCGGCGCAGCTCGCTCGAGTTCCAGTTCAGCTTCGGCAGCGTCTCCACCCCGAGCCACGACTCGTAGTCGGTCTGCGCCTCGTCGAGCCAGTAGTAGAAGTCGCTCTCGGGAGCGCCGGGGGTGCCGAGGGCCGCCCGGAACCACTCGTGGGCATCCCCCGAATGATTGCTCGTGAGATCGCCCATGACGCGGATGCCGCGATCGTGCGCCGCCGCCGTCAACCGAACAAGTGCCGCATCACCGCCGAGCAATGGGTCGACCTCGTCGAAGGTGTAGGCGTCGTAACGGTGATTAGACCGGCCAGGGAAGACGGGCGTGAGGTAGAGCAGTGTGACGCCGAGGCGCTCCAGGTGATCAAGATGCTCGATGATGCCATCAAGGTCGCCGCCGTAAAACTGCCTCGGGGTCGACGGGCCGCTGTGTACCGGTTCGTCGTCCCAAGCGGCGGGTTCCGCCCAATCGGGCAACGATCGGCGGTCAGCAGCCGCCGAACGAGCGAAGCGGTCGGGGAAGACCTGATACATGACGGCCTCGGCACCCCACGCCGGCGCGGGAGCGTGGGTGACGAGCCGAAAGTCATCATCATCGCGCGTCTCGATGTCGCTGAGGCCGGCGTTGCACAGCCAGTCAACCCGGCCGTCGGCCCGCTCGATCATGAAGCGGTAGCCGTGCACGGGGTTCTGCACGAGCACCTCCGCCTGCCACCACTCCACCCCGCTGGGCGCGGCGGCGGCCGGCGGGCCCAGCCGCACCGCCATACTGAAGCGCGGCTCGTGGTCGGGGTTTGACCGCGTGCGCACGGCCACGACTTCGCCGTATTCGCGCGGGATGCGCAGCCGCACCCGCACCGTCTCCCCGAGTCGCGGTGCCGCGGTCGACACGCACAGCCCCGAGCCATCATGATGGGGCTGGGCGGCCAGGGGCAGGGCGGCCCAGGCAGGCATTACCGTCACTTGACCGACCCTGCCGTGAGGCCGCCAATGATGTACTTCTGCAGGTACAGGAACAACGCCATCACCGGTATCGCCGCAAGCACAGCGCCCGCGGAGAAGATCGTCCAGTTGCGCGAGGTCTCTTGCGCGACGAACTGGTAGAGACCCACGGCAAGAGTCTGCGACTGCGGATTAGTCAGAACAATCGAAGCAATGACGAACTCGCTCGACGTGGCGATGAACGAGAGCAGCCCGACGACGGCGAGGATCGGCGCGACGAGTCTCAGGATGATCGTAAAGAAGATCCGCGCGTGACTTGCGCCGTCGATCTTCGCCGCTTCGTCGATCGACACCGGGACCGTGTTGAAGAACCCGTACATGAGGTAGGTGTTCACCCCGAGCGCCCCGCCGAGATAGACGAGCACGAGCCCTGCCTGGGTGCCGATGCCGATCTGCGGAAAGACCTCGCCGATGCCCGACAGCAGCAGGAAGATCGCGACGACGCCCAGCAGCTGGGGGAACATCTGCACCAGCAGCAGAGTCAGGAGGCCAACCCGTCGACCCGTGAAGCGCATCCGGGAAAACGCATAGGCGGCGAGTGCACCCAAAAAGACCGTTCCCGCGGCCGTGACCAGCCCGATCACCATCGTGTTCACAAACCACGCGGCGAACGGTTGTTGCGGCAGCTGGAAGAGCTTGACGTAGTTGCCCACGTCAACGGTGCGGAAGAGATCGTTCGAGCCAACGAGGGTGCCGGTCGGGTTGAGCGAGGCCGACAGCACGTAGAGCAGCGGAAAGGCGGCAAAGGCGAGCATGGTCACACCGATGAGGTGACGCCACCCGGTGTCGCGAACCCAGAACCACAGGCCGCGTTGGCGGCGTTCAGGAATCGGTCGCGAAGCGCGGTTTTCGGGGGCAACGGATGCCGAACTCACGTCGAGAGTGGTCATGTTAGTTGAGCTCCTCAAGCGCCTTGGTTTGACGGAAGCTAATGATCGACACCGTCGCGACGATGAAGAAGATGAGAATGGCGAAGGCGCTTGCCAGGCCGTAGTCACGGCCGGTGCCCTCTCCGAATGCCACCTTGTACACCAGAGTGATCAGGATGTCGGTGGCTCCAGCATCGACTCCCGCCGTCACGTCGCGGGGCCCGCCGCCGGTCAGCATGTAGATGATGTTGAAGTTGTTGAAGTTGAAGGCGAACGAAGAGATCAGGAGCGGAGCGACGGAGACGAGCAAGAGCGGGAACTTGATCAAGCGGAACACTGCCCACGGCCGCGCACCATCCACTGTCGCTGCTTCCGTGAGTTCCTCGGGGATCGACTGCAGTGCGCCCGTGCAGATGAGGAACATGTACGGAAACCCGAGCCACAGGTTGACGAACAACACGCTGAACTTCGCGAGCCAAGGGTCTGTCAACCAGGGAATGCTGGCGCCGCCAAAGATGACCTGGTTGATGTATCCAAACTCCTGGTTGAACAGGCCGAGCCAGACCAAGCCAGAAAGGAAGCCGGGGAACGCGTACGGCAGGATCATGATCAGCCGGTAGATCTTCTTGCCCCGCATTGTTGGCTTGTTGAAGACGAGCGCAAGGAAGAGGCCTAGGCCAAAAGTCGTCGCGACCGAGAGGATTGCGAACACAAAGGTCCAGATCGTGACACTGATCAACGGTCCGCGGATGTTCTCCGTGGTGAAGGCTGTGACGAAGTTGTCGAACCCGACCTGAATGGTCCAGCCCGGAATCAGTTCGCGGCCGTTTTCGGCGACGAATGCACCGTTGCCGCCGTCGCGATAGACGACTCCCGCGCGGTCGACAAAGGTGTCGGAGGCGTCGTCGTAGGTCAGCTGCGAAAGGTAGAGGTACGCATTACTGCCGTCGGAGGTGCGTAAAGCTCCATCGTTCGGATCATCGCTGAGCGGTACGGCCAGTTGCGTCACGAGTCGCTGGTTTTGCAGGAGATCGTTGAACGTGAGCGTGCGATATCCCTCGAGCGAGTCGGCGCGACCCGTCGAATCAGTGCCGTAGCCCGTGACGGGCTCGAGTGGTTGATCGGCCGAACCGAGTTGCACATCGCCGTCAGGGTCGGTCACGAGAAAGAAGAACTCACCGAACTGCTCGAGAACGGTGAGTCGATACGTGGGCGAGTCAGGCACGCGTTGTTGCGCGGTGAGCAGGATCGTTTCGATGGCGTCGTCTTTTGTTCCGTTCCGCCCATCTCCATAGTTGGTGAACGCGATGTAGCCGCTGTAGACGACGACGAAAATCTGAAAAACGGCGAGGAAGATCAGGCCAGGCGTGAGGTACTTGGCGGGTAGCCAGCCCGGCACGAAGTAGATGACGTTGACGATGATCGTGACGACCAGAACGATGCCAAAAGGCACCCACGACTCTTGCAGTAGGAGCATGAAGAGCCCAAAGACGGCGATAGCGTCAACGATGCCGAGAAGGGCGATCTTCCACACGATGCCCCGCAGGCTGCTGCGGGACCCTGCGGCCCGTAGCGCCGCGGATGGCGGGGGCGGCGTAGGCGGTGCCGTTACCGGGCTAATGCTGCTCATGGGTCTCCGAACGTCGTCGTCGCGGCTCCGTGGCGGTGCCGGGAGCCTATCGAGGCGCTGAGCGCTCCGACAGGTCTCCCGGCACCAAGGGGTGGTGGCGCGGGGCGGGGGTTAGCCGCTGATCTTGGACTCGATGCTGGCTACCATGGCGCGCCACAACTCAACCGGGTCACCCTGGCCGTTGATGATCGCAACCTCAGTCGAACCCCAGTCTGACCACACGAGGTCCATCGCCGGTACGTTCGGCATCGGGTTGCCGGTCGCGCCAACCGCACCAAAGGCAGCCACGTCGGCGTCCGACTTGGCGGCTTCGAACGCGCTGAGGAGAGCGGGGGCGCGGCCACCGACCTCGTACAGCGCCGTTTGCACGGCCTCAGTACCGATGTAGTTCACGAGGAACTCGTTGGCGGCCAAGGGGTTCTCGCTCCGCGCGCTGATGAAGAAGCCTTGAACTCCGACAAACGGCGACGCGACCTCTCCTCCCGCTGAGGGAATCGCATCGATCGAGTAGTTGATTCCGGCTTCCTTGATGGCCGGGATGTTCCACGGTCCGGTAAGGAAGAACGGCGACTTTCCGGCGACGAATTCCTCGCGAGCGATGTCTCCGGAGATGTTGGTGTTCAGGATGCCAGCGGCTCCCCACTCCGCGAGCTTGACGGCAAACGCTTCACCGCCCTCATTGCCCAGCGCCAGAGCGGTCGGGTCGTAGGTGCCGGCAGGTGTGATCTCAAAGACCGGCGCACCGAATGATGCCTGGAGTGGGTAGAGGTGATAGGGGTCTCCTGCATTGGGGTCAAGCCCGACGAGGAAGGGGTACTGCGCGCCCCCGCTCGCAACTGCCTCTTGACCTGCGGCGACGAGTTCGTCAAATGTGCCAGGCTCGGCGGGTGCCAGGTCAACGTTGCGGATCATCGCGATGTTCTCAACCGAATACGGCAGACCATACGTGGTGCCGTCATAGCTCATAGCCGTGATGGCGACTTCCTGGAACTCGGCGGCCTTGTCGCCCAGCTCAAGCGGTGCCACCACGCCGTTCTGCACCAGCTTGCCGAGCCAGTCGTGGGCGCCAACGATGATGTCGGGGCCGTTGCCGGTCGGGGCCTGGGTGATGAAGTCGTCACGAACCTGCCCGAAGTCTTTGGTGACGAGTTCGACCGTGACGCCGCGCTCTTCTTCGAACTGCGCGGCAACCTCTTCCAGCACTCCGGCGCGGTCGGCATCGACCCAGACCGTCAGCGTGCCGGTGAACTGAGGAGCCTCGGGCTCCGCAGGTGCGCAACCGGCAAGGACGACGACCGTGGCCGCTGCCATTGCCCCCGTCATGATGAAACTACGTGATGTCACCTTCATTGGTGTTCACCTTTCGTGTGTGGTCGGCCTCCCTGCCGACGTGCCACGACTCTGCGCACGAGAAGGTGCGGACTCGCGAACGGTCAAAGAGGCCATTCTCTTGGTGCGCTCACGACTGCAAGCGCTTCCATTAGGCCACAGGGCGTGGATTTCTGCAAGCGCTTCCACACCGCGCCCCACGATAAGCATCAGTCGTGCCGGGCTGACGGTGAGTGCGACGCCCACGATGACCGATTGTGCCGCCGAATCATGGAACCGTTCCCACGATCACGAGAAGTGTCCTACAGTGGCGGAATGCCGCACGACATCACCGCGACCTCTCCCCGGGTAATTGACCACCTCCAGTCCGCCGCCCCTGGCGACGAATGGTGGCGCTCGGCAGTCATTTACCAGATCTACCCCCGCTCGTTTGCTGACGCGAGTGGCGACGGAATTGGCGACCTCGCCGGCATTACCGAGAGGCTCCCGTCACTCCGCGACCTCGGTGTCGACGCTGTATGGCTGTCGCCGTTCTTCCGCTCCCCCCAACGCGACGCCGGCTACGACGTGAGCGACTACTGCGATGTGGACCCGATCTTCGGCACGCTCGCCGACTTCGACGCCCTCCGCGATCGTGCGCACAGCCTCGGCCTGAGGGTCATTGTCGACCTTGTTCCCAACCACTGCTCGAGCGATCACCCGTGGTTCCAGGAAGCCCTGGCGGCTGGTCCGGGCTCCCCCGAGCGCGAACGCTTCATGTTCCGCGACGGCAAGGGCGAGCATGGCGAGCTACCCCCGAACAACTGGCAATCGATTTTTGGCGGCAACGCCTGGACCCGAATCACCGAGGCCGATGGAACACCCGGCCCGTGGTATCTCCACATCTTCGATAGCTCCCAGCCCGACTTCAACTGGAAGAACCCGTGGGTCTGGGAGCAGTTCCGGCAGATCCTTCGCTTTTGGCTCGACCGCGGCGTCGACGGTTTCCGCGTCGATGTCGCTCACGGCCTGATGAAGAAAGAAGGACTCCCCGACGTTCGAGAGCCGGAACCGGGGGAAAGCCTTGCCGAAGGGATGATGAAGCCCGACGAGGTGCCCTACTGGGCCCAGCCCGAGGTGCATGAGGTCTATCGCGACTGGCACCGCGTGCTCGAGGAGTACGAGGGAGACCGCGTGTTGTGCGCGGAAGCGTGGGTTGAGCCACTCGCCAAAGCTGCTCTCTGGGTGCGCTCGGACGAAATGCACCAAGCCTTCAACTTCAGCTATCTCGGAACGCCATGGGAAGCCCCACGGCTACGGGCCGTGATTGACGAGTCGATCGCCGCCTTTACCGGCGTCGGCGCACCCAGCACCTGGGTGCTGTCGAACCACGATGTCGTGCGCCACACCAGTCGGTATGGCTTGACGACCTACGGCGCGGCGCCCGCAAGTGGAATTGGACCGAAATCAGAAGACAAGCCCGACGACGTTCTCGGGCTACGGCGCGGGCGGGCGGCGTCAGCGCTCATGCTGGCGTTGCCGGGAAGCGCCTACCTCTATCAGGGTGAAGAGCTGGGCCTGCCTGAAGTCATCGAACTCGACGATCACGTTCGAGAGGATCCAACCTTCCACCGCACCAACGGGGAGGTCTATGGCCGAGACGGCTGCCGTGTGCCGATTCCGTGGGAGACCGCGAAGCCAGCGTTCGGCTTTAGCGGCTCGGGGGAGAGCTGGCTGCCCCAGCCGTCTCGCTTTGCGCACTTCGCGCGCGACGTGCAGCAGGGTGACCCGACTTCCACCCTCGAGTTGTACCGAACAGCGCTCGCGCAGAGGTCTGAACGAGAGCTCGGCACGGGAGCAGTCGAGTGGCTGGAGGGATTCGGCGAGCAGGTCGTGGCTTTGCGCAACCGCTCGGTGACCGTGATCGCAAACCTCGGGAACGAACCTGTCGCTCTCCCCTCGGGTGACGTGTTGCTGTCGAGCGGGCCGCTCAGCAACGGCACGCTGCCAACAGACACCACCGTGTGGATCGCGGTCGACTGAGCATGGTGTAGCCGCGGCCGACGTGCCGCGGGGAGGCACGGCAGCGGTAGTGCGCTCGGGGCCGCTCCAGGCTGCTCGCTCGCGGTAGGTCGCTCGCGGTTGCTAGCTCGCGTTGGCGACGAGCCACGCGAACGGGTCGATCGCGACACCGTCGATGTGAATCTCGAGGTGCAGGTGCGGGCCCGTGGAGAGTCCGGTGCTTCCGAGCGCCCCGACGATCTCGCCCGCAACGACAGTGTCGCCGACCTGGAGCACCGAACTGTTGTCGATCATGTGGGCGTACATTGACATCACGCGCTGACCGTTGATGATGTGCTCGATCTCAACACGGTAGCCGTAGGCGCCGCTTCGACCCACAGCTGAGACGACTCCGTCGGCGATAGCACCAATGGGCGCTCCGTATCCGGCGTCGAAGTCGAGACCGCGGTGGTAGGTCGGGCAACCACGACAGGGGGCAGCTCGCTCACCGAACGCCGAAGTGATCGGAGCAGCGAACGGGAACGGCCAGCGAATCGCCCCGGAACCAGAGGTCGTGTAGGCGTAGTTGGTCGCGCCATAACGCAGGCGGAGCATCTCGGCATATGAGGTAACGCCCCACTCGTCGCGTGAAGCCGACGTCGTGGCGACATCTGTCGGAACGTCACTGTCGATCGCTTGCGCCTCGACCTCAACCTGCTCTGCGCCCTCCGCGGCGGCGGGAGACGGAAGCGATGAATACGCAAGCGACGCCGGCGGTGCCTCGGGATCAAACAGGGCATTCGCGGGCACCGTGGTGCCGACGAGGAACATAGCGACGCTCGCCATCACGAGGGCCGGGAAGCCCTTGCTGGCGATCGCGCCACCGACCGACACACCGCTGGGCCGCCGCGCAGCAATCGCTTTCGCGCCCTGTGGTGTCGACGATTTCGAGACTGTGTTCTTCCGCCCGGCAACGGTCGGTGCCGCAGTGCCGGGTACCGATGCGCGGCCAGGGGTTCGCGGGCTGCGGTGACGACGAGAAGACTCGGCTCGTTCGGCTTCGCGGTTCGCCCGACGGCTCCCCGTCGCGGGCTGTGCAATGACGCGGTCTCCCACGGTGGGAGCACCCTCGAGTTCGGCACCCGCTGAGCGAGCAGCAAGGTCGGCGAACCAGTCCGGCGCGGAGGGCGTGGCCTCCGGTGCCGAACCATTCGACGGCCAAGAATTCGTTTCAGTCACAGTGTCAATCAGTCTCGTCCAGGTGGTCAGCGCGCGTCCGATTCTGCCTCGTAGTGGCAAAGAAGTGGGTCGGGGCCCCGCTGACTCGAATGTCACGGATTGGTAAAGAGTAACCGCCCACGGCCAGGAGCGAAAGTCGGCGAACGAGACTCATGACTTACTCGACGTGATTGGGGCAGGGTGTGTACCGCTCGATGGCACAGCTCCGACCGCCTCGAGAGCCCCCTCCAGAGCCACCGCAAGCGTCGGATGCGCGGCCAAGAGAAAGCGATGATCAGGGCGCCCTCCCCCGGCGCCAGAGACCCGCGCGCCGGCCTCCACTGCGATCAGAGCACCGGCCGCGTGATCCCACGGATTGAGCGTTCGCTCGAAGTACGCGTTGACGCGACCGCTCGCCACCGCGCACAGGTCGAGCGATGCCGTTCCCATGCGGCGGACATCCCGAACCGATGGCAGCAGTCGCGCAATCGCTGCCCCCTGCTCGGCCCGCACCTCCGAGCGGTAGGCGAAGCCCGTCGCGATGAGAGCCTCGTCCAGCGGCACGGGCGGCGCGACGGCGATCGATCGTCCTCCGAGGTGAGCGCCACCGCCTGCCGTCGCCGAGAACAACTCCCCCGTCGCCGGGTTCACCACAACGCCGGCGAGCGCTGTCCACGCGAGGGGATCGGATTCGCCCTCGACAACGGCAATGCTCACCGCGTAGTGCGGGATGCCGTAGAGGAAGTTCACGGTGCCGTCGATCGGGTCAACCACCCAGGTGAGGCCCGTCGTGCCGCCTCCACCCCCCGACTCTTCGCCGAGAAAGCCGTCACCTGGCCGCAGCTCGGCGAGGCGCCCGCGGATGAGCGACTCAGCGTCGCGGTCAACCTGCGTCACGACATCCACCGGCGACGACTTGCGATCAGCGACCTCGACGGCGCCACGGCGCGCCTCGACGACCAACTGACCGGCTTCGAGAGCGATGGCGCGCGCCACCGAGAGGAGCTCGGCGGAGGCGCGGGGTGATGATGACATGGTGGCGAGTGAGGGATTCGAACCCCCGAAGGCTACGCCGGCTGATTTACAGTCAGATCCCTTTGGCCGCTTGGGTAACTCGCCCAGAGCGCTCCCGACCAGTGTCGTCACCAACCGGAGGCGCTGCATAAGACTACAAGAGCGCGCGCCCACCGGTGACCACCTGCCGGATTTGCGCCCGCTTTATTGTCAGGAAGGCGGCTCGCTCAGAAGTTATTCTGAGCCGACGAGCCAGAGAGACGGAGTCGCAGCGCATGGTCGGCATCGACGACGTCGCCCGCGAAGCGGGAGTCTCCACCGCGACCGTCTCCCGAGCGCTCAGCGGCCGTGGACACGTCGCGCCCGGCACCCGCGCGCGCGTCGAAGCGGTCGCCGCTTCGCTGGGCTATGTTGTGTCGTCGAGCGCATCCAGCCTCGCCACCGGCCGAACGCGAAACATCGGCGTCGTCGTTCCCTTCTTGAACCGATGGTTTTACACGTCTGTCATCGAGGGGGCGCAACGGCGCCTCACGCAATACGGGTACGACCTGGCTCTGTACAACCTGAGCGGCGACGATACAGAGCGGGCTCGAGTGTTCCACGAACACCTCCTGCGCCAACGGGTCGACGCGGTGATCGCAGTGAGCCTTGAATTGACCGTGGAGGAGATCACCGCCCTCCACGCGCTCGGCAAGCCCTTGGTCGGCGTCGGCGGCCCGTTGCCCGGCGTGCGCACGCTCAGCATCGACGACGTCGCTGTCACAAAGCTCGCGACAGAACACTTGCTCTCGCTCGGTCATCGACGCATCGCGCACATCGGGGGCGATGTCGATCGCGAGCTTGCGTTCCACTTGCCAACCAATCGACGGCTCGGGTACGAGGCCGCGCTCCGCGAGGCGGGCCTGATTCCCGAGCGCGACCTCTACTTTCCGGGGATCTTCACCATGGAAAGCGGCTACACCGCCGCCAAGCAGCTGCTCGGAAACCCGCGCCTTCGCCCCACTGGCATTGTGGCGGCGAGTGACGAAATGGCCATCGGCGCCATTCTCGCCGCCCGAGACATGGGCTTGGACATCCCCGGGGAACTCTCGGTGATCGGTATTGACGATCACGAATTGGCACAGTTCTTCCGCCTGTCTACCGTCGCTCAGTACCCGCGCCTCCAGGGGGAACGCGCCGTCGATCTGCTCATGGAGGAACTGCAGCCAAGCGCGGGCCTCGCAATCGATGACGACAACACGCCGTTGCCGTTCGACCTCATCGTTCGGTCGTCGACCGCCGCTCCGCCGCCGCGTACTGCTCCGCGACAGTAGCAACGGCGTCGAGGTACGAGGGACTGTTGTTGTATGCCGCTATGCCCGCACGCCAGGAGGCTTCATCGCCGAGAGTCGGCGTCGCCCGACAAAGGTAGTTGGCGGCGGCAAGCGCCGCGTCGTCGATGTTGTGCGGGTCGGCGACACCATCACCACTCGCATCGATCACCCAGTTGCGCCAACTCGCCGGAATAAATTGCATCGGGCCGACCGCCCGATCGAACTTGGTATCGCCATCGAGCGTGCCGCCATCGGTGTCGGGGATCAGCGCCGTACTACCGCCGTTGAGCGCAACGCCAATGATCGGCGGGCTCACAGTGCCGTCATCGGCGATGGATGCTCCGCCGTGGCTGCCGTGCCGCGACTCAACCCATCCGATGGCGGCCAGGGTGTTCCACCCGAGGTCGCAGTCGGGGCGCTCCGCGTGTTTCGCGAGCGCGGCACCGGCGTAGGCCGCAAGTGCGCGCTCGGGGATGCCCGACGCGGCGGTGACCGCCTCCACCCAGGCCGGGTCGACCAGGCCCGAGACGCCGGGGCGCGTGGGGGCAGGCGCGGCCGGGGGCAGAGCGGCCGGCTCGGCCCAGCGGGGCGGCTGCTCGGCGGCGGGCGGTGTGCCCGCATCCGAGCCGTCATCGATGACGCGGGGTGCGAGCGCGACGGCCACCGCGATGCCGGCCGCGCCAACGACCCCGACCAGGGCGAGCACGAGCGAGGTGGGGCGAGCGGTCATGCTGCCAGCCAAGCACGGCCCGCTCTGCCGCCGCTGAACCGTGCATCGGTAGCATGGGTTGCATGGCAGATTCGTCGTTCGACATCGTGAGCAAGGTCGACAAGATGGAGGCGGACAACGCCGTCAACCAGGCGCAGAAAGAAGTGGCGCAGCGTTACGACTTCAAAGGCGTCGGTGCGTCGATTGAGTGGAGCGGCGAGAAGCTCCTGCTGAAGGCCAGCGCCGAAGAGCGGGTCAAGGCCGTGCTCGAAGTGCTCGAGTCGAAGATGATCAAGCGCGGTATTGGCATCCGCAGCCTCGACACCAGCGAGCCGTACGCGAGCGGCAAGGAGTTCCGCATCGAGGTCGGGCTCAAGAACGGCATCAGTAGCGACGACGCGAAGAAGATCGCAAAGATCATTCGCGACGAAGGCCCGAAGAGCGTCAAGAGCCAGATCCAGGGCGATGAGCTTCGCGTCACATCGAAGAGCCGCGACGACCTCCAAGCGACCATGGCGCTCGTGAAGGGCAAAGACCTCGACGTCGCAGTGCAATTCGTGAATTTCCGCTGAGGTCGTCGTGCCCGGCGATGTGACGATCAGCGGAGCCGGGGCCTGGTTCGTCGTCATCGTCGGTGGGCTGGTGTTGCTGACGATCGTCACGATCGCCCTTGTCTCGCTCGTGGTCGTGCCGCGCAACCGCCGCCCCCAGAGCGCCCTCGCGTGGCTGCTGCTCATCTACATTCTGCCGATCATCGGTTTCCTGCTCTTCCTCATGCTCGGCTCGCGGCGCCTCCCGAAACGCCGCCGTCAGCAACAAGAGGAGATCAACCGGTACATCCTCGAGACCACCGAAGGCATGGACAGGGTCAGTCAGGACGGCGGCTGGCCCCCCTGGCTCGAACCCATCGTGGAGTTGAACCGCAACCTCGGCGCGATGCCGCTCGTCGGCGGCAACGCGGCCACTGTCATGACCGACTACGCCGCATCGATTGCGGCGATGACGGAGGCGGTGCAGCGGGCGGAGCGATCTGTGCACGTCGAGTTCTACATCATGTCGGTCGACCGCGAGACAGAACGGTTCTTCGACGCGCTCGCGGCCGCAGTGCGGCGTGGGGTGACCGTGCGTGTCTTGTACGACCATGTCGCCTCACTGCGCGTTCGCGGCTATCGACGGATGCGCCGCCGGCTCGACGCAATCGGTGTTGAGCACCACCGCATGTTGCCGATCACACTCTTTCGCGGCGAGTGGCAACGGCCCGATCTTCGCAATCACCGCAAGTTCCTGATTGTCGACGGAGCGATCGGCTTCACCGGTTCGCAGAATCTCATCGAGCGTGGCTATGGTCGGCGACGGCGGCGCGACGGTTCGCGTCTGGAGTGGAAAGAGCTCATGGTGCGGCTCGACGGCCCGATCGTCGCCGGGCTCGAAGCGTTGTTTGCCACTGACTGGTACAGCGAAACGGATGAGCTCCTGCTGCGCGAGACCGTGATCCCACCCGAGATCGATCCCGAGGAGGGCCTCGACGCTCAGGTGGTGCCGAGCGGACCGGCCTTTGAAGGCGAGAACAATTTGCGCCTGTTCAACTCGCTGGTCTACGCCGCGCAAGAGCAAATCCAGATCTGCTCGCCGTACTTCGTGCCCGACGAGTCGATGTTGTACGCCATCACCACCGCCGCGCAGAGCGGCCTCGACGTGCAACTGTTTGTCTCGGAGATCGGCGACCAGACGCTCGTGTTCCACGCCCAGCGCTCCTACTACGAACAGCTGCTGCGCGCCGGCGTGCGAATCTGGCTGTACCGGGCGCCCACGGTCTTGCACGCGAAGCACTTCACAATCGACGATCAGGTCGCCATCATTGGGTCGAGCAACATGGACATGCGGTCGTTCAGCCTCAACCTGGAGGTGTCGGTCATGGTGCGGGGAGCATCCATCATTCGGGAATTGCGAGCGATCGAGCAGTCGTACCGCGACAACTCTCGCGAGTTAACGCTCGACGCATGGTTGCGCCGCCCCGCCCACATGCGCATCTTCGATGATCTCGCCCGCGTGACGGCGACCGTGCAGTAGGGAGACCCCCGTGACCCAGAAGACTCTTCCCACCGATGTGCCCGTCGACGAGTACCTGGCGACGCTTGACGCGCGTCGCAGTGCGGAAGGCGCCGAACTCGTGCGGCTGTTTCGCGAGGTGACCGGCGCCGAGCCGATCATGTGGGGCCCGTCGATGATCGGCTTCGGGCAGTACGCCTACCGGTACGCGAGCGGGCATACGGGTGTGTGGCCGCGCGCCGCTTTCTCGCCGCGGAAGGCCAAGCTCTCGCTCTACGGCCTGCAGTCGCATCCGGATGCGGGGCCGCTGCTCGACCGCCTGGGAGCCCACTCGCGCGCCGTCGACTGCGTCTACGTGACGCGACTGTCGGCGATCGACCTCGACGTGCTGCGCGAACTCGTCGCCCTCAGCTGGACGGTGACCGCCGACACGGCAGTCGACCCTCGCTAACTCCACCCCGAGTCCCTTCCACAACTTCGGAGAGGGAACGGGCACGCATCGACGTCGACTTCCATTCCGAAGTTGTGGAAGGAGCTCGATGATGACCGCGGTAGGCGGCGGAGGCGACCACTCCTCCCCTGTGGCGACCGCACGGCCGGAACCATCAGGCTGAGCATCCCATCGCGGCGCACCCCCGTGCGACCGCGATGCTCGACGCCATGCGCGGGTTTCACACCTTCGACGACTACATCGCCGAGCATGGCGGAATACTTTCGCGTGGCGAGCTGCTGCGGGCCGGTTGGAGCGCCGACGAGGTACGGTTCGGAGTGCAGTACGGCCGCCTTCACCGGCTTTGCCGTGGTTGGTACGGTGCGCGCGACCTCCCCGCAGCCGTGCGGGCCGCCTGGGCTCACGGAGGGCCGCTCGCCTGCGTCAGTGCTCTCCAGTTTCTCGATGTGATCGACGTCGACGACCTCGAGGACCAGCCCCACGTGTGCCGACCAGCGCGAGCCCACCGGCTACGGTATGCGGGGCCGGCCACCATCCACTGGTCAGATGAGGCGTACCGCTCCGGAACCCGCTGGTGCGTCGCCCTCGAGACGGCGCTCGAACAAACGGCGCGCTGCACCCCGGATGCACTGCCGGAAGGCGAACGGTGGCGTCGCCCGCCCTGGCACTGGCTCGACAGCGTCAGCTGAGACTCAGTCGCGGGAGATGCGAATCATCTCGTCGCGGGGAACGACCTTGACGCGCTCGCGGCCCTGAGGTGCACCGAGCGCCTGCTCGTGAGCGTCAAGCCGGTGCCAGCCCTCCAGGTCAGTCCACAGCACGCCGCGAGCGTGCAACAGATCCACGACAGCCTGCTCTTCGGGCTCTGCCGGGTTCCACCACGACGCCTGGTCAGTGACGAGGTGCTGGATCGTCTCCATGGCGTCGCTCTTCGTGTGGCCGATGAGGCCGACGGGGCCGCGCTTGATCCAGCCGGTCGCATAGACGCCCGACATCACGCTGCGGTCGTCGGCGAGCACCTGCCCTTCATGGTTCGGAATTACGCCGTGGCGCTCGTCGAACGGGATGCCATCGAGCGGAGATCCGAAGTATCCGACAGCGCGGTAGAGCGCCTGCACGGCGACCTCGCGCACTTCGCCGGTTCCGCGCACGCCGCCCTGGCCATCCGGCTCGGTGCGTTCGTAGCGGAAGGCGGCGACGCGACCGGCGGCGTCTTTCACGACCTCGAGCGGCTTCGCGTAGAAGTGCAGGTGCAGGCGCCGCGAGGCCTGGCCCGTCTCGCGCTGGCGCCACTGCGTGAAGATGCGGTCGATGACCGTAATCTGCTTGTTCGACTCGATCGCGCGGCGCGAGCCCTCGTCGTAGTCGAAGTCTTCTTCGTGCACGATCATGTCGACGTCACGCAGCTCGCCGAGCTCACGGAGCTCGAGCGGCGTGAACTTCACCTGCATCGGGCCGCGGCGACCGAAGACGTGAACGTCGGTGACGGGCGACGCCAGCAGGCCCTGGTACACGTTGTCGGGAACCTCCGTCGGCAGGAGGTCTTCCGGGTGCTTGACGAGCATGCGGGCGACGTCGAGCGCGACGTTGCCGTTGCCGATGACGGCGACCGACGATGCCTCGAGCGGCCACGTGCGAGGAACATCGGGATGCCCGTCGTACCAACTGACGAAGTCGGCCGCGCCGTAGCTGCCGTGCGCGTCGATTCCGGGGATGGTGAGCTCCGCATCCCGAATGGCCCCTGTCGAGAAGATCACCGCGTTGTAGTGCCGCTTCAGATCGTCAAGGGTGATGTCGACGCCGTAGCGCACGTTGCCGAAGATGCGGATGTCGCCCGAATCGAGCACCTCGCGCAGCGCGTTGATGATGCCCTTGATGCGCGGGTGGTCGGGCGCGACGCCGTACCGCACGAGGCCATACGGAGCCGGCAGTTGCTCGAAGAGGTCGATCGAGACGTCGAAAGGCCGTTCGTGCTTCAGAAGAATGTCGGCGGCGTAAATGCCGGCGGGGCCAGCGCCCACGATGGCGAGCCTGAGCTTGGTCATGCGCGTGCAGTGTCTTTCTGTGCGGGGTGGTGGGTCAGAGGCGGCGCGACTCAGGTGCTGCGCTCGACGACGGCCTCAGCGAACTTGGTGAGTGCAAGCTTCACGGGACCCTCGGGCAATGGCGCGAGTGCAGCGACAGCCTCGGCAGCCCAACGCCTCGCCTCATCGAGGGTCTCGGCGGTCACGGCGTGTGCCCGCAGGTCAGCGATGGCGTCGGCGAGTTCGGGGTCGTCCGGCTCGGCGCCGACACTGAGCTCGATACGGGCGAGGAGCGCTGCCGCGTCGGGGTCGGTCAACGCCGCGCGGCGCAAGAACAGGAGCGGAAGAGTGGCGACACCGCTGCGAAGGTCGGTGCCCTGCGCCTTGCCGGTCTCCTCCGGCTCTGCCAAGTCGATGACATCATCGATGAGCTGGAAAGCGACGCCGATCTTCTCGCCGAAGGCGACGACGGGTGGCGAGAACTCCTCCGGCGCCCGAGAGAAGATCACCCCCATCTGAGCCGCGGCGGCAATGAGGGAGCCGGTCTTGTCGGCGAGCACCTGCAGGTAATGCTCAATGGGGTCGTCACCAGGGCGCGGGCCGATCGTTTCGTGCAGCTGACCGAGGCACAGTCGCTCGAAAGTGTCCGCCTGAAGCTTGATGGCACCGTCGCCGAGGTTCGCGACGAGCTTGCTGGCGCGCGCAAACAGGAGGTCACCGGTGAGAATGGCGACGGAGTTTCCCCACACGTTTTGCGCGCTGGGCACCCCGCGGCGCATCTCCGCTTCATCCATCACGTCGTCGTGGTACAGCGACGCGAGGTGGGTGATCTCGACCGCTTGCGCCGCGGTAATGACCGCATCGTTGTTGCCCTCACCGAGTTGGGCTGTCAGCAAGGTCAACACTGGCCGGATTCGCTTGCCGCCCGCCTCCAGCAGGTAGCGCGACGTCACGTCAGCCATGTCGTCCGCGAAGGCGACCTCGCGCAGCAGGCCCTCCTCGACCTCAGCGAGCCCGGTCTCGATCGCTTCAGCGAATCGGCGCTCCTCGCTCGAGGCGAAGAGCTTCTCGCCCAAGCCGAGCGAGGCGCTGAGCGTCTTGCTGCGACGAGCGAGCGGGGGAAGGCGGGTCAACGGTCTGCCGATCTGTCGGAGGGTGCCGTACGGCGAGAGGCACGTGCGGGCGTGCGACCGCGGTGCAGGGCGACCACGCCGAAGGTGAGATTGCGGTAGCCCACCTGTTCGAACCCAGCCTCGCGCAGCCAGCGCGCGAGGGTCGGCTGATCGGGCCATTCACGGATCGACTCAAAGAGGTACGTGTACGCGTCAGGATTCGAACTCGCGGCCCCGGCGATGAGCGGCATGACGTACCGCAGGTACGCGTGGTACCCGGCCCGCAACACCCCGAGGGGTGGGCGAGAGAACTCGCAGATGACGATTCGGCCACCCGGCTTGAGCACGCGACGCATCTCGGCGATAGCGACCTGCGGTTTCTGCACGTTGCGAAGCCCGAAGCTCATGGTGACCGCGTCGAACTCGCCGTCGGCAAAGGGGAGCTTCATGGCGTCGCCCTGCACGAACGTGAGGTCGGGGTGGCGCTTGCGCCCCTCCTCCACCATGCCGGGGGAGAAGTCGAGCGCGATGACCTCGGCGCCGCTCTTGGCGAGCGCCGCGGAGCTTGTGCCGGTACCCGCCGCAATGTCGAGGACCCGCTCGCCCGATTTCGGATCGACTGCGCGCACGGTCGCAATGCGCCATAGCGCCGCGTTACCGACCGACAGCACGGCGTTTGTCCGGTCATAGCCGCGAGCAACGCCGTCGAACATCGCCGCGACGTCGCGCGGGCTTTTCGACAGGTCTGCTCGGGTCACGTCCCCGAGTCTAGTGAGCACCGCCCGCGGGTTCGCCGGGAGCCGCCTGGGGGACCGTCGTGTGCCGAGTACCCTGACGGTGTGACCGAGCCTCAAGAGCCTGCTGCTGCGCTGCGGGCGGTGACGGTGAAGGTCAACGACCCTGACCTCCTGCTGGCGCTCGCCGACCCGCGGCACCCGCTCGTCGCGGTGCGACGCGGAGACGGGATCGTCGGCCTCGGTGAGCGTCTACGCCTGACTTTCTCGGGCCCCGACCGGCTGCGAGCGGCCGCGGAGTCCTGGCGCGCGATCAGCGCGGCGGCGACCGTCGCCGATGGCGTGCACCGCCCGGGCACCGGGCTCGTGGCGCTCGGCTCGTTCGCCTTCGCCGACGACTCGGCCGAGCACAGCGTGCTCGTCGTTCCCGAGGTGGTCGTCGGCCGTCATGACGGCGTCAGCTGGGTCACGAGCATCACCCTCGCGGATGCGGAGCCGGGGCTCGTCGGGGCGGCTCTGCTGCCCGATCCGCGGCCGTTCGGCGCGCGCCCCCGGGCCACCCTGGCCGCGGCCTCCCTGAGCCGCGAGGAGTTCACGGCGGTCGTCGGTCGGGTCGTCGCGGCGATCCGCGAGGGGCGGGTCGAGAAAGTGGTGATCGCGCGTGATGCGGTGGCGAGCATCCCGCCCGATGCTGACCGGCGGGCGCTGCTCCGCGACCTCGCTGACCGCTACCCCGACTGCCTGACGTTCGCCGTGGACGGGCTCGTGGGCGCGAGCCCCGAGACGCTCGTGAGCGTGCACGCGGGCGAGGCGACGGCACGCGTGCTCGCCGGCAGCACCGCCCGCGGCACGGGAGCCGCCGACGACGCAGCCGCCGCCGCGCGCTTGGCCACGAGCACGAAAGACCTCGACGAGCACGCCTTCGCGGTGCACAGCGTGCTCGACGCGCTGCGGCCGCACGTGCGCGGCGTCTCGGCGAGCGAGCTGCCGTTCACGCTCAAGCTGCCCAACCTGTGGCACCTCGCGACCGATGTCGAGATGCAGCTCGACGCCGCGGCGAGCGCGCTCGACATCGTCGCCGCCCTGCACCCGACCGCAGCCGTCGCGGGGTCGCCGACGGATGCGTCTCTCGCGCTCATCGCCGAACTCGAGCCCTTCGACCGCGGCCGCTACGCCGGGCCGGTGGGCTGGATCGACCAGGACGGCGACGGCGAGTGGGTGATCGCGCTGCGGTGCGCGCGCATCGACGACGACGGGCTGCTGACCGCCTACGCCGGAGCGGGCATCGTCGCCGATAGCGACCCCGACTCGGAGCTCGCCGAGACGCGCATGAAGTTCCGACCCATCGCCGACAGTCTCCGATAGAGGCTCTAGCTCGCGGCGAGCCGCGCCTTCTCGTGCTCGACGTCGTAGTCGGCGGCGGGCCACTGCGGGTCGATGCGCTCGAGAGCGGCGAGCAGGATCGCCTGCACGGCGAGCCGGGCGTACCACTTGTGGTCGGCGGGCACGACGTACCAGGGGGCGTGCGGCGCATCGGTGCGGTCGAGCACGAGCTGGTACGCGGCCTGGTACTCGGCCCAGAGCATCCGCTCATCGACGTCGCCGGGGTTGTACTTCCAATGCTTGTCGGGGCGCTCGAGCCGCTCGGTGAGCCGCGCCTTCTGCTCGGCGCTGCTGATGTGCAGCATGACCTTGACGATCTCGGTGCCGCCGTCGGCGACGCGCTGCTCGAAGGCGCGGATCTCGTCGTAGCGCCGCTCGATCTCGTCGGCCGGCGCGAGCTGGCGCACCCTTCCGATGAGCACGTCTTCGTAGTGCGAGCGGTCGAAGACGCCGATCATGCCCGCCTCGGGCAGGCGCTTCTCGATGCGCCAGAGGAAGTGGTGGGCGAGCTCCTCAGCCGTCGGCTTCTTGAACGCGGCGGTCTGCACACCCTGCGGGTCGACGGCGCCGACGACGTGCCGCAGGATGCCGCCCTTGCCCGCGGTGTCCATGGCCTGGAGAACGAGGAGCACGCGGCGGGCTCCGCCAGCGCGGCTGTCAGCGAACAGGCGCTCTTGCAGGGCGCTCAGCCTCTCGGCACCGTCGGCGAGCAGCCGTTCGGCAGTCTTCTTGTCGGCCTCGACGCCGGGTGTCGAGCGCGTGTCGACCTGGTCGAGCCGGAATCCGGGACCCACCCGCAGCAATTGGTGCATGGGCGGATGCTAGCCCGGGTCAGGCGTCGAGCGGCACCTCGACGAGCAGCAGGGGCTCGGGCGCGGTCAGAGCGTCGTCGAGTTCGGCGCGTGTCGCCACCCGCCGGTAGGCCCAGCCACCAGCCGCGGCGAGTGCCGCAAGGTCGGCCGTGTGCGGGGTGCGCATGACGGTCGCGAAGTCGTCCGGGTCGGCCGTCGCCGCCACCTCGAGCTCGTCGAAGATCGTGCCGCCGCGGTCGTTGCCGACGAAGACGTGTAGGCGCAGGCCCGCGTCGAGCTGGTCGTGCAGGGGCACGAGCAGGGCTCCGGCGTCGTGCAGCAGGGCGAGGTCGCCGGCGAGAACGCGGGTCGTTCCGCTGCGGGCGTCGCGCGCCGCCGCGAGGGCGATGCCGGTGGCCGTCGACACCGTGCCGTCGATGCCGGCAAGACCGCGGTTCGCGTGCACGCGGATCGCCTTGCCCGGCACGAGCGCGTCGGCGACGCGGATGAGGCGCGAGGCCGCGAGCACCAGACGATCATGGGGCCACGTGGATGCCCACAGAGCCCGCGCGAGCATCCCCCGATCGATCGGCGCCCGCAGCACCGCAAGCTCGGCCTTCGCGAACGCCGCCCGCACGCCCTGGTCGGTGGAGACTGCCAGCGAGAGGTCGGGAGCCGGGTCGGCCGGCTGCTGCGACTCGAGCACGGCGCGCGACATCGCCACCCAGCCGCCGACCCAGCGCCGCACGACGGCGGGGTCGGGCTCGCCGATCACGCGCACGTCGTCGACCGCACGGGCGTTGCGGCCGGGGTCGTACAGCTCGACGCCGGGAGTGCGCACCGCGATGACCTCGACGTCGCCGCGCTGCAGCAGCTGCGGAACCTCGCGGCTGAGCGTCGGGTGGCCGAGCACGATCGCGCGCCCGACCGCCTCGCCGTGGGGGCCGCGCAGCACGTCGCGATAGGCGACGACGAGGTGGCGGCCATACCGCGCACCGCTGCTGACTTCAGCGATGAGCGGGGCACCGAGGGAGACCGCGAGCTCTTCGGCGCGCGCGCCGGCGCCGTGGCCGGCGATGACGACGGTGGCGTCGTCGGGGTGCAGGTCGATGACCTCGAGCGTGCTTCCCGTCCGACGTTCGATGAGGACGGGAACGTCGTCGGCCTTCCTTCCCGTCCGAAGTTCGGTGGCTGACGCAACCGGGTCAGCGTTCCTTCCCGTATGACGTTCGGGAAGGAGGGCGGAGGGCACCTCCACAGCCCCGCTGAGCGGCTCGCGGTAGGCGAGGTTCACGTGCACCGGACCATCGGCGCTCGCGCGCACGGCAAGCTCAGCGAGGTCGGCGGCAGCGCCGGGCTCGCCGGGGGCGCCGACCGGGGCGGGGACATCCCAGTCGGCACGGACGAGGTCGCCGAAGATGCCCGGCTGGACGGTGGTCTGGTTGCTGCCGATGCCCCGCAGCTCGGCCGGACGGTCGGCGGTGAGCACGATGAGCGGCACACCCGCGTGGTGTGCCTCGAGCACGGCAGGGTGCAGGTTGGCGACTGCGGTGCCCGACGTGCAGACAATCGCGACGGGACGCCCCGTTTCGACCGCGAGGCCGAGGGCGGTGAATCCCGCGACGCGCTCGTCGATGCGCACGTGCAGGTGCAGATCCCCCTCGCGGGAAAGCGCGGCGGCCGCGAGCGCGAGTGCCTGCGAGCGCGAGCCAGGGCTCACGACGAGATCGGTCACGCCGTGACGGACGAGACCCACCAGCAGCGCCATCGCCGCCGCGCTCGCCGGTGATGCAGAGGGGCCAGACGCAGACGGGCCAGATACAGAGGGGCCAGACGCAGACGGTCCAGACGCAGACGTACCGGCCGCGGCGGAACCGGTCGCGCGGGCGTCAGCGCTCGGGGTTGGCGGGGGGAGGGTCATCGTCGAGGTCCGCGAGCTCCTGTTCGAGGCGGCGGAGACGCTCGTCCTGTTCCGCCCGCTTGGCGAGCTCTTCGGCGGAGAGCGTGCGCAAGAACGACGGGTCGTCGTCAGGGGCGACCGGTCGGGAGCCGACCCCCCGGCGTCGGGACTTGCCCACCGCCAGCCACAGCACGCCGCCGATGACGGGAAGCAGCACCACACCGAACGCCCACACCGGCTTTGGGAAGGCTCGGACCCGCGCACGCTCGGTGAGCAGCACGTCGACAAGCGTGTACACCGTGAAGGCAACAGCCACCACGACAAGCACGATCAGCAACCGGGTCATGCTTCGAGTGTATGCCTGGGGTTCTGGGCGGGCACCGAGAGGACGCTCGTAGACTGATCAGGTGAGCCCATGGATCCAGTACACGTTGCTGCGGCTCGGCCTTTTCGCAGTGGCCTTCGGCCTCCTGATGGCGATCGAACTCGACTGGTGGTGGGCTGCAATCGTGGCCTCGATCATCGCCATGACGGTCTCGTACATCTTCTTCGGGAAGCTCCGCGACGCCGTCGCGCTCGACCTGGCGGCTCGGCGCGAGCGCCCGAGTGTCGACCCCGACGCCGACGCCGAGGACGCAGCCGCCGAGGACGCAGCCGCGGGCCCGCAGCCCGCGCCGTAATCACCTTGTAAGCAGTGCGGGGTGCCGCGAGCATCCCACGCCTCGTACTGTCGTCCCGACGGCCCGCTCGTGGCCGCCGGAGGAGGTTCTCGAATGGTACGACGTGGTGCGACGGCCACGGCCGCCGCTGTGGCCCTGCTGATCGCGGTCACCGGATGCTCGAGCAGTGCCGTGCTCGAGAGCACTCCCGCGGCACCGACACCGGCCGCTTCGGCGGCAGACCCCGCATCGGGTGACGGGGTCTCGGGGGACGGTGCGGAGGTAGGCGCTGCGGGGGTCGGCGCCTACCTCGACTACTACGACGGCGCGATCGAAGAGACTCCGGGGCTGAAAGTGCTGTTCTTTCACGCGCAGTGGTGCCCGAAGTGTCGGGCGCTCGACGCGGACATCGAGGCGAACGCGATTCCGGCGGGCATGACGATCTTCAAGGTCGATTTCGACACTGCCCTCGACCTGCGCCAGACATACGGGGTCACGCTGCAAACAACGATCGTCTACGTCGACGATGAGGGTGAACTGTTGACGAAGGGCGTGCTATACGACGACACCACCCTCGACGCCCTCATCGCGGCGGCACCGTAGGCTTCGCCCGTGGAGGCCCTGCTCGTCGTCAGCTTGCTCGCCGGAGTGCTGACGGTCGCCGCGCCCTGCGTGCTACCGCTGCTGCCGGTGATCGTCGGCGGGTCGATCGTCGCCGACGGACCCGATTCGGCCCGCGCGCGCTGGCGCCCGTACATCATCGCGGCGTCTCTCGCCGTCAGCGTGGTCGTCTTCACCCTGCTGCTCAAGGCGACGACAGCGTTGCTCGGGGTTCCTCCGCAGGTCTGGCAGGTCATCTCCGGCACGATCGTCATCGCACTCGGGCTGAACCTGCTGTTTCCGGCGGTGTACGAGCGGCTCTCGACGCGGCTTGGGCTGGGAACGCACAGCAACCGCGCCCTCGACGCCTCGGTGCAGCGCCAGTCGATCGGAGGCGACATCCTCACCGGGGCGGCGCTCGGACCCGTGTTCACGAGTTGCAGCCCGACCTACGCGCTCATCGTTGCGACCGTTCTGCCGGTGTCGTTTGGCGAAGGGCTCCTATACGTCGCGCTGTACGCGATCGGGCTCGCCGTGCCCCTGTTGCTCATCGCCCTGGCCGGGCGGTCGGCGGCTCGGCGGCTCGGCTGGCTCGCCGACCCGCGCGGGTGGTTTCGCCGCACCATGGGCGTGGTGTTCGTCATCGTCGGCATTGTGGTGATCATCGGCGCGGACAAAGCGTTGCAGACGCTCATCCTCGATCTTGGCTGGTATGACCCGATCGCCGAACTCGAGGGGGTGCTGGGCGGTGGGTGAGCATCCGGCAAAGGATGCGGAGCGCACGCCCCTTGATGGCCGCCGCATCCTCGTGGTCGACGACGACCCGACCCTGCTGGAGATCGCGGCGAGCTACTTGACCGCCGCGGGCGCGACGGTCGATACGGCCGCCGACTCCGTGACGGCCCTCGCGCTCGCTGCCGACCGGGCGCCTGATTTGATCGTGCTCGACCGCATGATTCCCGGCGTCGATGGGCTCACGGTCGCCCAGCGCGTGCGCGCCACCTCGAGCGTGCCCATCATCGTGCTCACCGCATTGGGGGAGCCCGAGCATCGCATCGAAGGGCTCGAGGCCGGCGTCGATGACTACCTCGGCAAACCGTTCTCGCCGCGCGAGCTGGTGCTCCGTGCCGCCGGACTGCTGCGCCGTGCTCACCCTCCCGGTGTCCCCGCGGGCGATGTCACTCTCGGCCGCCTGCACATCGATGCCGAGCGCCGGGAAGCTCGGCTCGACGGACGCCAGCTCGCCCTCACGGCCCGCGAGTTCGACCTGCTCGACCACCTCGCGCGGCGACCCGGGCGCACGCTCGGGCGCGACGAGTTGCTTACCGAGGTGTGGGGATGGACGGTCGGCGACGTTTCCACCATCACCGTGCACGTGCGGCGACTGCGTGAAAAAGTGGAGGCCGACCCCGCATCACCCCGCATCATCGCCACTGTGTGGGGGGTCGGCTACCGGCTTGAGCCCGCGGCCTTGGAGGAGGGAGCGACGCCATGACCCCTGATGCCCTGCAGATCGTGCTCACAGCGGCCGGTGCGGCCGCAACGTCGGGGGTGCTCGCGGCGGTCATCCTGCGTCTCGCTCGACGGGCGCCGCTGATTGTGCACGTCGTGGTCATCGTGGTCGCCGCCGTGCTTGCGGTCGCCGGCGGCATCGTGCTCACCGCCAGTGCCATGTACATCAGCGATACCGACACCGTCGTCGCGCTCACGGTCACCGCGGTCAGCGGTGTGGTCGCCGTCGCGGTCGCCGTACTGCTCGCGCGCACCCTGTCGCAGGATGCCCGCACTCTGGCGCGCGACGCCCGCGACCTCGGCCACGGGCTGCCGGTCGTTCGCACTCCCGTGTGCACGACCGAGCTCGACGGTGTGCAGCGCGAGATCGTGGGGTCGAGCGAGCGCCTGCTCGCCGCCCGCGACGCCGCCGATGCGGCTGAGCAGGCGCGCCGGGAGCTGGTGACGCGCATTGCGCACGACCTGTTGACTCCGGCTGCGAGCATCCGCGCTATCGCCGAAGTGCTGGAGGACGGCATGTCACCCGAGCCCGAGCGCCATGCACGCCAGCTGGGTGCGCACGTCGCCCGACTGCACGCGCTCGTCGGCGACCTGTTCGAGCTTTCGCGCATCGACGCCGGCGGCGTGCCGATTGAGCGCGAAACGGTCGCGGTCGCCGACCTGGTGAGCGATCTCGTAGCCGACCACGGAACGCTCGCCCGCACGCACGAGGTCGATCTCGTGCTGGCGAGCTCGGCGACCGCGGTGGTCGAGCTCGATGCGCGCCAGTTCAGCCGCGCGCTCGTGAACGTGCTCGTCAACGCAATCGAGCATTCGCCGGAGGGCGGGCGGGTCGAGATCGCCGTCGCCGACGATGTCGACGCGGTGGCGGTCACGGTGCGCGATCACGGGCCGGGAATCGCTGTCGACGATCTGCCGCACGTCTTCGAGCCGGGTTGGCGGGCATCGGTAGCGCGCTCCGCCCCGCGGGTCGAGGGTGCCGGGGGCGCTGGCCTGGGGCTCGCGATCACGCGGGCCGTGATGCTGGCGCACGGCGGGTCGGTCACAGCGCGCCCGGCCCATCCCGGCACCGTGCTCGAACTGAGGGTGCCGCGCGGCTGAGCGCCGACGCGGGGGGTTTCTCGCGTGAGCGGTGCGCAGCCTAGAAAGCGATCGCGGCTGCGAGCCCGAGCCCGGTCAGCAGTGCCGCGAGCGAGGTCAGCTTGAGCGCGAGCACGAGCTCGCCCGGCGTCTTCGCGAGCACCACGATCAGGGCGACGGGTGCAGCGATCAGCAGGGTGAAGAACACCGCCGGAGCCCAGGTGTAGAGCAGGGCGAAGGGCACGACCATGCCGTAGGCGCCGGCGAGTAGCACCACGAAGAGGATGCGCGCGGGCAGATCGCCGATGCGCACGGCGAGCGTCTTCTTGCCGACGCGAGCGTCCAGCTCGCGATCGCGGATGTTGTTGACGAGCATGGTCGCCGCGGCGAAGAACCCGGCGAGCGCCGCCGCGAACCACGTCTCGAACGGCACTTGCTCGATCTGCACGTAGACTGTACCGATCGTGGCCACGAGCCCGAAGAACAGGAAGGCGACGAGCTCTCCGAGCCCGAGGTAGCCATACGGCAGCTTCCCACCGGTGTAGAACCACGCGGCGACGATCGCGACGACACCGACGACGAGCAGCCACCAGACGCCCGTGAGCACGACGATGGCGATGCCGGCGGCGGCGGCGAGCCCGAAGAACACCAGGGCGACGGTCAGCACCGCCCGAGGCGAGGCGGCGCCCGAGCCGGTGAGGCGGCTCGGCCCGACACGCAGAGCATCCGTGCCGCGCACCCCGTCGGAGTAGTCGTTGGCGTAGTTGACGCCGATCTGCAGGAAGACCGCGACACAGAGGCAGAGCAGGGCGAGGGCGAGGTTGTAGCCGAGGGTGACGTACGCCATCGCGGTTCCGAGCGCGACCGGCACGATCGCGAGGCTCAGAGTGCGCAGGCGGGCCCCGGCGATCCAGTCGCGGGCGGTCGCCGCCGGCACCTTCGCGGGGTTGCCGGATGCGGCGCTCGCCTTTGCCGGATTCGTGCGCTTCGCGGCGCTCCGGGCGGGCTTCTTCTTGGCCGTCTTCTTCGTCGTCTTCGTAGCCACGATCGCGAGTCTAGTGAGCCGCCGATCTCGTGAGCGACGATCTACGGGCCGACGAGCCGACTGATCGCGAGCCGGTCGGGTTTGCCGCTGGGCAGCAGCGGCAGAGCATCCACCGTCACGATGCGGTCAGGCCGCGCCTCGGGGGCCAGCCGCACACCGACCGCACGGCGCAGGGTGTCGAGCTCGGGGCGTTGGGTAGTGACGACGACCGGCACCTCCCCCCACTCGGGGTGGTGCCCGGCGACGACGACGGCGTCGGCGAGCCCCGGCTGCTCGCGCACGATGCGCTCCACGTCGCCGAGCCGCACCTTGAGCCCGCCCGTGACGATGGTGTCGTCGAGGCGGCCGAGCACGCGCAGTACACCGGTCTGCTCGTCGATCTCGCCCGCGTCATCGGTGCGGTACCACCGCTGGCCGTCGTGCTCGACAAAGGCCGAAGCCGTGCGCTCGGGGTCGCCGAGGTAGTACTCGGCTAGGGTCGGGCCGCCCAGCTCGACGCGGCCGTCGGTGGAGAGACGCACCTCTGCCTGCCCAATCGCGCGGCCGTCGTAGACGACGCCGCCGCAGGTCTCGCTCGAGCCGTACGTGCGGGTGAGACGCCAGCCGAGGGCTGTCGCGCGCTCGATGAGCGGCGCGGGTGTCGCCTGGCCGCCAACGAGAATGCGCTCGAAGCCGCCGAGCGCTCGACGTAGCGCGTCATCGGCCTCGGCCTCGTCGACGAGACGGCTCAACTGCGCGGGCACGAGGGCGGTGAAGCGGCGAGGATGCTCCATCACCGCAATCGCCGCCAGCACACGGTCGCGGCTCAACCGGCCCGGCGCGACGACGACCGGCTCGCTGCCCGCGGCGAGCGACCGCGCGAGCACGTTGCTGCCCGCGATGTACTGCACCGGCAGCGCGAGCAGCCACTGCCCCGGGCCTTCGAGCGCGCTCTCGGTGGCCGCCGCGCTGGCGAGCACGGCGTCGGCGCTCAGGGCGACACGCTTCGGGCGTCCGGTCGTGCCGCTCGTCTCGACGACGAGCGCGATGCGCTTCTCGACCTCGAGCGGTGCGGTGTGCACAGGATTGACGCCGCCACCACGGAACAGCACCGCGGGCCCCACCCCCTCGAGAGCATCGCGGAGCGCGCCGAGGCACGCGAGCGGGTCAGCGGTGTCGACGACAGCGAGCGGACGGGTCACGCGCTCACGCTACCCCGCGGCGCTGGGCCGCACCGCGTCAACGCTCGACCGCGCATCCCGATCAGACCCCCTCACCGCCCCGTGTCGCCAGTTCGCGTCGCCACGCCGGAGCGACACCGACGCGAACTGGCGACACCGGGGGGGGTAGGTCGCGGAATAGCCGCGGTCAGGAGGCCGCGGCCGCCGCGGTGCGGATCATCAGCTGGTAGGGCAGCTGCCGCTGCTTCAGTTGGTTGACGGTGCCGACGACGAGGACGCCCGAGCGAGCATCCCGATACCAGACGACGCCCGAAGCGCCCGAGTGCCCCTGGAATTCGTACGAGCGAAAGCCGGTAAAGACGGCCGGAAGCCGGAACCGCATGACACCGGTGCCGTACTCGAGCGGGCTGAAGATGCGGTGCCAGTCGGTGAGCATCTCGCCGAGCAGTGCGGCGTCGAAGAGGCGGCCGCCAAAGAAGGCCTGCAGGAAGGTCACACCATCGCGCAGGGTCGAAACCACGCCACCCTGGCCGCCGCACGAGGCGAGCAGCAGCGGCAGGCGCAGGTCGCGGTCGCCATAGCGAATGACCGCCATCTCGTCGAAACGGTCGAGCGTGTCGGTGGTGAAGACGTAGGTGTGATCGAGACCGAGAGGCTCGGTGATGCGAGCCCGCACCGACTCGGCGAACGAGCGGCCATCACAACGAGTGATGACGCTGTCGAGCAGCTGAAAGCCCGTGTCGCTGTAGAGCCCGCGGCCACGACGTGCGGGAGTCATCTCGCGGCTCCAGGTGATGACGTCGGCCTCGCTCCACGCGAAGTCGTTCTGCATCGCTCGTTCAAGAGTGGTCGGGCCGTCGGGACGGGGGCCCTCAAAGAAGTCGGCGAGCCCGGCGGTGTGCGCCATGACCTCGCGCACGGTGATCTCGCCACTGACATCACGAACACCGCCGTCGCGACCGCTCTCGACCGCGAGACCGCTCAGATCGAGGTCGGGCAGGTACCCGGCGATGGGGGCATCCCAGTTGAGGCGACCCTCGTCGCGCAGCTGGGCCAGGCACACGACGGTGAACAGCTTGCTGACGCTCGCGACGAAGTACGGCCGGTCGAGGTCGCCGTGCACGACATCGAGGCCGGGCGTGTCGTTCTGGTCGGGGGCGACGACGCGCCACAGCACCTCACCGGTGCGGCGGTCGGCGGCGCTCTTCTCGATCAAGCGGTGGATGCGCTGCTCACGTGTCGCCATCGGGGTGGCCTCTCTGCTCGGGTGTTATCAACGTTCACATCGGCGGTTATGTCTACCGCACCAATGTGTACACTGTCAACATGGTGACTCGAGCGGCGTACCACCACGGTGCCCTCCGCGACGCGCTCGTGGACGCGGGTGAAGTGCTCGCGCGGGCCGACGGCCTCGACGGCGTCACCGTGCGCCGCATCGCCGCGGCGTGCGGCGTCAGCGCCGCGGCCGTCTACCGGCACTTTCCGAGCGGCGACCACCTCATCGCGGCGGTCGCGCAACGAGCGCGCGAGATCATGGCGCGCGACATGTTCGCCCGCCTCGACGCCGCTGCCGGGCGCCCCCCGATCGACCGACTGCGCGAGGTCGGCGAGTCGTACATCGCCTTCGCCCTCGCCGAGCCTCAACTCTTCTCGCTCGTGTCGATGCCCATGACGACTCCGCCCGATCGCGTCGACGACCCCAACGCCGCCGACCTCGTGCGCGACATCGTGCTCGAGCTTGAGCCGCCGGACGCCGTCGACGAGCAGCGCGTGGCGAGCCGCATGATGCTCGCGCAAGCGAGTGCACACGGCCTCGCCGTGATCCTGCGCGACTTCGTGCCCGACCCTCGCGCGCGCGAGCAACTCATCGCCGGAGTGCTCGACCGCGTGGGCGTGGGGCTCGAGGCCTGACCCCGTCGCGCCGGGCATCCGTGCGCGGCACCGTCACGCCTTGCTGTCGTCGCACGCCGCGCTGTCGTCACTTCGCGTCGCAATGGCGCGGCACTGCGACAGAAACTGACGACAACGTGCGTAGCGGTGCCCAGGCCAAAGGGCCGCGCACGTCACACCCTCCGCCGATCAGTACTGCCACGGGAACGGCGACCAGTCGGGGGCGCGCTTCTCGAGGAAGCTGTCGCGGCCCTCGACCGCCTCGTCGGTGCCGTAGGCGAGCCGCGTGGCCTCGCCCGCGAAGAGCTGCTGGCCGACCATCCCGTCGTCGGTGAGGTTCATGGCGTACTTGAGCATGCGAATAGCCGTCGGACTCTTGGTGAGGATCGTCTCGGCCCAATCGAGCGCCGTCTCCTCCAGCGACGCGTGCGGCACGACGGCGTTGACCGTTCCCATCTCGAAGGCGCGCTGCGCGTCGTACTCGCGGGCGAGAAAGAAGATCTCGCGCGCTACCTTCTGCCCGACCTGCTTGGCGAGGTAGGCGCTGCCGTAGCCGGCGTCGAACGAGCCGACATCAGCGTCGGTCTGCTTGAAGCGCGCGTGCTCGCGGCTCGCGATCGTGAGGTCGCACACGACGTGCAGCGAGTGCCCGCCGCCGGCCGCCCAGCCCGGGACGACCGCGATGACGACCTTCGGCATGAAGCGGATGAGCCGCTGTACTTCGAGGATGTGGAGGCGGCTCGCCTTCGCCGGGTCGACCGTCTCGGCCGTCTCTCCTTCCGCGTACTGGTACCCCGCCCGCCCGCGGATGCGCTGGTCGCCCCCCGAGCAGAACGCCCATCCGCCGTCTTTCGCACTCGGGCCGTTGCCGGTGAGCAGCACCACCCCCACGCGCGGGTTCTGCCGCGCATCGTCGAGCGCCCGGTACAGCTCGTCGACCGTGTGCGGGCGGAACGCGTTGCGCACCTCCGGCCGGTCAAACGCGATGCGCGCGATGCGGCCCGACGTGTCGAGGTGGTACGTAAGGTCGGTGAGATTGTCGAAGCCCGGCGCGACCACCCAGCGCGCGGCATCGAAGGTCGCAGAGACGAACGGGGCAACGGGTTCGGCCATGCGGCCAGCCTACGCGCGCACCCCGGTGCCACACTGGGCGGTATGGATGCCCTCCCGCCGCTCGACGACGTGCTCGCCCGCGCCCACGTCGTGAGCGTGCCGCTCGCCACCCGGTTCCGCGACGTCGAGCACCGCGAGGCCGTGCTGCTCAACGGTCCCGTCGCCTGGAGCGAGTTCGCGCCCTTCGTCGAGTACGACGACGCCGAGGCCTGCACGTGGCTGGCCGCAGCTGTGAGCTTTGGCTGGCAGCGGTCGAGCGCTCCGCGGCTGCGCGCGAGCATCCCCGTCAATGCAACCCTGCCGGCGGTGCCGCTCGATCGCATCGCCGCAACCCTGGCCCGCTTCGGCGACTGCCGCACCGTGAAGATCAAGGTGGCCGAGCGCGGCGAGACCCTCGCCGACGACATCGATCGGGTCGCCGCCGTGCGAGGCCTGCTCGGGCCGGAGGGGCGCATTCGTCTCGACGCGAACGGCGCCTGGAATGTCGACGAGGCCGAACACGCTATCCGCGCCCTCGAGCAGTATGACCTCGAGTATGTCGAGCAACCGTGTGCGAGCGTCGACGAGCTGGGCGAGCTGCGGCGGCGCATCCACCGGCTTGGCGTGCCCATTGCCGCGGACGAGAGCGTGCGCAAGGCGGCTGACCCCCTCGCCGTCGCCCGCGCCGGCGCCGCCGACCTGCTTGTCATCAAGGCGGCACCGCTCGGCGGCCTCGACCGCGCGCTCGCGATCGTGGCCGAGGCCGGATTGTCCGCCGTGGTCTCGAGCGCCCTCGATACGAGCATCGGGCTCGCTATGGGTGCTGAACTCGCCGCCCGGCTACCGCGGCTCGACCACGACTGCGGGTTGGGCACCGCGGCGCTGCTCGCCGACGACGTGGTCACCGACCCACTCCGCCCGGTCGACGGCGCAATCGGGGTTCGGCCCGTCGTCGCTGATCCGGATGCCCTCCGCCGCCTCGCTGCCGACCCCACCCGCACGGCGTGGTGGCGCGAGCGTCTCACGCGCTGTTACGCGCTCCTTTCGGCCTAGGGCGTGTCTGACAAATAGGTGACGGTCTCTGCAGCATGCTCAATGCATGTC